>Ga0209181_10001291_pt1 | contig 44424 bp, 40 predicted proteins | sample MAT05_FD_187208 | JGI IMG/M metagenome (GOLD analysis project Ga0209181, IMG submission 187208) | Freshwater microbial communities from Lake Fryxell liftoff mats and glacier meltwater in Antarctica - MAT-05 (SPAdes) (version 2) | ecosystem: Environmental > Aquatic > Freshwater > Ice > Liftoff... | reverse complement strand
CTTCTGGGTGCCCGAAATACCGTTGCCGGCCGCCACCGGCACGGTGGGCTTGATGCAGGGCGTGGCGGTGCAGGTCAGGAAAGCGTCGCGGTAAGTGGCGTCCAGCCAACTGGCGGCCGCTTGCAGGCGCAGGCTGGGGCTGATCCGCCAGGCGGCTGACAACTCGGCGCCGCGGCGCTGGGTGCGACCGACGTTCTGGAACACCGAGCGTCCGCTGCTGTTGCTCAGCACGCCGATCTCGTTTTCGGTGTCAACCGAAAACAGCGCCAGGTCGGCCTCGACCGGCCCACCGCGCCACTTGCTGCCCAGCTCGATCTGCCGGCTCGTCTGGCCCTTCAACAGGGTGTTGAAACCACCGGCGCCATCGGCCCTGTAGGCCAGCTCACCCAGCGTAGGCGACTCGAAGCCGCGCGCCGCGCTGGCATGCAAGGACCATCCGGGCGTCGGCGTCCAGCGCAGCCCCAGCACCGGGTTGGTGTACGAATAGGCCAGCGACCCCGAGTCGTTGCCGTTGACGCCGACGATGTAGTGGTCGTCGGTGCTCATCTCCACGCGCCCGCTGCGCACACCGCCGGTCAGGTTCCAGTCGGGCGCCAGCGGCGCGCTGGCTTGCAGGAAGCCCTCGGTCGTGGTGGCCTGGTTGGTCTCGTCGCGGCGCAATTTGCCGGTCACGCCCAGCGATGTGGGTGCGGCCGCAGGGCCGGTGAAGTTCTCGTAACCGCGCCGGTCGTCTTTCTGGCGCTCGCGATTCAAGCCCATGACCAGGTCGGTTTCGCCCAGGCGCAGCGTCAGTTTGCCTTCGATACCGCTGAAGGCCCGGTCGAAATCGACCACACCACCGCCGTGCTTGGCCGAGTTGGGATTGGCCGGGTTGGACTGGGTCAGCGGCGCAATCGACTGCCACTGCGTCACCCCGCGGCTGCCGCTGTAGGCGGTCAGCTCGCTCTGGCGCAGCAGACCCGATTCACCAAAGTCATGGCGCCAGTTCACGCCGGCCTGGGTCTGGTGGATCTCTTTGCGGGTGTTGTACTTGGTGGCGTCGCCGTCGGTGCTGCGCGGGTTGGCCTCGAAGTCAGCCTGCCTCAGGCCCAGCGGGTCTTGGGCGCGCTGGCCGTGGTCGGATGCCAGCAAGGTCACCTTGTCGGACCCACCCTGCCAGCCCAGCCGCACATTGCCCAGCGTGCGGTGCGCCGCGCTTCGTGGGCGAAACCCCTCGACATCGGTGTCGGCGTAGCTGGCACGCAGGTCAAACCCATTGCCCAGCGGCGAGGCCACGCTGACCCGGCCCTGGCGCAGGCCAAAACTGCCGGCATCCAGCGACACCTCGGTCTGGGCCCGTGTAACCGGTGCGGTGAACAGCGCGATCACACCGCCCGAGCTGTTGCCGTACAGCACCGAAAAAGGCCCGCGCAAGACCTCGATGCGCTGGGCGCCGGCCAGGTCGAAATGCGCCACCTGGCCTTGCCCGTCGGGCATCGTGGCGGGGATGCCATCGGCGTACAGCCGAAGCCCGCGCACGCCAAAAGCCGCCCGGGCGCCAAAACCGCGCGAGCTGATCTGCAGGTCCTGCGCGTAGTTGTTGCGGTTGTTGACCATCACGCCCGGCACGCGCGCCATCACCTCCGACAAATTGACCATCGCGCCGGCGTCGCGCAGCGCCGACGCATCGATCGCGGTGATTGCAAAGGGTGCATCCAGCACCCGCTGGGCCCGCGCCGAACCGGTGACCACCACCTCGCCCGAGACTTCTGCTGGCTGGGCGAGGACGGTCTGCGGCGGCCAAGCCAACAAGCAAGCCAAAGCCAAAGGCGCCGGCAAAAATGGGTATTTCTTGGAAACAGGCAAGTACACAGTGGACCGATCGGGGCTTGGGTAGATCAACGGACGGGATGCATGACGAGGAAACGACGCGCTAAACCCTGAACCCGTATCAGACCTCCGGGACCGTCCAGTTCCAAGCCCACGTTTTCCCGTGCGGTGCTTCAAATCGGATCAATCACTTGCGGCATTTGGTATCGTCGCAGGCGAGGGATAAAAAATGACGAATCTGGAGTTTCCCGCGCGGCCGGCGTTGTGGTGCAGTCCGAACACCCCGACATCATGACCCGAATCTATTTGGTGGATGACCAACTGCTGCTGCGCGACGGCCTGCATGCATTGCTGGAAACCGCAGGGCACCAAGTGGTAGGTGAAAGCAGTGACCCGACCCACGCCGTTGTAGAAGCGCAACAGCAACAGGCCCAGGTGATGCTGCTGGATCTGGGCCTGGGCGAGCGCTCCGGCTTCGAGGTGCTGCACGAGCTGAAACGTCGGGACTCACCCGTGAAGGCACTGGTGGTGACGATGTCGGCCCAGCCCCGACATGTGGCTGAAGCGGTGCGCATGGGCGCGGCCGGCTATGTGCTGAAGGATTCCGGTGCGGGCGAACTGCTGCTGGCGATCGACGCGGTGGCCGCTGGCCGTCGCTTCTTCGGCCCCCAAGTGGCCGATCTGGCGTTTCAGGCCCTGACCCAGGACACACCTTCGGACCCGTTTTCCATCCTGTCGCCGCGCGAGCGGCAGATCGTCACGATGGTTGTCAACGGCTTGAGCAGTTCGGCCATCGGCGGGCAATTGCACCTGTCGCCCAAGACGGTGGACACCTACCGCAGCCGCATCATGGCCAAGCTGGGCGTGACGGGCGTGACCTCGCTGGTACGGCTGGCGGTGCGTGAGGGGCTGGTCGAGAAGTAAGCCGGTCGGGCCGACTGCATCGCCCAATCACCCGCGGTGATACCCCGCTACACCGCGCAGCTGCGAAACCCGACAAACCCCTCGTCGTATCCGGGCGCTGCGTAGCGCCTGGCCTGGCCATGGCGCAGGCGTGCGCTGCCCCAGGCCGATGCCCCGCGCAGCACCCGCCAGCCCGCGCTGTCGTTGCCGGCCACAGGCAGGGCGTCCAGTGCGGCCGGACCGTCCTGACTGCCCGGGAACGGGGCGGCAGGGTCGGCCACCCATTCGAGCACCTCACCCCACACAAAGCCGCGTGCACTGGCGCTGATGGCGGCCAGGGTCCATTCGGCCTCGCTGGGCAGGCGCCGACCGGCCCAACGGCACCAGGCCGCGGCCTCGAAAGCGCTGATGTGCAGCACCGCCTGGGCCAGCGGCAGACGTTGCAGCCGCCCCTGGCGCCTGGCCAGCACACCACCCGTCATCTGCTCGACGTAACGCGGCGCACGCCGGGCGCTGGATTCCAGCATCGCCCACCCCGCGTCGGTCCACCAGCGGCGGTCGTCATAGCCACCGTCGTCGACAAACTCGGCAAATTGCGACCAGCTGACCGGCTGGGCATCGATCTCGAACTCGGGCACCCGCACCGGGTGGGCCCACTTTTCAGCGTCCGGCACCGCCCCGCCGCGGGGTGAGCCGAGCTGGACCACCTGCCCAGGCAGCCACATGGCGTCGCGTTGGCCGCGGCTGGGCAACTCGGGCCACAAGCCCGATGCCGCCAAGGCCTGGTGGCGCTCTGGCCCCAAGTCCAGCGCCTGCACCAGCACGGCGAGTGCCTCGCCCAGCCGGTCCTCGTGCCACAGCGCCTGGCGGAAGACATGCAGCGCGTCGTCACCTGTTGCGGCCTTGTCCAGCAGCTCCAGCGTGGTGTCGAGCGTGCCCGCCAGGTAGGCCTGCAGGTCGGCGGGGTCGGGCGGCGCTTGCTGCCAGCGCTGGGCACGGTGGCTGGCCAAGGGGTCGAACCAGGCATCGGCCCGCGGCTCGACCGATGCCAGCCGCAAGCCTGCCGGGTCAGCAGCCTCACCCCTGCCGCGCTGCACATGGCGAGCGATCCAATGCTCCTGGAACCATGCGGCCTGGCCGGCCAGCCACCACGGCGGATCAAAACTGTCCAGACCGGCCGGTAGCGGCAGGCCGTCAAAGGCGGCCAGCCAGCCGAGTGTGCGGGTGCGTGCATCCATCAGCGCCAGCGACAGCAGCCCAGCGCCGGCCTGGCGCATGGCCTGTGCGTCCTGCACCCGGGCGTCGATCAGGCCGGTGCTCATCGCTTTGGGTGGCCTGCGGCCGGACAGGCGGGTTGAGGGCCAGGCATCGCAGCCGGCCGGTCAATCGTTGACGGCGGGCCTGACCAGCATCAGCGCTGGGCCAAAACGCTTGCGCACCGCCGCTTCGATGCCGGCGGCATCCAGCCCGAGGCCGGCCAGCAGCTTGGACACCTCACCGTGCTCGATGAACTCATCGGGCAGGCCCAGGTGCAGCAAGGGCACAAACAGGCCGGCTGCGGCCAGGCATTCGCCCACCGCGCTGCCGGCGCCACCGGCGATGCAGCCCTCTTCGACCGTGACCACGGCATCGTGGCTGCGCGCCAGCTCGGCCACCAGCGCGGCATCGATCGGCTTGGCAAAGCGCATGTTGGCCACGCTGGCGTCGAGCCTTTCTGCCGCCGCCAGTGCCGGATGCAACAGCGTGCCAAACGCCAGTATCGCGATGCGCTTGCCCTGGCCGGCCAGCACCGAGGTCTGTCGGCGCATCTCGCCGCGGCCCCACGGCAGCTCGGTCAGTGCCACGTCAATCGCCTTGCCGATGCCCGCGCCGCGTGGGTAGCGCACCGCCACCGGATGGTTCTGCCGGAAGGCGGTGGTCAGCGCCTTGCGGCATTCGTCCTCGTCGGACGGCGTGATCACGCTGACGTTCGGGATGCAGCGCAGGAAGGCGATGTCGTAGGCCCCGGCATGGGTGGCGCCATCGGCCCCCACCAGGCCGGCACGGTCGAGTGCAAACACCACCGGCAGGTTCTGCAGCGCCACGTCGTGGATCAGCTGGTCGTAGCCGCGTTGCAAGAAGGTGGAGTAGATCGCCACGACGGGCTTGAGCCCCTCGCAGGCCAGGCCGGCGGCAAAGGTGACGGCATGCTGCTCGGCGATGCCGACATCGTGATAGCGATTGGGAAACCGCTGCTCGAACTCGACCATGCCTGAGCCCTCGCGCATCGCCGGCGTGATCGCCACCAGCCGGTCGTCGGCGGCGGCCATGTCGCACAGCCACTGGCCGAAGACCTGGGTAAAGGTGGTCTTGGGCGCCGTGGTGGGCTTTTGCAGGCCGACCGCCGGGTCGAACTTGCTCGGACCGTGGTAGTTGACCGGGTCGTTTTCAGCCAGCTTGTAGCCATAACCCTTCTTGGTGACCACATGCAGAAACTGCGGTCCCTTGCGGTCACGCAGGTTCTCCAGCGTCGGGATCAGCGACTCGAGGTCGTGGCCGTCGATCGGCCCGACATAGGTGAAACCGAGTTCCTCGAAGATGGTGCCGGGCACGACCATGCCCTTGGTGTGCTCCTCGAAGCGGCGGGCAAATTCATACAGCGGGGTGTTCTTGAGCACGCTCTTTGCGCCCTCACGGGCCGCGCTGTAGAAGTTGCCGCTCATCAGCCGGGCCAGATGCTTGTTCAAGGCGCCTACCGGCGGGCTGATCGACATGTCGTTGTCGTTCAGGATCACCAGCAGGTCGGCCGGGCCCACGCCATGCGGCGCACCGGCATGGTTCAGCGCCTCGAAGGCCATGCCGCCGGTCAGCGCGCTGTCGCCGATCACCGCCACCGCGCGGCGCCGCTCACCCTTCAACTTGGCGGCCTGCGCCATGCCCAGCGCGGCCGAGATCGAGGTCGACGAGTGCCCCGTGCCGAAGGTGTCGTACTCGCTCTCGCTGCGGCGCGGAAAGCCACTGATGCCGCCCTGCTGCTTGAGCGTGGCCATCGCCTCGCGCCGGCCGGTCAGTATCTTGTGCGGATAGGTCTGGTGGCCCACGTCCCAGACGATGCGGTCGTGCGGGGTGTTGAAGACATAGTGCAGCGCCACCGTCAGCTCGACCGTACCGAGGTTGGACGACAGGTGGCCACCGGTCTTGCTGACGCTGCTGAGCACAAAGCTGCGCAGCTCAGCCGCCAGTCGGCCCAGGTCAGCGCGCGACAGGCGGCGCAGGTCGGCCGGGGAATTGATGGTGTCGAGCAGGGACGTGGGCATCGGGTAGGGGCGGTTCAAATCACGGTTCAAATCACGGCGTGCGGTTCAGCTTTCGCGCTCGACCACCATGTCGGCCAGCATGTGCAGGTGGCTGGCACCCGGCAGGTGGCTGCGCGACAGCGCGTCCAGCGCCTGGGCATGCAAGGCGCGAGCCTGACGCCTGGCCTCGACCAGGCCGAGCACGGTGACGTAGGTGGGCTTGTTGGCGTGCAAGTCCTTGCCGGCGGTCTTGCCCAGCTTGTCGGAGCCTTGCGTCACGTCCAGGATGTCATCGACCACCTGGAAAGCCAGGCCGAGCGCGGCCCCAAACTCGGCCAGCGCGGCCCACGCGGCCGGGCTGCAGTCACCGCAGACTGCGCCCATCAGCACGCTGGCCTGCAGCAAGGCGCCGGTCTTGCGGCGGTGCATGTCGCGCAGGCAGTCCTCGTTGATCGGCTTGCCGACGCTGGCCAGATCAATCGCCTGACCGCCGGCCATGCCGGCATGCCCGGCGGCCCGTGCCAGCAGCGCACAAAGGCGGGCTTGCAAGGCCGGCGACACCCCGTCGTCGGGGGTCAGCACGTCAAAGGCCAGCGCCTGCATGGCATCGCCGGCCAGCATGGCGACGGCTTCGCCGAACTGCACATGCACCGTGGGCTTGCCGCGGCGCAGCACGTCGTTGTCCATGCAGGGCATGTCGTCGTGCACCAGCGAATAAGCGTGGATCAGCTCTACCGCCACCGCGGCGCGCAAGGCGGCATCGGCGTCGCCGTCCACCGCCTCGCAGGCGGCGCGCACCAGCAACGGCCGCAAGCGCTTGCCGCCGTCGAGCACGCCGTAGCGCATGGCATCACCCAGGCCCGCCGGCGCGTTGCCAGGCACCCACAGCGACAAGGCCTGCTCGACCCGCGCCAATTCGTCGCGCACCCAAATATCAAAAGCCGCTGTGGTCACGGCGCGACCCAGTCCTTGAGCTGGCCGTCTTCGAGCACCTTGACCTGGGCCTCGACCGCTTGCAGGCGGTCACGGCAGAACGCCAGCAACTGGGCGCCGCGGCGGTAGTTGTCGAGCAGGGTGTCGAGTGGCAGCTTGCTGCCCTCCATGGCCTGCACCAGACGCTCCAGCTCGGCCAATGCGTCTTCATAGCGTTCGGGCACAGCGGCGGTAGGCGAGGAAGGTGACATGGGCGGCACGAGGAAAACGGCGCAGATTAGACCGAAGCCGATGATTTTAGTCGGCTGATGTCGCGGCGCGGCCACAGCCCTTGGCTACAATTGGGGGATCGGCCACCCCTGGGTGGCCGTTTTCATCAGCATTGATCATGCCCATCCGCGGGGCCACCGGGTGGGGGGTTGAGACATCCTTTGTGGAGATCCTGGGGATCATGTCGAACCTGAGCACTCGTCTCGAAGCTCTTGCGCGCACCCGTCTTGACGACGTGTCGGCCCGCTCGCAACTCTCCGTCACCACCTATTTTTCGGATGAACTGTTCCGTCGCGAGATGGAGCTGATCTACCAGCATGGGCCCCGCTACCTGGGGCACGAGCTGGCGGTGCCCGAAGTGGGTGATTTTTATGCCCTGCCCCAAGAGGGCGAGGGCCGCGCCTTGGTGCGCACGGCGCAGGGCGTGGCGTTGATCTCCAACGTCTGCCGGCACCGCCAGGCGTTGATGCTGCAGGGCCGCGGCCACAGCACGGGCCAGATCGTCTGCCCGCTGCACCGCTGGACCTACGACCTCAAAGGCAAGCTGCTGGGTGCGCCGCTGTTTGACCACGACCCCTGCCTGCACCTCAACAACTACCCCACGCGCAGCTGGAACGGCATGGTGTTCGAGGACAACGGCCGCGACATCGAGACCGAGCTGGGCCATGTCGGGCCGCGCGCCGACCTCGATTTTTCGGGCTATGTGCTCGACAAGGTGCACCTGCACGAGTGCAACTACAACTGGAAGACCTTCATCGAGGTCTACCTGGAGGACTACCACGTCGGCCCGTTCCACCCGGGGCTGGGCCGGTTTGTCAGCTGCGACGACCTGAAATGGGAGTTCAGCCGACACCACTCGGTGCAGACCGTGGGCATCAATGATTCGCTGCGCCAGGCCGGCTCACCGGCCTACAAACGCTGGCACGAGGCGGTGCTGGCGCTGGGCAATGGCGCGCCGCCCAAGCAAGGCGCGATCTGGCTGACCTACTACCCGAACATCATGGTCGAGTGGTACCCGCATGTGCTGGTGGTCTCGACGCTCTACCCCAAGGGGCCGCAGAAGACGGTCAACATGGTGGAGTTCTACTACCCCGAGGAGATCGCCGCTTTCGAGCGTGAGTTCATCGAGGCCGAGCAGGCCGCCTACATGGAGACTTGCGTCGAGGACGACGAGATCGCGCTGCGCATGGACGCCGGCCGCAAGGCACTGATGGAGCGCGGCGACGACGAGGCCGGGCCCTACCAAAGCCCGATGGAGGACGGCATGCAGCACTTCCACGAGTGGTACCGGCGGGTGATGGGCATGGGCCGTGCGCCCTGGTAGGCCGCAGTCTTCCGCAAACTGACGTGACAAGGGCCGCTTTTGCGGCCCTTTCTGTTGGCAAGACCGGCAGCGCCGGTCAACTCAGGATCACTTCTGGAGGACCCAGGCGCCCTTTTCAATCTTGACCATCACGCGGGCGCGCTGGTCCAGGCCGTTGTGGTCGGCGGCCGACATGTTGAAGGTGCCGTGGGTGCCGACCACCTCCTTGGTGGCCTCCAGCGCGTTGCGCAATGCGACGCGGAACTCTGGCGTGCCGGGTTGGGCCTTCTTGCCCACCGCCGCAACTGCGGCCTGGATCACCAAGCCGGCGTCCCAGGCATGCGCGCCAAAAGTGGACACCGAGCCCTTGCCGAACTTGGCTTCGTAAGCGGCGGTGTAATCCAGGCCAGCCTTGCGTGACGGGTCAGTGGCCGGCAGTTGCGCGGCCACCAGTACCGGGCCGGCCGGCAGGAAGGTGCCCTCGCCGTCCGCGCCCACCACCCGCAGGAAGTCGGCATTGGCCACGCCGTGGGTCTGGTACATCGCGCCCTTGAAGCCCCGCTCCTTGAGGGTGCGCTGCGGCAGCGCGGCCGGTGTGCCCGAGCCGGCCACCAGCACCGCCTGCGGGTTGGCGCCCATCAGCTTGAGCACCTGGCCGGTGACCGACGCGTCGTTGCGGTTGAAGCGCTCGCTGGCGACCACGCTGATGCCCTTGATGGCGGCGGCCTTGCCGAATTCTTGCGACCAGCCCTCGCCGTAGGCGTCGGCAAAACCGATGAAACCCACGGTCTTGACGCCTTGAGCGGCCATGTGCTGGGCAATTGCCAGCGCCATCATGATGTCGTTTTGCGGCGTCTTGAAGACCCACCGGCGCTTGGCGTCCATCGGCTCGACCACCCTGGACGAAGCCGCCAGCGAGACCATCGGGGTCTGGTTCTCGGACACCACGTCCAGCATCGCCAGCGAGTTGGGCGTGGTGGTGCTGCCCAGGATCACGTCGACCTTGCTCTCGGTGATCAAGCGCCGCGCATTGGCCACCGCCGCGGTGGTGTCCGAGGCGTCGTCGAGCACGATGTAGTTGACCTTGTGGCCGGCCATGGTGCGCGGCATCAGCTCGATGGTGTTTTTCTCGGGGATGCCAAGCGAGGCGGCAGGGCCGGTGGCCGACAGCGTGACGCCAATCGTCAGGTCGGCATGCGCCGCCAGGGCCAGCGAGGCCAGCACGGCGGCGACGGCCCCGGCTTGCAGGGTGCGAATCAATTTCATGGGGTAGTTCTCCAGGGTCTGGCGTTCGGTTCATTGACCGACCGGTCGGTCGATTTTAAGAGCAGCGTCAAACCCGACGCAAGCAACTATGGGGCAGGGAAAGTCCGGATGTGCGCCGGCGGGCGTTCCGATCCCAAAACCAGACATCCCGCCACAACTTCCTGATCAGCGCCCCGCCACCTTGCGCAGCAACTCGATCAGCATCGCGTGCTCGGCCCGGCTGAGACGGTCGTGCAAGCCCTGCGCCATCGGCAAGGCGGCGGCGGCACCGGCCTGGGCAATGTGTTGGCCGTCGTCGGTCAGGACCACGTTTTGTGAGCGGCGGTCCACCTGGCTGCGCTCGCGGCGCAGCAGGCCCCGCGCTTGCATCCGGTCCAGCAGCAGGGTCAGGTTGGGCGCCGACAGCACCAGCGCCTGGGCCAGCTTTTTGGGTGACAGCGGGCCGTTGGCCAGGACCAGCATCAGCAGCGAATACTCGACCTTGCGCAGACCGAAGGGCTGGCCGACATGGCGCTCGAACAGGCTGACGGTGGTGACCGAGGCCTGCGCGATGTGGTAACCCAGCACGTCGCTCAGGGGGCCGAGCGACAGCACCGCTGCAGCGCCGGGGGCGCGCTCGGCGGACGCGTCCGGCGGCGGCGTCCGGTCACGCGCCATGCCGGGCCGCCCAGGTCAGGGGTGCGGCCAGCACCCGGATCAACGCCAACAGCCTGTCGGCCACCGGTACCGGGTAGAAGCCCATCGTCAGGTCACCACGGGCAGCGGGTCAGGTGGCCTTGCGCGCCGCGCCGAGGTAGGTCTCGATCACGCGCGGGTCACCGGCCAGGTCGGACGCCGGGCCGTGCAGCGCAATCGCGCCGGTCTCCAGCACATAGCCGTGGTCGGCCACCTCCAGCGCGGCGCGGGCGTTTTGCTCGATCAGCAGGATGGAGACGCCTTGATCGCGCAGCTGCACGATGATGCGGAAGATCTCGCGCACGATCAACGGCGCCAGACCCAGGCTGGGCTCGTCGAGCATCAACAGCTTGGGCCCCGACATCAGCGCCCGGCCCACCGCCAGCATCTGGCGTTCGCCGCCCGACAAGGTGCCGGCGAGTTGCAAACGCCGCTCTTTGAGGCGCGGGAACAGGGTGTAGACGCGCTCGATCTCATTGCGCCAGTTCGGCACGCGCAACTTCATCGCCCGGTAGCCGCCCAGGATCAGGTTGTCCTCGACCGGCATGGTGCCAAACAGCTCGCGCTTCTCGGGCACCAGGGCCATGCCCAGCATCACGCGCTCTTCCAGCGAGACATCGGCCAGGTCCACGCCATCGAAGACCACCTGTCCCTTGGACGGCAACACCGCCATCAGCGCGTTCAAGGTGGTGCTCTTGCCGGCGCCGTTGGGGCCGATCACGGTCACCACCTGGCCAATGGCCAGTGTGAAGTTCAGCCCGGTCAGCACCTCGGCGCGGCCGTAGCCGGCGTGCAGGTCCTTGACGGTGAGCAGGTTGTTGGATGTCGTCATGTCTAGTGCTCCGTGCCAAGGTAGGCGGCGCGCACCACCGGGCTGGCCTGCACCTCGTCGGGTGTGCCTTCGATCAAGCGGGTGCCGAACTCCATCACCACGATGCGGTCGGTCAGGCCCATCACGAAGTCCATGTCGTGCTCCACCAGCAAGATGCTCAGGCCTTCGCGCTTCAACTGCCGCAGCACATCGGCCAGCGCCTGTTTCTCCTTGTGGCGCAGGCCGGCGGCGGGCTCGTCGAGCAGCAGCAGCGCCGGGTCGGTGCACAGCGCACGGGCAATCTCCATCAGGCGTTGCGGGCCCAGCGCCAGGTTGCCGGCCAGCTCGTGCATCTGGCCGGCCATGCCGATGCGCTGCAACTGGGCCTCGGCCTCGGCAAACAGGCTGCGCTCTTCGGCCCGGTCCAGCCGCAGGATGGCCTTGAGCGTGCCCGAGGTGGTGCGCAGGTACCCGCCCAGCGCCACGTTCTCCAGCACCGTCATCTCGGGGATCATCTTGACGTGCTGGAAGGTGCGCGACATGCCGCGCCGGGCGATCAGCCGCGACGGCAGGCCGGCCACCGACTGGCCGCGGAACGCAACCCTGCCGCCAGTCAGCGACAACACACCAGTGATCAGGTTGAAGGTGGTGGACTTGCCGGCACCGTTGGGCCCGATCAGGCCGACGATGTCGCCGGCACGGATCTGGAACGAGATGTCGTTGACCGCCACCAGCCCGCCAAACTCCTTGCGCACCGCCTCCACGTCCAGCACCAGCTCACCGGCGGCCGGCTTGTCGCGCAGCGGCAATTTGGCAGCGTTGCCCCAATCCCGAACGCGCTTGGGCGCCGGCAACCACTTGCCGACAAAGGTCCACAGCCCGTCGGGCGCGTACTTGAGCACGGCGATCAGCACCAGGCCAAAAACGATGATCTCGAAGTTGCCGCTGCTGCCGATCAGCTTGGGCAGCAGGGTCTGCAGTTGGTCCTCGACGATCTTGAGCACGCCCGCGCCCAAAAACGCACCCCAGACATGGCCGACTCCGCCCAGCACCGCCATGAACAGATACTCGATGCCCTTGTTCAGGCCAAACGGCGACGGGTTGACGGTGCGCTGAAAGTGCGCAAACAGCCAGCCCGAGATCGAGGCCAGCACAGCGGCCAGCACAAAGGCGATCACCTTGTAACGGAAGGTCGAGATGCCCATGGCCTCGGCCATCGTCGTGCCGTTTTTCAACGCCCGGATGGCGCGGCCGGGGCGCGAGTCGAGCAAGCGCGTGACCGCCAGCGCCGAGGCCAGTGCAAAGACCCAGATCAGCACGTAGATGCCCCGTCCCGAGCCCAGGCTGGTGCCGAACAGCGTGATCGGCGGCACGCCCAGCAAACCGTCGTACTTGCCCAGGAACTCCATGTTGGAGATGGTGTAGTAGATCGTCAGGCCCCAGGCGATGGTGGCCAGCGGCAGGTAATGGCCCGACATGCGCAGCGTGATCGCGCCCAGCACCAGCGCCACCAACACGCTCAATCCGATGCCTATGAACAAGGTCAGCCAGGGCGACATGCCCAGCCTGATCGCCAGGAACGCCGCGGTGTAGGCCCCAACACCGACAAACGCGGCCTGACCAAACGACGTCAAGCCCGCCACGCCGGTCAGCAAAACCAGGCCCAGCGAGACGATGGCGTACAGGCCGATGTAGTTGAGCTGGGTGATCCAGAAATCGGGGATGGGCAGCGCCGGCAGCGCCAGCATCAACAGCGCAAAGACCGGGAAGCCGAATTTTTGCCAGTTCATCTCAATGCTCCTCGTGGTGCGGGTCGCGCAGCGACCGCCACAGCAGCACCGGGATGATCGAGCCGAACACGATCACCTCCTTGAAGGCGCTGGCCCAGAACGAGCCAAAGCTCTCCAGCAGGCCCACCAGCATCGCGCCCAGCAGCGCCAGCGGGTAACTCGACAGGCCGGCAAATACCGCCGCCACGAAGCCTTTCAAGCCGATCAAGAAGCCCGAGTCATAAAAGATCGTGGTGGTGGGGCCGATCAGCAGGCCTGAGAGCGCCCCGATGAACGCCGCCACCGTCAGCGTGGTGCGGCCGGCGCCATTGCTGGAGATACCCATCAGCCGCGCCCCCAGCCGGTTGATCGCGGTGGCGCGCAGCGCCTTGCCGTAAAGCGAGCGCTCGAAAAACAGCCACAAGGCCACGATCAAGGCGAATGAAGCGACAAAGATGAAGATGGTCTGGCCCGAGAACTGCAACGGCCCGGTGGCAAAGCGCACATCCCAGAAGCTCGGGTTGCGAAAGCCCTCGGCACCGAAGAAAAACAGCCCCAGCCCGGTCAGCGCAAAGTGCACCCCGATGGAGACGATCAGCAGCACCAGCGAGGTGGCGTCGGCCAGCGACTCATAGGCCAGCCGGTAGATCAGCCCGCCAAACGGCGTGACCAGCGCCAGCGTGAGCGCCGCCTGAACCGGCATCGGGAAGTTGCGCGGCGCCGCCCAGATCGCCACTGCCGAGATCAGCACCGGGTAAGCCAAGGTGCGCAGCAGGCGCTTGGCAATGCGCTGCGCCGACTGGTGGTGCTTGAGGCCGTCGACCAGATCGGCAATCGCCGCCGAGCCGGCCAGGATCAGCAAAAACCAGACCGTGCCCGGCACCTTGCCCATCTGGAACAGCGCCAGCGTCAGCGCGCCGAAGGCGACAAACTCACCCTGCGGTATGAAGATGATGCGGGTGACCGCGAACACCAGCACGGTGGCCAGGGCCAGCAGGGCGTACACCGCGCCGTTGGTCGCGCCGTCGAGCGCGAGGATGCTTGCGATTGAAAAATCCATGAAATTCCCAACAGCGGTGAGGCGGACGCACCCTGAACAGGCCGCCGAGCCGGTTCAGAAAGACGGCCTGTCGATTAATCAACCGACCGGTCGGTAGATCATACGGGGAGCCAAGCGCTTGACGCAGGACAACGCGGCTGGGGCAAACCCTAGGAACCGGGTCTCAGTTGGCCAGCGCCCAATCGCCGTTCTTGACGACCAGCATCACACCGGTTTCCACCGTATAGCCCCAGTGGTCGGTGGCGGTCCAGTTCATGATGCCGTGGGCAAACACGGTGCGGCCCATGGTCTCGATCGCATCCTTGAGCGCGGCGCGGAACTCCTTGGTGCCGGGCCTGGCCTTTTTCAGCGCCACCGGCACCACCTTTTCCAGCACGATCAGCGCGTCATAGGCATGGCCGGCAAACTGGTTGGCAGTGCCGGCACCGTAGGCCCTTTCGTATTTGGCAACAAAGTCTTGCGCCAGCTTCTTGCTGGGATGGTTGTCGGGCAGCAAATCCCCCACCACGGCCGGGCCGGAGACCACAAACGTGCCCTCGACATCCTTGCCGCCGATGCGCATCAAGTCCTTGGTGGCTGCTGCGTGGGTCTGGTAGACCTTGCCCTTGAAGCCGCGCTCGATGATGGCTTTTTGGGGCATGGCCGCACCCGAGCCCGAGGCCACCACCAGCATCGCGTCAGGGTTGGCGGCCACCAGCTTGAGCGCCTGCGCGGTGACGCCGGTGTCGCTGCGCGCAAAGCGCTCGGTGGCGATGACCTTGATGCCGCTTTTCTCGCCCTCAGCGGTGATGGACTTGAGCCACTGCTCGCCGTAGGCGTCGGTGTAGCCCAGGAAGCCGATGGTCTTGACGCCCTGCTTCTTCATCAAGCCGACCATCGCATGGGCCATCACGTCGTTGCTCTGCGGCAGGCGGAAGCTCCAGGCGTCCTTGCCGGGCGGCAGGCCGATCGGCGATGCCGCCAGTTGCACGGTGCCCGACTCCATCGCCACATCGGCCATCGGGATCGCCACCGGCGTGGCGGCCGAGCCGATGATGATGTCGACCTTGTCCTCGGACACAAACTTGCGCGCGTTCTGCACGCCCTTGGTCGGGTCGGTGGCATCGTCCAGGATGATGAGGTTGATCTTCTCGCCGGCGATGCTGGCCGGCCAGAGCTTGAAGTAGTTCTGCATCGGGATGCCCAGGCCCGAGGCCGGCCCGGTCAGCGGCAGCGAGACGCCCACGGTGATGTCGGCCAGCGCGGGGGCAGCGGCGGTCAGCGCGGTGAGGGCGGCGGCCGAGGCCACCAGGGTCTTGATGAGGGTCATGTTTGTGTCTCCGGGAACAGGGGCTGGGGATAGTGACATCTCAGCGGCACAAGGCCTTGATGTCTTCGGGGATGGGGATGGCCTTGATGCGGTCGGGGTCAGCAGGGTCGCGGGTGATGAAGGCCCGCACCTCGGTGCCTTCGCACATCAGCTCATCGCCCCGGAACACCCGGTGGCGGTGGCGGAAGGTCTTGGCCTCCCAATGCTCGATGCAGGTGTGCACTTCAATCGATTGGCCGTAGGTCACGGCTTTCAAGAACTTGGTGTGGATCTCCAGCAGCGGCGTGCCGACGATACCCCGGGTCTTGACCAGTTCACGCCAGGGCGGCACGCCGCAAGCCATGAAAAAAGCCAGCGAGGCCTGGTCCATCCAGCGCGAAAAGTTGGGGAAAAAGACAATGCCGGCGGGATCGCAGTCACCAAAATGCACGTCAACGCGGTGGATGTGGACCTTGCCCATGGATGAGGTCAAACGGGGTTGGGCAGGATCAGGAAGGGGTCGGCAGCGCTGCCTTCGTACAGTGCCTCGACCAGCGCGGCGCGGTGTGTGAGCACCGCACGCTGGTTGATCGAGCCCTTGTCGGTGATCTCGCCCTGGTCGACGGCGGGTGGCTCGGCCAGCACGTGCAGGCGCGCCACCCGGCTGGCACTGCCGGTGGCCTCGCGCCAGAGCTGGTCGGCCAGGGCCTGGAAAAACGCACGCACCATCGGATGGTGCAGCACCTCGGGCAGGGGCGCGCCCGCGCCCAGGCCGGCCAGCTTGCGACACTCGTCGGGCCGCGGAAAGATCAGCACACCCACGTCGTCGCGGTTCAGCCCGGTGATCACCGCGTCCTGCACGTACGGGTCGCCGGCCATCGTGATCCTGGCGCGCAGCGGGCCGACGCTGACAAATGTGCCGGTCGAGAGCTTGAAGTCCTCGGCCGTGCGGCCATCAAAGATCAGGCCCAGGTTGTGCTGGTCCGGATCGACCCAGCGCCCGGCGTCGCCGGTGCGGTAAAAACCTTCATCGTCAAACGCGTCGGCGGTTTGCGCCGGCGCGCGCCAGTAGCCCGGCATCACATTGGGGCCGCGGAAGCGGATCTCGGCCTTGTCGCCAGTGCTGGCGTCCTGCACCAATTTCACCTCGACACCCGGAACCGGCAGGCCGATCCAGCCCGAGCGCACATTGGTGCCCACCGCGAAGGTGCACGCCGGTGCGGTCTCGGTCATGCCCAGGCCGGTGATGATGCGCACCCGCTCACCGGTGGCCGCCTCGCCGTGGGCGTCGAGCTTGTCCCAGACCGGCTGGCTCAGGCCCGCACCGGCAAACATGAAGGCCTTGCAGCGCTTGAACAGGCTGTCGCGCAGCACCGTGTCGGTGTCCATCGCAAACGCGATCTCCTCGAAGCCCTTGGGCACGTTGAAGTAGATCGTGGGCGAAATTTCGCGCAGGTTACGCAGGGTCTGGGCAATGCCCTTGGGCGTGGGCTTGCCCTCGTCGATGTAGAGCGTGCCGCCGTTGTAGAGCGTGATGCCGACGTTGTGGTTGCCGCCAAAGGTGTGGTTCCAGGGCAGCCAATCCACCAACACCGGCGGCTCGTCGGCCAGAAAACCCATGCACTGGCGGATCATTTGCTGGTTGGCGCAGAGCATGCGGTGGGTGTTGATCACACCCTTGGGTGCCTTGGTCGAGCCCGAGGTGAACAAGAACTTGGCAATGGTGTCGGGGCCGATGGCCGCGTTGGCCGCTGCCAGCCTGAGACCGGGCTGGGCAAACAGCAGGCTGTCAAAAGCGCGCACGTCACGGCCGGCCAGCAAGCCGGTGGCGGCGGCTGCCGCCAGACCATCGGTCAAGACCACCGTCACGTCCGCCGGCACCACGGCGGCAATGGCCTTGGCATAGGCCGGCCCGCTGGCAAACACCAGGCCGGGCGTGACCGTTCCCAGGATGTGGCGCAGCTTGCCGTGGTCCTGCGAGATCAGCGAATAGGCCGACGACACCGGCACATAGGGTACGCCAGCCCAAATCGCCGCCAGCGCCAGCGTCAGCGATTCGATGTCGTTGTCCGACAGGATGGCGACCGGCCGGTCAACTGACAACTCCAGGTCCACCAACACCTGGGCCACCGCCTGCACACGCTGCAGCATCTGGGCGTAGCTGACGTGTTGCCAGTCACCGCCGCCGGCTTTGTCATCCGCGGCGACCCGCGCACGGCGGGCCACAAGCGTGCGGTCCGGCGCCTCTTGCGCCCATTGCAGCAGGCAATCGGTCAGGCGGTTGGGGTACCACCTCAAGGCCTCGGTCGAGCGGATGATCACGCTGCCATCGTTGCGCTGTTCAATTGCCGCATCGACGCAGCCACCGACGCTGGCGTCCCGGTATCTCGCAGCAGCCCGCGTCTCGGCGCGCCCATCGCCCCGACCCGCGCCGCTCTCAAGAAAATGTTGCTTGGCCACTTTTCTTGACCCCCGCGGGGGGCGGGCTGGGTGCAGCCCGGCCTTGGGGGTGCTCATGCCTTGGTCACCTTGGCCGCGCGCCCTTCCAGAAAAGCACGCAGCCGGACCTGCGCATCCGGCGTGCTCTCGGCCACCGCGGCCATCAGCGACTCGGTGAACAGGCCCTCGGACTGGGCCTGTTCAGCGATGCGCGGCAGCGCGTGCATCACCGCAAAGTTCGACATCGGGGCATTGGTGGCAATGCGCTGGGCCAGCGCAATGCCTTTGGCCAGACCGGCGCTGTCAGCGGCGCGGTACTGCACCAGGCCGATGCGCTCGGCCTCGTCCGCATCAAACACCCGGCCGGTCAGCATCAGGTCGCTCATGCGTGCCACGCCGATCAGGCGCGGGATGCGCGCCGACCCGCCACCCCCGACAAAAATACCGCGCTGGCCCTCGGGCAGGCCAAAGTAGGCCGAGTCCTCGGCAATCCGGATGTGGCAGGCCGTGGCCAGCTCCAGCCCGCCGCCCACCACCGCGCCGTGCAGGACCGCCACCACCGGCACGCTGCCGAACTGGATGGCGTCAAACGCGGCATGCCACATGCGGGAATGCAGCACCGCACCGTGGATGTCGCGCTCGACCAGTTCTGCCAGGTCGAGCCCGGCGCAAAAATGGGCGCCCTCGCCACTGACCACCACCGCCTTGCTGGCCTCGGGCAAGTTGATGAAGGCGGTATGGATCTGCTGGATCAGCGCGTCACTGATCGCGTTGCGCTTGGCCGGACGATTCAAGCGCAAATGCAGCACCGCGTCGGCCTGGCTGATCTGCAGCAAATCCAGCGTGGCCAGCAGGCCGGAGACAGGTTCAAACACGGTCGTCATCAGGATTGCCTTTGCGAACAGCGGCAAATTTAATTCAGACCGTGAACTTTAAACATAGGGCAAACCCGAATTTTTAGCCCGCTCATTCACCTGAAAATCTAACCATCTTCCCCGGATGCGCCAGAAAACATCTTCTGATACTTAACCATCAAGAGGATCCCATGAAGACCGAAGACCTGATCGCGATCGACATCCACACCCATGCCGAGGTGTCGTGCTGGAACCCCTTCGACAACTACGGCGAGGCCTACGACCGGGCTGCCGACAAATACTTTGGTTTCAGCAAACGGCCGACGATCGAAGAGACCATCACCCACTACCGCGAAATGAAGATCGGCCTGGTGATGTTCACGGTCGACAGCGAGTCGCAGCTGGGTCGGCGCCGCATCCCCAACGAAGAGATCTGCGAGGCTGCCAGCAAGAACAGCGACATGATGGTGGCCTTTGCCAGCATCGACCCGCACAAAGGCAAGATGGGCGCGCGCGAGGCCCGCCGGCTGATCGAGCAGCACGGCGTCAAGGGCTTCAAGTTCCACCCCACGGTGCAGGGCTTTTTGCCCTACGACCGCATGGCCTGGCCGCTCTACGAGGTGATTGCCGAGTACAAGCTGCCGGCGATCTTCCACAGCGGGCATTCGGGCATCGGCTCGGGCATGCGCTGCGGGGGCGGCCTGCGGCTGCAGAACAGCAACCCGATGCTGCTGGAAGACGTGGCGATCGACTTCCCGGACATCCAGATCGTCATCGCCCACCCCAGCTGGCCCTGGCAGGACGAGGCCCTGAGCCTGGCGCTGCACAAGCCCAATGTCTGGATCGACCTGTCGGGCTGGAGCCCGAAGTACTTTCCGGCGCAGTTGGTGCAGTACGCCAACACCTTGCTGAAGGACCGCATGCTGTTTGGCAGCGACTACCCGCTGATCACACCCGAGCGCTGGATGAAGGACTTCGATGAGGCCGGCTTCAAGGACAAGGTCAAGCCGCTGATCCTGAAGGAAAACGCCAAGCGCCTGCTGGGTTTTGCCTGACAAGGCCATGTCGGGCCGGTGCGGTCGAAGCGACTTCCAGCGCTTGCCGATGGCCGCTCCGGCCACCAACCGCTTCGCTGCAGCGTATCCATCAGAATAGGCGGGTGAACCCAGACATCCTGGCCGGACGATGACGGCCCCAAACCGTTGCTCCGAGGCCATGCGCAGGCTGGCCGCCGCCATCGGCCTGGCCTTGCCGCTTGCCGCGCAGGCTGATGTGGTGCAAGTGGCGGTAGCCGCCAACTTTGTCGGCCCGTTGGCCAGGATTGCCGAAGGCTTCCAGGCAACCACCGGCCATCGGCTGACCATCATCGCCGGCGCCACCGGCAAGTTCTACAGCCAGATCGCCGCCGGCGCACCCTTCGAGGTGCTGCTCGCCGCCGACGACCAGACACCCAAAAAGCTGATCGCCGATGGGTTGGCCGTGGCCGGCAGCAATTTCACCTACGCCATCGGCGTACTGGTGCTGTGGAGCGCCACACCGGGCTATGTGGACGATCAGGGCGCCGTGCTGGCGGCGGGCCGGTTCAACAAGCTGGCCATCGCCAACCCCAAGCTTGCGCCCTACGGCCGGGCCGGCATGGAGGTGCTCAAGGCCCGGGGCCTTTCAGCCGTGGTGACACCCAAGCTGGTCACGGCCGAGAGCATCGGCCAGGCCTACCAGTTTGTCGCGACCGGCAACGCCGAGTTGGGGTTTGTGGCGTTGTCCCAGGTCTTGGGCGCCGGGCCGTCCCAAGCCCAAAAGCGCCCCCTCGGGGGGCCTGCGCCAACAGCGCCTGCGGGGCTGGCCGCACTGCCGGGCAAGGCGGAGGTTGGGTCCTTCTGGCGCGTGCCGGCGGCGCTGTATGGCGAGATCCGACAGGACGCCGTGCTGCTCAAGGCCGGCGAAAAAAAGGTTGCCGCTGCCGCGCTGCTGGCCTACTTGAAGAGTGCACCCGCCAAGGCCGTGATCCAGGCCTGGGGCTACGGTCTGTGACCGCCTGCCGCGGCAATCAAGCGCTGCGATCGACGCCTGAATGACCGCTGCCGACTGGACCGCCATCCGTCTCACGGCCGAGCTTGCCGCCGTCACGACGCTGTTGTTGCTGGTCGTCGGCACGCCGCTGGCCTGGTGGCTGGCGCGCAGCCGGTCATCGCTCAAGCCACTGTGGTCGGCGCTGGTGGCCATGCCGATCGTGCTGCCGCCCTCGGTGCTGGGCTTTTACCTGCTGCTGGCCATGGGCCCTCACGGCCCGGTGGGGCAGTTCACCGAGTGGCTGGGACTGGGGCGGCTGCCGTTCACCTTCTCGGGCCTGGTGGTGGGCTCGGTGCTGTACTCGATGCCTTTTGTGGTGCAGCCGCTGCAGCAGGCCTTCGAGGCCATCCCCGAGCGCACGCTGGAGGCTGCTGCCACGCTGCGCGCCGGGCCGCTGGACCGGTTTTTCAGCGTCGCGCTGCCACTGGCCCGACCGGGGCTGATCACCGCCAGCGTGCTGGGTTTTGCCCATACCGTGGGCGAGTTCGGTGTGGTGCTGATGATCGGCGGCAACATTCCGGGCGCCACCCGGGTGCTGTCGGTGGCGATCTACGAACATGTCGAAGCCACGGAATACGCCGACGCGCATCGCCTGTCCGCCGCCATGGTGGCCTTTGCGCTGCTGGTGCTGGTGACGCTCTACGTCGTCAACCGGCCCAGACGCGACGCGGCCGGGCCAGCGCCATGATCGAAGCCCGGCTGCAGCTGGACCGCCGGGACTTCACGCTGGACGTGGCGCTGCAGCTGCCCGAGCGTGGTGTCACAGCGCTGTTCGGCCCTTCGGGTTGCGGCAAGACCACGCTGCTGCGTGCCATTGCCGGACTGGAGCGCGCCAGCGGCCGGGTGGCGTTGGGCACTGACATCTGGCAGGACGACGCCACCCGGCGCTGGCTGCCCACCCACCAACGCCCGCTGGGCTATGTGATCCAGGAGGCAGCGCTGTTTCCGCACCTGGACGTAGCAGCCAACCTGGCCTATGGCCGGCGCCGCAGCGCTGAGGCCCAGCGCTGCGGCAAGGCGCCCGGTACGAGCGAAGCGTCTGACACAGCAGCGTTTTCTCCCGACGCCGTCGTCGATCTGCTGGGCATCGGGCCGCTGCTGCAGCGCAGGACAGCCACCCTGTCGGGCGGCGAGCGCCAGCGCGTGGCCATCGCCCGGGCCCTGGCCACCGCGCCGCGCCTGCTGCTGATGGACGAGCCGCTGGCCGCGCTGGACGCCCAGCGCAAGGCCGAAATCCTGCCCTACCTGGAGCGCCTGCACCGCGATCTGGCGCTGCCCATCGTCTACGTCACCCACGCCATGGCCGAGGTGGCGCGTCTGGCCGACCACCTGGTGCTGCTGGACGCTGGCCGTGTGCTGGCGGCCGGCCCGTTGGTCGAACTGCTGGCCCGGCCCGACCTGCCACTGGCACACCAGGACGACGCCGGCGTGGTGATCGAGGCTACCGTGGCCGAGCACGACAGCGCTTACGGTCTGTCGCGCGTGGTGTTTGGCGGTGGCGCGCTGTGGGTGGGCGAGACCGCTGCCCGACCTGGCCAGACGGTGCGCGCCCGGGTGCTCGCGCGCGACGTCAGCGTGACGCGACAGCTGCCCATCGAGACGAGTGTTGTCAATGTGCTGCCGGTGTGGCTGGAGTCGCTCGTGGCCGACCGAAGCACCGCGCTGCTGCGGCTGGTGGTAGGCCGGCCAGGCTTGCTCGGCGCGACCGGCGCGACCGGCGCGGAGGGTGTGCTGCTGCTGGCCCGCATCACCCGCCGCAGTTGCGATGCCCTGGCGTTGCATCCGGGGGATGCCCTGTTTGCCCAGATCAAGGGGGTGGCCTTGATGTGAGCCGGGGCGGGTCGCCACTTGGCGGCCCGATGCAAAGCCGCACCTTAAAACGCCCGCAGTGCTTGCGCATTGCGGGCCGTGCTTGACTTGGCGTCCCCGAGAGGAGCCATTCAATCGCCGTCGTGTGCTGGTCAAGAGCTCCCGTTGGTCTGCCGAAGAGGTGCGTCCGGTGATCAAGCCGCTGAAACATCAACCTTGAAATCGCGCTCTCGCCAAGTCAAGCTGATTCGCCGAAGGGGCCGATGCAGAAGTACGTCGAATCGATTTTCCCCGGCACCAAAAGCTTACCGAAGCCGCGACCTGACCGGAAACCTGATTCAGCATGCGACCCGATCAATCACTTTGGGTGTCGACGCTGGAACAAGCCGGTCCGGCCAACAACCCAACCCACGTTTCAGGCGGGCGGTTCGGATCGAGCGCCATGCGATCTCTGGCGAAGACTTGGGCGACGGGTCGTCACGGCCCCCGAACTGCCGCGCCGGCGACCGGTGCTGCAGCGGAGGCTCAGGATCGTTCGAACAGCAGGGCCGCGTTCTCGCTCGCCGGCGTGGTCGCAGTCGGCAGGTGATTGGGCGGGCGGAAGCCGACATCCTCGCTGCGCAACGCCGGCCGAGAATGGGGGTCGGCGCCGGCCTCCCATTCGCTTGCATGGACGATCCGAACCTGGACGACGGCAAGATCAGGATCGGTCGGACCACCGGAAAACCAGGCGTCGGCGGACCGGCTCCACAAGGACTTCGCCTTGTCGCCACCCTCGACGACCAGCGCCGTCCCGGTGACCGAGATCCAGCAGGCGTCGCCTTGGGGTGCGTAGGTGACGTTGACCGAAGGGTCGGCGGTGAGATCGGCAACGGGGTCGCTCTTCCTGGACATGAAGAACCAGAGGCTATCGTCGGCGTCGATCGTCGTGTTCTGCATCGTCATCGGTCGCGAATGCAGGTGACCGTTGACGTGCCGGGTGGTGAACATCGCGAACTTGCAGTCCTTGATGTCGTTCCACAGTGATTGCCGGGAAGGATGTGTGGTCGCTGTCATTGAAAGTCTCCGGTGTGGGTGTGCGCCCCGGCCACTGCCCGGCAACACGCAGCTCCGCAGGTTCCGCCAACGCGGGGCTGGCGTCTGTAGGACAAGCGCCATTTCGTCGAGCGTGTAGGCGAATGGGCTCGCCGGCCATCCATGACCGCACAGCTACCCCGTTTCTGCGCGACAGTGGCGCACATCGCCGCGCTCCCCAGTCCTTGCAGCGCGCAGGCGTTTCTGGCCAAACACTTCCACCGCAAAGTTGACCGCATGAAACCGAATCTCATGACCTTTGCAGCCTGGCTGCCGACGCTGGGTCGAGCCAGCTTTGACCCAGTTGCCGCGCCGAGAGTGAGCAACGCGATTCAGACGCAAAACCAAGTCGGCATTGACGATTGGCCGAGGTTGGGTGGCTCAACCAGAGGTCGGATCAGCGGCACAATTCGGCACTGGCGCCAACAGGCAATTGTTCTGCACGCCAGTTTTGGACTCCCCATGACCCCTGCTGACTCACCACGCCGCCGCGTTCGCCCAACCGCCAGCCTGGCACTTTTGGCGGCGGCCCTGGCACTTGTGCTGCCGGCCGCCGCCGAACGGGTGGGCGAGGTGGACACGGTATTCAAGCTGATTGGCCCTGACCACAAGATCGTCATCGATGCCTATGACGATCCCAAGGTGCGCGGCATCACCTGCTACGTGTCGCGCGCCAAGACCGGCGGCATCAAGGGCGGTCTCGGGCTGGCCGAGGACAAGTCAGAGGCCTCCATCGCCTGCCGCCAGACCGGCCCCATCAGTTTTCCGAAGGCGCTGCCAAAACAGGACGAGATGTACAGCGAACGTATCTCGCTGGTGTTCAAGAAGCTGCGCGTGGTGCGCCTGGTGGATGCGCCGCGCAACACGCTGATCTACCTGACCTACTCGGACCGAGTCATTGAAGGTTCGCCGCAAAACAGCATCACCGCGGTGGCAGTAGACCGCAGCACGCCGATTCCGCTGGTGCCTTGAGCGGGATACCTGGCCAGGCTGCGCAGCGCAGCAGCGCCCCGGAATTGCCAAAACATGAAGCCTCTGAAAGCCCCGAGCGCTGAGCACGAAGCCGCCGGCCGTTGCCCCCCTGGCCGCGTTCGGCGCCGCCAGCCGTCGGCCACGCGCATACTTCGCAACGAGCACCCACCCGCAGGAGGCGCAGGCATGAACATAGCGTTGGATGTCAAGCGGCGTAGCGCCGCAGGCCACCCGGGGCGCAGCGCCAGGATCGCCTCGTCTTGAAAACGCTGCAGCCAGCGGCGGGCGCTGCGCAGGGTCAGGCCGTCAGGGAAGGCCGCGTGCCGATGCCGGTGCCGACCACCGGGCCGTTGTTCATCGTCTTCAACCTGGGTGCTGGCTCGGGTGACGAAGCCCGTGTACGCGCGGCTATCCAGCAGGCCTGCGGTGCTGCCGGGCGTGCGTTCGAGCTGATGGATGTGGACGATCCCAGCAAGCTGCCTGCGCTGGCGCGCGAGGCCGTGCAGCGCGCGCAACAGGCGCAGGGTGTGGTCGTCGCAGCGGGGGGTGACGGCACGCTGAACGCCGTTGCGCAGGCCGTGCTTGGCAGCGGCTGCGCCTATGGCGTGCTGCCGCAAGGCACTTTCAACTACTTCAGCCGGACCCACGGCATTCCGTCCGACACGGCTGAGGCTATGCAGGTCCTGTTGCACGCCAGGGCGCAGCCCGCCCAGGTAGGCCTGGTGAACGGGCGTGTGTTCCTGGTCAATGCCAGCTTGGGGCTGTACCCGAAATTGCTGGAAGACCGCGAAGGCTGGAAGCAACAGTTCGGGCGCAGCCGGCTGGTGGCCTTCGGCGCCGGGCTGGCCACATTGCTGCGCGGCTACCGCAGCCTGCGCCTGCGGATCGAGGTTCAGGGCAAAACGCGCAATGTGCGCACCCCGACGCTGTTTGTCGGCAACAACGCGCTGCAAATGGAGCAACTGGGGTTTTCTCTGGCAAAGGACATCGATGGCGGCGCGCTGGCGGCCATCATGCTGCGCCCGGTATCGCGCCTGTCGATGCTCGCGCTGTTGCTGCGGGGCGCCTTCGGCAAACTCGGCGACACCGACCAGGTGATCAGCATTCCGTGTGTGCGTTTGAACGTGCACTCGGCGCGGGCCTTCGGTGCTCGACGCGTCAAGGTGGCGACCGACGGCGAGATTGTCTGGCTGCCGATGCCGCTCGAGTTCGCGGTGGCCCGTGAGCCCTTGTGGCTGATCCGCCCGGACACACCGGCACCGGAGCGCGCTGCGCCATGACCTTGCTGCTGCAGGTCTCGGACCCGCACTTCGGCACCGAGCGCGCGCCGGTGGTCGCAGCGCTGGAGGACCTGGTGCGCGAGCAGCGGCCCGACGTGTTGCTGCTGTCGGGCGATATCACGCAACGCGCCACGCGCGCGCAGTTTGCCGTAGCGCGCCGTTTTGTAGACCGGCTGGCGCTGCCGGCGCTGGTGGCGATACCGGGCAACCACGACATTCCGTTGTTCAACCTGGCCGCGCGGCTGCTGTGGCCCTATGCACGCTATGCACGGGCCTTCGGCCATGAGCTTGAACCCCAATTCGAGAATCCTGAGGTGCTGGTGCTCGCACTCAACACCACGCGGCGCTGGCGCCACGTCGACGGTGAGCTCAGCGCAGCGCAGATCGAGCGCGTGGCGCGGCGCTGTGAACAGGCCCCGGCCACGCAGTGGCGCATCGTCGTCGTGCACCAGCCGGTGGCCGTGTCACGGCCGCAGGATGTGCACAACCTGCTGCACGGCCGAGACGCTGCGGTTCGGCGCTGGTCGGCAGCGGGTGTGGACCTGGTGCTGGGCGGCCACATCCACCTGCCCTTCGTGCTGCCGCTGCATGATCAATGGGCCGGCCTGCCGCGGCGCATGTGGGCGGTGCAGGCCGGCACAGCTGTCAGCGAACGGGTGCGGGCCGATGCCGGCAACTCCGTAAACCTCTTCCGCATCGACGCCGGTACCGGCACCGTGGGACCTTCGGGCGCTGCTGCAGCACGGCCGCTGCAGATCGAGCGCTGGGATCATGTGCCGGCGGCACAGCGCTTCGAATGTGTGTCGGTGCATCGACTGCCGCAGCGGCAACCGGCCTGATCAGCTGGGCGCAACCGCGCTGGCCTTTACTGTCGGCGGCAACCCTGTGTTTCTGCAGCTGCACGTTGCCAGCGATGTGGTCGCGGGCTTTGCAGCCGGCATGGCTTGGTTGATGGTACACATCCGGCGTGTCCGGGCGCGCCAGCGCTGGCGCCTCATGCGCTCGCGCTGAAGCGGTGCTGACCGGCCGGCACCCCGCAGGGCAAGAACGCGTACTGGACAGACGTCACGCGCATGCCCAGAGCTTTGCCCGCCACTCGGACGCTCACCTGGACCAGGGCCTGGCGCGGGTTGAGGCCCTCGGTCAACGCCCCGCTGCCGATCACTACCGCATGGCTGCTCCGCGGCAGCGCCATCGGCGTCAGCGCCATTGATCGCCGCTTCCAAGATTTACAGCATCAGGCCGAGGCGCCGACGCAGTCCGGCCACGTACTCAAGCCGGTTCGTCACGGTGTGCCACAGCCTCTGTGTCCGGTGCAGGGTGGCGACCGGAGGCGGGTGTTTGTGGGGCGTCAGGTTGTTTGCAGTCGCCCTCCGGGGCGGCCGGCCATACACCCTCGCCGAGCTTGTCGCCTCGATTTCTTGCTGCTTGGGCTACCCTTGCTGACCCATCCCTGGATCACGTCACGCAACCGGCCAGGCACCTGCCTTGCCAGACCCAAGTCTCCCAATGGCTCGCGTCCCACCCGCCATGCCGCATTGCCACTGACACCGATCAACGACTGCCACCACCGACGAACTGTCTTCCGATGCCACACTCCGGCCCCGATGCCAGCACCCTGCTCCGCCAACCGGGGCGGTTCATGCTGCGTGCGCTGCGCGCGTTCCGCGCCAACCAGGGGCTGCTGCTGGCCGGAGCGGTGGCGTATTACGCGCTGCTGTCGATCGTGCCGATGTTGATCTTGAGCGTCGTCGCTTTGTCCCATGTGATCGACCAGGACGATCTGCTGCAGACCTTGCGCCGCTACCTCGAATGGCTGATGCCCGGGCAGGCGGCGGCGATTGTGGCGGAGATGGCGGATTTCCTGCGCCACCGCGACGTGGTGGGCTGGGTGCTGCTGGCCACCATGTTATTTTTCAGTTCGCTCGCGTTCACCGTGCTCGAAGGCGCGATGGCGGTCATCTTCCACCACCGGGTTTCGATTCGGCGGCGGCACTTCATGGTCTCGGCAGCCCTGCCGTACGCCTACATCCTGTGCCTGGGCATCGGCTTGCTGCTGGTCACGCTGGTCGCCGGCAGCCTCCAAGCGATCGGGCAGGAAAGCGTACATCTCTTCGGGCGCGACTGGTCACTCAGCGGCATGTCCGGGCTGCTGCTGTATCTGCTTGGCGTGGCAGGCGAGGTCTTTGTGCTGACCTCGGTGTACCTGGTAATGCCGGTTGGCCGGCTGCAACTGCGTCATGCGGTGATCGGGGCTGTCGTGGCAACAGTATGCTGGGAGATCACGCGCCACCTGCTGGTCTGGTACTTCACGACACTGTCGCAGATCGGCACGGTTTACGGCTCCTTGACCACCGCGATCGCCGTGCTGCTGAGTCTGGAACTGGCCGCCACGTTGCTACTCTTCGGCGCCCAGGTGATCGCGGAGTTCGAGCGTGCCAGCCGTGAGGTGGCCCAGCGCGGCAAGGCTTCGGAGGCGATCGCCGGCGGCGGTTAGCGGCAGTTAGCGGCGGTGGGTCGGCGTGCCGCTGGACTGGCAGCGTCTCGGGCACGCCGATTGCCCTGCAGTGGCCCATGGCGCTTCGGGACTTCGACGAATCTACCTTGTGGCAGGTCAACGCCTACCCGCGCCCGCGGGCGGAGACCACAGGCAGCGGCTTCGGGCCGGTACGTAGCGTCATGTTGCCGAGCGCGTTGATTGCCGCCTTGTCGCAACTCGAAAGCCGCCAAACGTCGCTGCCGATACTTGAGGTACTGGCGGCGTGTGTGCGCCACCGTGAAAACGCGCTGATCTTGTTGCGACTGGGTGGCCTGGTCTGGCCGTTGACGCTGTTTCCTCAGCACAACCTGCACCACCTGCCCCGCTCGATCATCGCGTCCCTGCGAGAGAACGGCCGTGATCTGGCAGTGATCGCCGTCGAGCCGGCCGGCCTGCATCCGCCGCGGCATGGGCAGGTCGAGCGCATGTCCGAGGGCCCGGGCTGTCGGGTAAATCAGCCATTGCTGTGGGCGATGGCCATGTATGCACCATTCAGCGGCCTGGTCGCCGGGATCGGTGGACGCGCCGCGTACAAGATCACGGCCGACACCAGCGACGATGGTCTTGCCGGCGGCGCCGTGAAATTCAGTCTGCAGCGCCTGCGCCATGACATTGCCTCGCTCCACGACGTCGCTGCCTGGCCTGGCATGGGGATCGAACGCGCCGCGCGCCTGCTCAATGGCGCCTATCTGCAGGGCGGATTGCGGATTTTGCGCACGCACCCGGCCGCGCGCGACGAGGCGCTGGCGGGCGCCCGCGAACCCTGGCTGCGCCGCTGGCGTTGAATGTCATGCTGCGCCGGCAATGTGCTGTCGAGCCCACCGGCGCCACCGCCGCGACTGGTCTGCAGCGACTGGGAACGGCGGCTGGGTACCGGCCAAGAGCAAACGGTCTCGATCAGGACCAGCAAGCAGTGCATGACCGCGCCGGTCGGGGTGTTCGAGCTGAAAGACCTCGTCTCGGGTGTCAGGCTCAGCAGGAGCAGCAGCAACGGCTGCCCAAGCAGCGCCGTCCGAGGGCTGTCACGGACATCATCGGCCAGGATGGCCCGCGCCGCGTGCCGCGCCAGCCGGGTCAGTTTTGGCTGGTGCGGGTGCCTTTTCCGCCTGCCGCTTGGGCACCAGGCGCTCGCGCTCCAATGCGTCGAGTCCCGGCGTGGCATGCATGTCGGTGTCGACTTGGCCGGCGTCAAGATCGCGCTTGGCCTGCTGGATCACTGGGTCAGGCGCAACAGCGGTATGGCCCCCGTCTTGGTCACGTTCATGTGGCAACGCCAGGCCGCCGGCCGTTGTGGCGGGGCCGCTGGGCGGCGCTGGCGCGGCGCTGGCCGGGTCAACTGGCAAAGGGGCGGATGCTGGGGCAATCGGGCTTGGCATGGGCTCTCCAGGTGGGCGGCGATGCTGGCGCCGTCCCAAATATTGTTGGGCCGGCGCTGCAGGCCAGGCGTAGGCGGTTGTGCCGCTGCCGCGTCGGACGCTGTTGCTTTCGGAGCGACGGCGCCGTTGCTGCGCTGTGCACGGCACAGTGGGTTACGTGGCAACCGAGGTGATCGATGACGCCAGCTGATTGATCAGGTCCCAACCGAACCCGCCGTTGCGTAGGCGCTGATTGGTAAGGCTCAGCGCAGGGCCGCTGCCGACGGGCGCTACTGCGCCGGTTCACTTCAGCGCAGCGTCCGGTGCTCGGGGCCGTCCGACCACCTCAGGCCGGTTGCCGCCTGCGGTGCAGCAACAGCAGTGCGGTGCCACCCAGCAGCAACAGCGCGGCCGGTGGCTCGGGCACAACTTGCACCACCTTGCCGGCGTAGTCGACGATGAAGAGGGCGCCATCCGCGCCTTCGCCGAAGGACGAGATGTTGCCCAGCGGTCCGGCCGCTCCGGCGTCGAGCAGCGCCGTGAGGTCCTGGGCGCTGGCCAGGTTTTGCAACGATCCATCGGCGGCGATGGCCCAGATGCGGCCGCTGATGAAGTCGCCGAAGACATAGCGCCCGTACAGCGGCGAGCCAACCTGACGAACAACGTAGCCGCCAGTGATCGAGGCGCCAACGCTGTGGTCGTAGTCCAGCAACGGGCCAGTCAGTCCCCCCGGGTCGGCGTCGCCGATGCCGGGCGTGGCGATGTTGCCCTCGCGGATGCGCCAGCCGAAGTTCTGGCCGCCGACGCTGGCCGCGGCAATGAAGTCGATCTCCTCGCGCGCACCCTGGCCCACATCGGCGATCCAGAGGTTGCCGTTGGCGCGGTCAAAGCTGTTGCGGAAGGGATTGCGCAGGCCGGTGGCGTAGATCTCGCCGCGTGCGCCCGGCGCGCCCACAAAGGGGTTATCGGCAGGCACGCCGTAGTTGATGTCGGGGTTGGCAAAATCGTCGCGGTTGACATTGATTCGCAGCATCTTGCCCAACAGCACCCCGGTGTTTTGTGCGTTGTTGTCGGGGTCGTTGGCGGCGCCGCCATCGCCGGTGGCGATGTACAGGTGGTTGGCGTCGCCGGGCTTGAAGCCGAGCCAACCGGCCTTGTGGTTGCTGCGCCCGTCAGGCTGGTCCAGGCGCAGTACCTCCACCCGGCTGCCGGGGTCGGCCACGCTGGCATTGGCGCTGGTGCGGTAGCTGGCGATCACGGAGTCTTGGGTCGTCGCATCGATGTAGTCGACGAAGAAGCGTCGGTATCCCGCCGATGCCGGCGTGGCGTAGCCGGGGTCGAAGGCCAGGCCGAGCAGGCCCTGCTCGCCGCCGGTGGCCACCGCAAGGGTGAGGAAGGTTGTCGCCGTGCCGCCTTGCGCGATCTTGATCGTGCCGCCTTGCTCGACGACGAACACGCGCCCGTCGGCAAGTGGGGCGGTGGCGAACAGCGGCGCGCTCAGGCCGCTGGCGATCAAGCGCGTGTCGAGCGCGGCAGCGCGGACGGCAGGCACTGCCGCGCACGCGGCACCGAATACGAGCGCGGCAAGACCGTGGCACAGGGCATGGTTCATGGGCGTGGCGTCCGAAAGCAGAGGCGGGATGAATGAAGCGCGTGGCTCCGGCCGAGGCCGCGCAGACGCCGGATCGGACGTCGACAGCGACCATGGTGAAACATACAAACAAGCGATGAGATCTTCTGTACGGCAGCGCACTCAACCACCTGCGCCGGGACCCTACAGTCGGTTGCTCGCAGAGTTTGCGCATGCCTCGACGCGCAACCCGAATGCCGACTCCCTGGGAGCAACGAGACAATGAAGCTCGCGACATTAAAACGACGCCCGCTCGCGATAGCCGCCGCCGCCGTCCTGCTGACGTTGATCGGCACTGTGATCGCATTCAATTCTATTGGCGGCGAAAAGAAGATTGAACGCCACGTCGAGCGCCTGCACTCGCTCGAAGACCCGCGCTTTCACCAGGAGCTCGGCGTGATGCTCGGGCCGCAGTTCGTCGCCGGCAACCGGGTCCGGGTGTTGAGGAACGGCGACGAGATTTTCCCGGCGATGCTGGCCGCGATACGTGGCGCGACCACGACGGTCACTTTCGAGACCTACATCTACTGGTCTGGCGACATCGGACGCGCGTTCACCCAGGCACTTGCCGACCGTGCGCGCAGCGGCGTCAAAGTGCATGTGCTGCTCGATTGGGTCGGTAGCGCGAAGATGGACGACGCCCTGCTCGAGGCGATGAGGTCTGCGGGCGTGCAGATTCACAAGTTCCACCCGCCGCATTGGTCGCATCTCGGCCGCTTGAACAACCGCACGCACCGCAAGCTGCTGGTCGTCGATGGCCGCCTCGGCTTTACCGGCGGTGTGGGCATCGTGCCGTTGTGGACCGGCGCGGCGCAAGACCCCGAGCACTGGCGCGAAACGCACTTCCAGGTCGACGGCCCGGTGGTCGCGCAGATGCAGGCCGTATTCCTGGACAACTGGGGCAAGGCGTTCCTTGACGGTCGAGCCTGAAGCATCCGACAACGCCCTGTGTCGGCCTTTGACGCTCACCGCTTGACCGCCCCGCGGCCAAGCCCGGCGCCGACAGCCTGGTCTGGCGAGGAATGGGGTGGGCATGATCCATGCCTGCCCGCGGGCACGTCAGGTTGACGCCTGTCGTGCCTTGCATTGCCTGAGAGCCAACCGCATCTAGCGCGCGATGCGCTGGTGCGGACTGGCTTCACTTGCCCTCAGGCCAAGCCACGGACCGAACGTTCCCGATCCCATTGCCTGGTCTTCGCGGCAGCGAGGAACTCGGCAACCGCCGTGACAGCCAAGACGCCCGCACATGGCCGGACGCCGCACGCCTGCAAGAAATCTTGCCCGCCCGCGTCGACAGCGAAGGCCTTGAGGTGGCCATAGGCATCACGGACGAAGTCCACCGCTGCCGACTCGGCTGCAAGCGACTTGGCAGCCTGCGCTGACAGCAAGACTGAGACAGCGTCAAACATCACCGACGGTGTACCGGCGAGTTGTCCGTCCGCGGCCAATACAGAACCGTCGGCCAGCTTCACACCCCCCACCTTGGGTGCGACGAGTTTCACACTGGCGCCCGCCGCCAATGCAGCCTTCTTCAAGGTGGCGATGGCCGAACCATCGGAGCCGTCGGCAACCAGAATGCCGATAGATCGCCCTGCCAGGCTGTCCTTCATCTTGCCGATGATCTGCAGGGCTGCAGAAGGCGGCAGGTCCTGCACAGGCTGCGCCGTACCGGGCGCAGCCGGCAGGCCTGCCAGTCCCAATCCATCCGCCACGCGTTGCGCCAGGCTACCGTCCACATGGCGCAGATGTCCCACCATGGCCTGCTTCACATGCAGATGCTCCACCTTCGACAATTCGAACACCAGCGCCGAGGCGATGTGCGCCTGCTCATAGCCGGTCTGGCTGCGCCAGAACTGTCGCGCCTGGCTGTAGTGGTCCGCAAAACTCTCGGCGCGGATGCGCCCCTTGGCGCCGCTTTCGGGCGTGACAGCAGTGACAAACCCGGCCGCTGCCGACTCGCGAGGCGAATCGGCCGCCAGTGAACTGGGCTCGTAGGCGACCCGCCCGGCGGGCTGGGCCATCTGCATGTGCCCATCGCGTTGATGATGAGCAAACGGACACTTGGGTGCGTTGATCGGCAACTGGGCAAAGTTGGGCGAGCCAAGACGCGACAACTGGGTATCAAGATAGGAAAAAAGCCGACCCTGCAGCAGCGGGTCGTTCGAGAAGTCGATGCCCGGCACCAGGTGCGACGGGCAGAACGCGACTTGCTCTGTCTCGGCGAAGAAGTTGTTTGGCCAACGGTCCAGCACCAGGTGACCGATCACCGTCAGCGGCACCAGTTCCTCGGGGATCAACTTGGTGGCGTCGAGGTGGTCGAAAGGGAAGGTGTCGGCCATCTCCTGCGTGAACAACTGCACCGAAAACTCCCATTCAGCGGTTTCACCCGCGCTCAGGGCCTCGAACATATCGCGGCGATGGAAGTCCGGATCGGCGCCGGCGATCTTGCAGGCTTCGTCCCAGAGGGTCGACTGCAGGCCGAGCTTTGGACGCCAGTGGAACTTGACAAAAGTGGATTCGCCATCGGCATTCACCAGCCTGAAGCTATGGATGCCGAATCCTTCGATCATGCGCAGCGACCGCGGTAACGTGCGGTCCGACATGATCCACATCACCATGTGCATGGACTCTGGGGTCAGTGAGATGAAATCCCAGAAAGTGTCGTGGGCCGTGGCGGCCTGCGGAAAGCCCCTGTCGGGCTCCATCTTCACGGCGTGGATCAGGTCGGGAAACTTGATCGCATCCTGGATGAAAAACACCGGGATGTTGTTGCCCACCAAGTCCCAATTGCCCTGCGATGTGTAGAACTTGATGGCGAAGCCGCGCACGTCGCGCGGGGTGTCGGACGAGCCCGACCCGCCCGCCACGGTGGATATGCGGCTGAACACCGGCGTCTTCACACCCACCTCGGTCAGAACCTTGGCGGTGGTGTACGCCGCGAGCGAATGTGTCAGCTCAAAGTGGCCGTGGGCGCCGGTGCCGCGGGCGTGCACGATGCGCTCGGGAATGCGCTCATGGTCGAAGTGGGTGATCTTCTCGCGCAGGATGAAGTCTTCAAGCAAGGTCGGGCCGCGGGGGCCGACGCGCAGCGAGTTCTGGTTGTCCGGGACGATGAGTCCTTGCTGCGTCGTGAGTGGCGGATGGGCGCCTTGCGCCTGTTCGTGCAACTCGCCGCCGGCCACCACCTGGCCGCTGCCAACTTCGCGTGGCTGTCGCTGCGGGTCCGGGTTCACTTCGGGTGTGGAGATTTCTTTTTTCACGCTCGATGTCCTTGAATTGATTCAGGATGGCAGGATGACAGTCAGGCCGGACGACAGCCAGGCAGGTAGCCGACGGGCATGCAGATCTCACTGTCAGGCCGCAGGCGGAGGCCGTCGGTCAAGGCGCCAACTGCGCACGAACTTCACCGCCTTTGTTCGCGTCAGTGTGCACGTTCACATACAACCCACCCGCACGATAGGCCTTGAGCTGTTCCGGGTTCAGCTTGGCGCCGGCTGGCACCGACCAGACGCCCTCGGCGGTCTTGCTCAGCGGAACGATAACCGGACCATTCACGCCCGTTGCGCCCGTGTGAATGTGCGCGGCGGTGCCAGCGACGCCCGTGGTCTTGACGCTGCCGCTGATCGAGCCGTCATCGGCGACCATGATCGATCCCGATCCGGTTCCGGGTGTGCTGACCGGTGGAACCTCCTGCGCGCCGGTCAGCTTGAGGCCTTCGGACACCGCGGCATGCGACGGGAGTGCGGCGAAGAGCATGGAGGCGGCGAATGTCCAGCGTGCAGCGCGGTGGCGGTTGGATGTCATGATGTTTTCCTTGGGTTGGGTTGGCCGTCAGGGGCCAGGGTTTTGAATCAGCGCGGTGTGCGGCGTTTGCGCGCGGCCGCTGGTGGCTTGGTGAGCGTGTTGGTCCAGAACTCGGTGACCTGCTGCGCTGCAGCTGCGCTCACTGCCGCGCCAACCTTGCAGGCGTCTCGTTTCACTGCGGAGCTGGCCTGGCCGCGCGCAGTGCTCATCGCCTTGTTCGCGCCGCTGAGCCACAGGCTCATGAAAGGGTTCTTTTTCAGCCAGGGATTGCTCATGTCGATCCTTGCTGGATGCTGCGGTGAAGCTCGATGGCTGGCACGTCGATGGCCTTCAGCGAATGATGCGGGCGATCAACGCACCGACTGCCAATCCGCCCACGAGGGCGGTCAACGGGCGGTTCCGCACAGCCGTGCGAAGGCCCTCTGACCACGGGTCTCGCGTTTCGCTGAGTTGGGCGGCACTGGCCTGCAAGTCACCTTCGGCGCTGGCGACAGGCCCGCCCACCGCTGGCGCTGTGGGAGCAACACCGTCCGCCAGGCTGTCGAGGGTGGTGTGATCCCCTTCGACGGTGCGCGTTGTCAGTCTGTCTCCCAGCTGGGTCGGCGTGTCGGCTGACGCCAACCAGGATGATTCGAGTGCCGGCATGGCGTCACTTGCGCCACGCCAGATCGGCGCGGGCTTCGCCAAAGCAGTCTTGCTTTCGACCATGGTCATCGCCTGTGGAATCACAATTTCTTGGCGAGCAAATCTTGCTTGCGTGCGGCCATGCGAGCGCCAAGTTCGGCCATGTCGAGCGACGATGCCTTGGCCTTCGGAAACATGTCGTTCTGCTCTTCCTTGACGTGATGCTTCACATACTCGGACAGCACCTTGACTTTGGCGTCGTACATCTCACCGTCGGGCTCGGCGCCTTCAAGCTCGGCGATCAGCCGTTTGACACCGGCATGCTCGACGGTTGCCTCCGGGACGAGCAGCTTGTCCTTCAAAGTCGCCTTGAAGGCCGGGTAGAAGATCTCTTCCTCGATCTGTGCATGCACGCTCAGCGCAGTACAGATTTCACCGACGAGCGCTTTTTTGTTGGCGATCGAGCGCGTGCTCTCGAACTCGGTAAACAGGTGGCTGACAGCCTCGTGGTCAGCCTTGAGCAGTGCTATGGCGTCTTTGGCAATGGCGGGGGCTTTAGATGCCGGAGCGGTCTTGGTGGTGGTCATGGAATCTCCTGGAGTGGGGTGGAACAGGTGACGTGCGGTCAATGCACGAAGAGTGCGATCAAGATGATGATCGGGATGGGAATACCGAGAAACAGCAGCAGCGGTGAACGCATGGCGGACTCCGTGGGGTTGTTGGGGTGAATCGGCGCTGCAAAGGGATCAGGCGTCCCGACGCCTGCCACCGTGGGTTGCTGCGAGACTTGCCACGATGCGGCTGACTTCGGCCGCGTCCCTGCTGGACAAACGCTCGGTGGCATCGCTGGTGGCGGCGGCGCCCGGCGTGGCAGCAGTGGCAGCAGTGGCAGATGCTGGATCGCGGCGGAACAGCGAATCGACGAAGTAGCCCATGGGTCCGGCGTCGTTGCCCTGCGGCAGGGCTGCGGACACAGCGGCGCCGCCCACCACTGAAGTCGCAGTGCCGGCCGCACCGCCTGCCGCTGCGGCGCCTGCTTGCACGCCGCCGCTCACGATCAAGCCGATCACCGATGTCAGCAGTGCCGCTGTCGCCAAGGTTGCTACGGCCCAAGCGAGGAAGCCGAGCGCGGTATCGCGGAAATAGACCTCATCGTTGTAAACCTCGGTCCACTTTGTGCGCAGCCGGACGGCAAGGTAGCCGCCCATCGCCGATGCGAGCAGTTGTGTCAGCGTCAGCCACAGGATCGTCGAAACACCGAACGAGCCCGCGCTGATACCGTTGCTTGCCCAAGGCGAAACGGACGACAGCCCCAGCCCGACGCCCAGAATCAGCAGAATCAAAGACAACGCAGCGGCCGAAGCGGCGCCCGCTGCGATCACACCCCATGAGACCGCGCTGAGCAGTGAGCGCGGGTTTACGCTCAGGGTGCTGGCGGGGACGCGCGCCCGATTGAATTCATCCCTGGATGCTGTGGCGGCAAATGGCATAAAAGCTCCTGACAGAGAGGCGTACGGGGCCGCCGAACATGGAAGCCTTGCGCACCCGTGAAGTGGTGAACCCCAGGGAAGTTGTTGCCGGACAAATTGGTGGGGTGACACATGGGACTGTGCACGCAACGGAATGAACGAATCGTCGTTCAGCGCAAACCGAGCTGGGATAAGGAAGTGCCCCCGAAAGACGTAGGACTGCGTGCCGTCCGCATTGCGGGAGACAACTGACAAGGGCCGCCCGAGGCTCTGCCACGCCATTGACCTTTCGGTTGACGTGTCCACGGTGTGACGGCCGCAACGTGGCGACCGGTGTGCGTGGCACACAGCAGATCAACAAGGTTGCGGGCAGGCCGGCTGGTCACGCCCGTTTTCTGGGAGTCGACTTCGCGACAGACTTCCGGGCTGCGACCGCGCCACCACCCTCGCCGCGCGCATCAGCGCTCACGGGCTTGCGCTTGGCAAGACTGGCGGCCAGCAGTTCGGTCAGATCGACGACGTTGCTGACGCCCACCTCAGAGGCCGTTTGCTCCATCGGCGTGACGGTTTGGGTCTCGCCGGCCGCCACCTTCTTGCTCACCAACGCTTGAACGGCCGCGCTGAACTTGTCGGTGTACGCCTGCGCGTCCCATGGCCCTGTCATGTCGCTGATGAGCTGCTCAGCCATCTTCAGCTCAGCGGGCTTCAGTCCGGCGGCGGTCTTGCCCGCAGCAGGAAGTTTGAGTTCATCCAGCGCCCGAATCTCACTGGCCCAGCGGATCGTGTTGAGCACCAGCGCGGCACCCGTAGGCACCAGCGCGGCGAGGTGCTCCTTGGTGTGCATCACCACGCGAGCGATGCCGATGACGCCAGCCTGGAGCATCGACTCACGCAACAGGGCGTAGACCTTCTCGCCTTTGCCGATGGGTTCGAGGTAGTACGGCGTCTCGAGCAGCGTGAACGCGATCTCGCTGGCCTTGACAAAGGCCTCGATCTCGATGGTTTGCGTCGACTTCGGATAGGCAGCCTTGATCTCGTCCTCGCCCAGGATCACGTAGTCGCCGTCGTCCTGCTTGATGCCCTTGACGATGTCGTCGCGCAAGATCTCCTTGCCGGTGCGTTTGTTCACACGCTTGTAGCCCACCGGGTCCATCGAGCGCTTGTCGAGCCAGTCGAAGTCGATGCCGACCTCCTGAGAGGCCGGGTACAAGGCGACCGGCACATGCACCAGGCCAAAGGCAATGGCGCCTTTCCAGATCACGCGTGGCATGAAATCTCCTTTGTCGGCCGGATGCCGAAAGTGGTTGAGCGCCGAGAGGGCCGAGGCACCGCTTTTACGCAACCGCCTTGGATCGGCGGGCGCTGCGCGTGGCTGCCGGTGAGTCGGCTCGGCCCAAGGTGTACCCCAGGGTCGTCATCGCAGCCGTCAGACTGCGCGCCGCCTTGGCGTAGTCGATCCAGGGGTCGTTGCCGGTGTCCAGGCGCTCGTGCACGGTCCTCACGGCCCAGTGGTCTCCACCGCGCAGCGACGGCAACTCGCGCCACGCAACCGGCACCGAGATGCCCAGCCCCGGCCTGGCCCGTGCCGACCAGGCACAGACCGTGGTGGCGCCTACGCCGTTGCGCAAGGTGTCGATAAAGATCTTGCCGACCCGATTGCTCGGCCCGCTCTTGGCCACGAAGCGTTGCGGAATCGTCTCGGCCATGTGCAGCACGATCGCCTGCGAAAAGCCCTTGACCGTGTCCCAGTCGTGCACCCTGCGCACCGGCACCACGACATGCAGACCCTTGCCGCCGCTGGTCTTCAGAAAGGATGGCAGACCGAGTTGCGCCAGAAAGGCGCGCATCAGCTCAGCCGCTTCCTGCACCTGCACCCAGGGCACGGCCGCGCCCGGATCGAGGTCAAACACCATGCGGTCCGGATGCTCGAACGCCGCGGCGCCCATGTTCAACGTGTGAAACTCGACGACGTTCCACTGCGCGGCGGACAGCAGCCCCTGGATGCTGACGATCTCCAGCAGCGCAGGATGCCGGGTGGCAAGCGCCGGGTCGGGCTGGCTGATCTGGCGGATGCCCGGCAGCTTTTCGGTCTCGGCATGCTTCTGGAAGAACAGCTGACCGTCAACACCGTCAGGTGCGCGGACGAGGGACACCGGGCGACTTTTGAGGTGTTTCATCATCAACGTGCCGACAGCGCCGTAGTACCGAACAAGGTCGAGCTTGGTGGTGCCGGTGCTGGCATCGATCACCCGTTGCGGGTTCGTGATCTGCGGCTGGCGGGACACCGTGTGCGTCGAGGCCATGCCGGAGGCCAAAACACGCGGGGGCGAGATCACACGCAACGCCTTTTCCCTGACGATGGTGCTGGCGTCCTTGTCGCACCGCAGCCCGCGAAACACCGCATGACGGATATGCGCGCTGCGTGTCCACTCCCCGAAGGAGATCTCGGCGACCAGCGTGGGTGCGACCCAGTGCGGTTTGCCTTCGATCTCGGCGTGCCCGCCGAACGGGCTCGTGGCTCGAGCCTGCGCGGCGAGCATTCCCGTCAGCGCCGCCAGCGCCCGTTGGCTGAACCCACTGCCAACGTTGCCGGCGTACTGCAGCGCGCCCTGGGCGTCGTGCACGCCCAGCAGCAGCGAGCCGAAGCCGGCGCGTGTGCCCTGCGGGTCGGTGTAACCACCGATGACGAACTCCTGACGCAAGCTGCACTTCAGCTTGATCCAATCCGCCGACCGCAACGATTGGTAGCGGGACGCGCGCCGCTTGGCGATGATGCCTTCCAGGCCGAGCTTGCAGGCCGAGGCGACGATGCTGTCAGCCGCAGCGTCGAACGCCTCGCTGAGCTGCACCCGGTCCGACGGCGCTGTCAACAGCAGGTGCTTGAGCATCTCGCGTCGCCGCTCCAAGGGCAGTTCGCGCAAATCCTGGCCATCGAAATACGGCAGGTCGAACAGATAGAGCACGACATCATCCGTGTTGCCACTGTCGAACGCCTGCTGCAGCGCGCCAAAGTCGGGGATGCCTGCCTCATTGGGGACCACGATTTCGCCGTCGAACCATCCGGGTGGCCACTTCAGGCCTTCGATGGCCCGCTGCAGTGGGCGAAGTTTGGCTGTCCAGTCGTGTCCGTTGCGGGTGAAGAGCCTGGCCTTGCCGTGCTCCGCGCGTACAAGCATCCGGTAGCCATCGAACTTGATCTCGCAGAGCCAGTCCTCCCGCTGTGCGGGCAGGCCGGCGGCCAACGTCGCGAGCTGCGGCGCCAGTTTTTCAGGCAGTGCCGCGGCGATGCCCGCAGGCGCCAGCAGGACAGAAGGCGACGGTTCGGCAACCCCGGCCCGCGGCACACCCGCCGCCTTCACGCTGTCCGGCAGTTCATCGACCACGCTGTAGTCGGCCGATGCGCGGACCCAGGCGTCCCGCTCCTTGATCAGCAGCCAGGGCGTCTGTTTGTCGCTTTTGCCCTTCATGCGCACCAGCACCCACTTGCCCGCCAGCTTGTGCCCGTGCAATTCGAACTTCAGGTTGCCATCAACCAAACTCTGCAACGGATCGCCCGATGGTGTCCAGGTGCCGGCATCCCACACGATGACCTTGCCGGCACCGTACTGGCGCGCAGGAATGGTGCCTTCGAAGGCGGCGTAACTGATCGGATGGTCCTCGACCTGAACCGCCATGCGCTTGACCTTCGGGTCCAGGCTGGGGCCTTTGGGCACCGCCCAGCTCTTCATGGCGCCGTCCAGTTGCAGCCTGAAGTCGTAGTGCAGGCTGCTGGCCCAATGCTTCTGGACCACAAAGCACAAAAGCCCGTTGCCGCCCGAGCCGGCATCGTCCTGGTGCTGCGGCTCGGGCGTGTGGGCAAAGTCGCGCTTTGCCTTGTAGGCCTGAAGCGGGTCGGCTGTTTGCTGCAGCGTCGGCGTCTGGCGCTTGCTCACGGGGCGGCCCTGGCCGATTCCTGCTGGATCAAGCTCATCTCGCCGTCGGCCTCGAGGTACATCCGTTTCACCATCCTGATGTCCTCCACGCCCTGCTGCCGAATCTGGGCGTTGAGTTCCTCATCGGTGATGAACTCGCGGCGCATGTTTCGGCGCTGGATCTTGCCGTCGCGAACCAGGCACAGCCGAGGTGCCGCAGTGAAACGCTCGATCACCGGAAACCGGAAGCTCATGTAGTCGAGCATGTAGCTCCAGAAGACCAGCGTGGCTATCAGCACCATGCTGTCCGTGGCTGAGGTGGCGCTGCCGATCATGCCGTTCTGCGCCGCGTCCCCGAGGATCACGACGAACAGGAAATCGCTGATGCCGAGGGAGCCAACGTCGCGCCGGAGGATGAAGCGAAACACCACGAACAAAAACCAGTACATCAGCGTGCCACGCAGCACCATCTCGAGTGGCGAGACGGTGAAGGACAACACGCTGGTCAGGTCGAAACTGAGGTTGATCACGTTCGCGACGATCACGAACTTGATGTGTGCGGTCTGTACGTTGCCTCACATTGACGGCGCCGATTCGCGAGCAGGCGCATCGGGATTGCGACGCTGCAGTTTGCGCAGATCCGTGGGTTGCCGTACAGAACGCTATCCCACGGCAAAGTTACGGTCTGCACCGGAACCCGTTCGCATTCGCGTCGGAGCCACACGGTGTCAGGTTCTGCCCATTGCGGGAGATGAACCCCAGGCGCCACCCGACCACCTTGCCTGGAGATGTCCATGAAGCACTGTCCTTTTGCCCGCACACCCTTGAGCCGGACCTTCGGTTCGCTGGGCCTGGGCCTCGCAGCCGTATTGCTCGCCGCACCGCCGGCTTTTGCCTCCAGTCACCGCGAGGCGCCATTCATCAGCGGTCAGGCCAAGCTCGACGCCACCGACCTGTACATGTTCCGCAGCTACGAGGCAGGCCGTCAGAACTTCGTGACGATTCTGGCCAACTACCAGCCGTTCCAGGACCCGCAGGGTGGGCCGAACTTCTACATGTTCAACCCCGAAGGCCTTTACGAGATCCACATCGACAACAACGGCGATGGCGTCGAAGACCTCACCTTCCAATTCCGCTTCACCAACACCTCCAAGGCCACGGCGCTGACAGTGGGGGGCAAATCAGTGAAGATTCCGTTGATCAACAGCGGCGTGATCGCGGGGGTGAATCCGGCTGCGCTCAACGTGCGCGAGACCTTCATGGTCGATGTCGTGCGCGGCGGGCGCCGCACCGCGCGCAGTAGCGTGACCAACGCCGCCGGCGGGGCGTCGAGTTTCGACAAGCCGGTGGACAACATCGGCGACAAGGTCTTCGGCAGCGCCACCGGCTATGCCACGTACGCCAACCTGCATGTCTACGACGTGACGATCCCGGGCTGCAGCACGCCGGGCCGGGTCTTTGTCGGTCAGCGCAAGGAGCCGTTCTACATTGCCGTTGGCAAAAGCTTCGACCTCTTCAACCTCAACCCGCTGGGCGCCGAGGTGGGCGGCAACAACAACGACCTGGAGGGCAAAAACGTCAGCACGCTGGCGATGGAGTTGCCGATCAGTTGCCTGACGGCCGGCACCGAGCCGGTGATCGGCGCCTTCACCACGGCCAGCCTGCGGCAAGGTCGGCTGCTGGACGGCTCACCGGCGACGGGGCTGGGCAAGGTCACCCGCAATGGCGGCGCCTGGACGCAGGTGTCGCGCCTGGGCATGCCGCTGGTCAACGAGCTGATCATCGGCATCGACGACAAGGACAAGTTCAATGCCTCCAAACCCAAGGACGATGCCGCCAAGTTCGCCGACTACGTCACCAACCCGGTGCTGCCGGCACTGATCCAGACCCTGTTCCCGTCGGCCGTCGCGCCGACCAACTTCCCGCGGACCGATCTGGTCACGGTGTTCCTCAAGGGCATCAGCGGCGTGAACCAACCGACGGCGCCCGCATCGGGGGCAGTACTGGCTGAAATGCTGCGGCTCAACACCGGGATCGCGGTCACGGCCGCGGCTGCGCAAAACCCGCTGGGCGTTGCTGCCGGTGACAACGCAGGCTTCCCGAACGGCCGCCGTCCGGCCGACGATGTGGTGGACTTGTCGCTGCGCGTGGCCATGGGTGCGCTGTGTGTGCTGACGGGCCCCACCGACACGCTGAAGGTAGGGTGCAAGCCGACCGATGCGCCGGCTGGCGGCCTGGCCTTGACCGATGGCGTGCGCAAGACGGCAACCAACTTTGGTGTCACCTTCCCGTACCTGACGACCCCGATCCCGGGCAACCTGAACCCGATCGCTGCCGCTGGCACGGTCTACCCGTGAGGCCGTGATGAGGATCACCAGAATGCTTCTGGCCGCCAGCGCTTCGGCCTTGGTGCTGACCCTGGCTGGCTGCTGGGACGATGACAACGACGATACGGTCGCGGTCGAACCGCCCGGCATCGCGCCCACCAAGGAAGTGCCTGACAGCGCGGGGGTCAGCGCCGCAGCGTTTGTCAGCTACATACTGACCCTGGGGGCAAGCGACGAAACGTCAGAACCGTTGATGATCAAGGATGCGTTCTCCGTGCCGCCCGAGGACAGCGCCGAGCCGACCCCGCTGGTCTGATCGAAGGGGCGCGCTGATCGGCGCGCCCCGAACCACCTGAACATCAACACCATGCCATCCATCACCACCACCGACAAGACCGAGCTCTACTTCAAGGACTGGGGCCAGGGACGGCCGGTCATCCTGTTGCACGGCTGGCCCCTGTCATCCGACAGCTGGGACGATCAGGCGATGGCCCTTGCCGACGCCGGCTACCGCACCATCGCCTACGACCGCCGAGGCTTCGGTCGGTCATCTCAACCGGGCAGCGGCTACGACTACGACACCCTGGCAGATGATCTGGCATCGGTGATCGAGCAGACCGGCGCGCAAGACGCAACGCTCGTCGGCTTCTCGATGGGCGGCGGCGAGATTGCCCGCTACATGTCGCGGCACGGTAGCAAGGGCGTGGTCAAGGCGGCGCTGGTGTCGTCTGTCGTGCCCTTCATGCTCAAGACCGCCGACAACCCCGACGGCACGGACGCCTCGGCCTTCGCCGCCATGGCCCAGGGCATGACCGAGGACCGCGCCAAGTTCTTCAGCGGGTTTTTCAAGGACTTCTTCGGCGTCGGGATGCTTTCGCAGCCAGTGAGCGACGAATTGTTGCAAT
>Ga0209181_10001290_pt1 | contig 44509 bp, 36 predicted proteins | sample MAT05_FD_187208 | JGI IMG/M metagenome (GOLD analysis project Ga0209181, IMG submission 187208) | Freshwater microbial communities from Lake Fryxell liftoff mats and glacier meltwater in Antarctica - MAT-05 (SPAdes) (version 2) | ecosystem: Environmental > Aquatic > Freshwater > Ice > Liftoff... | reverse complement strand
CCAAGGAGTAAAACGGAATTCGTGCGCATTCTCGCTCCATGTATAAGCAGCGCCGCTTTCAGAAACGATGGTGCCGAAGTGGGCATTGGCAATGACATTCACCCACGGGGCAGGCGTCGCTTGCCCGGGTTGCGTGTGAATAATGTATTCGCGCCCATCGGCTGCGAAGCCGCCATAGCCATTAAAAAATAACAGGTCGGACGCTGGTGCAACATTTGTGCTTGAGCCTGAGCCTGAGCCTGAAATTGAAGCAGGAAACTCGGTTGGCTCGATGCGCGTATTCCACGAGGAACCTAGCGAGGTTGCTAAACTTGAACCCAAAGTGGCGCTGACCGATGATCCAATAGAAGACCCTATAGAAGATCCAATTGAGGAAACTAAAGAGGTCACTCCCGTACCGGACGAGTTGCGAGGCACCAGGGTATACAAAGGTGTATCACGGGCATCTTTTGCGCCACGACGGTTAATTTGGTCAGCCAATGGTCCGCGTGTGTCAGTGATGATGACGCGGGCGACAGTTTGAAACAGGGTGCGATCTTCGTTGGAGATTTGCTCTGCTGCGCGCACAAAAATACCGCCGGGTCGGTCCGTAAGATGGGCTTCGACACCGGCGGCAATCAATCCCATGATCTGTTCTTGCAGAAGTTGCCTATAGCCAGCGTGATCTTCGTTCCAAATAACGAGATCCACGGCTAATCCTTTGAGCCGCCAATAGGCATGCGCTTGGACAAGCTGTCGCACTAACTCTATGTTGTCTAGGCTCGCAATTTGTAGCAGGACAATAGGCAAGTCGCCAGAAATACCATAGCCCCAAAGCCCAGACTGGCTGCGGCGATTACGGGCGATCACACTGCTGTCGGCTCGCAATGAGGGGTTAGCATAAATGACCGAACTGGCCAGCCGCCCATACAGCTGAGCATCAGATTCTGTCGCATTAATTTGCTGCAAATTAACCCAGCTATGTGTCCAGGCCAGATCGAAAACACGGTCGGCCAAATGCCGATCACGATATTTGCCGACTAAGTGGAGCACCCCTTCACGGGTTTCGCCTACTCCTGAAACGATATCAATGGTGACTGTTTGCTCAGGATCTAAGGTAATGCGGTGGCGAATGGCTACGATAGGATCTAGCACTGAACCTTGGCTGCCAGACAGTGCGCCCGGTTCCATCATGGCTTGAGGTGAAGCCAAGGTGCGCGTGCGACCTATGAAACGCATACGGTCTGTTTCATAAGAAACTTTTTCGTATTTCCTGACTTTTTCGCCTTTCGCGGTGCGTCGTGTACTCGATTCGTCGTCCAGGGTTGCACCATGCACCGCCATGAGGTGAAACATCCAAGGCATTTGTTCATTTTCAGAACGAGGGCGGCGCGTGCAGAGTATGGCTTGCCGATCGGGAATGATTTCGGTTTGTACAAAGAGATTACTAAAAGCGGGATGCAACGCATCCGCAGCGGCTTCGGCGAGAACTACTTCTGCGTAACTTGTTACCTCTATGGTGCGTCGTGTTTTAGATTGATTGGTAATTCGGGTACGGCGCATCTCAATGTCGTCTTCGGGCGAGACGACAATTTCGGTATGTATTTCGTAGTCATGGTCTCGTCGCCTAAATTCTGCACGGCCTTCTGAGAAAATGGCTTCATAGGTATCGGCTTTTTTCAGGGTGGGCTGATGGGCGGTGGACCAGAACTCTTGTGTAGCTACATCACGCAAATAGCAGAAAGAACCCCAGTTGTCGCAGGTGCTGTCTTCACGCCAGCGTGTAATTGAGAGGTCTTTCCAGCGGCTGTATCCGCCGCCAGCGTTAGTGACCATCACTTGGTAGCGACCGTTAGACAGTAGTTGCACTTCAGGGATGGGCGTATCGGCTAGACGCAAAACACGCATCGGCATTTCTGGCCCAATAGATGCGGTGCGAACATCAGAGAGTTCCGGTGAATGGAAGTGCAACGCAGACGCGTTGGGAATCCGTTCCTGTAGAAGCAAGGTAGTCGCTTGAAACAAAGGATCAGACTCAAAGCGCTTTTGCATAGGCTGATCAAGCAAGAGATAAGCTAGAGCTAGAAAACTCATTCCTTGGTGATGGGCCATGTAAGAGCGGATAACGGCGCTCGATTGCCCGCGTGGCAAGCGCGAAGGCGTGTAGTCGATGGCCTCGTACATTCCATACTTGCCCTGCAAGCCCTCGGCTACCAAGCGCTCAAGGTTTTGGCAGGCGGCTTCGGGCAATACCATCAAAGCTAAGGCGGAAGCATAAGGGGCAACCACTAAATCTTCTGCCAGGCCACGTTTCAGGCCTAAACCAGGTACGCCGAAAGCGCGATATTGATAATTCAAATTCGCATCGACCGTGTTATAGCCCGATTCAGATATACCCCAAGGCACGCCGCGTTGGTTGCCATAGGCAATTTGCCGTTTTACGGCGGCTAGGCAGGTTTGATCAAGGAGGGTGTTTTCATACGTCGGCATGACGAGCATCGGCATGAGGTATTCAAACATAGACCCGCTCCACGACAGCAGGATAGGGTCTCCACCGGCTGCGGTGAGCAAGCGCCCTAAGGCAAACCAACTTTCCTGTGGTACGGCGCCTTCTGCGATGGCTAAGAAACTGGTCAGTCGCGCTTCAGAGGCGAGCAGATCGTAATGGCCTGTATCGCGCCGACGTTGGTCTACGTTGTAACCGACCGTCATCAAGTGTTGGGCCTCGTTATAGAGCAAGTTGTAATCGACAACAGCCAGCTCCCCAGCTTGTTTAGCGAGAAGTTCAAGCTTAGAAATGCATTCTTTAGCACGAGATTGCGCGAGTAATACAAGCTTGTTTAGCTCGGTGTTTTCTTCAACGTGAGCTGATAGGCGTGACAAATCTCGCAGACTAGGAATGAGTGTGGGCAGCCCACTTGAAGAAGTAAGTGAAGCGGTATGTGAAGTGGCAGGTGAAGAAGTATGTGAACCGGCGTTTAAAAGCGGTATCCATGGCATGAGATAAGTCAGCTCTTCTAATGCATTTTGGCATTGTTGAAGAATTGCATCGACCCACCTTTGTACTTCTTTATCTCCGGGAAACGTGGAGTCGGAGGAAGAGTCGAAAGAAGAGCCAGAGATGGCATTTGCCGTAGAAGGTTTTTCAGTATTCGACTGCAGTGAATGGAGCAGTGGGTTGGTGTGTTGATTCAATGCTGCGGCAGAAGCCTGTATTTTTTGTAGCCAATGGTGTGCGCTTATAACGGTGGCTGGTCTGGCATCGTAGGCCGCTTCAATATCGCGACGCAGTTGGGTGCACAGTTCACTTAAAGTATGGGATGGAATAGGCGAGAGGCGATTAGCTGGAATATCTCTTACTGCGTCGAGCAAGATGGCCATCGTGTCACTCAAGCCCTCAAATGTTTTGATGCTGAGTAAAGGTTGATCGGGCAGCGCTAACAAACCCGCGCGCAAGGTGAAGAGGTGACCTGACAAGTTGCCGCTATCCACGGCAGACACGTAGCGAGGCGGTAGGGGTTTTAGGCTGAGTGTGTCGTACCAGTTATAAAAATGACCTTGAAAGCGCTCCAGCCCGAGCATAGTCGTGATGGTGTTTGTGGTTCTTTCTATGAGCTTGCCGAGAGTAAGGTAACCAAAGTCATGCGCCGTTAGATTGGCCAGTAGGGCAAGGCCGATATTGGTCGGCGAAGTGCGGTGAGCGACAACGGCCACGGGATGCTCTTGGTAGTTATCCGGTGGTAACCAATGATCTTCTTCAGTCACAAAGGTCTCAAAAAACGACCATGTTTTGCGAGCCATTTTCTGTAGGAAAAGGGTTTGCTCTGCTCTGAGTTTAGGAATTCGGCGGGTGAGTGGAAGGCTGATCCACCAAACAATCACGGGCGACAAAAACCACAAAACGAGTACAGGCATCGCAATCAATAGTGCGGCGGGCCTAGTCGCGGCAAGCGCAGTGAAGGTGACCAGTGCCAAGCACGGCGCAAAGCCCATCGTTATTGTTGTGCTGAATAGATCGCCCAAACTACCCGGTTTGGGTTTACGTTTTTTAGTTAAATTTTTAGGGGAAAGTTGGGCAGTTAGCTCATCTGGGTGAGCAAGTTTCTGATCAGTTTGTCGCTGTACTTCACTGGAGGGATTCCACTCCAACAGTTTTTTTCGCGTAAAAAGAAGGCGAATATGCGTGCGAATAATCGCATCAAGACTGAAGTAAGCATCATAAGGAAGCAATGCCAGGTTGAGTGTAGCTTGGGCTAACTGTCTACCTGCGGCTCGTAGTGCGAAAGCCAGATGCTGTGATAGCAAAACGTCTTTAGGTTTTCTTATTAAATCCAAGGTTGATATAACAATGGGTGGAAAAAATAGAAGGGCGAGTACGCCTAATGTCCATGCCAGTACTTCAGTGAGGTGAGCAGATAGGGCCGACCAACCTAGTATAAATAAGAGCGTTATTCCGACAGGGACAAGGCTGCGCCGAAGGTTGTCAAAAATTTTCCACTGAGCTAGATTGGAAAGCAGGTTTTTTAGTGGGCGGTTTGCGCTAGGTCCGGGTACTTGAGGAAACAGCCATGCTGCAATTTGCCAGTCACCGCGTATCCAGCGATGACGACGACTCACATCAGCGTCATAACGGGAAGGATAGTCTTCATAAAGCTGAACATCGCTTAATAAACCGGCGCGTGCGTAGCAACCTTCTAGTAAGTCGTGACTGAGAATACGGTTTTCAGGAAAGCGTTCTTTGAGTGATTGCTCAAAAGCATCTACATCATAAATCCCTTTTCCGATAAACGAGCCTTCATGAAATAAGTCTTGATAAACGTCTGAAATGGCCCGTGTATAAGGATCAATACCAGGCTCACTGCCACATAACTGGGCGTAGAGAGAGCGATTGGTGCTAGGAAGGCTGACTGCAATCCTGGGTTGTAAAATTCCGTAGCCTTCAGTGATGCGTTGCAGGCTTTCGTTGTAACGCGGGCGATTTAAAGGGTGCGCCATCGTGGCGGCAAATTCGCGTGCGGTATCTCGAGGGAGCTGAGTATCTGTATCTAAGGTGATGACGTAGGTCACTTCCGACAAGATAGCGGTGTTACCTATAATTGAAGAGAAAGGCGACGTGGCGTTCCTAGCTTCACTCTCTACTTGTGTAGTTGATATCAGAGCCTGCGTTGGTGCGGTGTGTGGTCGCAGCAGTCCGTTCAGTGCCGCAAGCTTGCCTCGCTTGCGTTCATATCCCATCCAAACCCGTTCTTGCGCATTCCACACTCGCGGCCGGTGAAATAGGAAAAAAAGTGTGTGTTCGGCGGGATATTTTCGATTTAATTCTTCAATACGTTGTTGCGCTAAGGCAAGTAACCCGACGTCCTCGGCAAGGGTTTCTTGGCTCGCATCTCGAAAATCAGTGAGTAGTCCAAAGTGTAAGTTTGCATTTCGGTTGGCTAAAAAACGCACCTCCAGGTCTTCCACTAATTCGTTCACCGTTTGTAAGCTGGTGATCATGGTGGGAACAATCACGAGTGTTCTGGACGAATTGGGAATGCCTTCCGAAAAATCCATACGTGGCAATAAGTGGGGAGTGGCCAATAAAGTCGCTACCCAGTTCACTAACGCCACCGCTAGGTGACTGGTACTCAATAATATCGGTAGGGTGAGTAAGGCCAATACCCAAATGGCTAAGTTGTATTGAGCGGCTGCGCTGACAAAGCTCACCGCGAAAAGAATACTCAGTACGGCAATGCCGCTAAGGTAAAGAAAAAGTGGACACTGCTTACCTGCGCGCCCTATTTTCTCAATGAATGGAAGACGCACTTCTGCAGCCCGCTCTAATTGTGGCAAGCCTTTATCAATCAGATAGAAGCCAACGTGAGCATTACGCTCATCTCGCTCATCCGTATTGTCTGCAGGATTGGCGGCACTTAAATCGATCGCGAGTTTACTTTCGTTCGCTAATTGAATGGCTTTTCGTGCAACGCCAATTTCAGAAAGAGTGCTGTATTTAGCGGTTTTTTCGACTACGTGGCGATAACGATCTCGCGTCGCAAAGTCCATGCGCCCATAAACACCATTGGGATCTTCTCGAAGTTTTTGTTCTACGGTGCTCATGGCTTCGACGAAGTCGCGCCAATCCATCGCACCTAGAAATCGTAAGCTGCCGATGCTGTTGCTAATAGAAACTTGATTAGACGCTTGGCTTTGTGTTTCAGATTGCACCAGTTGTTCAATGGTTGAACCTGATTCGGACAAACGTTGCTCTATCCAATTGAGCGGCAAGGCCAATGAAGAGCTTTGGCCTTGTAAGCGACGTGCAAGTTCGGCAACAAAGGAGTTAACCAACGGTGGGTTAGAGCGCGCCATATCGGCGATAACGAGGATCAAACTCTTAGGATCATGCTCAGCGACATGGATCATTTGATCCGCCCAAACGTCGGCTTGGCTTCTGTCTATCATTCCAGCGGCGACTCGCGCACCTACGCGTCGTAAATTCTCTATCAATGCCAAGCGCAGCATGATAGGAATAGCCCACAACTCACCGATTTTTAGATCGGTAATTTTTTGGTATGCAGCAACAAAACGGTTAAGACTTTCCGGGTCGACACGCCCATCACCATGCGATATGGCTTCTAAAGCAATATCGTAAACGCGCGGAAGGCCTGCCGATGGGCCATTTGCAAGCAGGGGAAGCTCTCGACTATAACCTTTTGGAAAGTGTCTTTTGGCAGTGCGAATCTGCTCTTCAATGAGATAGAAATTGTCGAGCAGCCACTCCCCGGCAGGCGAAATGCGGCGGCTTGCGTTAACTGCAACACGCAACAAGCTGCAAACTTCAACAATCAGCGCTTCATTTTCAGCTAAGCGAGCAAGCAATTGGTCAGAACCAATCTTTAATTTTGAAGCGGGTGATAGCTTATGAGATTCCGCAAGCGTTTTACCATGCCGCTCCATCTGGTCAGCACCGAACAATTCGGAACGCAGCGGGGGCTCAACGGAAGCATATTTTTCCGCTAAAGCATCGCCACGTAATCGCTTATTTAATTGGTATAGCGGGAAAAGTGTTCTAAGCAGAGGTTTGATGCGTAATTTCAATTCGGATCTCCAGTTAGGTCTAAAAATCTAGGAGATCCGCCATTGCAATCGAGTGAGGATTGGAGTGAGGATTAGCTAGATTCACAGGCCTAATCAAGGTGTGTTGAAGTCTGGTGGCAGTTTAGTGCACAAGCGGCCAAGGGTATGTTCGACAACGCACAGATTGCTTGGTGTAACAGGTAAGGTGAGATAAGGTGAGGTAGGGAGAAAAGGGCGGATAAAGGAAATAAAGAAACAGTGGGATGTTATTTCAATGCTGCCAGTATTCCATTAATTTTTTCCATATCGGCAGGTTTAACGAGATGATGATTAAAACCAGCGGCCTTGGTTTTTTCAATATCACTTTGTTGCCCATAGCCTGTTAATGCAATAAGAATAGTTCTTTCTGTTTCTGGTTTAGAGCGCAAGGCTTTTACAACAGCGTACCCATCCATACCCGGTAGGCCGATATCTAGGAATATAACAGTCGGTCGATTAATAAGTGCTGAAGCGATAGCATCCTCACCATTCGATGCCACCATGACCTGATGCCCACTCAGTTGTAACAATTCTCTCAACATTTCAGCAGCATCAGGATTGTCATCAACCACTAAAAGTTTTTGGCGTATGTCTTTTGTTGAGTTGGATGGAGTGACTAATTTAGTGAAGGCCTTCAAAGCGCTAGGAATTAAAGGGGTTGCTGGTGCTGTAACCAAGGGGAGGGTAATACAAAATTCACTGCCCTTATCTGCGCCTTCACTAAATGCAACAACAGTTCCACTGTGTTGTTCTACCAGTCGGTGAACTAAGGCTAAACCAATGCCTAAGCCGCCTTCAGATCGTGCTAATGCGCGCTCAGCTTGAGTGAAGACGGTAAAAATAGTGGGTAATACAGAAGGGAGAATTCCCATCCCGTTATCTTTGACTCTGATTTCTACGAAATTATCTTTTTTAGTGGCGGTTACAAAAATGGAGCCACCAACTTGCGTATATTTGGATGCGTTATTTAATACGTTGCCCACTACCTGAGTTAGGCGCTGTAAATCGCCATTGATATACAGAGGTTCTGAATCGACCTCGAGGGAAAAATGTTGCCCTTTTCCACGTATTAACGGTTGAGATAATTCGGCTGCACGATAAAGAATAGAAGCCACTTCCAAAAGCTCCTCTTTTAGCGTGATTTTGCCGGTAGTTATTCGTCCCATATCCAATAACTCATCAACAAGACGGGTTAGATGGTCGACTTGGCGACTCATAATTTCTATGGCTTGTTTGTTGGTTTCTGGACTGCTATGCGGTAGTGATTGAATTTGCAATGCGGCTTTAATAGGCGCTAGCGGATTACGTAACTCATGACTTAACATGGCCAAGAACTCATCTTTACGACGATGCTCGTCTTCCAATTGCTGTGTGCGTGCTTCAATTTGATGTTCAAGGTGGCGTCTCTCAGTGATATCGTGAAATACCAGTACGACACCAATCATTGTTCCGTCCAAAGTAAAGATGGGTGCACCTGAATCGTCAATATGGATTTCGGATCCATCCTTACGTATCAAAATCGTGTGATTCGCTAAGCCTACAATTATTTTTTCTCGGATGACTCGATTAACCGGGCTTTCTACTAATTGCCTTGTTTTTTCATTAACAATTTTAAAAACGTCCGCTAAGGGTTTGCCTATCGCTTCTTCTTTAGCCCAACCCGTTTGAGCTTCAGCGCTGGGGTTTATGAAGGTGATGAGGGTATTCATATCTGTGGCGATTACAGCATCGCCTATACCGGACAAGGTCACCTGAATCTGTTCACGTTGTTCCAATAACTGAAGCTCAGTTTTTCGACGTCGCTCGACTTCCACTGACAATTGTTCAATTTGCTTATTGAGAAACTCAAAACGACGGACAGCGTCTTTTTTGGGAATTAGTTTCAACAGGATGTGTGCGCTGCTTGTTTCTGTTTTAGGCTCAAACAAAGCGCCTTCGGCATGCATGGGTAAGGCTTCTAAGGAATCTTTTACAAAAGTAAGCACACCCGGCAGCAAGGAGCGGGTTCTGCTGCATAGCCGTAAATAGTTCTGGATTTGTGATGCGGGTTCTGCGCAAAGATTGGAGAGTAAGGTCTCTCCGTTGATGATTTGAAAAGCAGAAAACTTACTTCTTGCAGATTGGTTGGCAGCTAAAATGAGGCCGCTCGAATCCACAATGAAAATGGCTTCGGGAAACAGGTCGGTACATTGATAAAACCGCTTCATTCTGACCCCTGTTCATTCACATTGACACTCAAACTCACATTCGTATCCTAATGCCCATTATCAGTTCTAAATTAGTTTGAGAAACTAGTCAGCAAAATACTCTCGGCCTAACGCTGCGTTATTCTCTGGTTGAGGTTTTAAATAAACGACAACCTTACAACGGTTAGAACCTTCGGCAATAGTTTCTTCAAGCGCTACTTTGGCATAGCCCGTGTTTTGCGCCGTAATAACCCCAAAAACATTAGATGTCATCATGCACATGGCAGGGCGCCCGATGACTTTCTCCTCAAACGGGCAGACATTATTGCCAAACACAATTTTTTCATCAGTTTGTTCTAAGATAAAAAAATTACCTTTGATGCGATGTTTAAGGTCGACCAATACTTCGCCTATTTGTTGCTTGGAAAGTGTTTGAACACCTAAGGTTTCACGGTAACTATTATTTATTTGGTCGCCCATACGTTGGCCGACAAGACTAATAAACCCTGAGGCTTCTTCTAAGCCCACCACTTCCTGCAAGGATCCCGCCAATTCGCGGATGAGTGTTCTTAAAAACACATCACGCTCAAGATTGATCGAAAGGTTTTTTACTGGAATGGAGGAAAGGGAAGTCATGACAAATTCCTTTAAGAGTGGCTTGTAGTGAGATTGGTAACCGTGATTAGTGCAAGAGCATATTTTAAACCGCTCCACCAAAAGGTAAACCCACAATCATTTTCTATTTTCGGTTGTGTTCCCGTTGTGTTCGGGTTTTATTTCGATTGTGTTCCGGCTGTAAGCTTATTCACCCGTGGTCGAGGCGATAGATTTCTCTTCATATTCTTTTAATCTGTTGTAAAGGGTCTTGAGGCTCACCCCTAATACGGCTGCTGTACGTTCTTTATGATTATTAAAATGCTTGAGTGTTGCGACAATCAGTTGATATTCCACGTCGGCCATGGAAGTGCCTAAACGGATGCTAATAGAGCTACCGTCGCCGCTTAAATTAGCGTTTGATTTAGTAGGCTGAGAGGCTGGGAATGAAACAGGTGTAGCCGAGTCAATCGTATTTTGTGATGAAATACTAGAAGGAGCCAGAGTTAATGCGCTTGGTATGGTTGTTTGGTTCGGTGTTGGTGTTGGTAATGGTAATGGTAATGTTGAAGAAGGCGACGCCATAACGGATTCTTTAGGCAACCATTCCTCAGTGATCGTGTTTTCTGCCGTCATCACATAGGCGCGCTGAACTACGTTGCGGAGTTCTCTAATATTTCCCGGCCAACGATATTGGGTTAACCGTGCCAAAGCACCCTCGGAAAATTCTTTTGCTTGGCCTTCTCGTTCGCACACAATTTGTAAAAAGTGCCGAGCTAAAAGGGATACGTCATCCAATCTGTCTCGCAGAGGAGGCAAGTTAATCGGAAATACATTTAACCGGTAAAACAAGTCTTCACGCAGGCGTCCACTCGCTACGGCGTCTTCTGCTAAGCGATTTGTTGCTGAAATAATGCGTACATCGGCTTCCATAGCCTCCGTAGAACCTACCCGCATAAACATTCCAGTTTCCAAAACTCTTAATAGCTTTACCTGAAGCTCCAAAGGCATCTCAGTCACTTCATCTAAAAACAGAGTACCTCCGTGGGCTCGTTCAAAAAAACCTTGGTGCTGTTTGTCGGCTCCGGTGAAACTGCCTTTCTCATGACCAAAAATTTCGCTTTCTATTAATGTGGGCGAAATAGCGCCACAGTTAACCGCTAAGAAGGGATTGTTTCGTCGGCGGCTGAGATCATGCAGGGTGCGCGCTACCACTTCTTTGCCGCTTCCGCTTTCCCCCGAAACGAACACAGTGACGCCTGTTACGGCTACGCGGGAAATCTGCTGGTAAATAGATTGCATAGCAGCGGCGCGGCCCCATAAATGGCCGAAACGTCCCGTCTCTTCCCACTCTTGAGTGAGCGTGCTGACTTCTTCTTGTAATACGGAAGGGCGCATTACCCGAGACAGAACCCCTTGCAGTTGCTTCATGCTAACGGGCTTGACGATATAGTCCGCCGCACCTAAACGAAGTGCTTGAATAGACGTTTCTAGGCTGGCTTGTCCGGTAATTAAAACAATTTCGGCCTGCTCGACAAGCGCTTTGTCGTCGAGCAACTCCATGCCACTGCCATCCGGCAGGTGTAAGTCTAAAAGGATGATGTCCGGTTGCTGCAAAACAATTTGACGACGTGCTTCTAAAAGACTGTAGGCCGTCGCTACTGTAAAGTTTTCCGATGCGATTAAAGTCGCCAACATCTGAGCAGCATCTTGCTCATCGTCAACAACTAAAGCATGCCGCATAGCGGGGGCCATGCTCGTCTTTTGTGGGCGAGTGGATTTTTTAGGTGCGCCGCTAGTGGAATTACTTTGCATGGAATTTCGCCGGTAAAGCTTACGTAGTGTAGGACTGCGAAACTAGTGATATTGAGACTTGATGATAGTTGTTTTGAAGTGAAAATTCTACCGGTGATAATGCGTGAAATAACTCTATCAATAATTAAGGTAAATAAGTAACTTAATTCTCTAACGGGAACGCAAATTGCCATATTGAGATATGGCACGACTTACAACGCTGCTATTCTCGTTTTCTGATGTTTACATACAGATCGCAAGCAGGAAAAGTAAGAAATGCTTAACGCTTAAAGAAAGACAAGTCACGTTTTTAACACGTCGCTTTGATTTCTATCATTTTTCCCATCAACATATTTAGGAGAATAAAAATGTCTACAATCACTTCCACAAACGCTGCTGATTCAAAAATCACCAATGGCTTGGCTGATCAGGCTACTCGTGCTATGGAAAATGTCGCTCAAGGTGCACATCAAACCATAGATCGCGTAGCTGAAAGAGTTGCGCCTGCCGCCGCTAAGTTGAATACCGGTGTAGATCAGGCTAGTGCAGCCTTGAAAGCAGGCGTGGATCAATTTAGTACTGTAGTTGAAGGTGCGCGTAATCGAGTGAGAGAAAATCCTATGATTTCGATCGCAGTGGTGGCAGGTGCTGGACTGTTATTAGCTCGTTTGTTACGTCGCTAATAGTTTGTGGAGCTGAAGACCATGCCAAGAGAACAAGAAGTTTCATTGTTAGATTCTTTCCACGCTTTATTGTCTGAGTTACCCGGTGTAATTAGTGACCGAGTGCATCTTTTTTCCTTGGAATTAACTCAGAACACACAAGCATTAGGAAAAATATTAATTCTTTTGCTTCTGTCTGTGATCTTGGCAGGGTCAGCTTGGCTTGCTTTATGTGTTGGATTAGGTACTGGAGCTATACGATTAGGCATGCACTGGGGTGCAGTGGTAATACTAGAAATTAGTATTAACCTTGCGCTTGCTTATTGGGCTTTGAGTAAAGTAATTAACTTAAAAAAAGTAATGGGATTTCCAGTCACATTAAGGAATTTAACTGTGGTTACTGGTGCAGGAAATAACTTGTCAGCATCTGCGATTGAACAGAATGGTGAAAAGAAGGACGAAAATTTAGACATGGATATCGAGCAGGAGCGGGATATCGAGGAGGAGCGTGAAAGTATGAATGCAGAACCAATTTTAGATTCAAGCCGCTCCCATTAATGTTATGAATAACTCTACTGACATAGCAGAAAAAATTCAAGCCGCTGAATTAGCGCTAATCAATCGTGATCTTCGTATTAAAGCTCACCTTTCAACAATGGGGGGTGAAATGAATCGTTTGCGAGGAAGTTCTACACTTAAGTTGGTTATGGTGGCACTAGGCGTTTTAGCGGGACCACTTTTGCAGGGTAGAAAACTGGGATCTGCAGCTGCTGTAAATACGGTTGAGGCCGCTCCTACAGGATGGTGGGGCAAGGTTTTTAGGCTAGCAAGTATTGCAGCGCCTTTTGCACTTAGAGCTGCTAGCCCTGTGCGTACCCTTATTTTGGGTACGGTTGGATCATTTGTTTGGAAGTTGATTAAACGCCGTAAGTGAATTGCCAGAAATTTATTTAATTTAAGAATCGATTAAATCGCGCCAACTCCTTTTAGGAGAAGGCGCGATTTTCTTTACACGTGTTCTAAATGATCCTTGATGGCCTAAGTTCAGGGCTTAAATTCAACTCTTAAATTCAGAGCGCACATGTATGGCTCAAATTTAGAGCACTAATGAGAAATTAGCTTGAAGTTTGATTATCGTTATCAGGGTTTCCTGATTTTAGAATAGACGGATCAGAACTATTGCTAGATTTATTGTTTTTTTGCTTCTGTTGTTCCTTTTGCTTTGGTTGCCCAGACGTGGAGTTCCCACTTGATTTATTAGAATTAATCTCTGGATTCTTTTCGCTAGACTTTTTCTCCTGATTTGGCTTGTTCGATTGGCTCATGGTCAACTCCTCAAAGGATTTATCAAAGCTGGGCTCATGTCCTGCAACCATGCGTCCCTGCGTATTTGATAGGGCAATGGCTGTACCTAAGGCAGTTAATCTAGTTAAATCGAAGTTAGGAGTCGGATTACTCTTCAGCTAAAGCGAGATTAAGTTCGTGGGATTGCACAGGTTTAACTAAGTAAGCATCAAAGCCTGAGGTGTAAGCCAGCTTTATATCGCTCTGTTGTCCGTATCCCGATATGGCGATCATTCGGCCCGTGTAGCCGCCAGCACGTGCGCGTTTAGCCAGCTCTAAGCCAGTCAGCCCCGGGAGTCCTACATCGACTAAGGCGATATCGGGCCGTACTTTAAGCAGCAAATCCAGCCCGCTAACGCCATCTGTAGCACTCGACACGGTATGCCCATTAATTTCTAACAGTGAGCAAAGTGCGGTAAGCGCATCGGGATTATCTTCCACCACCACCACACGGCGCCGCCGAGATTCGGGTAAGCGTGAAAACTCTACATTGTTGTTATTGAGTTCAATAGCGGGGAATTTAATCGTGAAGGTTGTTCCTGCAGTGGAGCTGTCAGCAGCGACAGTACCACCATGTAATTCAGTCAGTCTGCGTACCAAAGTCAAGCCAATACCTAAGCCCCCAGAGCGTCTGTCCAGACTTCTTTCTCCTTGAACAAAAAGTTCAAAAATACGCGGTAGTAACTCGGGAGGGATGCCTCCACCTGTATCTTTTACAATCAAAACGGCCTCATTACCTTCGCGTTTAACACTGACCTCAATCAAACTTTCTGGTGGGGTATATTTAATGGCATTAGTGAGGAGGTTGGTCACAATCTGCTCTATGCGTGTCGCGTCCGCATCCACACCAACGTCTTCAACGGTCACCGTTAATTGATGGTGTTGTGTTTCGCCCATCATTTCCAGGGTATCTACTGCGCGGCTTACGAGTAAGGCCAAATTGGCATGTTGGCGGGTTAGTAAGACTTTTCCGGAAATCACGCGTGCCATATCCAACAGATCGTTCATCAAATGAGCCAAGTGACCCGTTTGTCGGCCAATGATAGTGCGCGCATTGCTGGCAATATCACTGTCCCCAGGTACTCGATTGAGTACTTCTACGGCTGAGGAAATTGCGCTTAACGGGTTACGAAGTTCGTGGCCCAGCATGGCAAGGAATTGATCTTTTGCACGATTAGCCGCTTCAGCTTCAAATCTCGCTTGTTTTTCACGCGTGCTGAGAGCTGCTCTTTCCTGCTCTATGATTTTCTGATCTGTCACATCTAACGTAATCCCGATCAAATAGTGGGGTTGTTGTAGTGCGTTGTAAGTCATGGCCAACCGGCTAGAAAGCCAGCGCGTTTCACCATTTGAAAGGGCAATTCGGTATTCCAAGTTTTCCTTCTCAGCATGGTCATCAGCCATGCGACGAAGCGTGGCGATAATACGGGCACGATCCTCAATATCAATAAGCTCTATCCAGCTTTCCAATGGTTCCGGTTTTTGCATTGTGGGGATGCCAAAAAGCTTGGCATGCCCCGAGGTATAAGACAGCTCGTTTTCCTCAAACTGATAATGAAAAAATCCTACTTGTCCCGTCTCTTGTGCAAGATCCACGAGGTTCTGACTTTCACGCAAGCGCATTTCCGCTCGACTAATACGCGCTTCCGCCAATTTACGATCCGTGATATCCACAACAGCACCAATAGCACCACGAGGCTTGCCTTGAGAATCTAATAAAGGAACGGCACTGACTAATACGTATAGCGGCGCACGATTTTCAATCAACACCTCCAGCTCCATGCCTTGCACGGCTTCACCATGAGCGGCAGCGCGTCTTAAGGGTTGATCTGCACGCTCTAAGGTTTTATCGAGGTACAAGGCCCGCACGTGGCCGAGACTGGAATCATCGTAGGCGCCAAATAGAGTGTTCATGGCTGCGTTATGCGTGATGATTCGGCATTCAGGGTCTTGCGCGAAGATAAGTCCAATGGGGCTACTGTTAAACAAAGTTTCAAACTCATCCGCTTTGGTTTTTAAAAGGTCACGTTGTGCTTGCAGGTTAGCCCGTGCTAGTTCGTCTTGGTCTTGCGCAGTTAACAAAGCATTACGAAGAATAGAAATTTCTCGTACGGGAATATAGCTCGGCACTTTCGAAGCACCTTTTTTGGCCAAGCGCTGGAGTGGGCTAACTACCCGCCGCGCAGTAAACAAGGCTAGGAGAATCCCTAGTAATAAGCATCCTAGAGCAGTCGCTAGCGCGGTCGTGACGGTGTTCCAATGTTGTGCTTCTAAGGGAGCAATCGGCATTAACACGCCCACGCCCCAGCCTACATTGCCTACGCGATGCCAACCCACTTGGGCATCGCCTCCCTCCATAAGATGGCTTTTAAAGACACCCCCGTCTTTTTCGATCATGGAGAAAGCGGCGGAACTGGGCAAACGCTGTCCGACATATTGTTCAGGGGCAACGGTGCGCGCGATAAGAATATAGTCTCGGTCAAATAAGCCCGTCACGCCGCCTTTGGGCGCGCCCGCTTTTATCAACATATCCTGCCAAAGAGATACTTCTATTCGAGCACCGACCCTATAGCGGATTTGCCCGTTAATCAAGATGGGCACTTCTATTGTGGTGTAGTAGCTGTGCGTATGTTCGTCGCGTTTAAGATTGGAAATAACCGGATTGAGGAGTGTAGGGTCGTCCACTACAGGGCTTAATGGTGTGCTTGCAATACGATTATCAGGGTTAATAGGGCTCGTTCTAGGTTTCAGATTGCCTTTGCGAGCGCTGTTTTTTTTTGTATCGAAAAGCACTACGCCCGATTTATCAAGTAAATAAACACTGCTCCAGCTAGGACGAAGGCGAGGGGCAAAACTCATGATGCGTTGGTAATGGGCAATATCTTCCTGCTGAATAGATTCTTCGTGAGAAAGAATTGTCAATGCATCGACAGAAGACTGTGTTTCCCGTTCTACGCTTTGCGATAACACTAAGGCGGTGTGAATTAGTGTTTCATTTAAACGGTCTCGCTCAGCTTGAAACTCGGTGAAATAAAGATAGAACATCAACACGCCGATGGGGAGCGTGCCGAGCAGGATGCTAACAACTAAATAGGTACGTAGAGAGGCTGTAGGCCAACTCATTCCTATTGGAATAAATATGGCGATGTATCGCTGTAAATTTTTTAAGAAAGAACTTGAGGTAACAGAAAAATAACGTCTCTTTTTAGGCGAAGGAGCAGGAGTCTCAGGTTCGTTTGGCGTGATGGGTATATTCACGGGGGTATTACCATAAAGTTATTATTTTTATATCAGCTTTAGTTTAAGCGCCTAGCTGATGTTTATATTTAAGCAAACCTTATTGTCACTGTATTTCTTACAAAGATCTAAATTTTTTGTAAAAAATACCGAGCATTTAAAGGCTGGGAATAATAGACAGCTTGAAATTTAATAAAGCTTGGTGCTTTATTTTAAAAATTTCCCCTCGACCTACATTACCCTTTATGGGGTGAATGGAGTTCGAGGGGCATCTAAAATTTTGGGCATTTTTGGGTATAACTCGGCGGTAACATCCTCACATCGCAAATTGTGAGTTATTTTCTGTGGAATTTAAGGGGTCCTGTTTTTGAACAAGCTGAGTCCGATTATGTAAAAAGTCTTGAACATGACGATCCAAGACATTGCGCACATTCGCGGGTAACAATTCATCCAACGCATCTTCGTAACGTTGAATTGCAAGGTCAAGTTCAGTCCCACATTCCTTCAAAATTGCTTCATCACTATTGCCTACTAAGGCACCGCGTAACCAAGCCCAGCCACGGTTGACCGCACCGCTGGTGCTGCCTATCAACGCCACTTCTTCACCCAATTGGGTAATTTGAATTTGGAGTTCTCGAGCCGCGCGTAAGCAATCATTCGCTGCGCAAACATAGGTTTGACGCAATACAGCGCATTGGGTGCGTTCAGCACCCGCTCTTAATTTGTATTCGCTGTCTTTACTGGTTTCGATCAAACTTTTAAGCGTAGATGTCATGTCTTGCGGCGCCATTGAGATGAGTTCATTCAACTTGGCGGGGAGGTCTTTTGGAACCATAGTAATCATTTTGGAGTACTCCTTTAATTAGACGGCAATTAAACGTCGTGCTGCAGTTGATTACTTATGGCATTTAGCGTGCCTGACATATGAACAAGAAATACGAATTAACTTAGTTTCACATTAGCCTCAAAACTAAGCATTAAACAATGAACATGGGAACGTTTTTTGCCATATAAGTAAAATGGCTAATTTAAATAGTTTTCAGTTTCGGCAATCTGAGTTTAATGACCTTAAAGACGAGCAACTTCATCTAAATGAGGTGGCTCAAACACCCAGCCCAAGCACCAAACCATCTTCTGATTTAAAGAAGGGGCGCGGCTTGGAGTCCCATTTTCCGCTCCCAGAATTTCAAGACGATTCACTAGATACAGTTCCGCATGTGGTTGATGCGACTATGTTTTGGAGTGCAACGGGTGGCGGTGTGAAGCGATATTTACAAGTTAAACACGATTGGTTAACGCAATCCGCAGGCTGGAAACATACGATCGTAGCTCCTGGTTCGAGGGTAGAACATGCCAATTTCCAGCAAATTGGAACAAATGATCTTAATTGGGTGAATTGTGGTGGGATGCCCTTACCCCTTTCTGGTGGATACCGAATTCCACTAAGACGAAATCAAGCTAAGAACCGCATCGTTGCTCAGTCTCCAGATCTAATCGAGGTGGGTGATCCGTACCGTTTGGCTTGGGCCGCACTGGATGCGGGGCAACAATTAGGCGTACCTACAGTGGCCTTTTGTCACAGCAATTTAGCCGCGATGGCAGCGCGGGTTTTAGGCGGAGTGTTAGGCGGAGTTGTAGGAAGTGGGCGTTCATCAGAATGGGCGTCTGAGTTGGCGGCTAAATATTTAAAGCGAACCTATGCAGGCTTTGATTTGGTTTTAGCGCCGAGCCTACATATGGTTAATGTATTGCGGGAAATGGGTGTGGCTCATGTGTGCCGTCAGCCATTGGGCGTTAATTCTCAAACCTTTCATCCCAGAATGCGTGATCCAGAATGGCGTCGCGAGTTAGGTTTGCCTGATAGTGCGCGTCTGTTGTTATACGTAGGGCGTTTCGCGCCCGAGAAAAATTTGTCCGTGTTAGCGGATGCCGTCGCTAAATTAGGGCCGGAGTATTGGTTAATTGCTTTAGGAGCGGGCCCGACTCCGCCTTTAGGTGCTCAGGTTAAAGTTTTGAATTACCAATCCTCTGAAAATGATGTCGCCCGCGCCATGGCAAGCGCCGATGCGTTTGTACATGCGGGTGACCAAGAAACTTTTGGCTTATCTGTGCTTGAGGCTATGGCCTCAGGTACACCGGTCATTGTGAGAAATAAAGCGGGTCTCGGTGAATTGATCAGCAGAGGAAATGGGAATGCTGTTGATACAGATAACCCTAACGATTGGGCAGAAGTTATTACAGCAGTTTTTACGGAATCGGATGCTACTCGTCATTTCCGTTTAGCTAGCGCACGCCGTATTGCAGAAGACTACGATTGGCGTCGTGTAATGCCTCGTTTACAAGCTCATTATCGTGGCTTGATAGGCGCGGCAAGTAATGTTTACTCAAAGTCGCAAGAAGAAAACTATCGGATGGAATGTAATGATCTAGTTCTGGATAAAAGTAGGTGGAATAACTCCATTACTATGCAAAATAACTCTTAACTTTTGAAGTTACTCTTAATCCATTGAAAACATTGACTCCCATCCAGCATAAAACGGTAGCCATTGTGTTGCATGATGTAGCGGCAGAAACCCTGCCGGCCTGCGAGCGGGTGTTGGATTGCATCGCCAGTTTAGGAAATCCGCCAATTACCTTGTTGGCTGTTCCCCGGTATCACGGTGGTGTAGAACGTCCTCAATTAGCCCTGTGGTTGGATAAAGCCCTTGCACGGGGAGATGAAATAGCACTTCATGGCTATACCCATCTTGACGATGCGCCTGCTACGGGACCCCTGCATTTTGTAGAATATGCAAAGCGTCGTTGGTATACCGCTGGTGAAGGGGAGTTTGCAACTTTGTCTTATAAGGATGCCGAAGCGCGCTTGCGGTTAGGCATGAAATGGTTTGGTAAGCATGGCTGGCCTATCAGTGGGTTTGTAGCTCCCGCATGGCTGATGAGCAAAGGGACCCAAGCTGCTTTATTTGACCTAAATTTTGATTACACCTGCACGCTCAGTCATCTGGTTTCTATCGAAACGCAGCGTAGTTTGTATAGCCAAAGTCTTGTTTATAGTACGCGGAGTGCGTGGCGGCGTATGGTTTCCATCCAATGGAATAAAGCTGTAGCGGCGCTGCAAACACAATCACCTTTACTTAGATTCGAGTTACATCCTCAGGATGCGGACTTCAAGGAAATTCGAAACTCATGGATGCCACTATTAAAACAGGCATTGCAAGAACGCCACTCAGTAACGCTTTCAACTGCTGCACGCAACATTTCCTCAATTCACAAATTAGCGCGTTAGACAACCTACCTAGTAAGCAAGTAAAACCAGCCCAGCTGTGGCTGCTCCAGTTAAAGCACCACCAATCACGTCGCTTGGATAGTGCACCCCTAATACAACTCGGGATGCCGCAACCAAACCAGTGAAAATAATTAAAATAGGGGCATAAGAAGGATAGTGACTAAAAAGAATAATTGAGAAGGCTACGGTATGAAGAGTATGGCCACTAGGAAAGCTAAATTGGTCGAGTGATCTCACACAAGCCTGTATAGACTCACAGCTCATATAAGGCCGTAAGCGTGCTATACGTGGTTTTAACTGATGGTAAATAACTAGATTTAAAGCTCCGACTAAAGCCATTTGAATGGAACAAGTCAGTCCTGCATGCCCCGTTACGCCTTTATCTACGAAGGGTAAAGCCAGCATTATGAGGGACCAAATAACACCATCACCTAACCAACTAGCGATAGACAAAATACTCACAACAAATGGATAGTTTGCGAATTTATGAAGATAAATCGCGCCTTTTTTATCCCAAAGGTTCCAATTTTTTCTTTGAATCTGTATCCAGCTAGTAGCTTCCGTGTGTTCCACTAACTTAGGCCAAGATAGCATCTTGATTATAGGTAGGCTCGCGATTAAAAGCGGTATTTAAAAGGCTGCTTTCAAACTGACGCATTACAGCCTCCCAACTCACTTCTAATGCCGTCTCTCTTGCATTGGCACGTAGAGCGGGCAGCGATAAGGCACTCACTAGTGAAGTGGCACGACAGGCGAGTTTTAAAAACTCTGCCTCATCGTTTACCTTGGCTAACCAGCCGTTTTTTCCGTGCTGAATAAATTGAGAAGCTGCAGCCATATTGAATGCGACGACGCCTAATCCAGAAGCCATCGCTTCTAACGTTACATTTCCAAATGTTTCACTCATGCTGGGGAAAACAAATAGATCAGCGCTTGCGTAATGTGCTGCGAGTTCTTCGCCACTTTTAATGCCGACAAAATTAACGTCGGTATAAGCTGCTTCTAGGCGCGCACGTAATGGACCATCACCCACAACCACCATGCGTGTGCGCGGCCGTAGGCAGCACGCATCAGCATAAGCACGCAAAGCAAGTTGAACATTTTTTTCAGAAGCTAATCGCCCTACATAAAGCAATACATTTTGCTGCTCACTCATTGCTCCCCAGCTTGCTCGGAGTTTGGTACTTCGTTTAGCGGGATTAAATAATTCTGCATCCACGCCACGACCAATAATCGACAAACGGTGAAAACCTAATTCAGTTAATTCATTCTTTAAGTTTTTTTCAGGTACAAAGGTCCGTGAAGCTCGATTGTGAAAGTTCTTGAGATACCGAGTGACGCCGGCCTCTAGCCAACCTAACTTGTAATACCGGCTATACCAGTGAAAATTGGTACGAAAATCAGTGGTAACTGGAATGTCGAGTTCATTTGCGGCTTTCAAAGCTGCTTTGCCTAATGGCCCTTGAGTGGCAATATGTACAAGATCTGGATGGGTTACCAAAAACCGTTTTTTCATCACCGCTTTAGAAGCCCAGCCCATACGTAAATCAGGGTACATAGGAATAGGAATTCCAGCTGTGCGCCATTCTCCAGGGTTATCTAAAGCTTTTTCATGAGATTGTCGGGGACGGATGAGATCTACTAAATGTGATTTGTTACGTAAATACTGAACAGTTCTTGCAACCGTCAAGGCAACACCATTTATTTCTGGTGGGTAAGTTTCTGTGACGTAAGTAATGTTCATGGCCTCAATGCCTAATGAGTGCAGAAGGCGAGGGAATTAACCAAGCTTTTTTCGAGCTTTGTTTTTTTACCGGGCAGAAAAAATTACGGTAAAAAGTGCAACGTGATGGAAAACCAAAAAACTCAGTAACTTTTGGGTAGGGCTTAAAGCTGGTCGCATCATGGGTAGGTTTTCTATCAATAGAGGTAGAAAAACTTAAGTCTGAGTTTGAACCACTTGTTGCCAGAATTTGAATATTCACTTGGTTCTCCTGCTAATACATTAGAGATCCATAACGATCATCTAAGTTCCGACGACGATCCGACCGCAAATTAGAGGTGTTTTTTACTTTAGGATGGCGATGGTCTTGACGATCATAGTCAGGATGCTCCTGATCTTTAGCTGCGCGTTTATCCAAGGTACGCTTTGGGGGAACATATTGACTTTGGTGCATGGTGGCTTCCTTTCAGCATGTCATCAGGGAATCGGACATCCGTTTCCTCATTCCTTAATGGCATTTTGCGTGCCTGAGATGACGCTGAAAGTTAGTTTTTTTACTAGTACAGCTTCAAGAACTCACTGAAAACTGTTACTGCAAAAAGCCCATTATTAAATGTAGAGAAAGAAAATATTCAGAGACTTTTGATGGTTTCCGTAGTGACGGGTGATGTAGCCTGATGATCAGTTCTACGGTTTCTACGCGTTGTGCTTTTACCGTTTTTCATTAAAGAAACCAGTGAGGCGGGTTGTTTTCCGCAGTCCTCTAAATAAGCACTCAGCCAACGGTAACGTTTATTCCGCTTACAAAAGTTTCTTAAAACGATGAGCAAAGGAACCGCCAACATGGCGCCAGCTAAACCCCACACCCATCCCCAAAACATAACGGATAGAAATACAGAGACTCGGCTGAGTGCTAAACGGCGCCCTACAAACCAAGGGCTAATAAAGTTGCTTTCTATTGCATGGATAGCCATGAAGCACAAAGGTGGGGCTAGCGTAGTTAGGCTGCCTTCATAAGTTGTGAGTCCCACAGTAGTGAGCAACACTAAAATCATAATGGGCCCTATGTAGGGAATAAAATTCAATACACCAGCGATAGTTCCCCAGAGAATAGGATTGGGTAAATTTATTTGGCTCAGAGCAAATCCAGTTGCTACTCCAACACCTATGTTAATAATACTCAGGGTGGTAAGAAAGCGGCCAATTTCACGTTGTGCGCTACGTACTCCTGAAATGACCAACGCTCTTGTGCGCTTGTACGGTATCGCCTGAACAGTTCGAGATAAAACCCAATGTTCCGCTGAGAGTAGAAAATATAAAAGTAAAACGGTCGCTACAGCAGATAAGGTAAAGGAAAGGGCGTGGCTAATTATTACCCCTGTTAAAGCCACGCCTTCACTGGTTAACTTTTCCTTGAGTGGGTCTGCGGGAGGTGACGCATTTAAGTCTCGTTTAGTGGTATTGCTCGTAACCGGTGGCGATAGAAATGGAATGCTGGCACGAACCCTATCTATTTGTGCGGCTAGTGCTGTCGCTGTGGTCGGTAAGCGTTCCCACCACTGAGTAGCTGGCCCGAGCAAACTACTAGTTAGTAGCGCGCATGAGGCGAGTAAGGCGATGATGAGGATTCCAGCGCCATAGACCTCGGGAATTTTGTGTCTATGTAACCAGCGCACAGGACCCGATAATAAAAAAGTAAAAACAATCGCCACCACAACAGGTACAAAAAAAGCTTGGCCTTCTCTTAACAGGAAAACTATTCCCACAAAAAGCAACCCTTTGACGTAACTTTCCACTCGGCTCTTTTGGCCTTTTTTAGCCTCTGTTGGATCTAAGTTCGTTTTTTCTATTGGTATTTCTGAATTACGTCGATCAAAAAATAAAGGAGGGTCCGTGATGGCCCCGCTTATATTTATAACGCTAGCATCTGCGACACTTATAGCGGGCGCAGATGTAATGGTTTCTAAGCCTTCATTCGTACTTATTACATTAGCCCCAGACGCTGTTGAGGAAACAGGAGAAGGAGGCGGTGTCATAAATAGGCTGTGGCTTGGAATTCAGTCGGCGTGAATAAGACTCTAAGGGAGGGAATCTATTGTTGGGTCTTGAGACCTTAAAGTGACTGTTTCAGCATGTACTTCTGTGAAGGCACTAGTAGATCGTACTGACTCTGCTTTTGCTTGGGCAGTTTGAGCGTCCAATTGAGCTTCTAGGGCTAGCTTTTGAGCCTCTTGTAAATTGCCTGACGCGAAAAGTTTTTCGGCATGTTCTATTTTTCTTACAGCTCTATTAAATTCAACAGCCGCCAACTCAGCCGCACCTGCAGCACGCGCTTTTTTAATGTAAGACTTGGTATCAGCGATGTCGTTAGTGTAGAGCGGGGTGTTGGCGCAAGCTGAAATTAGACTTAGAAAAACAGGGAACAATAAATAAAGAAAAGGCATTTTATTTGCGCTTTTCAATATTTCCTTGGAAGTATGGGGACTAAGAGTGCTAAAAGATGAGGCTTTAGCGAACGCCCTATTGGAGAGTAGATCAAGCAATGAGGCGGTTTTAAACATAGTTTCCTTGGCGACTTACAAAATAAATTACTGGCTTAACTTCAAGTTATCTCCAATTCATGTTTCTAGTAGGGCAGTTATCATGCCTAAAATGCAAAGAATCCCTTAATAGGCACGCTGTTTGCAAATAGCGCCTTATGAATGAAAAAAATATTAATCAAGAAAACTCCAGCGAACCTTGTAACGAAGTTAATAGACATACAGATGCTTTTTCTTTAAACACAGCAGCGCCTGACCCCACTTCACGATTTAGTCCAAATGACTTACATAAAATGAGCAGTCAAAATAACTTATCCACGAGCGCGGTTAATGAGGCAGGTGAGGTGCTCGCTTTTGAGCCCACTAATGAGCTCGATAAAGAACCTGTTAATGAAGCAGCTTGGAAAATACGTTTTAAATTAAGACAGAATGCAATAAAAAGAAAAGCACTGCAGAAGCTGATAGTGAGCAGAAGAAGATGGAATGCTCTACCTTGGTGGCTGCGTGATCCCGTCAATGTTTTATTCTCCGCAGCAGATCATTGGGTGTCAGTCAATGGCCCGCAGTTAGGCGCATCCATTGCCTTTTATACAATGTTTGCCCTTGCTCCTTTGCTGATTATTATGATCGCAGTAGCAGGAGCTGTGTTTGGGGCTGATGCTGCGCGTGGTGAGATTGTGGGTGAAATTCAGGGAATAGTTGGACCAACGGCTGCACGGGCTATTCAAGACATGATTGAAACCGCGTGGGTCCAACCTGGTGGAACGAAGGCTGCAATTGCTGCAGTAATCACCATGCTTATTGGTGCGACTGGTGTTTTTGGCGAATTAAGAAGAACTTTAAATATTATTAACGGCGTAGTGCCTGTACAAAGCAGCATAAATGCATTTGTTAGGGTCCGCTTGATAGCATTTGCTTTGCTTCTAGGATTTGGTTTTCTTGCTATTGCGTCATTAGTGTTGAGCGCGGCTGTCGCATCATCGTCCCGCTTCCTTTCTTCACGCTACGCATTTTTGACTATAGTCGGTACAGGTATTGATGTTGTTATTTCCATCGCGGTTTTAAGTGTGGCTTTTGCAGCTTTATTACGTTGGCTACCCGATAAACAGCCCAGTCGTAGCGCTCTATGGGTTTCCGCTATTGCCAGCTCAGTGATGTTTACTCTGGGTAAATCCCTCATTGGAATGTATTTAGGACGTGCCTCCATTTCATCAAGTTATGGAGCTGCGGGTTCTTTCGTAGTAGTGATGTTATGGGTTTACTACTCATCACAGATTATGCTTTACGGCGCTGCAATAGGCCGCAAATGGGCAGAGCGGGTCAAGAGTGCTCCGCTTGAGTGCGGCAACAATAAACAATACTCGCATTAGACTCCTAAAATCAGAGTGCTTAAACTTTCTATCTCAGGATTTTCTATCTCTATGTAGATGAACGATTTGAAGACGACCCCTGTGTAGGTGAGGTTGATAATCCCCAAGGAGGCACACTGTTTACATAGTAACGGACGGGAGGTTCGATGCGTGTCTTACTGTTTTGAATTGTTTGATCTGTAATGCTATTAAGAGGTAGAGAAGCACCCAGTTCTGCCGTGCTTATACTTTGGCCAGTGCGAAGATGTTGGTCTAATTCGCGTCGAACACTTTCTACTGCGTTATCCCAAGACATACGCCAAACAGCGGTCAGCATTCCACTCACTAATGCACTGCGCTCTACTGCTGTATGTGAAAGTAGGGTTTCACATTGCTCTATAAATTGTTTAGGTGTGTGTACGAAATGGGCTACGTCTTCATACATAGCAGCAATATCTGGAATAGCTGTGCTCACCACGGGTTTTTCTGCAGCCATGTATTCCAAGGTCTGACATGGATTTATAAATCCTGTCAGGTCATTGACAATATAGGGTAGGAAACAAACATCCCACGTTGCTAAAAAATAAGGGAGTCGCTCATAGGAGTGCATACCAAGCCAATGGATATTGGGGTATTTGGGAAGTTCGCTTTCATTAACATTCTTGATTGGGCCTAACATGACGATGTTCCAGTCAGGACGTGCCTCAGCCACTTTTGCAAGCAAGTCAAAGTCAATGCGTTCATCTATAACACCAAAAAATCCCAATCTGGGGAAGCCAATTTTTTCTTGAAGCTGCGCGACATCTGTTGATGAATGGCTAGTTTGCAGTAAACGCTCAGGAGAAAAATGAACCATATCGACTGCATTGGGGAGACAGTGCACATTCGGATGTATATCTCGTTTTGAATCGTATAGCGACGGGCCGCTCGTAAATATCGTGTCCGCATGATCTACGAGGGCTTCCTCCATCTCCCTCCATTCCATAGAGTCCTCGTCTCTCTCAGAATCAATTTCTGTACAGTCGTAGATCACCGCCTTCGGTTGTAAATAGTCAATGAAAGAGTAAGCCATAGGGGTGTAGAACCAAATTGCATAATCCTCTATGCAGTTAGCTAATAAATATTCTTCAAGAAGAGGAGCAAGAATGCTGGCCTGTTGTTGATTAAAGCCGGCCGTTGGAACCCCAGTTCTTGGGGTAAGAACCTCTATATTTGGGCCTTGGCAACTATATTCTAGAGTTGGATATCTTGAGACTGTTTGCTCGTAAATCGGCTCTTCAATGAATAGGACACGATAGTGGTAAGCCAGTCGTGACATTAAATTTTGTGGACGTTGATAAATACAATTCCAACGTATATGGGAAAAAACGATTAGATAAGGCATGAGATTTCCTTTTTTACTTATTAAGAACTAGGAGCACCAAGTGAAGTATGGTTTTTGTGGCAATAGGCGTGCCATAAACACTAAAAATTAGAGCGAAGCAGAGGACAGTTCAGCAGAGGCGAAGAGGAGCTAAAAAACTAAGCACAAATTAGAAGAAGGAACGAAAACTGCCTATCCAACTCATGGCATTCAAAAATGCTGGTATTTCTTTTAAAAGGAGTTGGATAAAATGAGAAAAACATTACGTAGCCCCCGAAACACCTTACGTCGTAAAGTTCCTAGAGAAAATACAGTTGTTCAAAAAGAGAACAATGGAAGTGACCCGGTATTTCAGGCGCATGAACAATTTTCTGGCTCTGGTAATCCCAATTTAAACAATCAGTCAGTGCCAAATACTATTGGTAATGAGCCTAGTCTTCCTCATGAACGCGATGAATCCGCAGATCACCAAGATAAGCAAAGTGGTGAAAGTCATAAAATTTCTAAGCAGGCTTATGAAGATGTAAGTAATGGATTAATAGATACAGGTAAAAAGCCTGTTCTGGAGCAGCTGGGCAATAAAATGAGAAGCAAAGAAAATTAATGTTATATAAATATTTACTTATAAAAGCCTGGTTTAGAGTCAATATTTATAGGCTTAAGGCCGGTAATTTTTACAAAAACCCGTAAGGTTTGCTGGTAATTACAGGCTGCAAGGTAAAAGTCTTATTTGGGTTTTTACAGGGATTGAAATAGACGTTGAATTTAAAGGGAAAGTTGTAAATATTTAAACTAAATCGATGTTGTTCAAAGGCAAAAAAAGTTGGCATAGCGCTTGCGTTAGCTCTGTTACTTTTTATTAATTGAATGGAGAAGGTTAGAAATGCCTTCCATGAATTTAAGCTTTGAATCGCGTCAGCAACATACGCTTTCTCCTCGACTTCAACGTGCTGTTCGGTTGCTGCAATTATCTTCTTTAGATTTTGCTCAAGAACTTCAAGAAACGCTAAGTAAAAATCCTTTCCTGGAGGCAGAGGAAAGTGTTTCTTTGGGTGAGGAATCCATGGGGGAGATGCCTGAAGCAGATGCAGCCTCTTCAGAGTCATCGAGCCAATTTGCAGAGATCCCTTCAAACGAATTGAGTGATGCACAATTATTGAATAGTGGAATTGATGGCTTGTTCGAAGGCTCGTTCCAAGACGAATATTTGATTTCAAATCCCCAGCTAAAAGATGATGCGGCTGAATATGTAGAATCAAATGCGATTGATTACACCGAAAACGCTGCGATTGAAAAAAGCACTGATCAGGTAACTGAGTTTATTTCGGAAGACTTTGATCAAAACGAACGCGACAGTTGGCAGGCGGATTTGCTTTCAGGTGGAGCACGTTCTTTTGATGGTGAAGCTAGCGTCATGGATATGCAGGCGGTTCATGTTTCCTTGACTGATCATTTGCATAGTCAGTTAAATTTACTTCCACTCGATGAGAAAGAACTATTGTTATCTCATGCCATTGTTGAATCGTTAGATGACGATGGTTATTTGCGTTGTGAATTAGACGAGATTACCGCACTCGCCGGTGATGATTTTTCGAACGATGATGAAGCGGTTTTAATTGCATTAAAACGAGTCCAGTCGTTAGACCCCATCGGTATTGCCGCACGCAATGTTGGCGAATGTTTGGCGCTTCAACTGCCACGTATTAAATGTGAAATAGAGCGAGAGTTAGCGCGTCAAATCATTACAGAACATATAGATCGGTTAGCCGCCAAAGATGTCGAAGGTATCGCCAAAAGACTGCATCGAAACGTTAAGGTGGTTGAAGCAGTTTGTGATCGCATTCGTGGTTTTGAGCCTCGTCCAGGTAGTCACTTTAATGAAGTCCAAGTTCACTATATTGTGCCTGATGTCATCGTTAAAAAAGTCCGCGGGAATTGGACAGTCACCCTTAATTCTTCAGTTGTTCCAAAGGTTCGCTTAAATCATATTTATGCTGAAATGTTTCAACGTCATCGTTCTGCAGAAAATGCAGAGCTAGCCACGCATCTTCAAGAAGCGCGCTGGACCTTAAGCAATGTAGAACAACGTTTTGCCACAATATTGAGTGTCGCCGAAGCAATTGTGAAACGTCAGAAACACTTCTTTGAATATGGTGCTATGGGGATGAAGCCTCTTGGATTGCGTGAAATTGCTGAAGAAGTGGGGATGCATGAGTCAACGGTATCTCGTGTTACCAACAACAAATTCATGGCTACCCCTCTTGGCGTATTTGAGTTGAAATACTTTTTCTCTAGATCCATGCAAACAGCAAGTGGTGGCGAGTGTTCGGCCACGGCGATTCGCAGCCTAATACAAGACATGATTGCGTCGGAAAGCGCTATTGAACCTTTGTCTGATGCAGAAATTGCTAGAAAATTAGCTCAACAAGGGGTGGTTGTTGCGCGTCGCACGGTCACCAAGTACCGCCAGCTATTGCGGATAGAAGCAGTGGAACGTAGACGGAGACATTAGAAACTGGAAGTAAAATACTGAGCATACAAAACGCCTTATTAAAGGCGTTTTGTTTATGAGCTCAGTCAGTAGATTTAGCAGTTTTAGCCTTAGAACTAGGATTTGAAGAGGAAGTAGCTTTAGTTTTTACTCGCGTTTTGAGTTTCGTTTGTGCTTGGGTTTGTACCTGAGTTTGTACCCTTTTCACCGCTTCGTCGCACACCGCTTTTTCTGGTTCTCCTAAGTCAATTAATGCTAACAAGGTGGTAAAAGGTGAAACGATAGCCAACGCAGTAGCAGCAGCTACCCGTACTCCCATGGATTTAATATCCAAATGTACTTGAGGGTCTACAAAGCTTCCGTCGATATAAAGTGGTGAGCGTAAAGAAAATAGACTTTTGTCTTTAGGGCTAGCCACGAGTGTTAAGCCAATTTGTTCTGTAGCCAAAGAAATATCACCCGTAATATTGAAAGTGGTGTCTTTGGTATCAATGAGTGCTACGTCCGCGTGGAGCAAGCCTTTATGTGCAGTAAATCCGGCAACCGCACATTGCATGGGTAAATTTTTATCCCCTCGAAAAAATAAACCAATACTTTCGGCGATATCAATCCCCATAGCTTCTACCAATAAATGTGAAATTTGGCCGTTATTAACCCAAAACTGCATCGAGCCTTCTAGTGAACCGAGCATCTGCGCGGTAGAGCGTCCTACACCATTCAATTGAGCACGCCCCCCATATTGTCCGCTGACATAGCCAGGCTGCTTCTGTTGAACATCTTTAGAACCTTCGGGCAGATTTTTATTTGTTTGAGTTCTGATGTAAGGATTTCGTGTTTTTATAAAGCGATCTAGCTGGATGCCCGACCAATGAACATCACCCTTCCAAATGGGTATTGTCGGGGTGGAATCTAAACTTAGTTTGCCACGCAGCTCACCGCCGGATGTTTTTGCCTGTATGTCATCTAAAACAAGCAACCCACTTTTTAAAGTGACATGACTTTTCAATGGCGCAAGCTTTTCTAATTGAGATGTGCCCAAATCTGCTGCATCTAAATTAACGGATACGTCCGCATTCATAGCGTGTAATTTGGGAAGATCAAATTCGCTCTGGGGTAACAAACGTTGTTGAACACCGGGAGCCGGTTTGATAGGAGGGGCCCCAAAAGCAGGGCCTAAATCGCGCAAAGCTAATAGAGGACCTCTAAGTTCGCCGGTGAATAGCGGAGGACTTTGGTCCTCATCAAAGCGAAACTCGCCTTTTAAACGGCTACTGCCTAACTCCAAACTTTGTACGGTCGTCTGCCATATATTTGCTTGTTTGTTTATGTGGCCACGTATTACAAAGGGTGCGGTGGTGGGAAGGGTAACTCCAACAACATCTCCAACAGCAGCTAGAGATGGACCTCTTAGCTTGTAATCACCCTCAACCAAAGTGAGATGAATAACATCTTTACTTGTTCCATTGAGGTGCAAATGAGAAGAGCCCGTTTTGGCATCTAAGGTGAAAGGTACTGCGGGTGAATTAGGGCTGGAACTGGCTAACGGCATTAATCCACTTGCTTGCAAGCTAGCGGTAATGTTGGCTGCTTTATAACGGCCCTTTACTGCGATATCTAAGCCAGAGGAGGGGGGCGTAGATGTTGTCGATGCTACCGCAGCGGGCGCATTGATTGCAGAAGGTGCAGTTCCTTGGGCAGAACCCTCTTGTGTCCGAATTACAAAGGCGAGATGTAAGTCGGTTCGCGCATCATCTAACTGGATGTTCCCCTTGTTCACTAGAAGATGATCAAAATTGGGTAAGTTGGTCGGGGTTGAAGGTTTAGTTGAAGTAGGGCCCTCCCAATTCGTATGCCCATCCGCATCACGAATCAACACAGCGTCTATTTGATTTACTACTAGACTGGTAATGCGTAAATCCTGTCGTTGTCCCCGTACAAAGTTGATAATCGAGGAGTAGGGGATATCGAGATCGATATGGCTAGCCTGAAGTAGGGGTAGATTTAAAGAAATACTTTCAGTTTTCTTCACCTCTACGCCAGAAGCGGAGGACCGCGCTGTAATTGCAGCCGTTCCTGCTGCTGTACCTGCCGCTGGACCTGCCGCTGTACCTGCCGCCGTACTTGCTTGTGCGGGCAGTGGTTTGTTTTCTAACCTAGCCCCTACTGAAAGAGAGTCAGTACGTAAATGGACTCCACTCAAAAAGCGCATTCCAAAATCATGTCCCAGTACAACAGGTCGTTGCAGTGCTTTGGATAGTTGTTGTTCTAGTGGCTTCCTAAGAAAAGGCCATTCTGCCCATTCAAACGCCCCCACTAATAAAATTAAACCAACAAATAAAGATAACGTAATCCATCCAGCTTTATGAAACCACGTCGGCTTTAATCTAGTTTTTTCGAATCGCATTTTTAGTCCTTTAATTATTTTTATTTCTTAATATCAAGCTGGCAGTGAATTGGGTCGGGGTTCACCATTAATCAATCTGATTCACTAAATAGGTTTGGCAACCAGTGTGCCTTCATGGCGACTTGAATAACTAGGTATTTAAAATTCTCTTCAACTTGGTTGCTACTCTCAAAAACCTTTTAAAAATAATAATTTAAGTTGGTAGGCACGGGGTTTGCCTTAGGAGAGCTGACCGAGTTTTAAGTGTTTAAATTGTTTTCAAGAAGGAGTTGTCATGACCACAATGTCTATTCTGCGCGACCAAGCACCGCTCCGAAATATTCTCCCATCACGAGTAGCTGCGCCAGTATCTATACTCAGAAAGGGAAAAAATAGCCTTTTAGAGAATCTACCTCAGGATGTATGGGAGCGTTTGTCACCCCATCTTGAAATGGTTGAGCTCGAAAAGGGAACGGTGTTGTTTGAAGCAGGTACGACATTGAAGCATGTATATTTTCCTATCAGTGCAATCATTTCCTTACTGCACATTATGGAAAGCGGTGCTTCTGCTCAAACAGCCATGGTGGGGCATGAGGGTATTGTCGGGGTTTCGTTCTTCATGAGTGGAGAGCCCACCTCAAACCATGCCATGGTTTTAAGCTCAGGTTGTGCACTTCGTTTGAAAGTGAGCGTCTTAGACCAGGAATTTAATAATGGGGGTTGTTTTGCTAAGGTGTTATTGCGTTACACCCAATCTTTGTTAAACCAGATGGCCCAAACTGCGGTATGTAATCGTCACCACTCTTTAGAGCAGCAGCTTTGCCGCTTAATTTTAATGTGTATGGATAGGTTGCCCACATCGCAAATTATGATTACACATGAAACGATTTCTAATTTGCTGGGTGTGCGACGCGAAGGTGTAACTCAAGCTGCGGGTAAATTGCAACGTATGGGGTTAATCAGTTGCACCCGGGGTTGCGTCACAGTGCTTGATCGTGACGGCATGGAGGATCATGTCTGTGAGTGCTATGAAGATATACGAGAAAAGAATGTAAATCCGGCACGATCCGCTGCCTATTGTTAGTTTAATTGGCTAATTAATTTTAACGTTAATTAGCCGGCCAGCCCGACGAATGAAAGCCATCTTGGGAAAGATGGCTTTTTTTTTAAGTTAGTTAAGACGTTAGCTGCAAAATTTACGTGTAATTTTTTTTCAACAACCGAAACTACGCTTAATTTCCCGATCAGCAGTAGAATTTAGCTTAACTCCCTTAGGCACGTGCCTTGCCCTATAGAAGTGCGCTGAATAAGAGGACAAATCAAATTTACCCTCGACCTTCAAAGCAGTAAAGCAAAGTAATTTAATTAATGATGAGGAGACAAACCATGAACTTTCAAAATCAAGACGATACAAATCGAAACACCATTACTCGTAGTGGTGCAAATCTAAATTCTACATATGCTGATGACTCAGGCCCTGGCCCAGAAGTAATGGCAGCCGATACCCTAAAAGGTAACGATGTGGTCAATGCTGCGGGCGAAGATCTTGGTGACATAGAAGCCATTATGTTGGATGTTCAGTCAGGACGTGTTGCCTATGCTGTTTTATCCTTCGGCGGATTTTTGGGAATGGGCGGAAAATTCTTCGCTATTCCATGGCAAGCATTGACATTGGATACAGAACGTAAATGTTTTGTTCTCAATATCGAAAAAGATCGCCTAGACACAGCACCTGGTTTTGATAAAGATCATTGGCCTTCAATGGCTGATGAAACTTGGGCAAACTCGATTCATACTTATTACGGAACAGATCCTTATTGGCGTTCGTAATTTGCAGTTTAAGATTTTAAATTTGAGTTAATCCTCTGTTTAAAATTTTAAGTGCATCTTATAAGTTATACAGATACTGGCTTTGGTCTCTGACCAAAGCCAGTTTTTGTCGTTTTAACAATTACCCATTTACATTTAAATTACAGGACATTGAAAAGCTATAATTTGATAGGTTTTGTTAGAGTCTAAGTTCATTTTCAAATTATTTGCTACCAGTTAATTAAATCGTACTAACGTAAAGTTTTAATTCTTCACTTTAGGATAAAAATAAATGTCTATTACAAAAGCGGTTGTGAGTCATACCGTAATCCAAGATAGTGAAGAAGCCGGAATTTATCTCGCTCAATCCGTGGTTGAAAAACTTAGCAATAAGAGACCAGATGTCTTAATTTTGTTTGCATCTCCAAAATACAATTTTGTAGAACTTCTAAAAAGTCTAGATAAAACCTGTCGGCCTCAAATATTGGTGGGCTGTTCTTCAGCGGGCGAATTTTCAGGCTGCGCTACTGCTAACGCTTCCGCCTCGGTAATGGCCATCAGCTCTACAGACATACTTTTCAACGCAGCCCTAGGCAAAGGACTAAGAACAAGTCGGGGAGAAGCCATTAAACAAGTGCTCCCTGTCTTTACGGGCAGAGAGCATCCTGATTTTCCATACCGCTCCGCACTTGTACTTACCGACGCATTAGCGGGTTATGCAGATGATCTGGTGCATGAAATAACGACACATACAGGAGGCCTTTACCAATTGTTTGGGGGTGGGGCAGCAGACGATGCCAAGTTTCATGAAACTCACGTGTTTTACGGTACGGAAGCCTACTCAGATGCCGTGGTGATTTTAGAAATGCTCTCAAAAAAACCGATTGGAATTGGTGTGAAACATGGATGGGAGCCTTCTGGTGCGCCTCTCCGCGTTACAGAAACAGATGGAAAGCGACTGGTTAGTTTAAATGCCACTGCTGCTGGAGATATTTTTGAAACACACGCTCGTGATACCGGACAAAACTTTAATCGCGCGGACCCACTCCCTTTCTTTTTGCATAATGTAATTGGTGTAGATACGGGAGATGGTTATAAATTGCGCGTTCCTCTTTCTTTAAACGAAGATGGATCTATCACCTGTGCGGCTGAAGTTCCCGTAGGTTCAACTGTGCACATTATGGTTGCCAGCGTTGAATCTGCATGTGAAGCAGCCCGACAAGCATCCAAAGCAGCCCTGCAAAATTTAAAAGGCGAAAAACATGCAGGGTCGTTGATTATGGATTGTGCCGCGACGCGCTTACGTTTAGGTAGGGGTTTTGAAGATGAGCTCAAAGCCGTAGCAGAGACATTGGGCTCTGAAAATTTTGCAGGATGTAATACTTACGGGCAAATTGCACGTGTTGAAGGGCAGTTTAGTGGGTTTCATAATTGCACTGCAATCGTCTGTGCCATACCTGAGTAGAGTCTATGATTTCTTTTGAGTTGGTCTCAATTTTTACACAGCTTCAGTTTATTGAAACGAGAGAAGCTGCGCTCAAAGAATTAGCTAAGCTGACCAATGCCTCTCACGCTCTTATTTTTGGAAAAGATAAAGAGATTGGTATTTTTTTGCCCGCACTGGGCTTACGACAGACGCTATCTCAAGGTGGGCGTTGGCAAGAATTCTTAGATGAATGTGCGAAAAAAGGACGTTGCAAAAGCATGTTGCCTGATTTGGATGATGGACAAGACCTACCTGCACTAGGAATTACAGATCACTTAGGGCTGACAACGATTGTTTTCTTAGGCGATGCTTTGAAAGAATCAGACTTATTTGGAATTGCGGCCTTAATGCCCATACTGGGTGCAAAATTGGCGGATGAGCGAACTGCAATTTCAGCAGACGGCCATGCTTTTGCTGCAAGAGAGGCAAGTCAACGTGCAGGGGCTTTAAATGCAGTATTAGATTTGAATCGACGTGACTTAGAAGAGGCTTGCCTCCGTGCCGAAACAGAGTTGGTATTTCGACGGGATGCTGAGCGTAAATTAATTGAAGCAGATCAACGTAAAGATGAGTTTCTTGCAATGCTCGCTCATGAGCTAAGAAATCCATTGGCACCTATAAGTATGGCTGCGCAAATTCTGAAGCTCTCCTGTGCAGATAATCCCCGCGTTCAACAAACCAGTCAGATTATTGAACGACAAGTTCGCCATATGACGACCTTATTAGACGACTTGCTTGATGTCTCGCGCGTTACAAGAGGGTTTGTTACTTTAGATATAGAGCCACTCAAAATTAATGGTTTTGTAGAAGATGCCATTGAGCAAGTACGTCCGCTCATTGACGAGCGAAGGCATCATTTATCCATCAGTGGTTTGGATACCTCGGTCTGTGTGCAAGGGGATAGAACCCGGCTGGTTCAAATAATTACGAACCTTTTAAATAATGCCGCCAAATACACACAAGAGGGCGGCGAAATTTCTATAACTATGGAAGTTAAAAGAGATTTGATAAAGAATTCTGAAATGTTCGTATTGACCATTAAAGATAATGGATGTGGAATTGCGCCCGCATTATTACCCCATATTTTCGATTTATTTACACAAGCAGAAAGATCGGCAGATCGGTCTCAAGGTGGATTAGGGCTGGGATTGGCACTGGTTAAAAGTCTTGTAGAGGCACATAAAGGTACGGTAAGTGCGTTTAGTGAAGGTTTAGGGAAGGGAAGTGAGTTTTCTATTAACCTTCCTGCTACTCATGAAGTGAGTAATTTAACTGAGGGCGTCATTGAAAAAACGAACCACGAATTTTCAGTAAAGTCCTATATTTAATACCTATCATCTACATGAACTAAATAATAGAACAAAAAAAACGGGCCTAAGCCCGTTTTTTTTAAACATTTTTATTACTTAATACCAAAATGTACTTTGGCATCAGCAATGCAACGGTCTTTAACGTCGCCTGCAAATTTGTCGCAACGCTCTTTAGCAGCTGCATAGTTAGCATCACGTTTATCTTCTTTTGCATCTTTGTGTGCATCCGAAACTTTTTCGTTTGCTGTGTTAACTGCATTGGTTACAGCCTTGTCTTCTTTTGCATCAGCCTTAGCAGTTACATGAGCAGCCTTAGCATCTTTTACGCAAACGTCTTTAGCATTTCCAGCTAGGTCATCACACTTCTCTTTAGCTACACTGTAGTCGCCATCGACTTTAGCCATGCGAGCATTGAAACGACGCTTAGCAGTATCTTTTTCAGCTACTTCTAATTGAGCTTCAGCAATTTTGTGGTCGCGTTTAGCTTCAGCTTTACAGATGTCTTCTGCGTTGTCTTTAAGTGTGTCGCAATGCGCTTTTGCATCCTTGTAAACCCCAGAAACACGGGATTTTTCGGTTTTCATTTCGTTACGGTCCATCGAAAAAGCAGTTCCTGCGAAAGCAAAGCTAGCGGCAATAGCAACAGACATCAGTTTTTTGGTAAACATCATTTTTGTTCTCCTAGATTGAAATTAAATTAAAACTAAAAATTAAAAGTTGGGTTGGTCATTAAAAAACTGCTTGTTACGGGTTTCCCAATCTTGAACCTGATTTTCAGCTTCCTCTTTGGCTACACCATAATTCTCTTGAATCTTACCGATGAGTTGGTCACGTTTACCGGCGATAACATCAAGATGATCATCGGTTAACTTGCCCCATTGCTCTTTTACCTTGCCCTTGGCTTGTACCCAATTGCCTTCAATACGATCCCAATTCATTTTTCTCTCCCTTATTTAAAATTATTAACTGAAATTTTTCAGTTAATTACATATTTTGTTTAGCGTCTTGCGCAGCACCCTGAATCTTTTCACCGCCACGCTCGATATCTTTACCTGCGCCATTAACAGTGTTGCAACCAGCAACTAGACCGAATGACAACACCAACAATAGGCTGACAATTTTCTTCATCACAATCTCCTTTAATTTAAATTATGTTTTCAAGCAGGTGTTAAAAGGACATATCAATAAACTCATACAACGGTTTGCAGGATATAGGGATAGCACTTGGCCCACTGTGCGCTGTCGCACATACGATCAATTTGTTAAATGAATGTTCAAAAATTTTCATAGATTGGTCAAAAAATCAAAAATAAACCCGCCTACTTGGAGGTAGGCGGGTTTATTGATAAAGCTATTAGGATTGTTATCTGTTACTAACCCCGTCTAGCGCAAGATACGACCTATTAACAAACCGACAGCCAAAACAGCAGCCACAGATTTAATAGGATTAGCTTTTACGTACTCACGGGTATCCGCGATAACTTTGGTTTGTGTGGCTTTCAGGCCTTCGGCACGCTCGCTCAACCATTCAGCCGTAGGGGTGGCCATGCTACTGGCCTTGTTTACGGCTTGATGCGCGCTGTCTGCCATACGATCAATAGTAGGTTTGGCTTGGCGTAAGGCTTCGTCTGCAACTGAAGCCGCTTTATCTACAGCAACATGAACACCGGCGACTGCTTTATTAAGTGCGCCTTCAGTCGAGTTGGTATTTCCAGAGTTAAAACTTCCTGTGCGTGCAGTGTTATCCATAATGAAGACTCCTTAAAATAAATTGTTAGTGCAACGAGTTTGTTAGTAACTTCTACAAACTGCTTTATGCAACAGGTTAAATTTACGCCGAATTTAATCTCTACTCTGTGCGGTATCACACCAATTAAAGTAATAACCGCACTGAATAAATAATTGAGCAGTATTTAAATTTCAGCCATTAAACCAGGGGTACATCCCTATCCCGCTCAGGGTGACGATGACGACCAATCGCTTTAATGAAAGCAGTCGCCACGCCACTGTCGCTCTTAGTTGAAATCAATAGGCCCTTATCCTTTTCGCCAGTGGGAAGCTGATCTGAAATACCGGCCTTTTCTAGTAACTTCTTGGACGCACCCAAAACCAAAATAGTTTTGCAATGACGATACTGGTCTTTCAAGAACTCTAGGGTGTGTCCATCGGACGCGAGCGCTGCTACCGCTTCATCTCCATCTGGCAACACCATGGCGTCAAATAACACGGCAGGGCTATTTTCAAACGTTGCCTCAACTTCAAAAACCTGGCCATCTTGAGCTTTGACTTTCCCTAAACGCGACCCCACTAAGCGGGGAACTGCCCCAGCATCAATAAGCGATGCCTGAAGAGCGCCTATTGACGCGCCTTCCAGGCCATTCGCTATTAAAATAGCGACCTTGCGGGTGCGAATTCCCCCATCTCCTGGCAGTGCGGTTAAAGACAAAGCGGCCGATGATTTAACTTCTGGCTCCACTGCCGCATTTAGTACTGGAGCTAAAGCGTCAGGTAAATCCATACCCAAGTCAAAGGCCAACTTTGCAGCCACCTCCTCAGAAACATTGCGGAGGGAGGCCACCATGCGTTCACGAATGGCCGGAACAGTCAGCTTGCTGAGCTCAAACCGGAAGGCCGCAATAATGTGCGCCTTCTCAACATCGGTTTGGCTGTTAAAGAACAGCCGTGCTTGTGCATAATGCTCTGCAAATTTTTCTGGGTTACCGCGTACTTTGTCTTCCATCACCGGGGCAGGGAAGGAAACAAAACCTTGGCTTCCCGCCTGGAAAGGACATCCGCCACCTAGTGAGTTAGGTTCATAAGCAACGCGGCCTCGATGTATCGCTTGGCGGTGTATGCCATCACGCTGGTTGTTGTGTACCGGCGCGATCGGAGAGTTAATGGGGATTTCATGGAAATTGGCACCGCCTAAACGAGTGATCTGTGTATCCACATAGGAATGGATGCGCCCAGCTAGCAAAGGATCGTTACTAAAATCGATACCTGGCACTACATGCGCTGTGCAAAAGGCAACTTGTTCAGTTTCGGCAAAAAAGTTATCCGGGTTACGGTTAAGCACCATGCGTCCTACGGGTAAGACGGGTACAAGTTCCTCAGGGATTAGTTTCGTGGAATCAAGAATGTCAAAACTCCATTCATTAGATTGCTCTTCGGTGAAAATTTGTACCCCGAGTTCCCATTCGGGGTATTCCCCTGCCTCAATGGCCTCCCAAAGATCGCGACGATGATAATCCGCATCAGCGCCGGCAATTTTAGCCGCTTCATCCCAAACTAATGAATGCGTACCGAGGAGCGGCTTCCAATGGAATTTGCAAAATACAGATTCCCCGTTCTCATTGACCAAGCGAAAGCTGTGCACACCAAAGCCTTGCATCATGCGATAGCTACGTGGAATCGCGCGATCCGACATGACCCACATCAACATATGGGTGGATTCAGGCATTAGAGAAACGAAATCCCAAAACGTGTCATGCGCGGATGAAGCTTGTGGAATTGCATTGTTTGGTTCTGGCTTCAGCGCATGTACTAAATCTGGGAACTTCATCGCGTCTTGAATAAAGAAGACAGGCATGTTGTTACCAACCAAATCCCAGTTACCTTCATCCGTATAAAATTTGACGGCAAATCCTCGCACGTCCCGGGCTGTGTCGATTGATCCACGCTCGCCCCCGACGGTAGAAAAGCGTACAAAAACGGGCGTAATTTTGCCCGCCTCGGCAAAGGGAGCTGCTTTGGTGAATTTGGTTAAAGGTTTATAAGCTTCAAAGAAACCATGTGCAGCAGAACCACGTGCATGAACGATCCGTTCAGGAATGCGCTCATGGTCGAAGTGAGTAATTTTTTCACGAAGAATAAAATCTTCCAGCAAAGTAGGGCCGCGCAAGCCAGCTTTTAAAGAATGCTGGTTATCACTGACCGGAACACCTTGATTAGTCGTCATCCTTTGCCCGCCAGAATTTACGCGAACGTGATCAAGCGTATCTATAGTGGCGTTAATGCCCTCTTCAGGCGCACCTACACCTGTCTTGGCAGATGAATTAGCTTCGCTAAGCGTGCTGCCAGTCACTGCGGGGGTAGGAGGCTCAACTGTGATACCAGCGGGTGGATTCACCGCATTCTCATAGCCGTATTCAAATTGTTTGTTGTCATTGCTAGGCATGGCAGCAACAAGTGAATTGGTGTCCAGCATTTTCTCAGTGAGTAGGTCATCGGCATCAGACGCATGGGCAGGGCTGCTAGAGGAATTTCGTGCTGCAGATTTTGCGGAATTCTTTTTTAGAGCCTCTTTAGCAGGCTTATCAGATTTAGGCGGTGTTGTTTTGTTCGGCATGATAGCTCCTAGAGTAAGTTTGAGTCGCTCCTATACTCAAGAGGGGCAACTAGGGGAGTTGTAATGAGTACTTTGAAGTGGGTGTCTTTATGAACTTCGTTAATAGTTAGGCGCATGAACTCATGCTCATGCGCCTAATGCTCCTATTTCTTATCTAAAATACTTTAGTAAAAATAAGAAATAACTAGAAAAACAAAGCAATCAAAATAATGATGGGGATTGGGATACCAATTAATAGCAATAGAATTGAGCGCATTTCAAACTCCCTTATATAAAATTAATAAAACATTATTAGTAAAATTAGTCTTCAACTTTAATTAGGCATAAACATGGTCACGTTGGCGACCACCAATCGTGGCGCCGTATGAAGCCACAAATGCACCAATAATTAATGACAAAAATACCCAAAGCATGGCGTGAGCCGCTTTCTTGCGTGCAACTTCAGCCGCGATCAAAGCTTCATTTTCTGCAGCACGAGATTGGCCAATCGTGTCACTGACACGTTTTTCAGCGTCAGCAGGGGATAGCCCAGTTCTTAGCGAAACTTGTTTCACTAAATAGGCTTTATCTGCAGCTGGAAATTCTGATTGAGTGAGTCCTTTAGCAAATATGCGCGCAATTTCTGTACTACTTGCACCATTATTTGTGTTGGCTGGAGTGGTGTCTGAACGGAAAAGTGAATCCACGAAATAGGCTTGTGGATTAGCAGCATCAGTTGGACCATTTGAAGATGTGGTCGCTGCTGTTGTAACACCTGCACTTACCCCTGCTGCAGCAGTTTTAGCAGCACCACCCAAAATGGAAGTGGCTGCAGAAGTTAAGAAAGCAGCGGAAATGATAAGACCCACGGCCCAAACTAAGAAGCCATGAGCTGTATCACGGAAATACACTTCGTCTGTATGTACGTTGACCCACTTCGTACGTAGGCGACCTGCTACATAGCCACCCAAACCCGAAGCGATTAGCTGCATGAGAATTAGCCATATCACTGCGGCCGTACCAATAGTCGCAGCAGAAGCCCCCATGTTTGACCATGGAGAAACAGACGAAAGACCTAAGCCTGTACCTAATGCCAATAAAGCCAATGACAGAGCCGAGGCAACAACCGCACCGCCTAGAACAGCAGCCCAAGAAACACCCGATCCAAAACCTTCATTATGAGTTGGCAGATTAAGCGCAGGATTGCCACGCAGTGAATTATTAGATGAGATTGGGTCCATTAGATTTTCCTTATAGTTAGTTATAAAAATTTTGGCTTGTAAATAAATCCGTTAAGACGAGCGAAGTATTCAGGAACATTTTTTCGGTCACTGTGCGCTATCACACAAAAAATAAAACGCCGCTCGATTTTTTGGAGTTTGGTTATTGAATGTGATTGAGTGTGCGTAAACGTACAGATCATCAATAGCTGCAAGACCAAAATAATCTCAGCGAAGCTATGTCATAGCTACATGAATGAATTAATCGTTGTTATTTTGTTGTGATTATTTTTAAATTTTCTAGATATGGAGTGAGCATGTCTGTTGGAACAATCGTACTTATCGTTGTAGGCCTAATTTTGTTAGGTGTTCTCCCTACTTGGCCATACAGCAGTGGTTGGGGATATGGACCTAGCGGTGGCGTAGGGGTGATTGTTTTAGTGTTGCTGATACTTTTACTTACAGGACGACTATAAAAGCTTGGTGGAGGGCTTCGTCATGAAATATAGAAATTGGGGCACTACATTTCTTATAATTTTTTCGGCTTTTTTAAGTATCAGCTGCGCTCCCACACCTACTCGCGAAGGAACTGCGGAGTATTTAGAAGATGCAGTAATCACAGCCAAAGTTAAAGAGGCTGTGTTGGCAGAACCAAGTTTGAAATCAACGGAAATTATTGTGGAAACTTTTAACGGCACTGTTCAGTTAAGTGGGTTTGTTAAATCGCAAGAAGATAAGAAGCATGCAGGTGAAGTCACGCGCCAAGTAAAAGGCGTTTATTCGGTGCGAAATGAAATTAAAACTAAATAAGTACGAAATTAAACCTCAACTTTTGTTTTGAAAGTTTGGTTAGGAACGTAAATTGCCGATCTTTAATAGGTGCAGTAGGAGACCTTTTTTAAATTAATTTTAGGAGAAATAAATGGACAGCAATCAATTACAAGAACTATTACTTCAAGCACTTACTCACGAAAAAGGTGGGGTGAAGGTTTATCAAACCGCATTGAAATGTGCAGTAAATGAAGATCTGCACGAAGAATGGGATAAATATCTATCTGAAACTGAAAACCATGTGCTCATACTCACAGATGCTTGCGCTGGCTTAGGCATAGACGCAAATATGGTGACCCCTGGCTGTAAAATTGTAGAACATTTGGGTGGTGCTTTAGTTCAAGCTATGGAAATGGCGTTAAAAGGCGGCGATAGCGCTGCAGCTCAATTAGTGGCCTGCGAATGTGTGGTTCTTGCTGAAACTAAAGATCATCTCAATTGGGAATTGATTGGGATGTGTGCTGATAAATTCAAGGGCACCGAGAAGAAGGTGCTAACCGTTGCCTATGACGAAGTTGAAGACCAAGAAGACGAGCATCTGTATCACACTAAAGGATGGTGCCGTGAACTATGGATTGAGTCCTTGGGTATGAAGGCGGTGCTCCCACCACCCGAAGAGGAAAAGCAAGTGAAAACAGCAATCGGAGCTGCCAGAGCAGAGCAAGAAAGCTTAAAAGCACGCTGATTGTTTTTAGCAATGAGTAAGGGATAAAAAAAGGATAAAAAAACGGGCGCCTTGTGCGCCCGTTTTTCATTTGAAATAAGAGTAAAGGACACCCAATGAAAACTATTCAAAAAAAACAAACGAAAAAAGTGAGTACAACAATACCTAAACTCAAAACGTCTCAAGCTAAACTGGCGCCGGCAGCCAGGCCAGCAAAGCAACCTAAGCCACCCTACGCCAAACAACATTTAGTCGCTCCGGGATTGGAATCTAAACTTAGCCCCCAGCCGAGTTACAAAGCAGAGGCCTACAAAGCTGCAGGTAAGTTGGCCGGAAAGGTTGCCCTGATTACTGGTGGAGATTCTGGGATTGGTCGCGCAGTCGCACTTCTATATGCTCGTGAAGGTGCCAGCGTAGCCATAAGTTATTTAAAATCTGAAGAAGCTGATGCAAAGATAACGAAAAGCGAAATAGAAAAAGTAGGTGGTCGTTGTATTCAAATTCCGGGTGATCTTACCGACCCTAAATTTTGTTCAAAATTAGTAGACCAAACGGTCAAAAAATTGGGCGGGTTAGATATTCTCGTTTCCAATGCAGCCCATCAAACCCATAAAAGACTAGAAAATCTAACGGACAAAGAATTAGAACTTACATTTAGCACAAACATTTATGCTTACTTTCGCTTGGCTCGTTCTGCACTTAAATATACCTGATTAGCAACGAACGTCAGCCAAGCGAAGCGAATGGAGTGGTCGTGGAGCGCAGCCGATGGCAGCGACCAACAAACGGCTGTGCAGTTTGCGCAGATCGAATCGTCGGTTGAAGCGATAACA
>Ga0209181_10001289_pt1 | contig 44515 bp, 35 predicted proteins | sample MAT05_FD_187208 | JGI IMG/M metagenome (GOLD analysis project Ga0209181, IMG submission 187208) | Freshwater microbial communities from Lake Fryxell liftoff mats and glacier meltwater in Antarctica - MAT-05 (SPAdes) (version 2) | ecosystem: Environmental > Aquatic > Freshwater > Ice > Liftoff... | reverse complement strand
AAGATCGGCGTCTACGCCCAGCACGTCTACGCGTCGCTCCCCGGCGACTGGACCGTCATCGACTACTTGCGGTCGAAGGGGCGTGGGCGGACGGAGCAGGAGATCCTCGCCGTCGCCGGGGCGCTCCTGTTCCGCAAGTCGCACATCGACAAGCCGACTCCGGTGCTGTCCGGCGGCGAGCGGGCGCGGCTCGTCCTCGCGGGGCTCTTGCTCGGCGAGTTCAACGTGCTGGTGCTGGACGAACCGGGGAACCACCTGGACGTGGACACGGTCGAGGCGCTGGTGGACGCGCTGGTGGAGTACGCCGGCACGGTGGTGTTCACGAGCCACGACCGGCACTTCGCGTCGCGGGTGGCGACGAGCGTGATCGAGGTGCGCGAGGGGCGCGTGGTGGTCTACCCCGGCCGGTACGCCGACTACCTCGACCGGGTGGAGCGCGAGGTGGACGCCGGCGAGCGCGAGTTGGCGGTCGGCAAGGTGAAGGCGCCGCCGGAGGTGGCGAAGGCCCGGCCGGCTGCGAAGGCGGCGCGGCGGGGCGAGAAGGAGGTCCGCAAGGAGATGAAGGCGCTGGAGAAGACCATCGCCCTACTCGACGAGCAGAAGCGGGCCGCGAGCGCGAAGCTGTTGGAGTCATCGAACGCGGCCGAGGCGCTGCGGCTCCATGACGAGGTGGCAGCGCTGACGGCGAAACTCGACCCGGCCGAGGAGCGCTGGCTGGAGTTGCAGGAGGAGTTGGACGGCTGACGGCAGAAGTTACCGGCCGGGTGTAACAGTTACGCCCCGATATTACCGGCCGTCAAAGCACAAAGCCCGGGGACGGCCGTCCCCGGGCTTTCGTCGTGGGGGCGGTCAGTCGCTGCCGCCGAGGTCGGTCCACAGGTCGCCGAGGTCGTGCAGCCCGGTGTCGTCCGTGACGGTGTCCGTGGGAATCGGCAGCGGGTCGTCGCGGTCGAGGCGTGCGGCCAGAGGCATCATTCGGCCCTCGTGCGATGGGAAGCCGGCGCCGCGCGGCGGCCGGCCACCACGGACCATTGCACGCGCGATGCCGTTGCGGCACCCACCAACGAGGAAAGCCCGGGGACGGCCGTCCCCGGGCTTGCACGACGCGCAAAAAAGGACCGGCCGCGTACTCCCTGACTGTCGCCCATTCAGTCGGGAAGCCGCGGCCGGTCTGCAGGAATGATACGCACGCCACCCCGCCGGGTCAAATACGCCGGCGCCGATTCTTCCGACACTACCCCCCGCAGTGTCGGAGCTTCCGACAGCCGGTCGGACGCACCTTGCAACGCCGCAAGCGGCGTAAGATGCGGGGGGGACGGCGGTTCGGGAGAATGCGTCGGAATCGGTGGGCGGCGGCACCGGGCGTGCTTTGGCGGGTGGCATCGCCATCTGCTCGCCAGGATTTCCGCGCCCCCTGAGGCGTGGCCGAATTGAAGTAGCCAGCGGTTCCGGATCGCCTTCGGAACCCCGCCGGGGTTGGGTTTGAGGTTCGTCCTTGAGCCCATCCGCCTCCCCGATCCCGGCGGACGCCCGTCCAACGAAGAAGCCCACCCGTGGTCGCGGGTGGGCTTCGGTGTTTCGGCGGGCCGGCCTCAGGTGACGACGTGAGCCGGGAACGGCGTCTGGCTGGCGGTGTCGGCGGCGCTGGCCCGCAGCGTCGGCATGAACTCCGAGCCCGGGTCGGACGTCGGCAGCTCCTCCTTCATCACCTGCACGATCGCCTCGCGGATCGCCAGGAACGCGGCGGCGCACGCCGGGTCGAACTGCCGCCCCGCCTGCTTCTCCACCTCCGCGAACGCCGCCTTCGCGGGCTTCCCCTTCTTCCCCTCGTGGTACGGCCGGTCCGACGTCATGGCGTCGAAGGCGTCGGCCACCGCCACGATCCGCGCCAGGAACGGGATTTCCTCGCCGGTCATCCGGTCGGGGTAGCCGGTGCCGTCCCAGCGCTCGTGGTGGTTCCGCACGATCGGCAGGATCGGCCGCAACTCGGGGATCGTCGAGAGGATTTCCGCGCCCTTCGTCGTGTGCTCCTGCATCGCGGCGAACTCGGCCGGGGTCAGCCGGCCCGGCTTCCGCAGCACCGCGTCGTCGATGCCGATCTTGCCGATGTCGTGGAGCGGCGTGCCGAGCTTCACCAGCTGGAGCTGGTCGTCCGGCACGTCGAGCTGCCGGGCCAGCAGCGTCGCGTACCGGGTGACGCGGCGGGTGTGGCCGCCGGTGTAGTCGTCGCGCAGCTCCACCGCCTGCGCCAGGATCGTGATCGTCTTGAGGAAGAACTCCTGCTGCTTGCGGAACAGCTGGGCGCTCTCGATGGCCGCCGACACGTGCGCCGCCAGGGCGTCGGCCAGCAGCAGGTCGTCTTCGGTGAACGGGTTCTGCTTCTGGTCCAGCCCGCGGTCGAGGTGGAGGACGCCGAGCCGGCGGCGCGGGGTCCGCAGGAGCACGCACAGCACGGAGGTCATGGCCCCGGCGTACATGCTCTCGGTCACCGGGCTGTCGCCCTCCTGGCTGAGCGCCCCGTACAGCAGCGACTCGCCCTTGGCGAACACCCGGGCGGTGAGCTTCTTCGAGTAGTGGAACCGGCCGTGCGCCTCGCCGTGGCCGACGGCCAGCGCCCGCAGCTTGAACGCCGGCTCCGGGCCGTCGCCCTCGGCCAGCACGATGGCGCCCCGCTGCGCGTCCAGGACGCTGACGGCGTCGTTGAGGATGTTGTCGAGGAGCTGGTCCTCGTTCTGGGTGTTGGCGGCGTGGTGGCCGGCGCGGAGCAGCGCCCGGAGCTGGTCGCCGGCGCGCGGAAGTTGATCGCGGGTGAAGGCGATGCGGTCGAGGCCGACCTCGAAGCTGCTGGGGACCGCGGCGACGACGTGCTGGTTGGACGGCGGCCCGTCGGTGGTGGCCTCGTCCGGCTCGACCATGACGGCGACCTTGCCGAACTGGACGATGTCGCGCGGGCGCAGCGGCTGCTCGCCGGGGCCGACGCGGACGCCGTTGACGTAAGTGCCGTTGGTGCTTTCCAGGTCGCGGACGTGCCAGGCGCCGTCGGCGAAGCGGACCTCCGCGTGCCGACGGCTGACGGAGCTGTCGTCGAGGACGATTTCGAGGGACGCGAGGCGGCCGGCGCGGAGGATGGTGGGGGACTCCCACAGGCGCCCCTTCACCTCGCCGCTGATGCCCCGCAGTCGGATTGTGGTCCGTTTCACATCCGCCTCCGCGCCCAGCTATTACCAGACGTGACGTGCCGAGTCTTAGCTTGTGGGTCGGGTCAAATCTATCACCAATACCGCCTCGGTGAATCGGGAGGGGGGCGAATTCTGGCGGATTTTTCCGCGGCGCGCCGGGATTTCAGTTCGGGAATGATCCGGCATTGGGGCGAGCGTGTGAGTGGATTTTCCGGCTGTGTCGCACAACAGCGAATTGGCGCAGAGACTGAATCCCGAACGGGTTAGGCGGGGTGATCGTCCTGGGTGCGGCGAAAAACGGGTCGCCCGGGTTGACTTCGCGGGTGATTGTCGGGTACAGTTTGGGTGTCCCGCCGGTGTGGCGGTCGGTGAATGGGCGACACCGACTGTAACCCGGCGGGATTTTTCGTTTCCCGGCCGCTCGGCCGTGAGCACCAGCAAAGCGCGTCAATCGAACGGCGAGCCGAGCCCCGTCAGGGGCCGGGTGGCGCTCCGATGTCGTTTAGCGACCTTTGTTCGGCGGCCCACGCATCGTGGTCGGCCTTGCGGCGACGCTGAATCTCATTCCACACCGCCGCCACCGACCCGTGGACGCCGTCAACGTGGGCCTCGACGGTCGAGTTGTAGCCCGCCTCGAATGAACGCGACTCCGCGTCGGTGAAGCAGGTCAGCACCACCAACTCCACGCCGAACCGTACCTGAAGGGTGCGGGCCAAGTCCTCCCTCCACGCGCCCCGAACAGCATACCGTAGTTTGGGCCGGCCGCTGGCGATGTCTCGCTCGGCTTCGGCAACACCAGCCCGATATGCCGATTCGACGCCCTCCACGACGCGAAGCCCTCCGCCGTCGAGTTGAATGCCTCACGAGCCGCGACCGCAAGGGAGCGGCCGCTTAACCGATCATCCGCGAAGGCGAATCGTCGGTTCAGCAGCCGCTCCCTTGCGGTCGCGGCTCGTGAGCGAACAGATTGGTCGAGGACGTCGTCCGCGCCGCGTCACCCGGCCCCTCACGGGGCTCGGCTCGCCGGACCGGCGCGCTACTTCTTCGGTGGCGGTGGCGGCGCCGCGGCGGCGCGGAGTTGCTCCAGCGCCGCCCGCGCGGCGGTCAGCTCCGCGGTCGCCGCGTCGAACGCCGCCTTCGCCGGCGCCACCGCGGCGGCGGCCGCGTCGGCGGCGGCCTTCAGCGGCGGCACGGCGTCGGCCGCGGGCTTCACCAGAGGCGTCACCGCGGCCGCCGACTTCTGCGCGTTCGCCAGCACGGTCGAGGTGTCGGTGAACATCTTGACTGCGGCGGCCTGCTTGTCCGTCGCGGCCTTCAACTGCGTTCCCGCTGTCGCGGCGGCGACCTTGGCGCCGTCCAGTTCCTTCTGCCGCACGGTCACGCCCTCGGTCCCCTTCTTCGCGGCCGCGGCCAACTCCGGGTTCGCGGGCGCCTTCGCGGCGGCGTCGGCCAGCACCTTCGCGGACGCGGCGTCGGCCGCGAGCATCGCCTCGACCGCCGCAGCCTTGTTGCCCATCGCCGCCGCCGGCGGGGCGAGCTTGTCGGCCTCGACCTTCGCCGCGTCGGCCGCGGTCTTCTGCGCCGTCACCGCCGGGGTCAGGTCGGTCACCTGCTTCTGCGCCGCGGCCAGGTCGGCGGCCAGCTTCGCCGCGTTGGCGACCGCGGCGGCGTGGGCGTCGGTCGCCATCTTGTTCTTCGCCGTGGCGGCGTCGAACGCGGCCTGCGCGCCCTTCGCCTTGGCGTCGGCGGCGGTCAGCACGGCCTCGGCCAGCTTCGCCCGCTCCGCGACCGGCGGCGGGTTGGCGTCCAGCTGCGCGACCGCCTTCGCGTCCGCGACGTTCCACACCTTCACGGCGCCGGACCAGTCGCCGCCGATGACCTTGGCGTTCTCGTGCGTCACCGCCACGCGGAGGCCCAGGTCCGGTAGCGGCTCGAACTGCTTCTGCACGGCGCCGTTCTGGTCCCACAGCTTCGTCACGCGGTCGCGGCCGGTGCTGGCGAGCTTGCCGTCGTGGGTGAACCACACCGCCGCGGCCCCGCCGCCGTGCGCCGCCCAGTTCTTGATGTTGCCGCCGTTCTCCATCTCCCACAGCTTCACCGTGCCGTCCTCGCTCGCCGACGCGACCACGTTCGAGTCGTCGCGCCACGACACGTCCGTAATCATCGCCGTGTGCCCGCGGAGGTTGAAGTACTCGCGGCCGGTGAACGCCTCCCACACGAACAGGCCGCCGTTGCGGTCGCCGCTGGCCAGCAGCACGCCGTCCGGGCTGTACTCCACGGACGTGACCCAGTCGGTGTGCTTCTTGATCTCGCGGAGCACGGAGCCGTCGGCGGTCGAGTAGATGCGGACCATCTTGTTCGAGCTGCCGGCGGCGATTTGCGTCTGGTCGGCCGAGATGTCCGCGGAGAGGATGGCGTCGTTCTCGATGCCGACCTCCGTCACCTTCTCGCCGGTCTCGACGCGGTACAGAACCGCCTTGCCGGTCTGCCCGCCGCGGCCGCCGGCGGCGAGGACGAACTGCGCGTTGCGCGAGAACTTGACGCTGTTCACCTGCCCGTGCGGGAACGGCAGGACGCCGGCGAGCTGGCCGCTGTCGGAGTTGTACAGCAGCACCTGCTTCTGCCCGCCGACGGCGACGAGCGGCGCCCACGGGCTCGCGGCCAGCGCCGTCACCGCGCCGGGTCGGCGGGCCTTCACGAACGGGTCGAGCGACAGCTTGCCGGCCGCGGGCATCGGCGGCGGGCCGGGCGGCCTGCCCTTCACGACCGACTTCAGGCCGATGTCCACCGCCTTCGGCGCGAGCTTCGCCATGCTGCCGCTGTTCTCGCGGCCGCCCTGTTCGACCCACAGCTTGATGAGGTTCAACTGCGGGTCGGGAATCTTCGTCCCGCTCGGCGGCATCTTGGGTTCTTCGAGGTGCGCCGCGAGCGCGTAGAGGCGCGACTTGCCGGGGTTCCCGGGGACGACGACGGCGCCGCCCGCGCCGCCCTTCTGGAGGGCGGCGAACGTGGCGACGTTGAGGTCGCCCTTCTGCTTGTCGTTGCCGTGGCAGTTGGTGCAGTGCTGGCGCAGGACGGGCGCCACGTCGTCGTCGAACGTGGGCCGGGCCGGGTCGGCGCTGGCGCGCGGGGCGAGGGCGAGGACGGCGGCAACGACAAGAATCGACCGGAACATATCAGGGAGTCTCGGGTGTGGGCAGGTCGTCGAGTTGCCGCTTGCGGCGATGCACCGCGGTGCATCGCCGCAAGCGGCGGAGGCGGGTTAGTGGTTGAACATGAACTCGCGCGAGTTCAGCACCGCCCAGAATACGTCATCGAGCGCCTGCTGCGGGTTCGAGCTCCCCTGCACGGCGGCCAGCAGGCGCGTCATCTCGCTGGCGGTCGGCGGGCGGCTCAGGCAGCGGATGTACACCTGCTCGATCACGAACGCCGGCGGCCGCTTCTCCGCCAGCAGCCGCGTGACGATGCCGCCGCGGCTGATGCTCGACGCCACCGTGTCGCCGTTGAGCAGGTGCAAGCTCTGGCTCAGCGTCGGCTCCAGCCGCACCTCGCACGAGCAGACCGTGTCGCGCGTCGGCCGGCCGAACGTCGTCAGGAAGTAGTTCGACACCTGCCCGTCGGCGATCTGCACGGCGCGACTGCCGACCGGCAGGCCGGGGAACTTGTTCTTCGTCTCCGTCACCTGGCTGAGGATGTCGAGCATCGTCTCGGCCCGGATGCGGCGGATCGGGCCGCGGGCGAAGTTCCGCGTGTCGCCCTCGTTCGTCGGCGTCGGCCGGGTGTCGCGCTGGTACGCCCGCGACATGCAGATGTCCTTCACCAGCCGCTTGAAGTCGTACCGGTACTCGGTGAACTTCTTCGCCAGCTCGTCCAGCAGCTCGGGGTTCGACGGCGGGTTCGAGATGCGCACGTCGTCCGGCTCGTCGATGATGCCGCGGCCGAAGAAGTGGGTCCACACGATGTTCGACAGGTTGCGGGCGAAGTACGGGTTCTCCGGGCTCGCCAGCCAGTTCGCCAGCACCACGCGGCGGTCCTTCCCGGCCACGTCGGGCACCGCCCCGCCGAGGAACTTGGGCGGCATCGGCCGGCGGTGGAGCGGGTGGTTGATCTCGCCGCCGCCGCCGTTGAACACCACCAGTTCGCGCGGGTCGTCGCCGGGCTTGCGGCCGATCTGGCTGAAGAAGCTGGCGAAGCCGTAGTAATCGTCCATCGTCCAGCGGTCGAACGGGTGGTTGTGGCACTGGGCGCACTGCACCCGCATCCCCATGAACACCTGGGCCACGTTCTCCGTCACCTTCACGATGTCGGTCTCGATCTGGTAGTAGTTCGTCGCCGGGTTGCGGAACGTGCCGCCGTTGGCCGCGAGGAGTTCGCGCACCCACTCGTCGGTCGGCACGTTGCGGGCGATCTTGTCCTGCAGCCACGTGTAGTACAGCAGCATCGCCTTGTAGCTGACCTGGTTGCTGCTCCGAATCTGCAGTAACTCGGCCCACTTCAGCACCCACAGCTCGGAAAACTCCTTGCGGCTCAGGAGCTCGTCGATGAGCAGCTCGCGCTTGTTCGGCAGGGTGCTGACCATGAAGCGGGCGAACTCGTCGGCCGTCGGCAGCAGGCCGGTGATGTCGAGGAAGACGCGGCGGACGAACACGTCGTCGGAGCAGGTGCCAGACGGCTCGACGCGCAGCTTCTTCAGCTTGTTGTGGACGTGCGTATCGACGTAGTTGTTCTCGGGGGCGTTGTTCCAGGTGAAGGCCAGCCCCTTCGGCAGCGTGATGAACGGCACGCCGATCGTGAACGTGTGGAACCGGGCCATCACGAACGCCTCGCCCCGGTCGCCGGCGGTCACGCTGCCGTCGCCGTCGGCCGCGATCTTCGCCGCGGTGTCGTTGCTCGACATGAACAGCGCCAGGTTCGTCACGTCGCGGTCGGTGCCGTCGGCGTACTTCGCCCGCGCCACGATCCGCTGCTTCTCGCCCTTGCCGTCGAGGACGGCGCCCGGCGGGTAAACCTCCATGCTGGTCGGCAGCGCCACGGTGGCGGGGTCGAGGGGGGCGTCGGCGTCGAGCCAGCGGAGGATGGTCTTGGTGTAGTCGTCGCCGTCCTTGAGCTTGCTGCCGCCGGTGTGGGGGACGCGGCCGCACGCCTTGTCTACCAGCAGCGACTCGTTCGGCAGGGCGAGGTTGATGCGGCGACCGTTGAACTCACGGGTGAGGCGGAAGTGGTCGCCGTCGGGGTCGAACCCGAACAGCGAAAGGCGGAAGCCGTCCTTGCCGCGGGCGGCGCCGTGGCACCCGCCCTGGTTGCACCCGGCGCGCATGAAGATCGGCATCACGTCCTTCTTGAAGGACACCGGCGGGTCCACGCTCGCCTGCGCCACCTTGACCGGCACCTTGAGCGCCTGCCCGGCGACGGTCACGGTCATCTCGGTGGCGCCGTCGGCGACGGGGAAGACGACGCCCTTGTCGGCGCGGGCGAGCGCCGGGTTGGCGAAGCTGACCTGCGCCTGGTCCGTCACGTCGCGGGTGATGCCGTCCGGCTGCGTGAGCTGGACGATGAAGCCCTGCCGGTCGCGGGCGGTTTCGAGGTTGATGTCCGCCGGGTAGACGGCGACCTTCGGCCCGGCCGGGGGCGGCGCGGCGGGCGGCTGCGCGCGGGCGGCGGGGGTGGTCGCGGCGAGCAGGGCGAGCGTCAGGAGCGTCGGTCGCATGGCGGGAACCTCTGCGGCAGTCGTGTCTTCAGCCCCGGAGGGGCGTCGGCGAGTAGCCCGGGGTGGAACCCCGGGCGGCGTTCGCGGTGTTAGCACGGCGAACCCGAGTCGAACTTCGCGGCAGGCCGCCCGGGGTTCCACCCCGGGCTACTCGCCGACGCCCCTACCGGGGCTCAAATCACTGGGCGATTCGTGACTCCGGCGTTACCCGTACTTCGCCTTCAGCCGGGCCATGACCTCTTCGGCGGGGATCATCTTGGTCCGGCCGGCGTCGATGTCGGCCATGCGGCGCTCCGCCTCCGCGGCCCAGGCCGCCTCCCACTCCTCGCGAGTCAGTATCTCGTCGTCAGCGCTGCCGAATCGGACGTTGCCGGCCTGGGCGATGTCGGCCCACGTCGCGTCCTCGGGGAGCGTCTGGATCGTCTCGATCGCCGCGTCCTTCGCGCTCATCGCGTCACCCGGGGTCATTGGGGTGGCTGGCGGTGTCGCCAGTAATCGGGGTTGCGGCTGCCGTGATACACCGCCGTCACCCACACGTAAGCGTCGAACTCGAAGAAGATCAAGACGTAGCCGAACCGCGTGATGACGTACTTCCGGTAGCCATCACGGCCGAGCGAGAAGGCCTTCGGCTGGCGACCGATCAGGTCGAGGGCGCGCTCGACCTCGACCCGGAAGTCATTACCCAGCCCCGGCCACCGGCTGTTGAGGAAGTCGATGGCCTCCTCGACCTCGTCCCCGGCCTCGTCGTCAACGACGACCGGCTTCATGCCCTCCTCGCCCGGAGTCGGCGGATGAACTCGTCGGCGGGAATGCCCGGCCGCTCGCCGGCCTCGTGAGCCGCCTTCCGGCGGTTCAACTCCGCCAGAAGGGCGTCGTCGATCTCGAACGGGATCGACTCCTGCAATCGATCCACTAACTCGGCCCGGTCCTCGGGCGGCAGGGCCAGCAGCGTCGGAAGCAGTTGCGTCGCGGCGTCGGACATCGGCTCCCCCTCACCACACCGGGCACGCGGCCAGGGCGTACACCATCAGCCCCACGGCCGCGGCGCCGCCGACGCATTGTAGCGCGCCAATCGCCACCGCCTTCGCGCCGCTGAACTCGCGGTCGTCGGCCAGCGACACCGCCCGCCGCGTCGCCGCGCCGTGGCCGCCGATGAAGATCATCAGCGCCCCGATCAGCCCGACCGCCACGAACCCGTACCACGGCGTCGCGGTCCGCTTCCCCTCCTTCGGCAGCCCGTCGGGGCCGAGCGCGGCCACCAGCACCGCCGCGACGCCGACCGCCGCCAACAGGCTCATCCCCCACCACGTCAAGCGCGGCTTCAGCGCGGGCGTGCTCACGGCTTCTTCGCCGGCGGCGCGGGGGGCGGCGGGGTCGCGGGCGCGCCGGCCTTCTCGCGGGCCTCCTGCTCCAACCGCAGTTGCTCCAGGCGCGTCAGCCGCCGCATCGGTGCGCCCATCGGCATCGGCGGCGGCATCGGTGTCGCCATCGGCGTCGGCGCTGCCACGGCGACCTTCGGCGCGATCGGCACGTCGATCCGCAGCTCGGTGCCGCCGGTCGCCAGCGTGATGAGGTCGCCGTTCTGCTCCAGCACGATCTGGCAGAACACGCCGCCGTGCTTCCCGGGCGGGCTCGTCTTGTCGGCGGTGATCGGGAACGCCAGCTCCTTCGTGTCCTTCGTCAGTTCCAGGTCGGTCGTCGTCACCTTCGCGGGGAGGCCGAACACCTTCACCTTCGCCTTCCCCTCGAACGGCGTCGCCACCGTCACCTTGCAAAACAGCTGCGTACTCGCGCCCTGCTCCACCGCCGGCCGCTCGGCCACGAGCGTCACCGGCGGCGGCGCCACCTCCAGCGTGAACAGCTGGCTGCTCACCCACACCGGCCCCTTGCCGGCGTCGGACACGGCGGTCAGCGCCGTCTTCCACTTGCGGGCGCCGGCGTTCGGGGCCGAGTTCAACGCCAGCACCGTCTCGGTGGCGTCGGGCGCGATCGTCGCCGAGCCCTGGATGCCCATCCCCGGCGGGGTGAACAGCGGGAACACCGTGATCGCCCCCTTGAAGCCCTCGGCGCGCGTCGCCTTCACCTTCAGCGAGTACGCGCCGTTCTGCACGACCGGCACCTTCGGCTCGACCACGTCGATCTTGAACGGCGCCGCCTCCGTAACCGCGACGGCCGTGCGGTCGAAGTAGTGCCGCGTGTACGGCGTGTTGTTCTGCCCGACGCTGAACACCGCGTCGAACGACGTGCGGCCCGGGATGACCGTCTTGCCGTCGGCGTGGGCCGCGGTGATCGGGGTCAGGAAACCGCCGACCGCGGCGTCGGCCGCGGCCTCGAACACGACCGGCACCACGCCCTGCCCGGCGTCCATCGGCTCGGCCGCGAGCGTGACGCCCGGCGGCAGCTTGCCGAGGCTCATCACCAGCGGCCCGCCGAAGTCGGCGCGGTTGGCCTGGAGGAGCGTCGCGGTGCGGTTCCCCTTCGGCACGCTGATCGTCTGCCGCTCCTGGTTGGCCGGGTTGTTCCCGTCCACCCGCGGGATCAGCGTCGTCACCGCCGGCTGCACCGGCGTCACCTCGATGCGGTAGAAGTGGTCCGGGCCGCCCTTCTGCAGGTGGTCGCTCACCGCGACCGTAATCTCCTTGTCGTCCGGGGCGGTGAAGCGGAGGTAGCTGTCGGCGCCGCCGCTGTCGTCGTTGCCGCCGATGGCGGGGCCGCCGAGCACGCCGACGTTCAGCACCGGGTCGAGCGGCGAGCCGAGCTGCCGGGCGAAGACGCGCGCGTCGAACACCTGCCCCTTCTTGGCCGGGAACTTGAAGTAGTCCGCCTCGCCGGCCTTCGCCACGACGCCGTGGAAGGCGCCCGGGGCGGTGCCGGCCGTGGCCGCGGCGGGGGCGTTGTTCGTGCCGCTCTCGATCACGCCGGGTAGGTCGATGAGGCGGAAGCCGAGGCCCGACGGATGCACGCCCTCCGGCGTCTGACAGTGGATGCGGAAGCTCGGGTCGGCGACGGCCGGCAGCTTCACCTTCTGCTTAATCGGGCCGGACGGGTCGCCCAGGAACGTGAGTTCCAGCTCCTCGCCCGGCTTGCCGCCGGCGGGGACGACGCCGGTCGGCCGCGGGAACGTGCCGACGTGCAGCCGGTACTGGCAGGCGCCGTTGCCGCCGAAGGCGCTCTCGCGGATCTGCACGATGTACTTGCCGTCGGCCGGGATCACGACCGAGCCGCCGCTGTCCTGGCGGGTCGAGGGCGAGTCGTCGCCGATGGCCATCTCGAACCGCTTGCTGTCGATGATGGCGACGTAGGGGTCGAAGAACGTGACGCCGAGCCGCATCCCCTCCACTTCCACGGAGAGGCGCTGCCCCTTCTTGCACTCCACGGCGAAGTAGTCCACGTCCTCGTTGTCCACGACGCCGATGACGGTGCTGTTGAGCGGGATGGGTTGGGCCTTGTCGAACTCGGTGTTCGGCTCGACCTCGGCGACGGTCGGGAGCGCCCCGATCCAGAACGTGCGCAGGTCGGACACGCCCGAGGCGGTGCGGACGCGGAAGGCGTGGTCGCCGAGGCGGGCGTCGGCGGCGATGTCCACGGTCACCTTTAGCGTGGAGTCGTTGACGACCTCCAGCTTCTTGACGGTGATGCCGGGGTAGTACGCCAGGACTTCCTGGGCGTCGGCGAGGCGGGCGCCGCTGAAGGTGAGGACGAGGTCGGTGGCGCCGCGGGTGCCGCCGCGCGGCTGGATGCCGCCGAGAGAGGGGGACGCGGCCAGGAGTTGGCCGCAAAAAAGCACAAAAGACACAAAAAGGAACCCACCGAACCAGGTCACGCGGTGCCGCATCGGTGTTCTTCCTTTTTGTGTCTTTTGTGCGTTTTTGCGGCCAATCCTCCGGCCGCCGCCCGTCACGCCAGCAGCTCGCGGCGGGTGTGACCTTCCCGCACGATGTCGATCGGCCGGTCGCCGGGGCTCATCAGCCGCTTGTCGGCGTCGATGCCCAGGCAGGTGTACACCGTGTGCGCCAGGTCCTCGACCGTCAGCCCGTCCTCGTCCGGCTCGCTCGCGGTCGCGTCCGACTTGCCGTACACGAAGCCCTTCTTGACGCCACCACCCGCGAGCACCACGCTGAACACCTTCGGCCAGTGGTCGCGGCCGGCCGTGCCGTTGATCTTCGGCGTCCGCCCGAACTCGCTCGAAATCATCACCAGCGTGCTGTCGAGCATCCCCTTCGACTTCAGGTCGCTGATGAGCGCCGCGTAGGCCTGGTCGAACGCCGGCAGCTGGCTGCGGGTGCCGCCGACGATGCCGTTGTGCAGGTCCCAGCCGCCGTAGGTCAGCGTCACGAAGCGGACGCCGCTCTCCACGAGGCGCCGGGCCATCAGCAGCCGCTGCCCGGCGGCGTTGCGGCCGTAGGCGTCGCGGACCTTGGGGTCCTCGGCGTTGATGTCGAACGCGGCCCGCGCCCGCTCGCTGCTGATGAGCCCGTAGGCGCGCTGGTAGAACGTGTCCATCGCGTCGAGGTTGTCCGACCGCTCGCGGGTGCGGAAGTGCTCGTTCACCGTGTCCATCATCGTCCGGCGGGAGGTGAAGCGCTCGGGCGTCACGCCGCCGGGCAGTGCCAGGTCCTGCACGCGGAAGCCGGGGGCGGCGGGGTCGCTGCCGAGGCTGAACGGGGCGTAGGCGCTGCTGAGGTAGCCGCTGCCGGCAAAATTCGTCGGCATGCTCGGGATGGCGACGTAGGGCGGCAGGTTGTTGCGCACGCCGAGCTGGTGGCTGACGACGCTCCCCATGCTGGGGAACGTGAGCGCCGGGCTCGGGCGGTAGCCGGTGAACATGTTGTGGGTGCCGCGCTCGTGCGCCGCCTCGCCGTGCGTCATGGCGCGGGCGATGGTGATCTCGTCGGCCACCTGGGCGGTCTTGGTGAGGCACTCGTTGAACAACACGCCTTCGAGCTTGGTCTGGGTGGTCCCCATCTCGCCGCGGTACTCGACCGGGGCGAACGGCTTCGGATCCCAGCTCTCCTGGTGGGCCATGCCGCCGGGCATGAAGATGTGGATGACCGCCTGGGCCTTCGCCTGGCTGCCGGGGGCGGCGGCGGCGGCCGCCGGCTGGGCCTGCGCCTCGGCGCGGAGGAACTGGTCGAGGGTGAGGCCGAGGCCGCCGAGGTAGCCGACGTGGAGGAAGTTCCGCCGGTTGAGCGGCGACCCGGGGCAAAGGCGCGACAGGTGCATCGGCAGACTCCGTTCGGGTACTGGGTTGTGGGCGACCCCGTGGCGGGGCGGTCAGTCACGGGTCGGGCGGCCGACCGGTCGGCGGGAGGGCAGGCGAACCGCGGGCCAACGGCCAACATTCGCGCAAGAGTGATGATAGTCGGTCGGGAGGAGCGCGTCAATTCAGTAAGTGGGAGACTCTCCCCGGGATTGGAGGGTCGAGCAGGTGGTGCCGATTCTCTTGACGGCGCGAATCTGTAGGGTACATTTGTTCACACGTCAAGCGGCTTGCGGCGTTTAGGAGCTTGCATCGGAACTCGCCGGGCTGCAATGGAATTGGGGCCGGGCCGGGAGAAGGGCGTGCTAATCGCCACCATCGCCGAAGTTGTCGAAGTGGGCCTTGCGGAGGTAGAAGAGCCAGAACAGGAAGAACAGCGCGAAGGGTGCGAAGCAGATCAGGTCTTTGGCCGCCTCCCGAGGCATACCCACTGCCTCAGCCAGCCAGGCCGCGGCGCCGCACCCAAAGACCGTCAGGATCACGGCGACTGCGAACAGGGCGTTGTACGCCACGCAGAACAAAACCGCGCCGCAGCCGTCGAGCACCTTACGCCACATCTCGCACCCCCGCCCCAGCATGACCGATCCGCCGCCGGGTGCAAGGGGGCGGAATTCGGAGCCGTCCGCTTCTCAGTTGGGCGGGTCGTTGCCCGCGCTTCCGACCCGCGGTATGATCCTCTAGCGACCAGCCCACCACGCGGAGGAGCCACATGGAGAGCGACACGTTCAACGCCAGCATTCTGGCCCTGAAGCGGCGGCGGCCCTTTCAGCCGTTCACGGTGGTCATGGTGGACGGCGACCGGCTGGAGATCGACTTCCCGGACGCCCTCGCGGTGCGGGACGGGATGGCGCTCTTCGCCTCATCCGATAAGGTGCCAGTCTTCATCGACCATCGTGAAGTGAGCGGGGTCATCGACGCCGCGCCCGGCCGTTACGATTAGCCCGGGGCTGGTCGGGGTTGCGTGCGGGGCTGTCGGCCTTCCCCGGAGGTGGTCCGCCCCCTCACCCCGCGTGCTTCGCCGCGACCCTCTCCCCCGAGGGGAGAGGGTGCGAGCGGTCGACCGTCATCACGGGCGGGCAACCACGCGCCGACGTCCGCGGGTGGATGCCCGCCCACGACGGGGGCCGGGTGCCTCCCACCCTCTCCCCTCGGGGGAGAGGGTCGCGGCGAAGCACGCGGGGTGAGGGGGCGGACCCCGCACGATGGAAACCACGAGCCACGCACCGACCCCCGACCAGCCCCGGGTCCGCCACCGAGCCCCGCCATGACCACCCGCCGCGCCTTCCTGGCGTCCGCCGCCGCCACCGCCCTCCCTGCCACGATCGCCGCCCAGCCCACCCCGCGCACTCGGCCGCCGAAGCGCGCCCGGCCCGCCGCGAAGAAGGTCGCGGTCGTCTGCTCGCTGTACGGATACCTGTCGCACGCCTACCACATCGCCGGCCGCTTCCTCGACGGCTACATGGTCGGCGACACCCACCACTTCCCCGACTTCGGCGTCGCCAGCTGCTACGTCGAACAGCCGCGGAACAACCTCGCCCCGGAGCTGGCCCGCGAGCACGGCTTCCGCATCGCCCCCACCATCGAGGACGCCCTGACGTTGGGAACCGGGTCGCTCGCCGTGGACGCGGTGTTGCTCATCTGCGAGCACGGCGACTACCCGTACAACGCGAAGGGCCAGAAGCTCTACCCGCGGCACGAATACTTCCAGCAGATCGTCCGCGTCTTCGAGCGCAGCGGCAAGACGGTGCCGGTGTTCTGCGACAAGCACCTCAGCTACGACCGGGCGAAGGCCGCCGACATGGTGGCGACCGCCAAGAAGATGGGCTTCGGCCTGATGGCGGGGTCGAGCCTGCCGGTGACGTGGCGCCGCCCCGAGCTCGAACTGCCGCTCGGGGCCAAACTCACCGACGCGCTGCTGGTGTCGCGCGGCGAGCTGGAAATCTACGGCATCCACGCCCTCGAATCGCTGCAGTGCATGGCGGAGCGGCGCTTCCCGGCGGGCGCCGCGGATCAGGGCGTGAAGGCCGTGACCGGCCTTCAGGGCGACGCGGTGTGGAAGGCCGGCGACGACGGGCTGTGGTCGTGGGAGCTGCTCGAACACGCCGTCGGCCGCTGCCCGTCGCGGAACGCCGGCGACGTGCGCGCCAACTGCCGCCGCTTCCAGCGCAGCGCCACGTGGGGCCACTTCGTACCCGGCCCGATCGGCTTCCACGTCGAGTACCGCGACGGCTTCAAGGCGACGGTGCTGCAGCTCGACGGCCATGTCGCCGACGAGGCGTTCGCGGGCCGAATCGCGGACCAGCCGCGGCCGGTTTCGACGCTGTTCTACCTGCCGCCGCCGCCGGGAGCGGCGTTCCTGGAGGCGCTGGCGTCGCACGTCGAACGGTTCGCGGCGACCGGCCGCCCGCCGTACCCCGCGGAGCGTACGCAGTTGACGGGCGGCATTCTGGACTACGCCCTGGAGTCGCGGGCGAACGGCTCGCGGCGGCTGGAGACGCCGGACCTGGCGATCCGCTACGCCGCCCCGGCCGACAGCGGATTCATGCGGGGCGAATACGTCCGACCCGTCGGGTAAGCCGCTTGCGGCGTTGCACCGCCGCAAGCGGCGTCCGCGCTCTATGTTGTGGCACCCACGTCTTCCCCCGGGTGCCGTCATGCCCGTTCTCGCGTGCTGCCCGCGCTGCCGGTTCGAGGCGCCGCTGCCGGACGACGACCCCGGCGGCCGCGTCGCCTGCCCCAAGTGCGGCGGCGAATTCGAGCCGACCGCGGCACTACCGGTCGAAACGGCGGTGTGGGTGGGAACGTCAACGCCCCCGCCGCGCCGCGGCCTCAACCCGCTCCCGACACAGCACGACGGCACCCCGGTGACGGTGACCGCGGCGAACGCCGGCAAACACCTCGACTGGCTCAAGGCCGAGGTCGCCCGCTTCGACGCCTACGTCGTCCGGCAACTGGACGCCGTGCGCCAGCGGCGCGACGAGTTGGCGGCGACCGAGATGGCGCTGGTGGCGCGGACGCTGCGGGTGAGCCGCGACGAGGCGGCGCTGGCGGCCGAGCGCGAGTCGCTGGCCGGCCGGGCCGACGTGCTCCGCGATTCGGAGCGCGACCTGGAGCGCCGGCTGGCCGAGGTGGACGAGCTAGAACAGCAACTCCGCGGCGAACTGGACGAGCGCGAGGCGGAGGTGGAGCGCCAGCGCCGCGACATCGCGGAAGCGCTGGCGGACCTGCGAACCCGCGCCCCGCTCACGACCACGGCGGATGGGTTGCTCGACCCCGGGCACTGCGGCTGAACGTGGGGCCGGCTTCCAGCCGGCCGGTTCACGCCCGGCCGGCTGGAAGCCGGCCCCACGCCGTCAGAACCGGAACAGCAGCGTCGCGAAGTAGTTCAAATCGTTGCGCCGGGCCGGGCCGGGGCTGCTGTCATAGCGGTCCTGCACGCCGAGCCGCAGCACCATGCCGCGCTCCGGGTCGAGCACGATCTCGTACCCCGCCCGCGCCCGCACCCGGAACTGACCCAGCTGGCTCAGGTTCGGGAACACGTCCAGCCCCGACACGAACCCCTGCCGGTCGTTGAACCGGTGGTTGAAGTCGCCGCCGACCACGGCTTCCGGCACCCACCGGTCCGGCGGGCCGTCGTTGCCGGTGTCCATCTCGCGCACCGCACCGGCACCGATCCGCGTCTTGAACAGCGTCGTGTCGGTCCGCAGCCAGCGGTACGAGAAGCCGGTGTACGCCCCCGCGCGCAGGTCGTAGGAGCGGAACTCGTCGTACTCCAGCTGCGTCGCGGCGAACACGCTCCACGGGCTGCCGGGGAACAGGATTTCGTCGCGCAGGTTCAGAATCGCCTGGTTCTGCCGCGTCGTGCCGTCCTGCCGCGTCAGCGTGTACAGGGCGTCGAGGTGGAAGGCGTTCCGGTCCAGCCGGGCGTCGAAGTTCGAGCCGAGCCGCAGGCTGAGCACGTCCGAGTTGCCGTCGGAGCCGTTGACGCCGAACTCGAACCCGCCGCGCCACCGGCGGTTCGGCCGCGCGCCGACCGGCAGCGACCCGTCGGGGACGACGACCGGCGGCCCGGCGTCCGGCGGCGGGAGGAGCCCGGCCGGCGGCGGCGTCGTGGGCGGCGGGGCGTCGAGCTTCAGGGGGGTTCCGAAGAGCGCCTTCTCGCCGAACGGCTGTGACACCGACGGGCCGAAGTAGTCCGGCACCTTCACCTCGGGCGCCTTCACCTCCGGCAGCTTCGGCGGCGCCGCCCACGGGTTCGTCTCCGGCGGCGGCGCTGCCTTCACGACCGCCGGGGCGGGGGTCTGGGCGACCGCCGGCGCGACCGCCGCGAGAAGACCGACCACCGCCGCGAGCCCGCGCATGCCGCCCGCCCTCCTGGAGGGCCGGGCGATAGCGGTCGGGCGGGACGCGGACAACCCCGGGGCTCGGGCCTTCGCGCCGCGGCGCGAAGGCCCGAGCCCCGGCGCCCCGGTAAGCGCGCGAACCTGGGCACCCCCCCGCGCCACTGGCGCAACCGCTGCCGGCGGAATTCCCCCTCAAGCCGGCGTGCCGGGCGTGCCGATCGTAGCGGTAGCAAGACGCCAGGCGGTGCTACGGGGCGGGGGTCGTCGGGGGACGCCCGCGCGGCGGGACGGCCGCCGCCCCCAGCACCGCCGCACGGGGGATGGACCGGCTACCGGCCGCCTGGTCCCGCCACGGCAGGCCGAGCAGGAGCGTGCCATGCGTAAGCGGATGTGGGGAACGATCGCGGGGTTGGCCGTCGGCAGCGGCGGGGCGTGGGCACAGTCCCCACCCGCCGACCCGCCGCCGCCCGCGGCCCTGGGGTCGGCCGCGGGGCTCGTCCAGGTTCAGAACTTCGGCCCGGTGCCGCCCGGCACCGGCCTGCCGCCCGGCTTCGGGGCGCCGCCCGGCGGGCACATGCAGCCGGTGATCATGCCGCCGGTCGCGCCCGGTCCGGGCGGCGACCCGCAGGGGTTCGGCCCGATGGGCGGGTTCGGCCCGCCGCCCGGCCCCATGTACCCGAACCCGGGGGCGTACGGCGCCCCGCAGTGGGAGCCCCCCCCCGGCCACGGCGCCGCGGGCGGACCCCCGCACTTCTGGATGACGTACGAGTACCTCCTGATGTTCTCCCGCAGCCAGGGCTTCCCGCAGCCGCTGCTCACCACCAGCGCGCCGTCCAGCCTCGGCCTGCCGAGCCTGGCCAGCACCGTCGCCCTCGCCGGCGGCCGCGACGTCGACGTGAACCCGCTCAACGGCGGCCGCGTTACCGCCGGGTTCTGGGGCGACGACGACCGCCGCTACGGGTTCGAGGCGTCCGGCCTCATCACCGAGAACGCCGTGGACCGGGTGTCCGAGGTCACGTCGCTGTCCGGCATCCCGCTGCTGGCCCGGCCGTTCCGCGACACGATCGCGCCGAACGTCCTCACCTCGCTGGTCGTGGCCAGCCCGGCCGTCGGCCCGGGGCGGGCGACCATCCTCAACACCACCCAGGTGTGGTCGGTCGAGGCCGACGGCCTGGTGAACCTGTACCGCACCGAGCCCGGGTGCAGCACCGGCTGGAACATCGAGGTGCTCGCCGGGTACCGCTACCTGGAGCTGGAAGAGGTGTTCCGCGCCACCAGCCTGACGAACCTGAACCCGACCGGGACGATCGTCCCGATCACCACCACCGGGCCGTTCGGGCAGGTGACGGTGGTGGGCGCCACGATCGTGCCGGGGAGCGTGGGCGTCGGCGGGCTGCAGGTGCCGAGCGGGAGCCAGGTGACGATCTCCGACCACTTCCGCACCCGGAACCAGTTCCACGGGTTCAACACCGGCCTCCGCGGCGAGATCCGGCGCGGCATGTTCACGTTCGGCGCCAGCGGCAAGCTCGCGGTCGGCCACATGCGGCAGTCGCTGGAGATCAACGGGTTCACCGACATCGCCCCGGGCGCGGCGTCGCCGGTGGCGGTCATCCGGCCGGTGACGGGGCGGACGTTCGGCGGGCTGTACGCGAACGCGTCGAACATCGGGCGGATCAACAACGACGAGTTCGCGGTGATCCCGGAGGTGAACCTGAACCTCGGCCTCGCGGTGACGCGCAACATGTCGCTGCACGTCGGGTACAACGTCATCTACATCGACAAGGTGATCCGCCCGTCGTCCGAGCTGCCGCTGACGGTGAACACCGGGACGGTGCCGTTCAGCCCGAACTTCGGCACGGCCCGCCCGCGGGCCCAGCAGACGTTCTTCAACCAGGACGAATTCTGGCTGATGGGCCTGAACACCGGGTTCACCCTCCGGTTCTAGGTTGGAGTCGAACGCCCCCGAAAGCCCACCCGTTGCAACGGGTGGGCTTTGTTCGTTCTCTCGCAGCTACACGCAGACTTCGAGCGTGAGGAAGTGGTCGGGTTCCGTCTGGTACAGCTGCGCCGCCTTGCGGAGCGTCAGCACGCGGTTGTCGTGCCAGGCGTTCTCCAGCTTCGGCATCACGTCCGGGTACGGGAACGCCTCCAGCACGTCGCTCCGCACCAGCATCGCCCGCACCTTGCGGATGCGCTCTTCGCCGACCAGCTCGCACGTCAGGAACAGCGCGTAGCGGACCTTCGTGACCGGCTGCCCGGCGTCGAGGCGGATTTGCCCGTCCACGAAGTGCTCGGCGACGGCGTTCAGGACGAAGTTCAGGAGGAACCACCGGTCGCCCTTGGCGATCGGCATGACGGGGTTCTCGACGGTGGTGGCGCGGGCGGCGGCGTTCACCTTCTCGACGGCGAGGCGGTTGAGGAACACCTCGTCGAGGGAGCGCTCCATGACGGTGCGGATCTTGAGGTAGCCGTCGGCGAAGATGTTCAGGCTGATGATGATGCGGTCGAGGAACTCTTTGGAGTGCCACTGCCGGCCGGCGACGTAGCGGCCGTACCAGCGGCCGGCGAAGAACGTGGCCGTCGAGGTGATGGCGGCGACGATGACGGTGACGATGATCCGCTTGGTGGTCTCGCTGACCACCTCGTCGGGGTTCAGGTCGACGCCGAACAGGGCGAGCATGGTGTTCTCCAGGCCGGCGAGCCGACCGCCGTCAGGCGGCGGGTGGTGGGAACGTCACCCGCCGCCTCACGGCGGGCGGCTCGCCGGGGCTCGTTACTTGCCCGCCTTCGCGGCGGCCAGCTTCGCCTCCACGGCCTTCCAGTTCACCACGTTCCACCACGCGTCGAGGTAGCTGGCGCGGAGGTTCTGGTACTTCAGGTAGTAGGCGTGCTCCCACACGTCGACGCCGAGCACCGGAACGAGCCCCTCCATCAGCGGGCTGTCCTGGTTCGGCCGCTTGATCGCCTCCAGCTTCGTCGCGGTCGGGTTCCACACGACCCACGTCCAGCCGCTGCCGAACTGCGTCAGGCCGTTGTCCTTCACCTTCGCCTTGAGGTCGGTGAAGCTGCCGAACCCGGCGACGATCGCCTCGGCGACGGTGCCCGTCGGCTCGCCGCCGCCGTTCGGCCCCATGACCTCCCAGAACAGGGCGTGGTTGTGGTGCCCGCCGCCGTTGTTGATGATGGCCTGCTTCACCGAATCCGGGGCGCTCGTCTTCACCTTCCGCAGCAGCTCCTCGATCGGCAGGCCGGCGAGGTCGGGGGCACTTTCGAGCGCCTTGTTGAGGTTGTCGACGTAGGCCTTGTGGTGCTTCTGGGAGTGGATCTCCATCGTCTTGGCGTCGATGTGCGGCTCGAGCGCGTCGAAGGCGTAGGGGAGCGACGGGAGGGAGTGGGCCACGGGATGTCTCCGGTACGGGGGGCGGACGAGGGGGATTGTACGAACGGCGAGCCGACCGCCGTCAGGCGGCGGGTGGCTCCGGGCACGGCACCCCATCGGCGGGGCCGATGGTGGTCGGTAAACCGCGAACGCGACCCGGGGCGTTGCTCCCTATTACGCATAAGTCTGCAACATATTTACTGGCAACATGTTGCAGCAGGTGACGGGCGGGTTTTCTGGGGTTGATCGGGCCTGGAAACCCCTTGATTTGCAACGGGTTTCCACACCGGTGCCCGAGCATTCCCAGAGGTTCCCCGACTTATGCGTAATAGGGAGGGCGTTGCCCCGGGCCGCGTCGGCGGTATTTCGGTCGCGTGCCCCAACCCTTGACCCCCTCCCCGCGGCGGGTTAGCATCACCCTACCTGCCGCCCCCGCGGGATCGCCCGCGTCGCTCCCGCTCGTTCCCCCCAGGACGCCCCTCCCATGCGCCGCCTCGTCTCCGGCACCGTCGCCGCCGCCGTGAGCGTGGTGATCTTCGGCAGCGCCGTCGGTCAGCCGCCGCCGGGCCTCCCCAGCCCGCGCGTCAACACCGCCTTCCCCACCGGCGCCAAGCTCGGCACCGCCGTCGAAGTCACCATCACCGGCGCCGACCTCGACGACCCGACCGGCCTGTACTTCTCGCACCCCGGCATCAAGGCCGAGTACGCCGCGCCGAAGCCGCCCGAGCCGGACCCGAAGAAGAAGGAGCCCCCGCCGGCCATGAAGGCGCCCCCCGCCGGCGGGCCGCACAAGTTCAAGGTCACCGTCGCGGCCGACGTGCCGCCCGGCACCTACGACGTGCGCGCCGTCGGCAAGTGGGGCGTCAGCAACCCGCGGGCGTTCGTCGTCGGCGAGCTGCCCGAGGTCGCCGAGAAGGAGCCGAACAACGACGTGCCCGAGGCCCAGAAGATCGAGGTCGGCACCACCGTCGTCGGCCAGATCAACACCCCCACCGACGTGGACTACACCGCGTTCGCGGGCAAGGCCGGGCAGAAGGTCGTGATCTCCGTCCTGTCGTCGAGCGTGGACAGCAAGGCCCGGCCGATGATCGAGGTGTACGACGCCGCCGGCCGCAAGCTCGCCCAGAACCGCAACTACCGCGACACCGACGCCGTCTGCGACCTCGTGATCCCCGCCGACGGCGACTACTTCATCCGCCTGTTCGAGTTCACCTACACCAGCGGCAGCGCCGACCACACTTACCGCCTCACCATCAGCTCGGCCCCGTGGGTGGATTACGTCCACCCCGCGGCGGTCGAGTTCGGGAAAGCGACGCCGGTCACGGTGTACGGCCGCAACCTCCCCGGCGGCCAGCCGAGCGGCTTCGTCCTCGACGGCCGACCCCTGGAAAAGCTCGCGGTTACGATCACGCCGCCGACCGACCCCCTCGCCGCACAGCGCCTCGCCGTCCGCGAGGCGACGCCGCCGCTCGCGGCGTTGCAGGACGGCTTCGAGTACAAGCTGAAGGGGCCGGGCGGCAGCTCGAACGCGGTGCCGGTCTACTTCACCCGCGAGAAGCTGGTGATGCGCAAGAACGCCGCCGCCACGAAGGCCGAGAGCGCCGAAGCGCTGCCGACGCCGTGCGAAGTTGCCGGCATGGTCGAGAAGAAGAGCGAGCGGCACTGGTACAGCTTCGACGCCAAGAAGGGCGAGCCGGTGCTGCTGGAACTGACCGCGGAGCGGAACGGCACGCCGACCGACTTCTACTTCAGCGTCCACAACCCGCAGGCGAAGAACGACATGATGGGGCCGGAGCAGGACGACGACACGGACCTGCTCCACCCGACCGAGTTCTACACCCGCACCAGCGACCCGCCGCCGTACCGGTTCGTGCCGCCGACGGACGGCAAGTACCTCGTCGCCGTCGGCTGCCGCGAGAGCAACAGCATGACCGGCCCGAGCACGGGCTACCGGCTCCGCGTCGGCCCGCCGCGGCCCGACTTCCGCGTCGTGGCCCGCACCTACACCAAGAGCTACCAGACCGGCAGCGCCGGCCGGCAGGACGGCTCCGAAGGGGTCGAGGTGTACGTTCACCGCATGGACGGTTTCGCCGGCGAAGTGGCGGTGACCGCCGAGGGGTTGCCCGCGGGCGTGACCACGAAGGGGACGACGATCGGCGGGGGCGCCCGCTGGGGCATGCTGGTGCTGAACACCGACGCGAACGCCGCCGCGAGCGTTGCCGCGATCAAGGTGAAGGCCACGGCCACGGTGGACGGCAAGCCGCTCGTCCGCGAGGCCCGGCCGGCGACGGTGACGTGGGGCATCGCCAACCAGCAGGGGAACAACACGCCCATCCTGGGCCGGCTGGCGCAGTCGCTGGTGATCGCGGTGCGGCCCGAGAAGGCGTTCTTCAAGATCGCCGCCGACCCCGCCGGGGCCGTCGTCAAGAGCGGCGGCAAGGACGAGAAGGTGAGCGGCCCCCTCTTCGTCAAGCAGGGCGAGAAGCTGACGCTGCCGGTGAAGGTGACGTGGGTGAGCCCCGACAAGCAGAACGTGACCTTCGCCGCCGACCCGGTCGGCCCCGGGCAGCAGAACCAGCCGTTCACCGTCGTCGCCGCCCCGCTGCCGACGAAGGAGAAGGCCGAGGGCGTGATGACGATCGACGTGAAGGCCAACGCCATCCCGGGGAAGTATGCGGTGACGCTGCGCGGCGAGTCGCCGGTGCCGTTCGTCCGCGACGGGATGAAGGGCGGCAAGGCCGGCCCCGTGCCGGCGGTGGCGTTCGCCGACCCGGTGGAGTTCACGGTGCTGCCGACGAGCCTGGTGAAGGTGGCGCCGGGGCAGCTGCCGAACAACACGCTGAAGATCGGCACGAAGGCCGAGATGATCCTGAAGCTGGACCGCCAGTTCGACTACGCCGGCGAGCTGAAGGTAAAGTTCACCGCCCCGATGGGTCTGACCGGGATCACCGCCGCCGACGTGACCGTACCCGCCGGCAAGGGCGACGAGGCGAAACTGACGCTGACCGCCGCCGCCGACGCCAAGGCCGGCGCGGTGAGCAACGCGGTCGTGACCGTGACCGGCACGTTCGCCGGCAAAGCGGTGACGACCGAGACGAAGGTGACGTTCAACGTGGCGAAGTGACGCGGGGACGCCCCCGCCACACGGCGGAGGCCGCCCGGGGCTTCCGCCCCGGGCTAGCGAAGGCGCCCTCCCGGGCTAAAAACATCGAGCCGGGGCCCTGGATTCTTAAGCCCGGAGGGCGCCTTCGCTAGCCCGGGGCGGAAGCCCCGGGCGGCCTCGGGCGAAGACCCAGCCACGCACCCACTCCAGATAACCCCGCATCCGAGACCCCCATGCGATACCTCGCTCTCGCCGCCCTCACCGCCGCGCTCGTCGCCGGCTTCTCCGGCGTCGCCACGACGCAGGACAAGAAGGACAGCAAGGACTTCCCGCCGATCCCCACCACCGAGCTCAAGCTGAGCGAGCCGGTGGACTACAACAAGCACATCGAGCCGATCTTCGAGAACCGCTGCACCGTCTGCCACAGCGGCTCCATCCTCGAAGGCAAGTTCGACATGTCCACCTACGCCGGCGTCATGAAGGGCGGCAAGCGCGGCCCCGCGATCGTGCCGGGGAAGTCGGCCGACAGCAACCTGTTCCTGTTCTGCACCCGGCAGAAGAAGCCGATCATGCCGCCCAAGAGCGAGGAGCCCTGCACGCCGCAGGAGGTCACGCTCATCAAGCACTGGATCGACCAGGGCGCCAAGGCGCCGACGATGGCCCGCATCAAGCGCGTCATCGCCGTGAGCCTGCCGCCGGCGCTGGTGAAGCCGGTCCGCGCGGTCGCGGTCAGCCCCGACGGCAAGGTCGTCGCCGCCAGCCGCGGCAACCAGGTCCACCTGTACGACGCCAAGAAGGGCGACTTCCTCAAGACGCTCCTCGACCCGCAGCTCAAGAGCGCCGACGGCAAGGAGGCGAAGGCGGCGCACGTCTCGCTCGTCGAATCGATGGCGTTCAGCCCCGACGGCAAGACGCTCGCCACTGGCAGCTTCCGCGAACTGACCCTGTGGGACGCCGACAAGGGGACCGTGAAGGAGCGCGTCGCCGGCTTCGGCGACCGGGTGACCGCCATCGCCTACAGCACCGACGGGGCGAAGTTCGCCACGGCCGGCGGCCCCGCGGCCGAGGACGGCGAGATCAAGGTGTTCAGCGCCGCCGGCAAGCAGGAGCTGGACGTGAAGAACGGCCACTCGGACACGGTGTACGCGGTGGCGTTCAGCCCGGACGGCAAGCTGCTGGCGACCGGCGCCGCGGACAAGTTCGTGAAGGTGTTCGAACTGCCGGCGGGGAAGCTGGTGAAGAGCTTCGAGGGGCACACGCACCACGTCATGGGCGTCGGCTGGACGCCGGACGGGAAGAAGCTGGTGAGCTGCGGCGCGGACAACTTCGTGAAGGCGTGGGACTACGAGAAGGGCGAGAAGCTGCGCGACATGACGGGGCACACGAAGCAGGTGACGGCGCTGGCGTTCGTGGGGAAGACGCCGCAGTTCCTGACCGGCAGCGGCGACAACACGGTGCGGATGTGGAACGCCGACAACGGCGGCAACGTGCGGCAGTTCCCCGGGGCGACGGACTACGTGTACGCGGTGGCCGCGAGCCCGGACAGCGAGGTGGTGGCGGCCGGCGGCGAGGAGGGCGTGGTGCGCATCTACAACGGCAAGACCGGGGCGCTGGTGAAGGCCGCGCTGCCGCCGGGCGCCGAGCCGAAGGCCGAGCCGCCGGCGAAGAAGTAAGGCGGTCGGCTCGGGACTTCGCCGCTCGCGGCGGTGCAGGGTGAACCCTGCACCGCCGCGAGCGGCGAAGCCCCGAGCGTCAGTCGCCGATCTCGAAGTTCTGCGACCGGAACGGGAACTCGCACGCCTCGGCGGCGTCGCGGGCGGCCACCGCGGCCGGCACCAGCGTCCCCGCCAGGACCGCGTACACGCCCATCGCCGCCGCGTACAGCAGCACCATCCCGAACTTCGAGTCGCGGCCGCCGGTCTCGATCATCGTCGTGAGGAACAGCGCCATCAGCACCGCCAGCACGGCCGGGCCGAACGACCCGATCCCGGCGGCGCGCACGCACCGGTGCGCCAGTTCGTTGTCCCCCGTCCCCCGGGCCACCGCCGTCAGCATCACCATCAGCAGCACCAGCCGCACCATCTCCGCCAGCCCGCACACCACGTCCAGCAGCAGCCCCCGCCGGGTGAACGGCGACTCCTCCGGGTACGCCACCCACGTCAGGTACAGCGTCAGGCTGTCGAGCTTCGTCACCAGGTGGCCGAGGCTGTTCAGCAGCCCCGTGTCGGCCTCGCCCTCGATCACCACCGTCGGCTCGTTCTTCGCCAGCACGGCCAGCACGAACACGGCGTGAACGAGGATGGCGACGCCGGCGGCGATGCCGAACCGGTACAGCCCCGGCGCCGGCCGGGCCGCGAGCACCAGCCCGAGGCCGACCGGCACCAGCACGAGGTTCATCAGCCCGCACACGCCGGCCGCCGCCACCAGCGCCGGGGTGCCGGCGTGGATCGTGTTCAGCGTGAACACCAGCACCACCAGCAGCAGCCCGATCCCCTGCAACCCGTACCCGGCGGCGAGGAGCCGACAGCCCCACATGCCGCGCACGAACTGACCCTTCAGCGTCCGCCGCTCTTCGGGGGTGAACTTGCCGTCGTCGATCCGCCTCCGCTTCACCGGCTTGTCCGGGTCGCGCGGCGGGTCGGGGTCGAAGTCGCGGTTGAGCTGTGGCGTCTCCGGCGCCGGCTGGCGCACCGGCGGCCGCGGCGGCGGCGGGCGCGGAGGAACGACCTCGGCGGGGGCGAGGCCGTCCTCGGCGGGGAAGACGAGCTTGCACGCCGGGCAGCGGACGTGGGCGCTGGTGCCGTCCGGCACTTCGAGTCCGCTCGCGCACTTCGGGCAGGTCAAGAGCACGGGGGCCTCGGTGAAAGTGGCGAGCCGACCGCCGTGAGGCGGCGGGTGACGTTTGACTCACCCGCCGCCTCACGGCGGTCGGCTCGCCGGTCGGAGCGCGTCAGCGGCGCCGGCCCAACGACCCCCAGACGCCGAACGACGCCATCAGCGGCAGAATCAGCGTGCCGATGTGGAGCGTGTACACCAGCAGAGTGCGGCCGTTCATCCACAGCCGGAGCGTCGAGCCGGGCGACCGCTGGCGGTCCTGGATCCGCTGGAACTCGGCCTGCTGCTGCTGCTGCCACTGCTGCTGCCGCTGCATGTTCTCCTGGAAGTTATTCGGCCCCGAGTTGTACTGCGGCGGCGGGGTCAAGTCCACCCGCGTCGCGCTCTTCACCGTGCTCTCGACCATCACCGCCGACAGGAGCACGACCAGCATGCAGATGCCGACCGCCGCGGGGGCCGCGATCCACCCGAACTTCGCCTGCCCCTCGGCCCGGTGGTTCTTCGCCGCCCGCGCCAGCGACCCGAGCAGCAGACCGACCAGGATCAGCCGGGCCAACTCCAGCGCCCCGGCCAGAGGCGGGAACGCCACCTCGACGAACCCCCGGTCGCGGCCTCCCCGCTCGCTGTAGACCAGTCGGGCGATCACCGAGTCGAGCGCCGGCAGGTCGGAGACCAGCGCCTCCCACCTCATCGTGCTGCCGCCGAAGTCGGCGCCGCGCTCGTTGTACGCGACCACGAACGCCATCACGAGGTGGACGAGGCTGACGGCGGCGCAGGCGATGGCCAGGCCGCGACACCGGGCCGGGCCGGCGATCGTCAGGCCGAACCCGACCAGAGCGGTGACCCACCCGCCGAGGCCGATGACGCCGGCGAGGGCGTACAGCCCGTAGGGGATGTCGGCGCCCATCCAGGCGATCAGCACCAGCAGCGCGTGCAGCGCCATGCCGCCGAGGTACAGCCCGAGCGAGATGTGGATCAGCAGCACCGCCGGCCGCGCCAGTCCGTACTTCGACCCCTTCCGCGGCCGGTCGTAGTCGTCGTCGTAGTCGTCCTCGTAGTCGTCGCGGCGGGAGCGGCCGCGCGGCCGGTCGTCGTCGGACTCGTCGCGCCGCCGGCGGCCGCGGTCGCGGTCGTCGTCGCGGTCGTCGCGGCGCGGCGGCGGGTCGGCCGAGCGGACGGCGTCGTCGAGCGAGAAGGCCTTCTTCTGCGCGGCCGGCGGCGCGGCGGCGGGGCGCGGGGCCGGCTTCGCCGCGGGGCGCGACTCGTCCACGACCTCGAACCCGGGGTCGGCGGCGGCCTTCTGCCGCGGCTGGAACACGGTCGCGCACTTCGGGCAGCGGACGGCGGCGGCCGACCCGTCGGGCACCTTCAGGCCGGCCGAGCACTTCGGACAGGAAACGACAGCCACGACCACACCCCCGGGAGAAGCGGGCGCCCGCGCCGCGGGCCATCCCGCCATTTTACACCCAGGACGGGGCGCGGGTGCAACGGAGGTTCGTCCGAAGCTGGGCCGTTCGATGTTGGCAGGAGTCTTGTTAGGCCGGGGCGCAAGCCCCGTCGGCTTCAGCGGCCGACGGGGCTTGCGCCCCGGCCGACTGACCCGCAGGTTGTCCGAGGTGCATTGCCCCGGTTCGACCTTCGCCGGAGGTGGTTCGCCCCCTCACCCCGCGTGCTTCGCCGCGACCCTCTCCCCCGAGGGGAGAGGGTGGGCGCACCCGGCCCCCGTCGCGGGCGGGTCACCACGCGCCGACGCGGGGTGCGGCCACGGCGCCCGCGGGTCGATGCCCGCCCACGATGACGGCCGGCCAGGCCCACCCTCTCCCCTCGGGGGAGAGGGTCGCGGCGAAGCACGCGGGGTGAGGGGGCGAACCCCGCATGATGAGGACCAGAAGCCACGCACCCAACCCCAACAACCTCGGCTCAGTAACGGCTCACTCGCCAACATCGGCAGGCCCACCCCGCCGGAAAATCGGCTCACGTCGCACTACCGCACCGGCCGATACCCGGCTACCGTCCGTGCCGCCCGCCTCCGCCGGGGACCGCCCGTGAAGAAGCTGAAGCTCGACTACCACATCTTCAAGGGCGCGGTGAACGGCTACCTGTCCCTGTACACCGGCGGCAAGGACCGCCCCGCCTACTTCGACATCGCCAAGACGGTGCCGGCGCTGAACACGCTCACCGCCGGCTACCCGGTCATCAAGGCGGAGCTCGACGCGGCCCTGCGCGAGAAGCCGCGCTTCCGCCGCTACCAGGACGTGGACCCCGGCGAGGCGAAGATCACCGGCACGGACACGGTCAAGCAGTGGATGGTGTTCATGCTCTACCTCCTCGGCCACAAGCCCGAGGGGAACCGCTCGCTGTGCCCGCAGACGTGCGCGCTGCTCGACAAGGTGCCGGGGCTGATCCAGGCGTTCTTCTCGGTGCTGGACCCCGGCAAGTCGGTGCCGGCGCACGAGGGGCCGTACTACGGCTACCTCCGCTACCACCTGGCGCTGACGGTGCCGGCGGAGAACCCGCCGAAGCTGGTGGTCGCCGGTCAGGACCACGTGTGGAAGGAAGGCGAGGCGGTGCTGTTCGACGACTCGCACACGCACGAGGTGGTGAACCACAGCCCCGGCACGCGGGTGGTGCTGATCGTGGACGTGCGCCGCCCGATGCCGCTGCTGCCGAGCCTGCTGAACCGGTTCGTCACGAACGTGGTCGCCCGCCACACCTACGGCCGCAGCGTGATGAAGCGCCTGAAGGCCGCGGGCTGAGTAGGGGGAAAGCCCGGGGACGGCCGTCCCCGGGCTTCCGGCCCGTCACCCTCTCACTTCCCCGGGTTCTCCTTGAAGAACCGCACCAGCAGCGGCCCGACCTCCGGCGGGACGGTGTGCCCGCCGGGGTGAACGACGCCCACGAACGGCGTCCCGCCCTTCGACTCGTACACGGTGCCGACCAGCGGCCCGGCCTTGTCCCAGCGCTTCCCGTCCGCGGTACAGCCGTTCACCTCGCGCACCGCCGCCATCGACTTCTGCTGATTCGCGAACTCGACCACGTCGTCCTTCTCGCCGGCGACGTGGAGGCACGGCTTGGGGGTGAGCCCCTTCCGCTGCTTGCCGGCGGTCGCGCCGACCGGGCCGACGGCCGCCAGCTTCGCCCCGCGGTTGGCCCACAGCAGGTACGTGAACGAGCCGCCGTTCGAGAACCCGGCGGCGTACACCCGCTTGTCGTCCACCTTGTGCTCCGCCGTCACCTTCGCCAACAGGGCGTCGAAGAACAGCAGGTCGCGGCCGCCGTAGTCCGCCGGGTCGCCCTGCCAGCCGCTGAACTTCCCCTCCGGGTCCGACGGCCGCGGCGTCTTCACCCCCTGCGGGTACACCACCACCGCCTCCGGCCAGTGCTCGTGGATGGCGAACCCACTGGCGGCGTCGGCGCTGGTGCCGCCGTGGCCGTGGAACACGAACACGACCGGGTGCGCCGCCTTCTTCCCCTTCGTCGGCGGGACGATGACCGCGTGGCGCTTCAGCTCCCCGACCTTGACCGCGACGGGGTCGGGAACGGGGCGGGCGTCGGCGGCGGCGACGGCCAGGGCGGCGAGCGCGAACGCGAGGGCGGGGCGGGTCACGGGCGGTCTCCTGGTAAGCCGGGCGGCGTCAGCCGCCGGGTGAGGTGGGTGTCCGGGCTCCGGTTACTTCCCCGGGTTCTCCTGGAAGAACCGCACGATCAGCGGCACCGCGTCCGCCGCCGGGAAGGCGTGGTCGCCGGGGTGGATCAGCGTCACCAGCGGGGTGCCGCCCTTCGACTCGTACCGCGTGCCGACCACCGCCCCCGCCTTCGCCCACTCCTTCCCCTCCGCGGCGCAGCCGTTCAGAGTCTTCACCGCGGCGATGCTCCGCTGCTGGGCCGCGAACGGCACCAGCGGGTCCTTCTCCCCGGCGACGTGAAGGCACGGCTTGGCCTTGAACCCCTTCACCAGCACCGTCGCCACGCTCGCCGACGGCGCGACGGCGGCGAACACGTCGCCGCGCTCCGCCCACAGCAGTTGCGTGAACCGGCCGCCGTTCGAGTGGCCGGTGACGTAGACGCGCTTCTCGTCGATCTTGTAGTCGGCCTTCAGGGTCTTGAGCATGGCGTCGAAGAACGCCAGGTCGCGGTCGCCGGGCTCGCCGGCGTTGTGCTGCCAGCCGGCCTTCTTGCCGTCGGGGTCGGTCAGCTTGCCGGGCGTCGGCAGCCCCTGCGGGTAGACGCACACGGCCTCCGGCCAGTGCTTGTGGAAGGCGTGGGCGCGGGCGACGTTGGTCATGCTGCCGCCGTGCCCGTGGAACGCGAACACCAGCGGGCTCGGGCTCGCCTTTGCCGCGGCCGGCGCCGCGACGAGCGCCTCCCGCTTCACGCCACCGACGGTCCACTCGACGCGGGTCGTCCCGGGAACGGGAACTTGGGCGGCGGCGCCGGCGAGGAACACGGCCAGCAGCGCCAGCGCGAACAGGGCACGGGTCACGGCGGGCCTCCTTCGGGTGCCTTCTTCTTCGCCGCCTCCTCGGCCGAACTGCCGCGGAGGTACAGCGGCTCCAGCGCGAACATCTCGGCCCGCGTCAGCGGGGCGATACCGCGGCTCGCGGCGAACAGCGACTCCACTGTCGGCTCCCGGTCGCCCTCGGGAACGACCGACCGGCCGGCGAGCAGCGTCTCGAACACCGCGACGCCGGGGCCGCTGAACCACGCCCCCGCCGGCGCCGCCGGCAGCACCTCGGCCGCGGCCGCGATCCGCAGCGGGTCCGCGGCTTCCGCCCCGCGGTAGCGCTGAACGTAAACCTGCCCCTGGAGCGCGTCGGCGATCACCCACAGGTCCGCGGCGGCGGCGCGGTTGGCGATCGCCGCGAACGTCGGCACCGGCACCAGCGCGCAGCCGGTGGCGTAGCTCAGCGCCTTCGCGGCCGTGATGCCGACGCGCAGCCCCGTGTAGCTCCCGGGGCCGACGCTCACCACCACGCCCGTCAGGTTCGCCGCCGTCAACCCCGCCGCGTCCAGCAGCCCGGCGACGGCGGGCGTCAGGTCGCGGGCGTGGCGGCGGGCAGCGTCGAGCGCCGCGGCTCCCGCCGCGGCGCCGTCGCGCACCAGCCCGACCCGGCCGGTCCGCGAGGCGGTGTCGATCACCAGCCAGTGCTCGCCCATCGCCACCCCGCGGGTTACAATTCGGGTTCATTCTCGCACAACCCCACCCCCGCGGCGAGCAGCATGGACGCGACCATCCACATCGACGGCGCCGCCCGCGGCAACCCCGGCCCCGCCGCCTACGCAGTCGTGCTCGCCCGGCCCGGCCAGCCGGACGTCGAGGAGAACGGCACCCTCGGCACCGCCACCAACAACGTCGCCGAGTACACCGCGCTGGTGAACGCCCTCCACCTCGCCACGGAACTCGGGTTGAAGACCATCGAGGTGTTCAGCGACAGCGAACTGCTCGTGAAGCAGATGGCCGGCGAGTACCGCGTCAAGCACCCCGACCTGCAACCGCTCTACCAGGAGGCGAGCGAGCTCTGCAAGGGGTTCGACCGCGTCGAGATCACGCACGTCCGCCGCGCGCTGAACAAGCGAGCCGACGCGCTGTGCAACGAGGCGCTGGACGGGAAGAATAAGGCCCCCGGAGCCCCGGGCGTCAACTCGGGGAGTGCCCCCGCGAAGGCGCCGGCGAAGGCGGTGAGCGACGCCCGGGTGCGGGCCGACGCGCTGGACGTGCTGCGCGCCGCGGCGCGGGCGTGGGCCGACGGCGCCGCGGTGCCCGCGGAGGCGGTGTGGGAGCAGCTGTGGTCGGTGCTCGAGGACGGCGGGGTGCTGCGGAAGACGTGAGAGGGTCGCCGCTTGCGGCGTTGCACCGCGGTGCAACGCCGCAAGCGGCGGAACTATCAGCCCACGAACACGCCGCCGGGCAGCGCGCCGCCGCCGAACAGCGCGATGTCCTGGAACGTCGTCGGCTCGTTGACGCTCGTGAAGTTCAGCCCGCGGTACGCCCGCACCGAGGCCGCCCGGCCCTCGCCGCTGCCGACGATCAGGTCGCCGCGGCCGTCGCCGTCCAGGTTGGCGAAGGCCACCCGCACCCCGCCGCGGTCGGTGCTGTTGCCGGCGACGAAGAAGTTCGCCACCGGCGCCGTCTGCGCCCCGCCCACGTCGCCGGCGCTGACGAGCGCCCCCGACAGGATGAACACCCGCGGGGCGCCGCCCGGGCCGCCGCCGAAGACGAACTCGTCGATCCCGTCGCCGTTGATGTCGCTGAGGGCCACGAACACGCCGTTGCGGAGGGTCGTCGCGTCGGCGCCGGGGAAGGCGATGAAGTCGTTGATCAGCCGGGTCGGGGTGCCGCTGGTCACGCTGGTGCCGTTGAACACCGCCGTCCGCGGGCCGCCGCCGAACCCGGCGACCACCACCAGCTCGGGGATGCCGTCGGCGTTCACGAAGCCGGTCGCCGACCGGGCGCCGCCGCGGAAGTTCCGGTCGTCGATGCCGAAGAAGTTGGCCCGGAGGGTCGGGGCCGTGCCCACGGCGGTGAAGGTGAAGATGCTCACCCGCGGGCCGCCGCCCTGGTCCGGGGTGACGATGAACTCGGCCCGGCCGTCGGAGCCGGCGCCGGTGGCCGGGTCGAAGTCGGCGGCCGACACGTACCCGCCGCCAGTGAAGTCCCCGCCGAACGGGTCGAACGGCGCCACCAGCACGGTCGTGTTGTCCACCCCGCTGATGACCGTCAGCCGGATCGGGACGCCCGGCCCGGTCACGGCGATGATGTCGTCCACGCCGTCGCCGTTCACGTCGCCGGTGGCCGTGCGCACGTTGGCCGTCGAGCTGGTGATCGCGGTGACCGCGGTGCCGACGGTCAGCTGCCCGGCGGTGGTCCCGAAGAAGGTCGGGACGAGCGGGGTGACCGACCCGTTCCCCAGGCCGCTCGCCAGGCTCGGGGAGATGGCCGGGGCGACCGACACGTCGAGGAAGGCGATGGTGCCGTCGCCGACGAGGCCGACCAGGGTCGCGGCGCCGGTGCCGATGTTGACCGTGAACAGCTGCGACCCCGCGGCCGTGTCCAGGATGGCGACGGCGCTGTTGGCCGGGCTGAAGATGTCCAGCCCGACGTTGGGGCCGGTGGCCACGTTGAGCGGGCCGACCCCGGTCAGCACGTTGAAGGCGGGGTCGGCCCCGCCGTTCGTCACGAACGAGTTCGCGCCGATGGTGATGCCGAACAGCGTGGTGCCGGTGGCCGTGCTCGTGTCGTTGTTGGTGTACGCGACGGTCACCTCCGGCGCCTCACCCGGCAGGGCGGCGAAGTCGAGGTCGGGGTCGATCGCCACCAGCGTGCCGTTGTTCGGGTTGATGCGGAAGTTGTTGACGTTCGGCCCGAGCACCATGCCGACGTCGTCGGTGGGGAGGTCGGTGACGACCCGCAGCCGGTCGGCCACCGGGTTGAAGTCCACCCCGTACTTGGTGGCCGTGGCGATCCCGTTCACGATCACCGCCGGGCCGACGGCCGTGGCCGCCCCGTTGAGGTCGATGGTGTACAGCTGCGTGTTAGCGCCACTGACCGCGAACCCGTACAGTTCGCCGGTCGCCGGGCGGAAGTCGATGCCGACCAGGTTGAACGTGGCGCCCAGCCCGGTGACCGGGATGGGGGTGCTCAGCGTCGCCGGGGTGAGGGTGTCGAACCGGAACAGGGTGTTGACGTTGATGCCACTGCCGAGGGCGAACGCGGTGGCCGGGACTTCGCGGGCTTCGAGCTGTTCGGCGGAGATGGCGGGGCGAGCACGGCGAGCCATGGTGTTGATCCTGGTGTGACCGGGGAAGAAAGCGAATCCCCACCACACTAGGCACAACCGCTACCACCAACAACGGAAATCCGGGAAGTGGACTCGATTTAACTTACCCAGGTTCGCCAGAGCGACATCGTGCTTCCGCCGCTCGCGGCTCCGCGGCGCGAAGCCGCAAGCGGCAAGCGGCAACGGAACCACCCGAGTTGCCGCTTGCGGCTTCGCGCCGCGGAGCCGGATAGTCACGGCTGAAGACGATCCGTTCTCACCCCACGAACACGCCCTCGGTCAGCGCCACGCCGAACGGGTCGATGTCCTGGATCGCCGCCGGCTCGCTCCGCCCCTTCGTCGTGGCCCCGGCGTACACCCGCACCTGCGAGAACTGCCCCTCGCCCGACCCCGCGATCACGTCCGCCCGGTTGTCGCCGTCCACGTTCTTCGTCGCCACCCGCACCCCGGTCCGCGACTCGGAGTCGCCGTTCACGAAGAAGTCGGCGATCGGGCTGGCGAGCGCCGCCCCCGGGCCGCCGGACACGGTCAGCGTCCGCCCGCTCAGGATGCGCACGGCCGGCGCGCCGCCCGACCCGGCCCCGATCACCAGGTCGCCGAACCCGTCGCCGTCCACGTCGCCGATGCTGGCGTAGACGCCGTTGCGGAGGCTCGGGTCGAAGGCGAAGAAGTCGCTCGTCAGCCGGAACAGGCCGGTGGAGAGCACCTGCCGGCCGTCGTACAGCGCCACCCGCGGCCCGCCCATGAACCCGGCCGCGACCAGCAGGTCGGCGCGGCCGTCGCCGTTCACGTCGCCCACCGCCGTGCGGGCGCCGCCGCGGAAGTTGGGGTCGGAGATGCCGAGGTAGTTGCCTCGCACCCGCGCCCCGACGTTAAAGACGCTGAAGATGGTGACCCGCGCGCCGCCGCCCTGGTCCGGCGTCAGCACCACCTCGGCCCGGCCGTCGGCGTCGAGGTCGCCGACCGACACGAACCCGCCGCCGGTGAAGGTGTCGCTGCCGGCGAACGCCGTCGTCAGCGGCACCAGCAGGGTGTTGCCGGTGCGGCCGTCGATGGCGCCCCACCGGACCGGGCTGCCGGGGCCGGTCACCACCACCACGTCCTCGATCCCGTCGCCGTTCACGTCGCCGGTCGCGGTGCGGTACGTGCCGTCGAACGGGGCGTCCGGGAACAGCACCGGGAAGTTGATGATGCTCGCCTGGCTGAGGACGCCGTTGACGGCGCCGTACACGCTCACCGCGCCGGGGCCGCCGCCGACGGCCAGCGTCCTGCCGCGGCCGCCGAGCCCGCCCCCGCCGCCCCCGCCGATGCCGCCGCCGGTGCCGAAGTCGACGTTCCGCACCGGCACCAGATTCGTGATCGTCGCCGGCAGCTGCGCCCCGCCGATCGTGCGGATGGTGTGGTCGCCGTTGAGGAGCCGGTCGATCTTGTACGTGCCGTCGGCGGCGGTGGTGGCCGACGCCTCGGGGGTCGTGAACCGGAGGTTGTCGAAGTAGCCGTTCGCCGTCGTGGACGGGTCCGTGTAGGCGATGAAGTAGGCGATGTCGGCCGTCGGCCGGTCGATGCTCAGCGTCCCCCCGGTCGTCCCGCGTTGGACAGGCACCAGGACGAAGCCGAGCAGGGTGCCGTCGGCCGCGTACGCCTCCAGCCGGCCGGTCCCGCCCGGACCCGTGCCGGGCACGTCGTCGAAGTAGTCGATGCTGACCGAGCTCGACGGCCGGAGGAAGTCCACCCGCAGCTGGTGGAAGCTGGCGAAGAAGCCGACGTTGTTCGACCCGATCCGCTGGGAGGTGTTGAAGACCGTGTCCGACACCTGGATGGTGCGGAAGAGCTGGTTCGTCCCGGTGTTGATGAGGGTGAGCGTGGCCCCGGGGACGGCGTTGGTCAGTTCGGTCGTGCTGGCGAGGCCGGACGCCTGGATCGAGAACGACGTGTCGTAGCTGTCGAGCAGGCCGTTGGTGTTCTGGTCGGCCCACACCCTCTGCCCGGCGGCGGGGGTCTCGCCGGCGTCGAACGCCCCGTTCCCGTTCGCGTCGGTGAACACCCGGCCGTACACCGCCGACGCGAAGTTCGCCCCGCCGAGTTGGTCCACCCGCAGCCCGGCGGTGTACCGGTTGGGGTCGGACGGCCGGGTGGCGAAGAGGGTCTGGTACCGGTACTGTCCGGGCGTGCCGTTCTCGGGGAGCCCGGCGACCCAGTCGGCGGCCGCGTACCCGGTCGACTCGCTGACGCGGGCGACGTGGCCGGACTGCGACGCGTTCACCACCACGGTGCTGTAGAGCGCCCGGCCGGTGCCGCCCAGGGAGAAGGTGATGCGGCCGTAGCTCGTCTCGGTGGCGTTGTTGACGAACACCGCCCCGAGCACGCCGACCGAGTCGAGCACCGTCCACGTGCTGGCCGTGCTGTCGAGCAGGCCGTCGTCGTTCACGTCCACGTCGGCGCCGGCCGCCGGCGGGGAGTTGGCCGTGATCAGCATGAACGTGTTGCTGTCGAAGATGGTCTCGAACTGGTTGGTCGTGCCGGAGGTGTCCGAGAACCGGTCCGGGGTGGTGCCGCCGAGGCCGCCGAAGCCGGTGGTGGTGCCGCGGAGCACGGCCGAGCGCGCGTCGATCGTGTAGGGGCTGCCCGCCTGCACGACGGCGAGGTAGCCCGACGACCCGAGCTGCACGCCGCCGAGGTCGAACACCGCGTTGATGACGCCGGTGGAGGGGGCGGCCGACCCGTCGACGGCGACGAGGTAGGTGCGGCCGGAGATGGTGGCCCCGGGGTCGCCGCGGAGCTCGAAGAACTGCTCGGTAGCGGCGTTCGCGCCGAAGTCGCTGTAGCCGACGTCGCTGATGAGCAGCGCCGGCACGCTCCGGTCTTCGAGCGGTTGAACGGCCAGGAGGGACCGGAGGCGGGTCGTGCAGTCCATGGCGGCGCGGCTCGCGGGGCGAGAGGGTCTTGTGGAGAGACTGTACCCGCGGTTCGGACCGGAGGCCATCGGGATGACCGGTCCGCGGGAACCGCGTGGGTGGGGCCGTCGGAACAACGCGCACGTCGGGCGCGGGCGGGTTCGTCGGGGGGCGGAAACTGCCAGTCCTATGGGATTCGACGGCGGTCGCTAAAGATTGGATTGTGAGAGGGGCGCAAAGTTACGGGGGAATGAGGGTGGGAAAAGAAGTGGGGCGCGGGATACGGCCGGGGACTCGCATACCCGGCTAGTCCCGCGCCCTTTGTTCTGAAGGGGGTGTTCGGCGCTGACGGTTAATCAGTTCCGTTGTGGGCGGGACTCGCAACCGCCCACGGGAGAGATTAATTGCATGCGCGGTGCCAATCCGCCGGTGTGCCGCACAACATGGCCTCCGGTTCGCCCCAATTCATTCTCTGGGAATGGGTTCGGGAGATTGGTAAATACGATGTGGGGAGTTCCGGGCACTCATCAGAAGGTCAGTGACCGTTCAACTGTTCGCTTCTGCAACAGGGGACGGAGCGATTTGCCGCGCTGCGTCGGAAAAGGCGACGGTGAGGTTGCCCGATGTCGCTCTCACACTCTTTCGTCCAGCCGACTCATTAGAGTCGCTGCACATGAACCCGTGGGCGGTGTCGACGAGCTGCCCCCCGGCCCCCGGCGGGTGGGTCAGGCGAACATCCGGTTGTGGAGCCCGGCCACGTCCTTCATGATCGGCGTGTGCCGCCGCCGCGACACCCGCCTTCTGCCGGGCCGTCCGGGTGCCCCCGGCCGGCTTCCGCCGGGGCGTCTCCAGCCCCGTCCCCAGGTACCCGATGTCCCCGGTCCGCTTGACCCCCGGCGGGCACACCACCCGCGTCCGGCGGTCGAACGCGGGCGGGGTGATCCCGGTGAGTCGGCGGAAGGCGTCCGCTGACTTGCGGAGGCGGTCGGTGTGGGTCATCCCCACACCCGATGAGCTCAACACGTTAATGTGCAGCGACTCTATTGCGTCCACGGACCGGGGTGTCACGCCCGTAGACGCAAGACGTTCGCCCGACCGACGCGCGTCAGGCCGGGTACAGTAGGTGCGGCGCTCGCCGGGCCGCGAACGCCGCTTCGCCCGCCTCCCACGCCGCGGCCAGCTCCGGCCACGGCACGCCGGCGTCGAGCCCGAGCCGCTCGCGGGCGGAGCCGAACAGCAGGTCGATCGCCGGCTTGTCGCGCACGAACTCGTACTCCTCCGTCCGCCACGCGAACCCCGGCGCCGCCCGCAGCGCCGCCAGCACCGCCAGCCCCGTCCGCACCGGGCGGTAGGCGCGGCGGTCGGTGACGTGCAGCTGCACCCCGCCGCACTCGGCGCCGGCGTGCTTCTGGAACGTCGGCCGGAACCACGCCGGCCGGAAGCGCACCCCCGGCAGCGCGTCCGCGTCGAGCCGCCGCGCCAGCGCCGCGGGGTCGACCGCCGGCCCGCCGCACAGCTCGAACGGCCGCGTCGTGCCGCGGCCCTCGGACTGGTTCGTGCCTTCGAGGAGGCACCCGCCCGGGTACACCACCGCCGTCTCGACCGTCGGCATGTTCGGCGACGGCAGCACCCACGGCAGGCCGGTTTCGTCGAAGAACGTGCCGCGCCGCCAGCCGTCGCAGGGGATGACGGTCAGGTCCACGTCGAGGCGGCGCTCGGCGGCGTACAGGCGGGCGAGTTCGCCCATCGTGAGGCCGTGGCGCGTCGGGATCGAGTGCGGGCCGACGAAGCTCTCGAACCCCGCTTCGACGCCCGGCCCTTCGACGGCGCCGCCCAGTGGGTTGGGCCGGTCGAGGATCATCACCGACAGCCCGAGCGGCGCGGCGGCTTCGAGGCAGAACAGCATCGTCGCCTGGAACGTGTAGTAGCGGCTCCCCACGTCCTGCAGGTCGATGACGAGCGCGTCGAGGCCGGCGAGTTGCGCCGCCGTCGGCCGCAGGCTCTCGACGGTAGCGCCGTAGAGGGAATGCACCGCGACGGTGTCGGCGACGCCGATCAGGTCTTGGGCGGTGCCGTGGAAGCCGTGTTCGGGGCCGAACAGCGCGACGAGCTTCACCGCGCCGGCGAGCAGGTCGGCGGCGTGGCGCAGCTGCGAATCGACGGACGCGGGGTGGCAGACGAGCCCGACGCGACGGCCGCGCAGCGGCGCGAAGCGGGCGTCGCGGAGGGCGTCGAGGCCGGTGCGGACGGGCGGCATGGGGGCATCTTACGCGCTCGATCGCGGCGTCACCCCCGGCGAGCCGACCGCCGTCAGGCGGCGGGTGCGTTCGCACGTCGTGTCACGTCCGACGTGGTCGAAGCGCGTCACCCGCCGCCTGACGGCGGTCGGCTCGCCGGGTCGCTCGTTGCCACGCCGGGCCGGCGGCGGTTGACTCCGCGGGCGGCGGGCGTACCCCGACCCTTCCCTCCCGGAGCGAGGCCGCATGTTCACCCGCGCCCGGCAGCTGCTCGAACTCGTCCGCTTCAGCCACACCGTGTTCGCGCTGCCGTTCGCGCTGCTGGCCGCGGCCCTCGCGTGGAAGGACGAGCCGTTCCGCCCCGCCGACCTCCTCGGCATCCTGTTGTGCATGGTGTTCGCGCGCTCGGCCGCGATGGCGTTCAACCGCCTCGCCGACCGCCGCATCGACGCCAAGAACCCGCGCACCGCCGGCCGGCACCTCCCCGCCGGCCTCCTCGGCGTCGGCACCGTGTGGGCGTTCACGGCGGTCTGCGCCGCGGGGTTCGTCGCTTCGACGCTCCTGTTCCTGTGGCGGGAGCCGTCGAACCCGTGGCCGCTGGTCCTGAGCGGGCCGGTGCTGCTGTTCGTGTGCGGGTACTCGCTGGCGAAGCGGTTCACGAGCCTGGCGCACCTGTGGCTCGGGGCGGCGCTGATGCTGGCACCCGTCGCCGCGTGGATCGCCGTGAAGGGGCTCGCCGACCTGACGGTGCCGCTGATCCTCGGCGCCGCGGTGATGGGCTGGGTGACCGGCTTCGACATCCTGTACGCCTGCCAGGACGCGGCGTTCGACAAGGCCGAGGGGCTGCACAGCGTGCCGGCGCGGCTCGGGGTGGCGCGGAGCCTGCGGGTGGCGGCGGCGTGTCACGCGGTCATGTTCGGGCTGCTGGTGGCGCTGGGGTTCGCGTCGCCGCACCTGGGGGCGGTGTACTTCGCGGGGCTGGCGGCGGTGGGGCTGCTGCTGGTGTACCAGCACGCGCTGGTGCGGCCGGACGACCTGTCGCGGGTGAACCGGGCGTTCTTCCACGTCAACGGCGTCATCAGCGTGGGGCTGCTGCTGCTGGTGCTGGTGCAGCTGGCGGTGCGGTGAGTCGGTCCCGTCGGGGGCGGAGGTGGCGCTCGGTGGCTGGCGTGGCGGCTGGCGGGGTACGGAGCCCACTCATTCGGACGGGGATTCTTGGTTGCGGCGGAAGGGGGGACCCCGTCCCGCAAGCATTGAGTCGAGCACACAAATTACTGTCGGACCGACGCCGCCGGGTCCGCCACGTCGCAAATTGTTGACCGAACAGAACTTGTGGGCACCCGCATCGGATCAACCCGAGCCGGTATGAGCCGTCAGCAGGCGAAGCGCTCGGCGAACGCCCGGTGGTTGTCGCCGTCGCTGGGCACCGCGAAGACGACCACGTCGAACACGCCGGCGAAGCGAGTGTTCAGCGCCTCCCGGAACACGTCGGCGATCACGTCGGGGTCGTTGCGGAAGACGCCGCAGCCCCACGCCCCGAGTACGACCGCGTCGTGCCCGTGCCCCGCCGTCACGGCGAGCACCTTCCGCACCCGCTCGGCCATCTCGCCGCGCAGCCGCGGCCGCTCGTCGTCGCGGAGTACCCCGGCGTTCACCGCCGGCGCCGTCACGAACGCGCACGGATACGGCGCGTCGAGCGGGCTGCCGTCGTCGTCCTTGAACACGGGGACGGCGGGCGAGTAGATCGCGTAGTTCGTGTAGAACCCGCCGGGCGTGGGGGTGTGGTGCGGGTACATGCGGCAGCCGCGGAGGCACTCGTAGAGCGCGCTCGACCGGCACAGCGACTCCTCCTGCGCCCGGGCACCGCCGAGGAACCCGCCGCCCGGGTTGCGGGCCGACGCGAAGTTCAGCGCCGCGACGTTCCGCCCGTCGCCGGCGAGCCGCCGCGCGGCCGCGAGCGTCGTCTCGGTGGTGACCTCGGTGTGCGTCGGCTTCCCGGGCGGGACGACGCGCGGCAGCTTCTCGCCGGGCGGGTACTCGACGGTGTTGGTGCGGGCGAAGGCGACCGCGTCGCCGATGGCGACGACGCCCCCGGCGGCGGTGGTGTACCGCCCGGCGGCGACGGCGGCGACGGTGTGTCGTGCGACCTCGGCGGCCCGGCTGCGGCTGTGCGACATGGCGGAAGGAGGGCGGCGAAGGGGAAGGGGTTCGGCCTTGATCCGCGACGCGGGCCGGGGACAATGAGGGTATGAACCCGTCATCGAGTACCGTTCCGTTCGCCAGCACCATCCCGCCCGACGTGATGGCGGACATGGAGGCGGTGGCCGCCGCCGTCGCAGCCGGGAGGAAGCCCGACCCCGAGCTAGCCAGCCGCGTTCGGGAGCGGTCGCGGAAAGCGACGCAGGCCGTGCTCCAGCGCTGTGGGGTGCTGAACGTGGCCGTCGACCTCGTCCGCCAAACCCGCGACGAGGCGTGACGTACGTCCTCGACTCGTCCGTCGCGCTGAAGTGGTTCCTGACGGAGTCCGATTCGCCGAAGGCGACCCGACTCCGGGAGGACGCCCGGAGCGGGATTCACGACCTGATGGCGCCGGACTTCTTCCCCGTCGAAATGACGCACGCCGTCACGCGCGCCGAGCGACAGGGCCGCATCACACCGGCCGAAGGCGCGGCGTTCGTCGCCGACCTCCTGACGGAGCTCCCGGCACTGCACCCGGCCCTGCCACTGTTGGCCCGTGCGTACGCCATTTCCTCCGCGAACCGGCAGGGCGTTTACGACTGCGTGTACGTCGCCCTCGCGGAGCGCGAAGGGTGTGAACTGGTGACCGCCGACGCCAAGCTGATCGCTACCCTCGGCGCCCGGTTCCCGTTCCTCACCGACTTGGCGACGCTCTGAGCGCCACCTGTCGCGCGGATCGGCGGTTCGCCCGCCTCGTTCCCCCGCTCTGCGGGGGAACGATGAACGAGCCTATCGCTCGGCTCGTTTGTGCGCAGGATACGCGGTGGTGAGTTGTTCCCGGATTGGGGCCAAGACGTATCGTCCTACGTGGGCGACCAAGTGCCAGTGCAGGTGGCCCCATCGCTTCATGGCAAGTAGATCGTTGTGCGAGCCCAAGTGGGCAACACCGTCCTTGTTTGCCACGGTCCGAATGAAGTCGGCGAGAGTTCGGTTCTGCCAAAGGAACGGCTGAGCAAGCCAGTCGAGTATCGGCAGTTGCGACCCCTCAGTATCGAACATACACTCCATGGACATCGAGCCGACGGCGCCACCCTGAACGTTCAAGCTGTGAACCTTCGAGCCTCCTGCGAGCCGGATAGATGACCGTCCCCGAAGAATGTCTGTCCAAGCAGGCAATGTCAGGTGCCCGGATGTCGTTTCGGTTTGTGGAAGTACTTTGAGGCGGTGAAACGAGGCTGCCGGAAGCACATCCTTAACCAACCCCTCGTCCCCGCTAGAACCTACAAGCAGAAATCGAAGTGGACCGGAGATACTTCGATAAATGGTGTGGGCATTGCGAGTAAAAAAGAGTTCACAGAGCTGTTCGAGAGATTCAAGATGCTCAAGGAGGACATCGATCTTCTCGATTGGAGATGTGATCACCGCTTTCACTCTCAGGCTGAAGTCCAACGATCTACGTAGTACGCCGATGCGGGGCGCATGGACACCGCAACCGTGCGGCGGGTTCAGCCTGGGATGTGGATTTACGCCGCCTGCCGCGCCGGCTCCTCGTCCGTCCAGTCCTCGAACCGCATCGGCAGCACCCGGCTGACGCCGCTCTCCTGCATCGTCACGCCCCACAG
>Ga0209181_10001288_pt1 | contig 44551 bp, 40 predicted proteins | sample MAT05_FD_187208 | JGI IMG/M metagenome (GOLD analysis project Ga0209181, IMG submission 187208) | Freshwater microbial communities from Lake Fryxell liftoff mats and glacier meltwater in Antarctica - MAT-05 (SPAdes) (version 2) | ecosystem: Environmental > Aquatic > Freshwater > Ice > Liftoff... | reverse complement strand
GACCATGGAGATGGGCAAGGATGGCATGGTCTGCAAGATGATGCCCGCCGAGGGCGTCACGATGGAGATGATGCGCGAGCGCTGCGACGCGATGATGAAGATGATGAGCATGGGTATGCCCATGCTGATGATGATGGGCGGTATGCCGATGGTGACGTGCATGCCCACCGCGACGAAGTAGCGAGTCCCCGCGCTCTCAGCGCTGCCGTTCAGCCGGGCTTTTCAGCGTACGTCATCACGAGATACATCACGAGCTCGGCGTCCCCCGGGTTCCGGTACTCGTGCGCGATGTCGGCCTCGAACAGCATGGCGTCGCCGCTGGCGAGCAGGTGTCGCTCCGTACCCACGGTCATCTCCAGCGTCCCGGTCCGCACTACCAGGTTCTCGATTGTCCCCGGCGGGTGCGGATCGGCCTTCTCCACCGCGAGCGGGCCGAGCTTCAGCTCGTAGAGCTCCACCGTTCGCGGCTCATCGAAGGGGAACAGCGCTCGCGACGAGAACGCGCCATCGTGCGAAGTGAGCACCTTGGCGCGGGCCGCCGCCATCACCGTTGCGCGTCCGGCGCTGCGGCTGCTGATCAGCGCCGAGAAGGGCACTCCGAGGGCGCGCGCGATCTTCCAGAGGACGTTGATCGTCGGCGTGCTTTGCCCAAGCTCAATCTGGCTGAGCATCGCCCGGCTGACGCTGGAGGCTCGCGCCAGGCGCTCGAGAGAGAGGCCCCGCTTCAGTCGCAACCGTCGCAGGTTGGCGCCGACCACCGGCGTGAGATCCGACGAAGCGCTCGCGGAGGCGACCTCGTACGTCCAGGCCTCGTCGGGCGCGGGCTCGGCGTCTTCTTCCGGTGCCACCTCGAGCTCAGGCTCCCGCACCGCCTTCCGGATCGCGACCGGCGCATGGTGCAGCACAGAGGTCGCCTCGGGCTTGGCGCTCATCGCCGATCGAGGCGCCGAAATGGCCGGCTCGTCGTCATCGCGAGGCGCGGCCGCAGCGCCCTTTCCCCGGGATCGCGGCGTGTTCTCGCGGGCGGACTTCACCGCGTCGTCCAGACGGGGATCCAGAACCACACCGGCATGGCGTACCAGACCATCGGCGGCGCCATCGGCGGCGCGAGCTCGGCGCTGCGCGCTGCTCGCTTCCGACGGTACTCCTCTAGATCGATGACGCGGGCTCCCTGAGCGCTCATGGCAAAACCTCCAGCTGCTCGTTCTTGTGTCCGTTATAACGGACGCCGTGTCAAGACAAACGTCCACCATAACGGACGGTTTTCCGCTGTCTGAAGAGTTGCCTTGTCGGATTGTCCGTTATATCGGCAGATCGCGACGAGCTCTCGGCGCTTCTTCGTTCACCACTGCGTCGGGGCGTAGTCCTTGAGGAACTTCCCGGAGACGTGGACGCCGGTGAGGAGGCCCGAGAAGAACGGATCGCAGATCCGCGCCGCGCCGTCGACGATGTCGAGCGGGGGCTGGAAATCGTGCACTTTCTGTTTGCGCGCCGAGATGGCGGCCGGATCCTCGTCCGTCACCCAGCCCGTATCCACCGCGTTCATGAAGATGCCGTCAGCCGCGTAGTCGGGCGCTGAGGTCAGCGTCATCATGTTGAGCGCGGCCTTGGCCATGTTGGTGTGAGGGTGCTTGTCCGTCTTCGTGCGGCGGGCAAACTGCCCTTCCATCGCCGACACGTTGACGATGTGCTTTTCGCCGGTGGGGTGGCGGAGCATGAGCGGCTTGAGCTTGCTGCAAAGGATGAACGGGGCCACCGCGTTGACGAGCTGGACCTCGAGCATCTCGGGCGAGGAGATCTGGCTGAGCGTGAGCCGCCAGCTGTTGATGGCGCGCAGATCGATCTGCTGGAGATCCGCGTCGGATTTCCCCACGGGGAACACCTCTTCACCGTGCCCCGCGTCCTCGGCGCAGGGGAGCTGAGAGAGCATCGCCGAGGCGCGGATCCCGATCCCCGGCCCGCCGCCTCGCCAGGCCACGACGCCGTTCGGATCGACGTTGCCGTGGCTCAGCATCGCTGTCGCCGGCGCCGAGAGTCCCTCTTTGCAGGCCTCGTGTCCGCGGAGGAGCGACTGAACGTCGGGCGGGAGGTCCTCGAAGGCCCGCGACTCCAGCTCGAGGAGGTGCGAATAGAAGCCGGCCGGCCGCCGCACGGTCTGGGCCGCGTTGTTGATGAGGATATCGAGCCGACTCTGTGTCTGCTCCAGGTAGCGCGCGAAGATCTCCACGCTCGGCGAGTGGCGGAGATCGAGCCCGTAGATCTCCAGTCGATCGCCCCATCGGGCGAAGTCGTCCTCGCGGGCGAAGCGCTGCGCCGCGTCGCGCGGGAAGCGGGTCGTCACGATCACCCGCGCCCCGGCGCGCAGCATCATCAGCGCGGCCTGGAAGCCGATCTTGATCCTCGCGCCGGTGATCACCGCCACGCGCCCCTCGAGCGACGCGGCCTGGAAGCGCTTACTGTAGTTGAGCTCGGCGCAGGGCCCGCACATCGAGTCGTAGAAGAAGTGCAGTCGCCGATACTCGATCTTGCAAACGTAGCAGGCCCGCGGCTGGATCAGCTCGCGCGCCTCGGCCTCCGCCGCCTCGATCACCCCAGGCGGGAGCTGCGGAGGTGCCGTGAAGACCTCGGCGCGGCGGGCGGCGCGGATCTCGGTCCCGGCCCGCGCGTCGCGATCCTGATTTTGCTCCTTCTTCCGCGTGACCTGCCGGAACTTCTTGGCAGAGCGCATCAGCTCGTGGCGCGTGGGGCGGGAGATGCGCCCGGCGGCGACGAGCAGCGCGAGGCGCTCTTCGTCGGGCATCGAGCTGATGAGCGAGCGGTTCTGGACGATGGACTCGAGCAGCTCGATGCAGGCGCGGAGCGCTTCGGGGGTGATTTCAGTCATGGGCGTGCGCCACCGTATACCGCAGGTCGCCTCCAGTTGCCGCGCCGATCGCTCCTGAGAAGGCCCCGCGCGCCCTCGGGCGGCGTGCTCCGAGTCACGCAATTCGCGAAATTATTGCATCCAGACGCCGTCCCGGAGTACAGCGGCAGCCGCGGCTCCACGACAATCGCCCGGCCCGCGAGGTCCCCACCATGCCCACGTTGCTCGCAGATCCCCAGTTCAAGCTCTTCGCGATCTGCTCTGTCATTCTCTCGGCGCAGATGCTCATACTCGGCGGCTACACTGCTGCGACGCGCGCCAAGAACAAGAACTTCCTCAACCCCGAAGACATGAAGGTCTCGTTCAAGGAGGCCAAGCTGGTCGAGGGCGCCGAGCACCCCGACGTCTCCCGGGTCCAGCGAGCGCACCGGAACCTCCTCGAGAGCTTGCCGCTGTTCTTCGCGCTCGGGCTGATTTACCTGCTCGCCGGCGCGTCGCCGCTCGGGGCGAAGATCTGCTTTGGCGCCTTCACCGGGGCGCGCGTGCTCCACTCGGTCATTTACATCAAGGAAGTGCAGCCCTGGCGCACGATCACCTACGCAATCGGCTCGCTGGCCCTGGCGGGGATGATGGTGCTGATCGTCATGACCGTGCTGGCCTGAAGGGCGTGACTTCCGCCGCCGGATCGGCGATTGGTGAGCCCATGAAGCGCGTCTCGTTCGTTGCCTTGCTCGCCCTCACCGCCTGCGGCGCCCCACCGCCCCTTGCCACTCTCCCGACGCCGGTCGCCCGGAGTCGCCCGCTTGCTATCGACGGCGGCGCGGCGCCCGAGCCCACGCCCACGGCTTCCGTCGCCGCGAGCGCGGAGGCGCCCGAGGCGATCCCGCGCGATCTTCCCGCGCCGTCCGACGTCGCGGCGCCGCCCGCGGACGCGGTGAAGACCGCCTCGGGCCTCGCGAGCAAGGTCCTCCAGGCAGGAACGGGCACCGTGCATCCCGGCCTGGAAGACCAGGTCAAAGTCCATTACTCGGGCTGGACGGCGCGAGGGAAGATGTTCGACAGCTCCGTGGTCCGGGAGGAGCCCGTGAAGCTCGGCGTCAAGCAGGTCATCCCGGGCTGGATCGAGGGCTTGCAGCTCATGGTCGTAGGCGAGAAGCGTCGCCTCTGGATCCCAACCGATCTGGCCTATGGCGATCATCCCCCCAACGCCGCGCCCGCCGGGCCCCTCACCTTCGATGTAGAGCTGCTCGAGCTCACGCCCGCCGCGAAGCCGCCGCCGGTGCCCAAGGACGTGAAGGCGCCGCCGAAGGCCGCGAAGAGGAGGCCGTCGGGGCTCGCCTATCGGGTCCTGAAGCAGGGCGCAGGCAAAGGCCCTTCGCCGACGGCGACCTCGACAGTCACCGCCAACTACACGGGCTGGACGACGGACGGGAAGATGTTCGACAGCTCGATACTGCGAGGAGAGCCGCTGAGCTTCGGCCTCGATCAAGTGATCAAGGGCTGGACGGAGGGCCTCCAGCTCATGAAGGTCGGCGACTCTTATCGCTTCTGGATCCCTGCCAATCTGGCCTATGGCACCAGGCCCAGCCGCCCCGGCGTGCCCGCGGGCGTCCTGGTGTTCGACGTGGAGCTGATCGGGATCGACCCGTAGCCGCGCCGCCTCCGGCGAAAGGATCTGGCGTTCGTTTTTTCCTCGCGTATCCTCTGCGCGCCCCGGGACAGCCGCCGTCGCGCGCTGGCCTGCGGGCGCGAGGTAAAGCCCCCATGACCGTCGATTTTGCATGGCATCTCTCCGAACCGGGTCTCGCCCTCGCCGACGTCCGGGTCGCCCTCACCGACGTCGCTGCCCGTCATCCAGGCGTCGTGGTTCGCCGGGAGTTCGGCTCGGGCGAGGCCGAAGAGGATCCGGGCGACGACACCGACGCGTGGCTCGAAGGCGAAGAGTCGTTCATGATCGGCTTCCCCGCCGCGATGGTGAAGGAGAACGGCGATACCCCCGATCAGCCGCCCGACGAGCGTGGCCTCTACTGGGGAGAGATCCTCTTCGCCCTCGGTAACGACGGCGAAGGTGACGACGAGGAGGAGGAGGCCTCTGTGTCGATGCAGATCTCCTCGACGTTGAGCGGTGGAGATCGCCTGTGGGCCACGCTCTCCGGCTTTGCCGACGAGGTCGCCGCCGAGCTCGGCGCCCGCTCCGAAGAGGACCTGGACGAGGAGAGCGGCCCCGGCGCGGAGCGGCCCCTGACCTGGACCCAGATCCGCCAGTGGATCCGCCGGGAAGAGCTCGAGATCTCGGAAGAAGACGCAGAGCACATGAGCGTCGTCCTCCGCTGGGAGCACGACGGCCGCTCGCAGATGGTGACGCTCACGCGCGAGACACGCCTCGATCTCCCGTGGCTCCGCCTCTCGAGCTTCTTCTGCAAAGAGGGGCAGCTCGCGCCGGAAGAGGCGCTCTTGCAGAACGAGACGCTCCTCGCCTCGATCGCGCGGAGCGAGGAAGACGGCCTGCTCTACCTCGTCCAGCGCGTCCCCTTCACGGCGTTGACGCTGACCTTCTTCGACACGCTGCTCTGGGATCTCGGCGCTGAGGCCGATCTCCTCGAGAACGAGCTCACCGAGGGGCTCGACGAGCACTGATCGCCGGCGTCGATCCAGGCATCACATCACCCATTGACGGGCCGCCGCGCCGCGTGTAGTCTCCGAAAACTGGTCCGGAACAGGATCCGCCATTCCACCGACCTTCGAGTCATGGCGGGCCACGCAACCGCGCGGCGACGAAAGACCCGAAAATAAGCCCGGAGCTCCCTCTCCGGGTCGAAGAGGTCGTCATGCGCAAGGCGGAGATTGACGCCCTGGTGCTCGCGCACCGGGGCCGCGCCCGTCCAGTGGCTTTCTTTCATGTCCTCCGTCAACCGGCGCTGGAGCCGGATGACCACGCCTTTCTCCTCGAGCACGCCGAGGAGCTCGGCGCCTCGGATCTGCTCCGCTGGCGAGCGCGCTGCGAAGAGGGCTTCACCGCCTCGGTGATCCAGCAGCTCGCCCGACGCGCCATGGACGATCCGCGGAGCTTCCAGCACGAAGTGCTCGATCTGCCGAAGATCGGGCTGCACGAGCACGAGTGGATCGAGCTCGCCTCGCTGGTGAAGAATCGCGTTCCAGACGCCCTGTACGAAGGGATCGTGGCCCGCGGCGGCGAGCGCCCGGTACGGCCTTTACCGGAGACTTTCTTCACGCCGGGCGTGCTCAATCGCGATCTGATCACCCTCGATGACGGCGACGGCGACGTGGCAGGAGAGGCGATTCGCCGGCTCGGCGTCGACGCGCTCCCGATCCGGGACATCCTCGCGGCCGTCCGCGCCGGCAGCTTCGACATCGACGACGCCGGCCTCCTCGCGCTGGCCCTGAAGCGCGCCCGCTCCGCGGACGAGGACTGGAGCGCTGCCGCGCCCGATCTCCCCGCGGTGCTGAAGGACGCGGTGCTTGAAAAGGCGCGCTCGACCCCGCGCAGCGCGGAGCGGGCCAATCTCCTCGAGTGGCTCGAAGCGCAGGACGTGCCGCGCTCGACGCTGCTCCCGATCGCGCTCGCCTCCATGCACGAAGGGCCGGTGTCTTACGGCCTGATCGGCTGGCTCGCGCGCCAGCTCGCCACGCGCGCCGCGTGGGACAAGCACGGCCTGGCGACCCTCTCGGCGCTGATGGCGCAGCGGGCCTTCTCGGAGATCGGGGAGCTGACGACGGTCGTCTGGAGCGAGGCCGGCCGCAGCAACAACGACCCTCCGCGCGGCCTGCTCGAGGCCATTCAAGTCGCGTTCGCGCTCACGCTGATCGAGCGCGTCCACGCCGCGCTCGATCACGGCGACGAGGGCCGAGCCATGGTGACGCTGTCGGCGCTGGCCTGCCTCGACCCGCCCTCGCGCGTCAGCCGCGCCGTGCACGAGCTCCGGCGCCACGCCGGCGTGAGCGCCGACGTGGCCGAGCTCATCGGCGTCAACGAGCGCCTGGTGAAGCACAGCGACGCTGGCGACGCCTCGCTCGAAGGCGTGATCGCGGCGCTGCACGCCATCGCCGACGCTTCGTAGAGCGCCTGTCGACGAGCTGCGGTGTGCCCGGGGCGTGAGTACGCGCTCCGATGGTGAGCGCGCGCGACGTTCGTTGAACCGGCTCTGAAGGCGCTGAGCGATCAGCGGACACGGCAGGATTTTCTGCCGCGGGGACGCGGCGTATCCGACGGCTTCGGCCGAGGGGTGCGCGCCGCGAGAGATATATTTTTTGACCCTCAAAAGGAGGGACGGCGATGGCGTTCATCAACCATGCGACGCGTGAGATCTGTTGCAAGATTGTCTATTACGGGCCCGGGCTCGGCGGGAAGACGGCCAACGTTCAGCACATTCACGATCGGACCGCGGAGGGATCGCGGGGGCGCCTGATCTCGCTCAAGACCGAGAGCGATCGGACGTTGTTCTTCGATTTTCTCCCGATCGAGCTGGGCAAGATCAGCGGGTTCAGCACCAGGCTCCAGCTCTATACGGTGCCGGGGCAGGTGCACTATCGGGCGAGCCGGCGGCTCATTCTCCGCGGCGTCGACGGCGTCGTGTTCGTGGCCGACTCGCAGCGGGGCCGGCTCGACGCTGACGCAGAGTCGATGTCCGATCTGGGCGAGAACCTCGCCGAGCAGGGGCAGTCGCTCGACCACGTGCCGCTGGTGATTCAGTACAACAAGCGGGACCTCGCCGAGCACGAGATCGTGCCCGTCGAGGAGCTGCGCGAGCTGCTCAATCCGCGCGGTGTGCCGGAGATCGAGGCGGCCGCGGCGAGCGGGCGAGGGGTGTTTGAAACGCTGAGGGCGGTCGGGCGGCTCGCGCTCTCGGGGATCAGCCTCCCTCGTCGCTGACGCCTCCAGACCCCCTTCGCACCGCTGGAAACGCCCCCCGGCGGTGCGCTTGATCCACCGAAGCCTCGCCGTCACATGACGGCGGGGCTCCCGCCTCGAGGCTCGCCGCGCTCGCGGATCAGAGGATGCTGATCGCCTGCGGCAGGAAAGGGCTCGTCGCGAAGAGCGCCACGCCGTTGAGCCCGATCGCGCCTGGGCCTTCCCCGAGCACGAGGGTGACGTCACCAGGCAGGCCGAACCGGTCGAACCCCTGGCAGCCCGCCGTGCTGAGCACGGTGCTGGGCGTGTCGAGGAGGCGATTCCCGAGGCAGCTCGTCTGGCCGAGCACCTTTTGCTCGGTCACGTAGCAAGGCACGCTGCCCGCGGCCGCGAGAGGGCCTTGCCAGTCCATGTAATAAGAGCAGGCGCCCGCGGGGCCGCCGACGTTCGACGCAAAAAAGAAGCTCGCTACCCCGGCCGGGCATCCGGAGACGGAGATGGGCCGCGGAGGGCCCTCCGTCAGCGCGCCGGCTACGCCGGAGAGCGACAAGAACGACAAGGAGAGGATCACAGGCAAAGCCAACCGCATTGCACTCTTCATTCTGGCCTCCTTGGAGCGGAAATAATCGGGAGCGCAGCCTCGTGCTCGGCGAGCAGGCCACGACTCCGGCGCTCGCCGAGTGGAAGGGAACATACGGTCGAGTCGTCGAAGCGCAAGGTGCTTCCGGGGCACTATCGGCCTCGAGTTCACGGCCTCCAGCGACAAAGCCGCAAGGCGGCAGGGACGCCGGGAAGACTGGGAATCAAGTCCTGCAATTCTCCATTCACGCCTCGGAGGCGTGGAGAGCGCTTCAGCGGAAGCTCTCCTGATACCCCGCGTCCTCCACCGAGCGAGCGGCCGCCGTCTCCCGCAGAGGTCGTACGGTGTCGAGCATGACCGCCAGCTCCGTCGTCTCCCGGTGCCCGATGCTCGCCTCGTAGGCGCCGGGGTGCGGTCCGTGCGGCAACCCGGCGGGGTGGAGCGAGAGGCTCCCCGGGCCGACGCCGCGGCGCGAGGTGAAGTTACCGCGGCAGTAAAAGAGGACCTCGTCGCAATCCACCGAGGAGTGCGGATAAGGGCAGGGGATCGCCTCGGGGTGGAAATCCACCATGCGCGGGACGAAGCTGCAGATCAGCGCGCCGCGCGCCGCGAAGGTCCCGTGCCAGTCGGGCGGCAGATGGACGAGCCCAGCGCGCGGCTGGAAGTTGAGGATCGGGAACACGAACGGGTACACTGTGCCGTCCCACCCCACGACGTCGAGCGGGGAGTGCGGCGTGGTGAAGCCGTGAAACACCCCGCCGCGCTTGACCACGAGCTCACGGAGGCCTTCGTCGATCGGGCCGACGAAGTCAGGGCGCTTGAAATCGCGGTGGCAATAGGGCGCGTCCATCCGGAGCTGCCCGGCCTCGTTGCGCCACTGCCGAGGGAGGTGGATCCCGCCCAGCGCCTCGATCGAGAGCCACGCTTGCTCGCGCCCTTCGTCGGGGAGGAAGCGGTGGAGGAGGCCCTTGGGGACGTAGACGTAGTCGTCTTCTTCGAAGCGGAGATCGCCCACCAGGGTACGGAGCAGGCCGCCGCCGCGGTGGATGAAGAAGAGATCGTCGCCGTCGGCGTTGGAGAAGTAGACAGGATCGGCCGCGGTCGGCCGCACCATCCCGATCACCATGTCCTCGTTGAAGAGCAGCGGCGTCCGCGCGTCGAGCGGGGCGCCCCCAGTTGCTTTGAGGTCCAACGATCGGTAGTGCCGCTTCGCCAGGTGCGGGGCCGGCAGCGCCGCCTCGGGCACCGCGAAGCCGTGCTGGGCCTCGGCGACGCGGTGCTCGTGCGGGCGGCGCTCGTGGTACAGGATCGTGTAGGGCCCGTCGAACCCCTGCCGCGTCAGGCACTCTTCCCAGCGGAGGTTACCCGTCGCGTCGCGGTGCGCGATGTGGTGCTTGCGGGGGTACGAGCCACAGGCGATCCGGTCCAGCATCAGGCGGCTCCCTGCTCCTTCTGCGCGCGCTCGATGCTCTCGAACAGGGCGCGGAAGTTCCCCCCGCCGAAGCCCTGGTCGCCCTTGCGCTGGATGATCTCGTAGAAGAACGGTCCAGCGCTGGTGTCGCCGTGAAAGCCGGCCGACTCCTTGAGGAAGATCTGGAGCATGTAGGAGTGGTCGCGATCCCCGTCGACGAGGATCTCGAGGTCGCGCAGCGTAGCGATCTCTTCGTCGATCTTCCCGATCCCGAGGCGCTGGATCCGATCCGGGAGCATGTCGTAATAGGCCTGCGGCGTGGGCATGAACGAGACCCCGCGCGCCCGCATATCGCGCACGCTCGCGAGGATGTCCGCGGTCGTCATCGCCGCGTGCTGGATGCCGTCGCCGCGGTGCTCTTCGTTGAAGATGTTGATCTGCGAGGACTTGAAGAAGGGGCGATACGGCTCGTTGTTGGCGAACTTCACGCCCGACTGAGGGTCCCACATCACGGCCGATTTCAGCCCCGATCCGTGGGTCGCGCTCTCGTCGACGTCGCTGGTGTGGAACTCGATCGACCAGAAGCGCTCGAAGCCGCAGACGTGCTCCATCCACAGGAGCGCGGGGGCCATGGTCTGGAAGTTCGAGGTGATGTGATCGAAGCGCTGGAGCGCGAGCGCGTTCTTCCCTCCGCGCGGCGCGGCGTAGTGGACGGCGCCGGGGAAGAGCGAGCGGAAGCCCTTGCGCTCGACGAAGCGGAACGTCGTGTCGCCGAACGGCGTGGTGATCGAGAACGACGCGAACTCGCCCCCGTCGTCGCGCGCGCGCTGGATGGTGTCGATTGGCGTCCCCCCGCGCTCGTCGAGGAGCTTGAACGTGCGCTCGATGTCTTCGACCTCGAAGACGAGCGTCCCGACGCCGTCGGGGTGCTTGCGGAGGAAGCGCGAGGCGCGCCCGCCCTCGCCCAGCGGCGATGAGCAGACGACGAGGCACTCGCTCGCTTCGAAGATCACGCTGCGCTGGTGAGCGGCCGCCTCGAGCTCGGGGCCGCTCCCGCCGATCTCGGCGAAGTCGAGCTTCTCCGTGTAGAAGCGCCGGCTGCGCTCGAGATCGTGCACGTAGTAGTGGATCGCTTCGAGCTTCTTGATCCCGAGGGGTTCGATCTTCGCCATCGTCTTTTGGGGTTCCAAGGTCGCTCTACCCTGCCACGACGGTTTGCGCGATTCGACCGAACAAGCTGCGCCCCTCAGCGTCGAGCATTTCGATCGTGATGGTGTCTCCAGCCTTCATGAACGGGGTGACGGGCTTGCCTTGTTCGATCGTCTCGATCATCCGCCGCTCGGCCAAGCAGGAGATCCCTCGAGCCCGGTCCTCGTTGGAGACCGTGCCGCTGCCGAGGATCGTGCCCGCGGTGAAGGCCCGCGTCCGCGCGATGTGGGCGAGGAGATCGAAGAACGAGAAGTGCATCGCCGACCCGGCCTCGGGATCGCCCGCCAGCTCGCCGTTGTAGATCGAGCGGAGGCGCAGGTGAACGCGCCCGTCGTGAAACGCCGGGCCGAGCTCGTCCTCGGTGATCGCGAAGGGCGAGAAGGCCGTCGCCGGCTTGGAGTTGAAGAAGCCGAAGCCCTTGGCGAGCTCATCCGGGATCAGGTTGCGGAGCGTGATGTCGTTGACGAGCACGAACAGGCGGACGCAGCGGTGAGCGTCCTCCTTCGTCGTGCCTTGAGGCACGTCGCCGAGGATCACCGCGACCTCGGCTTCGAAGTCGAGGCCCCACGCCGGATCGCGGAGGACGATGTCCTCGGTCGGGCCGAGGAGCACGCCGGATCCGCCCTGATACACCAGCGGATCGGTGCGCAGCGTCGCCGGCGGCTCAGCCCCGCGCGCCTTGCGGACCAGCACGATGTGGTTGATGTACGCCGAGCCGTCGACCCACTCGTACGCGCGCGGCAGCGGCGGCGCGAAGAGCGCAGCGTCCACCGGCTCGCCCGCGATCTCGCCGCGCTCGAGGCGCGCTGCGAGGGCGCGAAGCAAAGGCTCGACACGCTCCCAGTCGTCGAGGGCGGCCTGCAGGGTGGGGGCCGCATCCGCGGCGCTGGTGAAGAGTTGATTGTCGCGCCGGACGACGACGAGCGTCCCGTCGCGGCTCGAATTTCGTAGCGTCCCGAGCTTCATGGCGCGGGCCGCCTACCATGGGGGTGCGGTCATGTCGAACCGCGCAGGCGGGGTCTACTCGACGACGTAGAACTTGTCGCCGTCGTTGCTCGCGCTGCCGCTTCCGCCGTGGAAGTGGATGGTGCGGATGCTCGGCGAGTGGCCGCTCCACTGATCCATGACGCGGATGCCGTTCGCGTCTTCGGAGATGAAGATCGCGGCGTGGTTGCCGTGCGCGTGGTTCGGGTAATGGCCGTCTACCATGGTCGCGATGACAGTTCCCTTGGAGATGATGCTGCCGTTTCCTTTCACCTTGATGCCCTGGCGCCAGGTCGAGGTGGTGGGCGCGCCGGCCCAGTGTTGAACGAGAGCGACGCACTGGCCGCTTCCGACGGCGCCGCGAGTAGACCGATGTTCGAGATCGTGGGCGATGTAGCTCATGGAGCGAGACTAACGGTATCTCGGTGCTCCGCGCCACACGTTAGTTGCGATCTGGGCCAAGTTTCAGGCGGAGCGGGGAAGTGATAAACGTCACTCCCCGGGGCCTCCTCGGTTTGACGCACAATGACTGAAGGCTCTGCGATCACAGCGCTTCTCGGGCCGACCAACACCGGGAAGACGCACCGCGCCGTGGAGCGAATGCTCGCCTACGAGACAGGGATGATCGGCCTCCCGCTCCGGCTGCTCGCACGCGAAGTTTACGACCGCATCACAGCGCGTGTCGGTGAGGCCCGCGTTGCCCTTGTCACCGGCGAAGAAAAGCGTGTCCCGCGGCGCCCCGATTACTGGGTCTGCACCGTCGAGGCGATGCCGATGGATCGCGAGGTCGACTTCCTCGCCGTCGACGAGATCCAGCTCGCCGCGCACGAGCAGCGCGGGCACGTGTTCACCGATCGCTTGCTCGCCGCGCGCGGCCGCCGCGAGACCTGGTTCATGGGCGCCGAGACCATGCGCCCGCTCTTCGCCGAGCTCGTCCCCGCGGCGAAGATCGTCGAGCATCCGCGCCTCTCGCGGCTCACGTCCGCGGGCTCGGCCAAGCTCTCGCGCATGCCTCCGCGGAGCGCCGTCGTCGCCTTCGGCATGCCGCAGGTCTACGCGATCGCCGAGCGCCTGCGCGCCCTCCGCGGCGGCGCGGCGGTCGTCCTCGGCGCCCTCTCGCCGCGCACGCGCAACGCGCAGGTCGCGCTCTTCCAGTCGGGCGAGGTCGACTACCTCGTCGCGACCGACGCTATCGGCATGGGGCTGAACCTCGGCGTCACCCACGTCGCGTTCGCGGGCCTGCGCAAGTTCGACGGGCACGACGTGCGCAACCTCGACACCGCCGAGCTGGCGCAGATCGCCGGCCGCGCCGGCCGCTACACCGCCGACGGCACCTTCGGCGCGGTGGCGCCGCTCGAGCTCCCGCAGGACCTCGCGCTGGCGATCGAGCTCCACCGTTTCCCCGCGGTGCGCCGCCTCTTTTATCGCAACACTGATCTCGACGTGTCCTCGATCGACGCGCTCCTCACCTCGCTCCGTCAGCGCCCCCGCTCGCACGCGCTCCGTCTCGTCCCGCACGCCGAGGACACCGCCGCGCTCCTCGCGCTCGCGCAGGATCCGATCGTGCGCGCCCGCGCCCGCGGCCCCGAGGCCGTGGCGCTGCTCTGGGAGGTCTGCCGCGTCCCTGACTTTCGCAAGCTCCTCCTCGACACGCACGTGAACCTCCTCGCCGAGATCTACGCGCAGCTCACCGGCCCGCGCGCGATCATCGACGCCGACTTTCTCGCCGCGCGCCTCGCCGAGATCGACGATCCCGAGGGCGACCTCGACACGTTGCTCGCGCGGATCGCCTCGATCCGAACGTGGACGTACATCTCGCAGCGCACCCTCTGGGTCCCCGACGCGACCGAATGGCAGGAGCGCACGCGCGCGATCGAGGATCACCTCAGCGACGCGCTCCACGATCGTCTGGTGCAGCGCTTCGTCGAGCGTGGCCCTGGCAAGCGCTCGACCGCGAGCCCGAAGCGAGCCCGCGCGCCGGCCGAGGCCGAGGCCGCGCCCATGAGCCCGTCGCACCCGTTCGCCGCCCTCGCGACGCTGCGCGCGCGCCTCGCGCCCGATCCGCCGGATCCGGTGCGCGCCCCGGATCGCTGGGTCGAGTCGCTGGTGTCGGCTGCGCACGAGCGCTTCGCCGTCGACGAGAAGGGCCGCATCCTCGACCTGGAGGGAGATCGCGTGCTCGGCCACCTCACGCGCGGCACCGCGTTGCTGCTCCCCGAGGTGCGCCTCGTCGGCCTCGACGAGCTCGGCCCCGGCGCGCGCTCGCGCGTCCTCCGTCGCCTCGTCGCCTTCGCCCGCGACCTCACCTCCGCGCTGCTCGCCCCGCTGCGCGCGCCGGCCGCGCGCGAGCTCTCGCCCGCCGCGCGCGGCGTCGTCTACCAGATCGAACAGGGCCTCGGCACCGTCGTGTCCCGCGACGCCGCGGGGCAGATCGCCGATCTACTGCCGCGCGACCGCGAGCTCTTCGCGCAGCTCGAGATCGTGATCGGCGGGCGCATCGTCTACGTGCCAGCGCTCCTCAAGCGCGCCGCGCTGGAGCAGCGATCCGCGCTCTACGCCGCGTTCTTCGACGCGCGCGCGCGCCCTTCGCTGCCTCGCCTCGGGGCCGTCTCGATGCCCGCGGCCAGGGGCGTCGAGCCCAGGGCCTACGCGCTGATTGGCTATCCGGTGTTCGGCGCGCGGGCGATCCGCAGTGATGTCGCCGAGCGCGTGCATCGCGCCCTCGTCGGCAACGGAGAAGGGGCAGGGGAAGAGGTCAGACAGCTCGCGAGCCGGCTTGGCTGCCCTGGGCGCGAGGTCCCGGGGATCACCGCGGCGCTCATGGCGGACTGATCTGTATTACGCTGGCCGCAATGGAGGTCGTCACCCACTCGTCCCTGCCAGTTTCATCGCTGCTCTGGCAGACGCGCCCCGGCGCCTGGGTGCTCACGTTCGTCGCCAAGGCGACGCTCCAGCTCCAGCCCGGAACGTCGCCGCTCGCCGACTCGCAGGAGCCCATCCACGAAGAGGACAGCCACTGGGACGACGACCCCGGCCGCAGCCTCTACGCCCCCAACGACCTCGAGCCCCTCAAGCAGCGCGTCGACGTTCTCCTCGTCGGCTCGGCGTTCGCCCCGCAGGGCCAGCCCGTCCGCTCGCTCTTCGCGCGCCTCATCGTCGGCGATATCGAGAAGATCATCGAGGTCCACCAGGAGCGCTCCTTCGCCGCCGACGGTTCGCTCGTCGACGGCCCACGCTTCGCGCGGATGTCGCTCTCGTACGAGCGCGCCGCCGGCGGCCCGGACACGTCGAACCCCATCGGCGTCCGCTTCGACGCGCGCGACATGTACGGCCGCGCCAGGCTCCCGAACCTCCAGCTCCCCGGCCTCAACATCGCCTCGCCGACCACGCCGATCGCGCCGATCGGCTTCGGCCCCGTCGCGCCGACGTGGCCGTCGCGCTGGGCCAAGCTCGGCCGGCACGCCGCGAGCTGGGCGCCGGGCTGGCTCCGATCGACGCCGGTGCCGGAAGACCTCGACGGCGCCTACTTCAACGCCGCGCCCGCCGACCAGCAGCTCCCCGATCTCCCCGAGGACGCGCGCATCCTGCTCGAGAATCTCCACCCCCAGATCCCTCGGCTCGTCACGAGCTTGCCCCCGCTTCATCTCCGCGCGGTGCTCGATGGCCGCGGCGGTCATCACCCCCTCAAGATGCGCTGCGACACCCTCTGGATCGACACCGATCAAGGCATCGCCACGATGACGTTCCGCGGCCAGCTCGCCCTCGAGCGCATCGACGAGCCGGGGCACATCGTCATTGTCCTCGAAGAGACGCTGGCCTCGTCTTCCTCCGCAGGGCCGCCGTCCGCGCTCACGCGCCCTTCGATCCCGATGCCGGAGTCCCCACCTCCCCAGCGGCGGCGCGCACCCACCTTGCAGCCACTCGAGGACAGCGTCGCCGATCCCGGCCCCCCGAAAGCCCACACCAGCTCTGGACTCCCTTTCTTGCCCACCGCTCCTGCGCCGATGATCCGTGAAGAGCGCCCGTATACCGCGAGCGCCTTGCCCTTCGGGATCGCGCCGCAGTCGCCCCAATCGCAGGGCGGCCTGCCCTTCGCCCCCAAATCGCACACATCGTCCACCAGCTGGCCTGCGGTACAAGCCCCCTCGGCCCTGCCGCCCGCCGTCGTGCCCCCGCCGCCGCCTGCCGCCGTGCCGCTGCCGCCCGCCGCCGCTCCTGCTCGGGTATCCGAAGACAGCGTGTGGGCTTCGGGGATGAGCCGCGTCGAGATCCCCAAGACCCAATCGATTGGCCAGATGATCTCGGCCTCTCAGCCCACCTCGCAGGAAGGCTATCTCCCGAGCCCGCCGGCCGTCGCGCCGGCGGCCCCCCCGCGGCGCGAGCCTGATCGCGGCGCCAGGCTCGATACGCGCCAGCTCCTTCATCTGCTCTGGTTCAAGCCCGAGGTCGCGCCGCGCATCTGCCGCGTACCCGTCTGGCGCGCCATCCTCGACGAACTGGAGCAAATACGCACCGACGAGGCCTACGACGCGCCCTCGCTCGCCGACGATCCCGCGGAGACCGAGGACACGCGCGATATCTTCGACATCCTCGCGCGCGGCGCCTCCCAGGACGTCGACCAGATCGAGGCCGAGCTTGCCGCCGCGGTGCGCCCCGGCGGCAAGTTCGTCCCACCGCTCCTCCTGCTCGCCGGTGAGCTCGAGTTCCCCTTCGACGAGCGCGAGACACTGAAGGCCGTCGTCGCCGTCGCGTCGCAGGTCGTCGGCACGGACGATGTCCTCAAGAACGCTCTCCGCGAGGCGCGCGACTTCTTCTCTGCGGCCGAGCTCTGCCCGCCGCCAATCGTCGAGGGCCACACGGCGCGGCTCCGTGAGGCGTTTGGACGCAGCCGGCGGAGCCTCCCGCCCGAGGTGTTCGAGAACCAGGTCGAGCGCGCGCTGCTCGAAGGGCGGCACTACCAGAAGCGCCAGGTCCTCGGCATGATGGCCATCCGCGCCCTCCTGCACTCGGCCACCAGCACGGCCGCGCGCCCCGCCCCCGTGTACTTACCCGAGGATCTCGCGCGCAAGCTGCCGATGTACAACCGCTTCCGCACGCGGATGATCGCCGAGCTGTACCTGCAAGAGGACCAGTACGAGCAGCACCCCGGCGCGCTCAAGGCCTACGCCCTCGGGCGAGTGCAGGCCTCGCCCGAGCGCAAGTAACTACGATTTGAAGCGGATATGAAGGTGGTTATCGTGGCCCGCCCACGGTTTCACCCCGGGGATCTTCGCGTCGTTGAAGAGGATCGATTTCAGGTTCGGGTCCTCGGAGACGAGCTCCACGAGCCGCCTCGTCTTTTCGTGGCTGTAGTCCTTGCTTTGATACGTCACCGGGCCACCGGAGCCGTCCTCGCGCAGCGGCCGGATGTCCACGTCGACGCCGCGCGTGTGCGAGTCGTGAGGTGCCATGTGGCCGCCGTTCTGGAAGCTGATGTCTCCAACGGAGATGCGGAGGCCGAGCGCCGCCTTCACCACCACGGCGAGCGACTTGATCGACAGGATCGTCGACGGGGTCCCGTAGACCTTGCTCACCTGCGTGTAGATGTTGTACTCGCCGCCGTCGCCGGGGAGCTGGACGAACGAGGGAGTGGTCTGCCCTTGATCCCCCGCCAGCATGGCCCACGTCCGGCCGTGCGGGTCCACCCGCCCGTCGGGCACCGAGATGCGCACGGCGACCCGCTGAAAGACGATGATGCCCTCCTGCGTCCGCTCATCGAGCGTCCCGTCCTCCGGGAACGGCAGCGCCGTCCCCATGAGGTGCAGGTTCTTGTTGAGCTTCTTCTGGACCTGGAGGACGTCCGAGTGGTCGTTCATCCCTCCTCGCCCGACGGAACCATTCAAGCGATCCATGTTGGTCAGGCCTCGTCCTTTGCGGTGTCGGGCTCCCTCGTCTTCGGCTTGTCGGGCTCCCCGGGCTTGGGATCACGGCCCTTGCGGGCCGAGCTGCCGCCCGAGTTGATGTGCACGAGTCGCCCCGAGATCGTGACGCCGGTCGCGTCGATGCGGATGAAGCCGCCGGCCGACTTGATGGTCATGTCGGCGCCCGCCTCGTTGATGAAATCGGCGCCGGCCCGCATCGAGAGCTGCTTGCCCGTGGCGAGCGCGTGGTTCTTCCCCACCTTCTCGAACTGGTCCTCTTCGATGGTCAACGACTGATCCTGATCGATGCGCTCCGAGCGGTTCCCCACGACCACGAGGTGCACGTCCTCCACGACCCGCTCGCGCTTCTCTTTCCCGGTGACCAGATCAACGTCTTTGTCGGCGAGCAAGAGCCGATAGCCGTCGGTCGTGTGGGACTCGTCGCCCTTGATCAGCTTCCGGCGGACCTGCTTGATCGAGGTGGTCTTGGTGGCGTTGACGGTCTCGACGCGGTCGTTCCGCGTCACCTCGGTGCGGCGCCCTCCCGTCGTGTCCAGCTCGTTCTGGGAGACGCTCTTGGAGCGATCATGACCGACCGTGGTGACGTAGTCGTTCTTGATCAGCCGGCGCATGTTCTTGTGCGCCGTCCACTGGACGAGCTCGTTGCCCTTGATGTCGTCGAACGCGACCTCGCTCGTCCCGCCGCCGCCGGGCGACGAGTTCGAGCGATTGACGCTCTCCGTCTTGTGATCCGGCAATATCCGCGGAACAGGCGTGATCGCGTTGTAGGTCCTGCCGACCACGATCGGCTGATCGGGATCACCGTTCAAGAACGCGACGATCACCTCCTGACCGACGCGCGGCAGGGCGATGAGGCCATACCCCTTGCCGGCCCACCCCTGGCTCACGCGGACCCAGCAGCTCGAGCTGTCGTCCTTCCGGCCGACGCGATCCCACTGAAACGCGAGGCGCACCCGGCCGAACTCGTCAGTGTGGATCTCCTGCCCATCGGGCCCAACCACCATCGCCGACTGCACGCTCGAGACCGTGGGCTTGGGCGTGATCTGCGCCGGCCGGTACTCGCCCGCCGCGAACACCGCGCGTCCGCTCATGTGCCAGTCGAGATCGTGTGTCCCCGAGATGGTGAAATCCGTCACGAGGAGGCGCTCGCCGCCCGCGACCCAGGCGTGCGGGTGGTTCTCCATCGAGATGATGCGCCCCGCCGCCACGTCGATCGCGTTCGTCTCGAAGGCCACGGACCGCGCGCCCTCGCGGCGCGCGGCGAGGGCGCGGACCGCCCGCTCCTCGCCGGCAGAGTCCTTGTGTCGTGCCGTGCCCCGGTCGTCGGCCACGGGCGTGCCGCCGCCCGCGCCGCCCTCCACGAGGAAGCCTCCAGGCTGGTAGTGATACTGCTCGTAGCGAGCCTCCGAGGCGCCCTCCGCGGCCTTGCCGAAGAGCTCGTACTGCGGCCTCCGAGGGTCGTAGTCACGGATGGCGAGCTTGCCGGGGCGCACGTCCCGCGCGAGGCGCACGCGGGTGATGAACTCGCGCTCTGCCGCCTGCGTCATGTTATCGAAGAAGGGCAGCGGCGGGCGCGCGTCGCCGGCGTGCAGGCGGTCCGAGAGGACGAGCTTCGTGCCCGCATCGTCGCCGTGGGTGAACACGAACGAGATCCCCGCCTCCTCGAGCATGCGGGCGAAGAACGTGAAGTCGCTCTCGTTGTACTGGACCTTGAACTCGAGCTTCGGGTAGCGCCCGCGATCGATCTCCCAGAGCCGCGTCATCTTCCAGCGGTCGAGCAGGTCGTCGATGATGTCGGGGATCGACTGGTGCTGGAAGATCCGGTAATCGTTCTTCTGCGTCAGCAGCCAGAGGTGGGGAACGATCGAGAGCGAATAGGTCGTCAGCCCGGCCGCCTCCACCTGCACGAGCTCGATATGGTTGCAGAGCCCCGTCCAGGTCCGGTCACCGCCGAGCCGTACGTGCTTGTAGCCGCTCACGACGTGGAGCTCGGCGGGCTTGCCGACGATCCCCTCGAGATCGAGCGCCGGGCTCTTCGTGCGGAACACGACCCCGATCGAATAAAGGGTGTTGACGGCCTCGCGGATCGCGAACCTGCGAACCGAGAGGTCGGGCTCGGAGGAGGCTACTTTGAGCTCGAGGAGCGGCATAGGAGGGGACTTTCAGTGACGAGGGCGGGCGTCAGCGCTTCGGCGGGGTCACGTGGGAGTCGAACTGCGCGCGAAGGAACGTGTCCACCTTCGGATAGAGCTCTTTCCGGGAGACGGAGTGCGATACTGTCGCGAGGTACGGCACGGAGCCGTAGGCCGGCTCGCGGTCGAAGGACTCTTGCTCATCCTTTCGCTCCTTGTCCGTCTGCTTCACCGGCGATCTCACCTTGTTGTCGACCTTGTCGACCGCCGCCTGCGCCGCGGCCTCCTGGACCAGCTCCTGGACGTCGCGCGCGTACTCGTCCTTCGTGCGCGTCCACTCGATTCCACCGCTGTAGCGGGAGTCGAGGACCGTCCACCAGTTGCGGATCAACTGGATGAGGTCCTTCGTCCGCGCGTAGAACGAGGTCTTGCCCCGCCACATGGCGATGGGATCGTTCGCATAGAGGCCGGCGTTGAGCCCCTCGGCTGCCCACTTGGCGATCTTGAGCGGGCCATGGGCGGCCTCCAGCTGCGCCGCGAGCACGAAGAGCATGTGGACGAAGTTGTACTTCGTCTGGCTCCCCATGTACTTCGCCTCGGCCTGGATCAGCGCGGCCTTGAACTTGTCGAACTCCGGATCATGCCTGTTGAAGTACTTGTCGCTCTGCGAGACATCCACTGGCACGATGGGGATCTTGTAGAGGTGATTACAGGTGTGCAGCGTGTCGTCAAAGACCTCGATCAACGGCTTGAAGGCCTCGAAGAGGAGGTTGGGCACCGTCCCATCGAGTGAGCCCGGATCGATCGAGAGGAGGTTGATGATCGGCAAGAGCAGCGCTTCGGTGTTGATGTCGTCGTAGAAGCCGCCACCGGGATAAACGCCCGACGCCATCCGCGCCCGGAGGGCCTTCTCGGCGGGCACCGTCCCGGCGATCACCTTGTCGAGCTCCTTGTTGATCTTCTGCGCCATCGCCGGCTTGAGGACCGCGCGATTCGCGGTGAGGCCCTGGTCCTTGAACTCCGGCGTGATGAACGGGAAGACGTCCTTGCTCAGGTACGTCACCATTTGCTTGACCTGGGTGAACGCGATCTGGATGTTCTTGATGAGGTCGAGCACCTTCTCGTACATGTTGCGGGCTTTGGTCGGATCCAGATGCCAGGTGACGCCCGTATCGAGCCAGTCCCACTTCCAGCCGGGCCGGAGGCCCGTCACGAGGACAAACAGTGATTTGTAGTCGAATTTGACGATCTTATCGATCGTAGCCGTCAGATGGTTCGCGGGGTTCGCCACCACGTTCGTGACGCGCATTAGCTGCCGCAGCGAGAAGTCGGCGATGGCGGTCTGGGTCAGGTCGTACTTGCAGAAGACGTTGCAGATCCGCGCGGCGCCGTGCCACTTCTGGGTGGTAGGCTTGTGAATCGTCTGGAAGAACGGCGTCGAGAGGTAAACTACCGACTTGACCTTCCAGTCGGTGGGCCACGCGGCGATCCTCGCGATGTTCAGCGACATCTCGTTGATCACGTTCCCGCCGTGTGAGTGGCCGATCAGGTGGAACGAGACCTTCCGGGTCTTGTAGGCCGGGAGCGCGGATGTCCTGCCAATGCCACAGAGCCACTCGACGAAGGCTTTCCCCGCGATCTCCCTGTTCCTCTTGGAGTTGTCGCCGTTCCAGCCGTGGTCACGGAACACCATCACGTGATCGTGCGAGGTCTGAAAAGCCAGGAGCTTTCCCACGAACTTCGCGTTTCCTGACCAGTAATAGTTACTGTCCGGCTGCGACTCTTGCGGGTGTCGAGCGTCGTGCGCCCCCTTGTCGTAGCTGTTCGCCTCGTTCCCTTTGGTGTTCACCGGGTCGACGGTGCCCGCGACGATGATGATGACGTCGAAGAGCGGACACGCCTGCTTCGGGTTGCCAACGCTGTTGCCGCCGTGGTTGTTGTTGGCGGCCGTGTTGGCGCGTGAGAGCGCGGTTCTATTGGCTTGGTTACCCATTGTCCTCTCCCATCGCCGCTTCTTCGAGCAGGTGCAACTTCACGTTCGCCCGGACGAGATCGTTTCTCACGAGGATCGCGCGCGCCCAGGGGAGCTCCGGATCGTTGTCAAAATCGAAGCCGTACGCGAACATGAAGTTCAAGAACTTGCAGACGTCGCGCTCCGAGTGAATACCGTACTGCGCCGCCTTCTTCAGCCCGAGCTCGATAGCGCGGGTGAGGCCCTCCGGGCCGAGCTCCAGAGAGCGCTCCGGGAAGAACGTCTCGAGGTGGACTACCATCGTGTCCTCCCATCGATGCGCGAGCCTCTCGCCGATCGCCGCGAGCTGACGCTTCTGGATGGTCATCATCGCGCTACCCCAGGACCTCGGGCTCGGTCGTGCCCTCGGTGAAGCGGAACAGCTCGCCTCGGTCCCCCTCCACGAGAAAGACGCTGAGCTCCGCGAAGAACTCTTTCAACTGAAGCGCTGAGCAGGTCGGCAGGAAAGCGCGGAGCACGACCGGATCGTAGAAGCGGAAATAGAGCGGCTCCCCCGTCTCTTCCTCCTTCACCACCAGAAACCGCCTGAAGTGCCGGCGCACGTCCCTGAAGGACCTCTTCGACGTCAGGAAGATGCCCCATCGCCGCATCAGCCCCTCGGTCACAAGCGAGACGAGGAGCTTCGAGCGCCTGTCCGTGAACTCCACGAGGTAAGGCGCCGCTTCCGTGAGCGCGTCGCCCCCGGCGCCCTCGTAGAGAGAGCGGTTGTACTCCACCGACTCCCGCAAGAGCTCGATAACGCGGGGGCTCCGCGTCGGATCGAGCACCGCGAAGAGCGACCCTTCCTCGGCGGCGAGCGCGGCGAGCACGGACGCCTTCCGCGCCCGGGTGATCGAGCTCGCCCGCCGCCCCGGGATCTTCGGCCGCGGCCGCCTCCGGGTAAACCCCTCGAAGTTCACCGAGACCAACGTGTCGCCGGCGCGGATGAAGTCGCCGCTCTTGACCTCGGCCTCCTTCACGTCCTCGCCGTTGAGGAGCGTGCCAGTCATGCTCCGCTTGTCGCGCACGAGGCAGCGCGCGCCGTCCCATTCGAGCTCGAAATGGATCCGCGAAACCTGCGGATCCTTCGGCAAATCGAGGCCCTCGCCGTGCCGGCCGACGCGCAGCACGTCGCCCGGCGCGAGCACCACCCGCGCCCCGCGGTGCGGTCCCCAGGGCACCTCGACGATCGCCCGCATCCTAGGACTTTGCCTCCGCAGCGGCGGCCTTCCGAGCCTTCTCGCACTCTTCGCAGAACGGCAGATCCGTCGCCAGGGCCTCTGCTTGAGAGGTCGAGCCGATGAACACCGTCGGGTGACCGAGCACGAGGCGGCCGCCGTGTGACGTCGGATCCCCCATCCGCGCCGCGTCCTTGTTGCCGATGACCACCGTCGGCTCGCCGGCCGAGATGCTGTCCGGCGGCCCGATGCAGACGAGCGAGTCGCCCACCCGCGCCGCGGGCTGAAACCCGATCAGCACGGTGATTTCGCCCGAGATCACCGGCCCTCCCACGTGAGGCTTCGGCCCAGGATCCACCATCGGGCAAGTGTGCATGTCCGTGATCCGTGCAGCGAAAGGCATCTTCGTCGCCTCCTTGGAGCCTTATTGACCGATCTTGGTCTTGTTCAAATCCTCCGGATCCGGGATCGCCGGCTCCGGCACCACAGCGTCCTTGGCGAGGGCCGGGGTCAGGGGCGACGAGCCCTCGCCCGAGCCCGCCGAGCCACCGCTGTTGATCTTCACCATGGTGCCCTTGATGGTGATCCCCGTGCCGTCAATCCGGATGAACCCGCCGGGTCCCTTGAGCGTGAGGTCGTTCTGCGCCTCGATGATCAGCGCCGTGCCCGCCTTCAGGTGGATCTGCTTGCCCGCCTCGAGCGCGTGGTTGCCGCCCACCTTCTCGTGCTGATCCTTGCCGACGGTGAGGCTCTGCGTCTTCTCGATGCGCTGCCGCCGCTCACCCCGGACGCGGAGGTGGCTGTTCTTGCCGACCTTCTCGCGCTTGCTCTCGGTGATGACGATGTCCTGGTCCTTGCCGATGAGGATCATCAGGTTGCCGACCGTGTGCTCGTGCTCATCGTTGTGCACGACCTTGAGCCGGTCCTTGCCGATGATCGTCGTGCGGTTGCCCTGGGTGATCTCGGTCCGGTCATGGACCGTGATCTCGGTCCGGTCGTGCCCCGTGGTCTCGAGCTCGTCATTGAGGACGTACTTCGCTCGGTTGTTGCCCACGGTGATCGTCTCGTCGTTCTTGATCAGCTTGCGCCGGTTCTTCTCGGCCTGCTCCCAGACGAGCTCCTGGCCCTTGAGATCCTCGAACATGATCTCGTTGAAGCCGCCGCCGCCGAGCGAAGAGTCGCTCTTCCAGGTGCTGCGCGTCTTGTGCTCCGGCAGCGCGTAAGGGACGCTCTCGACCGCGTTGAAGACGCGGCCCACGATGATCGGCTGATCGGGATCGCCCTCGAGGAAGCCCACGAGCACCTCCTGGCCGATGCGCGGGATCATGATCATGCCGAACCCCGTGCCCGCCCAGCCCTGGCTGACGCGGATCCAGCACGAGCTGAAGTCGTCGTTCTTCCCCTCGCGATCCCACGGGAACTGCACGCGCACGCGGCCGAACTCGTCGACGTGGATCTCCTGCCCGGAGGGGCCGACGACCACCGCGCTTTGCACGCCCTGGACCTGGGGTTTGCTGGTCTTGAGCGGCGGCCGGTACGCTGCAGCCTTGTCGGCGAACACCGCGTTCGCCTGCATTGTCCACTTCTCGCCGGGGGTGCCCTCGAGCATGAACTCGCTCACGAGCAGGTGCTTGCTCTCGTCGAGGTCGGAGCGCGGGTGATTCGAGATGTTGAAGACGATCCCCGGCCACAGATCCACGGTGTTCGTCTCGAACGAGAGGGCCCTTTTGTTGCCCCGCACCGCGCGCATGGCACGCTCCGAGCGATCCTTGCCGTACTTCTGGTTGTTCCGCGCCACGCCCTTGTCGTCGGCGACGGGCGTCGGGCCGCCCTTCTGCCCCTCGATGAGCATCGACCCAGGCTGATAGTGGTATTGCTCGTAGCGATTCTCGGGCGCCTCTCCCGTCGTCGTCTCCCCGAGCAGGTAAAACCCGGGGTTGCGGAAGTCGTAGTCGCGGATCGTGTGGCCGCCCGGGCGCACCTGGTGCGCGAGCCGGAGCTTGGTCACGAACTCGAGCTCACCCGACTCGCTCGGGTTGTCCACATAATGAATCGGCTCGGCCGCCCGGAGCTCGCCCAGCTGCAGGCTGTCGCCGAACGTGAGGATCGAGCCCGCGGCGTCGTCGTCGGGGAACGTGAACGCGATGCCCGCCTCCTCGAGGAGCCGACTCAGGAACGCATAGTCGGTGTCGCCGTACTGGACCTTGTATTCGAGCTTGGGATACAGCCCCCGATCGATCTTCCAGGCGGGCTTGATACCCCACTCGCCAAGGATCTGATCGGTGATGTCCGGAATCGAGAGGTGCTGGAAAATTCTATAATTCTTGCGCTGGGTCGTCATCCACAGGCTGGGCACGAGGCGCAGGTAATACGTGGACAGGCCCGTCTTCTCGGGTTGTATCTGTTCCATGTAACTGCACATCCCCGTCCACTTGCGCGCGCCGCCGAGCTGAGCCCAGCGGTAGCCACTGACGAGGCGGAACCCGGCGGGTTCGCCGACGATCGACTCAAGATCGAGGTTCTCGTTCTTGGACACCGCCCAGATCGCGATCTCGAAGAGGCTCGATATGCCCTCGTGGACCGAGAAGCGGCGTACCGAGAGAGAATCTTCCCCCGACGCGAAAGACAGTTCAAGCAGCGGCATCTCGCGGTCTCCTCCGGTCCCCAGGGGCGCGTGCAATGCACGGTGGCCAGCTCGGGGGGCCTTTCTCGTTCGCTCGTAGCTGGAAAGGGCAGCAAAGGAGATGGTAAGGGCAGCCGCGACCGCGCTGCAATGATTTTTAACTGACGCGACGCGGCGATGGGGCAATGCGTCGCGCTGCAGCGTCCTTTTTTTTTTCCCACTACGGGATTGTGGCTACCTGGTCCGGTGCTTCTCCTGCACCGCGGGGCCGGCATACGCATTGAGGCTCGGGGTCGAGGGGCAGTACCCATCGGTGTCGGCGCCCTCCGCGTGCCCCTCGGTGGGCTTGATCCAGACCTTGCCATCGAGAGCGACGCGGACCTGACCGCGCGGGGCCTTGATCTCGCGCACCTGATACCCGGTGTCCGCGAGCGCGTCCGCGAGGCGCCGCGCAAAGCTCTCCTCGCCGCCGGTGCCCGAATCGTCGCTGAGAAGGTGGAGCTGCGCGAGCTGAACGGCGCGGTCGAGCCCGAGCGCGCCGAGGCGATCCACGAGCTTCGTGGGCGAGAAGCCAGCAATCGCCTCGCGATCCCCCGGCGCGACGAGGTGAAGCTTGTCTCCATCGCGGAGATCCGCGAGCGGGGTGCCTGCGCCGCCCTCGACGAGCGGGCCGCGAGCCGAGCTCTCCCCGTTCTTGCCGGGCTTTCCCAGCAGGTAATCGCAGTTCACGGTGGGAGGGGCGCTGGGCGCGGCGGGATCACGGAGGACGAGGATCATCGACGTGCGTAGCGCCCCTCGGCGCTTCTGGCAACCACGGTCGCGCTCTCAGCGGCTGTTCAACAGGATCTCAGATGACGACGATCTTCTTGGCCAACGACACTTGCAGGTTGGCCGTGGGGATGGTCGACGTCTTCCTGTACACCCGGTTCGGAGCCGCGGCCTCGTACGTGCCGATGTCGCCGACCTTGGCCCAGTCCGACTGCGCGAAGGTGTTCATCGTGCCGTTGCTGGTCTGGAGAGCCGCGGCGTCGAAGTCGAAGTAATTGTCCCAGTGGGTGACGAGGACCTTGCGGCCAGGCAGGTTCGGAGCGTAATAGCCGAGGGCGAGGCACCAGTGGGCGTTATTCCCGTGCTGCGCGGGATACCCTGCGTTCTGCGGGGTATCATCCACGCAGAAGGGGATCATGACCAGCTTGTTCTGGTCAATCGCCTTCTTGATCTCCGCGAAGAAGTTGACGCTCCCGACGCTCACGGCGCGCGCGCCCACCCGGCCGATCTTCTGCGCCAGCGTCGCCACCTGCTCGGCGTTGAAAAGCTCTCCAATCGTGGTGAAGCCCAGCTCTTTGGCCTTCTGGCGCAGAGAGAAGTTCGCCTGGGCGTTCTGGTGGTGATCCTTGGTCGCCAGGATCGCGCTGCCATAGGCCTGAAGGACGGCGGCGAGGGCATAGATGCCGCAGGTCGGGCCGCGCTGGGCGAAGGTGTTGATGTGCTGAGCCTTCGCGGAGCGGGTGTAATGGACGTAGTTGGGGACATTGACGATGTTGGGATACATGGGATCCTCGTTGGCCGGCGCTCGTCGTGGGGTGGGGTAAGGCAGCGTTCCTTCCAGGCAGCACGCCGCCGCTGGAGCGGCGCGCTGCGTGGCTCATCCTCGGGCATTGCGCGACGAGGATCGCCGATTCTCCCGGCCTTGACAACAAAAACGTTCCCAGGGCGCCGCGGCGGGGGATCAGGGGTCGTCGAGGTAGAAGAAGACGCTTGCGCCGCCGACTTTGTAGGGGACGCCCTTGCAGAGTGCGGAGCGGAGAAGCGGCCCGTCTTTCAGGATGAGAGCAGGTTGGCTCACATAAAGCCGGCCTGCGATTTCCACCTCGATATCGAGACCTCGACCGAGCTCGATGAGATCCGCAATGGAGACCGGGAGACGCGTGCGCCGCTCGTTCCCGAGAATGCCGGGATGGGAGTCCGAAGCATCCTCGGCGGACGTGCATTGTCTGTCGTCGGCAGGAGCGCCCGCCAACCGCACGCAGACGCTCGTGATGGTGCGGTTCATTCCTTTGAGGTTGATCCGGGCGAGCCGGAGAAGAAAGCGCTGCGAAGGTGCGATCGAATCACGGCACGCTCCCTCGACGATCTCGCGACGGGAAGGACAGGTAGCGCAATTGCCGAGCTGCTTCTCGCAGTTCAATCCACGCGTATCCTGACGATCTGGAGCGCAGGCGATTCCGCCGCAGCACGGCCCGGTCACCGGAGTAGGCGAGGGGGGCGGGAGCGTCGGGGAGGGACTGGACGTAGGCAAGTATGGAGCGATCGTCGCGTTGCTCCTCAGGTTCGGTGTCGTGCTGTTCGCAGTCATGAGCTGGGGGAGTGTCCAGACCCCAACGCCGACTCCAGCAGCCGCAAAAACGAGGTAGTGGGTCTATTTGCTTCGCAAATGGCCGGAACCACCGGGCCGAAATTGTCAAAAAGACCCACTACCGAAAATCCGCGCCATCGTCCAGCATTGTTGCATCGAGACATGGTTCTTGGGTCACGATGGCTTCCTGTTGCTTGAAGCTTTCATGGAAGCTGGGGCGGAAGTGTAAGCGCGCGGAGCGAAGCTTCCGACGGGCGGCGGAAGCCTCGTACCCCCGCCGTTTCGTGACCATCCGTGTTGCGACGCAACATCTCGATCCCACACCATTCACGGCTGGGCTTGATTTTGTGCAAAATCTGTCCTATTGCACTGCACACTATCGTGCGCCTCCCGAACCTCTCCTCCGCCGCCCAGATCCTTCGCCCGCCGATGGCCTACCACCTCCACGAGCTCCAGCGGAGGCTGCTCTCGCCGCTCGCCGCGGGCGCGGAGGTCACCTCGCGGACGCTGCGGCACCCCCTGAACCCGCTCTCGAGGCTGCCGACCGTGCGGGCGCTCGGGGCGAGCCATGCGCTCTTCCATCGGCTCGCAAAGCGCTACAACAAGCAACCTTGGCGGATTGACGAAGTGCTCGCCCACGGCACGACGGTCTCTGTCGCCGAGGAGCTGATCGTCGCCGAGCCGTTCTGTCGCCTCATCCGCTTCACCCGCCGCGCCGAGGACGCCGAGGTCGCTCGTCGTCTCGATCAAGATCCGAAGGTCTTCGTCTGCGCGCCGCTCTCCGGCCACCACTCGACGCTCCTTCGCGACACGATTCAAGCGCTCCTTCAGGATCACGATGTCTACGTGACGGACTGGCGGGACGCGCGCGATGTGCCGCTCACCGAGGGGGTCTTCCACCTCGACGACTACGTGCACACGATCATGCGCTTCATCCGCCTGCTCGACGCGGAGTCGCTGCATGTGGTCTCCGTCTGTCAGCCGACGATTCCGGTCCTCGGCGCCGTCTCGCTGCTCGCGCAGGCCGGCGAGAAGACGCCGCTCACGCTCACGCTCATGGGCGGGCCGATCGACGCGCGCAAGAGCCCGACCGAGGTGAACCTCTTCGCGATCCAGCACCCCATCAGCTGGCTCGAGAAGAACATGATCCACAAGGTTCCGGGCCCCTATGCGGGCAAGGGGCGGCGGGTTTATCCTGGCTACCTTCAGCTCACGGCCTTCGTGATGATGAATCCGAAGAGCCATTTCAAATCGTACCTCCGCTACTGGGTGGACTCGGTCAAAGGTGCCTCGGGCGCCGCCGCGCGGGAGACGCACGAGCGATTCTATGACGAGTACAACGCGGTCCTCGACATGGACGCGGACTATTACCTCGAGACGGTCCGCGTCGTGTTCCAGGAGTTCGCGCTCGCCGCGGGGACGTGGGATGTGCGTGGCGTGCGGGTCCGCCCATCGGCGATCACCGAGACGGCGATCTTCACCGTCGAAGGCGAAAGGGACGACATTTCAGGCCTCGGCCAGACGGAAGCGGCGCACGGCCTCTGCGCGAGCGTCCCTGACGAGAAGCGAAAGCGTCACGTCGAGCCGGGCGCCGGCCATTACGGCATTTTCGCTGGCCGGAGGTGGCGGGAGAACATCTATCCTCAGGTGCGCGACTTCCTCCGCGCTCACGCGCGTCCGGCCTGATCCCCCGGCCCGAGAGTCGGCTCACCGCCCCGCGTCGCCCGCGCCCGCATCGATTGGCACGAAGGCGCAGCGGCGCAGCACCGGGGCTATCGCCACGCAGCGGAGGCCGGGAGTACAGTCCTCGTCGCGGTCACAGCCGCCCCGCGCGGCGCAGATGTCACGGCAGACGCGCTGGAACGAGGGGGCGCCCGCCCCGGCGCAGGGAGCTTCGCAGGCGTGGACGAGGCAAGCGTCGCTTCCGAAGGCGCTCTCGGGGGCGCCGGCGTCGGCTTGCGAGCAGGCGCGCTCGGCCTCGTGGTGCGCCTCGCGGCCGAGGGCGCGGGCGCGCTGATCGTAGTCTTGACAGGCGGCGAGAAGGGGGAGGAGGAAAAGTCCCGCTACGAAAAAGCTGCCTCGCATGAGGTGACTCTACTCGCTCGGCCCTCACCTGCGGTACACTCCGCGACCATCATGAGCGAAACGCCCCCTCTCCGTATCGACGACGACACCTGGCTCCTCGTGCTCACCGGCGCCGGTGTATCGGCTGAGAGCGGCATTCCTACCTTCCGCGACGCCGGTGGCCTCTGGGAGAAGCACCGCGTCGAAGACGTCGCCTCGCCCGAAGGCTTCCGGCGGGATCCCGAGCTCGTGTGGCGCTTCTATTCCCAGCGTCGCGTGGGGATGGGGAGCGCCGCGCCAAACCCGGGGCACGCGGCGATCGCGGCGATCGAGCGGCGCCTCGGCGATCGGTTCCTGCTCGCGACGCAGAACATCGACGGTCTCCACAAGACCGCTGGCAGCGAGCGCATGGTCGAGCTGCACGGCAACCTCTACACCACGCGCTGCTCGGTCTGCGACAGGCCCCCTTTCGAGGATCACGAGGTCCACCTCGACGGGAAATTGCCCACGTGCAGCGAGTGCGCGGCGCGCGGCGCGACTGCGCTCTTGCGGCCGCACATCGTGTGGTTCGGGGAGATGCTCGATCCGGCGAACATGAAGCGCGTCGATGATTTCTTGCTCGAGGCGAAGCGTCATCGTCTGGTGTTCCTCGCGGCGGGGACCTCCGGCGCGGTGTACCCCGCGGCGGGCTTCGTGGATCTGGTGCGGCAGATGCGCGGGGAGACGTGGCTCGTGAACGCCGAGCGCGCAGACAACGCGTCTGCGTTCGGGCATTTTGTCGAGGGGCCGAGCGGGAAGGTGCTCCCGGCGCTGTTTGCGACGTGAGCAGGCCGCGGCCCTGGCAACGCTGTTTGGGCTGGTGGTGCGCGACGGGTAGCAATTGATGCTGTGGCTCGCTTTGTTGCCGGCCCATCCAGAAGTTTCGCCTTCGTCATCAAAGCGCCACGGACACCGGGCAAGGTGCGCCTCGCAAGGACGGCAACACCGCCGCCCGCGCGTGGAGGGCCTCGTCTCGAGGTCCCTCTCCATTCTGCTGGAGACCCGCGATGAACCTCGACGCATGGATCCTGGGCGACGAAGATCCCGGTCGCGCAAAGCGACTGGTGATCGGGTATGCCGTCGGCGTCGCGTTGATCCTCGGCGCGGGCGGCTCTCTGGCGGCCATGCGTGCGGAGCCGCCGCCGCCGGCTGAAGACGAGGTGATTGACGTCAAGCTCGCGGCCTCGGTCGAGGCCCCGCCGCCGAAGTCTCCACCACCTCCAGTCGTCGAGGCGCCCAGGGCTCCTCCTCCCGGGCCGGCGCCACGCAAAGCCATTGTAGCGCCCACCGCTGTGCCGACGGAGGCGCCTCCGGAGTCGGACAAGACCCCTCCTCCCCGTTCGGGGACCGATGAGTACGCGGATGGAAAAGGGGGTGTCGTCGGCGGCGTCGCCGGGGGAACCGGGACAGGCACGGTCGCTGTCGCGGCCGCGCCTCCACCGCCGCCTCCGCCCGCGCCGGCTCCACCGCCGCTACCACCTCCGAAAGCTCAAGGCCCGATTTCTCTGCCGGAGAACGCTACGCCTGCGGTGGCCCTCTCGACGCCTGCTCCGCAGTATCCCGCGGGGGCGAAGGCGGATGGGATCACCGCGACCGTCGTCGTCAGGTTCGATATCGGTGAGGGCGGGGAGGTCACCAATGTCGTCATCGTCCGGGGACACCCGCTCTTCGACGCGGCGGTGCTCGCCGCTGTCCGCACCTGGCGTTACCGGCCCGCCGTCTTCGAAGGGCGGCCCCTCGCCGTGACCAAGAGCGTGCGTATCCCCTTCACCATCAAGATGTGATCTGCAGTTTCAAGGAGCACGTAACCGATGAAGTTCAATCTAGCGCACATCTTCGCGACGATGGGGCCGATGAGCAAGCTCGTCGCCCTGGTCCTGGTGATGATGGCGATCGCCAGCGTCGCCGTCGTCGTCGAGCGCGTCCTCGCGCTCTCCCGGATCGCGCGGGAGACAGCGCGCTTTGCCGGCGAAGCCAAGCCGCTCCTCGAAGAGTGGGATACCGAGCGCCTCGTCGTGGTGGCGGAGCGCTACCCCCTCTCGGCGCTCGCCCGGCTCGTCGTCGGCGCTGTCGGGCGCTTCCGCCGCGCCTGTGATGATGACGGCGGCGGCGTCGCGCCGGTGGAGCTCGCGCGCCGCGAGATCGGTCGCCGCCGAGAGACGCTGTCTGCCGAGCTTCGCCGCGGCCTCGGGGTGCTCGCCTCGGTCGGATCGGTCGCGCCCTTCGTCGGTCTCCTCGGCACCGTCGTCGGGATCATCGGTGCGTTCCAGAGCATCGGATCCACGGGCTCCGGCGGCCTCGGCGCGGTCTCGGCGGGAATCGCCGAGGCCCTCATCGTCACCGCCTTCGGCCTCGTGGTCGCGATCCCGGCGGTGCTCTGCTTCAATTACCTCACCTCGCGCATCAACGCTGTCGAGCTCTCGCTCGAGCGATCGGCGGGCGAGCTCATCGACGAGATGGAGAACGAGCATGGGCGCAGCAGCCGCGACCGGATCCAGAAGGCAGCCTGAGCCGGAGATCAACATCACGCCGCTCGTCGACGTGGTGCTGGTGCTCTTGATCATCTTCATGGTCGTCGCCCCCGAGCTCGAGCACGGGGAGCGGGTCGAGCTCCCATCCATCGTCCAACCGGACGAGAACGCCAAGGGCCGCCTCGATCCAATCACGGTGACGATGACAGCGCGTGGCTCGCTCTTCGTGGAGAAAGAGCCCATCAACGACCTCGCCGCGCTCGGCGAGAAGCTCAAGGAGATCCGCGCGAGCGAGCCGGACCGGCGCATCGTGCTCAAGGGCGACTCGTCGGCGAGCTACAAGCAGATGCGAGAGACCTTTGCGGTCTGCCAGAAGCTGGGGTTCCCCGGCGTCTCGCTCTCGGTCAGCCAGCGCGGGCGCGGCGGGGAAGAAGGATGATGCCATGGCGATGAACACCTCCGCCGGCGGCAAGAAGGGCGCGATCGCGCCGGCGATGAACGTCACGCCGCTCGTCGACGTGGTGCTGGTGCTCCTGATCATCTTCATGGTGGTCACTCCGCTCCTGACGAAGCAGCTCTGGCTCAACCTCCCTCAGAAGAACGATACCAAGGCGGAGACCCCCCCGCCGCCCTTTGACGCCGACAAGCCGGTCGTCCTCACCGTCGACGCTGAGGGCGTCATCCGGATCAACCGCAACGAGGTCCCGAAGGCCGCTCTCTCGGAGCGGATCGCGCGGATCCTGGCGGCGCGGGCCGACGGGCTCCTCTACTTCGACGCGGCCGACGACGCGCCTTACGGGATGACGGTCGACGTCATGGACCGAGCCCGCCGCGGCGGCGCGCGGAGTATTGCTATCCTGACCGAAAAGACGACTCCGTAGAGAGGTTTCGCTCGATGAGGAGATATCCGACACTCGCCGTGCTCACGGCGTTTCTGGGGGCCCTTTGTCCGGAGGTCGCGCTCGCTGATCCTCCGGCCGCCGCCGTCGATGCCGCGAGCGATGAGCCCGATCCGGCCCGCCCCGCGCCTTCTGGCAAGGGGGTTGTCTGGGGCGTCGTCACCGACGCTGCCACGAAGGAGCCGCTCCTCGACGCCGCGGTGACCGTCGTTGGTACCAAGCAAAAGGCCACGGCGGATCTCGACGGTCGATTCCGGCTCGAGCTCGCCCCCGGCGCTCATGAGCTGCGTATCTGGTACGAAGGGCACGCGGCGCGGCGCGTTCAAGGCCTGACCGTCGTCGCCGGGACAGTCCAGCGCGTCAACGTCGCGCTCGACGGCGACAAGGCGGTTGCGGAAGAGGTCGTGGAGGTCGAGGTCACCCCGGATCGAGCCAGCGCCTCGGCCCAGCTCGCCATCCGGCGTAACTCGGCCACGGTCGGTGACGCGGTGAGCGCGCAGGAGATCGCCCGCACGCCCGATCGCAACGCCGCCGACGCGGCCAGGCGCATCGTCGGCGCCACCATCGTGGGAGGCAAATATGTCTTCGTCCGCGGCCTCGGTGATCGCTACTCCAACTCGCTCCTCAATGGCACTCCCTTGCCAAGCCCGGAGCCGGATCGGCAGGCGATCCCGCTCGATCTCTTCCCGTCGATCATCCTCTCCGACATCACGGTCACCAAGACCTTCACGCCGGATATGCCCGGTGATTTTGCCGGCGGCTCGGTGCGGATCAACACCCGGGAGCTGCCGGATCACTTCATCTTCCAGGCGACGCTGTCGGCGGGGCTCAACACCCAGAGCACCTTCGCCGACCGCCTGAGCTACACGGGATCGAGCACGGATTGGCTCGGGATCGACGGCGGCGCCCGAGCGTTCCCGACGGGGGTACCCGACTACAAGATCATCCGCCTCGGCAACAAACCCGACGGGTCCACGATCACGCCGGAGGAGCTCACTCGCTACGGGCGAAAGATGAGCTCGCCGATGGGGGCGACTCAGTCGGTCAACCTGCCGAACCTCACCGGCAGCGCCGTCGTGGGAGACACGCTCCGCTTCGGCGTGACGCAGGAGCTCGGCTACACCGTCGCGCTCACCTACGGTCGGAAGCTCACGCGTCGAACGGGCGAGATCATCCGCACCTTCGATCCGGATCCGTTCGATCCGACCATCTTGCTCACGAGGAACGATTACACGGCGGAGACCGGCCTCGATCAGGTCTCATGGGGCGCGTACGGCACGGCGACCTACAAGCCGAACAAGGACCACAAGATCGTCTTCACCGGGTTGCACAGCCGCAGCTCCGACAAGGAGGCTCGCCAGATCGACGGCTTCAACGCCGAGGGAGGGAACAACCCCGCTGACACGCGCCTTCGCTTCGTCAGCCGATCGCTGACGTTCGCGCAGCTCGCCGGCACGCACAAGATCGAGGCCGCGGACGGGGCGATCCTGGACTGGAACTTCGCTCTCTCGTACGCGAGCTCCGACGAGCCCGACACCCGCGAGACGATCTATGTGAGGGACCAGGGCACCGGGATTTACGGGTGGAGCCCCGGCAGCCTCAGCGGGTCGCATTTCTTCGGCGCGCAGCGCGAGACCTCCTACGGAGGTGGGCTCAACTGGACGCAGCCGCTTCGCAAGGGAGATCTCTTCACCAAGCTCCGCACAGGCGGGCTCTTCAGCCGCAAGGCTCGCACCTTTGATTCACGTCGCTTCCGCTACATCCAGACGCCCCGCTCGCTCCCGGGGGACCTCTTCAATCAGCCTCCGGACAAGCTCTTCGCCAGCCAGAACATCGGCCCGGTGCTCCAGCTCCAGGAGGATACTCGCCCGAACGACGCGTACACCGCCGGGCAGGATATCTACTCTGGCTATGTGATGGTCGACTCGTGGCTCGCCTCGCGCCTCCGCGTGATCCTCGGCGCGCGCGTCGAGGCCTCGCGGCAGAACATCGACTCGTTCGATCCCTTCGCCGTCACGCTGGAGCACGTCTTGACCGAGCTCTCCCCGACGGATTTTCTCCCGTCGGTGAGCTTCGTGGTGAAGACGTCGAGCGAGTCGAACCTCCGCCTCTCGGCCACCCGGACCGTGGCCCGACCGCAGCTTCGCGAGCTCTCGCCCTTCGTGTTCACGGACTACTTCGGCGCCCGCGAGATCACGGGAAACCCGGACCTCAAGGGTACCAGCATCTACAACGGGGATGTCCGGTTCGAGCTCTTCCCGGCCGCCGGTGAGGTGGTGGCGCTGAGCGGCTTCTACAAGCAGTTCTACGACCCGATCGAGACCACCATCATCCCCACCAATCAGGGCATTGTGTCGTATCAGAACGCCAAGGGGGCGAAGGTGGTCGGCGCGGAGCTCGAGGCGCGCAAGGGCCTCGGGTTCATCTCTCCGGTCGTCAAGGATCTGGGGCTCCTCGCCAACCTGACGCTCGCGTACTCTCGCGTCGAGCTCGAAGCGACGCTCGGCGCGCAGCAGACCAATCAGGTTCGGCCCCTGGCAGGGCAGTCTCCTTATGTCGTCAACGCCGGGCTCGACTACAGCAATGAGACGACAGGCACGCGGGCACGGCTCCTTTACAATGTCTTCGGACCGCGCATCGCCCAGGTCGGCTCGCAGAAGCGGCCCGACGTTTACGAGGAGCCCCGTCACCAGATCGATGTCACCGTGGCTCAGCGTGTCGCCAAGCATGTCGATCTCAAGCTCGCCGCCGAGAACATCACCGACGCGCCCGTGAGGATGACTCAGGGCAAGAGCGCCGCCAGCGAGGACAACGTCGTCAGCGAGTACAAGCTTGGCGCGACGTTCACCCTCAGCGCTACGGTCACCAACTGACGATGTCGCCGTGGATGACGTCCAGATGTTGCACTCCACGCACCTCGATTTCACCAGCGGTGATTAGAAGAGGTGCTCCACGGAGGCATCATGAACACGATTCGTATTTCTTTGTTTGGCTCGGCGGCGGTGCTCTTGAGCGCCCAGATGATCGGCTGCGGCGATGACCGCCTGACCGGGAGCGGCGGCGCCGGCGGCAGCGGCAGCGCCACCACGTCCACGGAGACAGGTTCGACGAGCACCGGTGAGGGCGGCGCGACGACGTCGAGCGGCAGCGGTACCAGCACCGGCGGCGGGACGCCCGGAGAGGCAACGCTCCCGGCGTGCAGCGGTGAGGCGGACCTGACGGGCGACGTCAAGACCAGCACCGCGCTCAGCGCGGACAAGTGTTACACCCTCAAGGGCATTGTCTACGTCAAGGCCGGAGCGACGCTGACGATCCCCAAGGGCACCAGGATCTACGGCGACAAGACCACCCTGGGTACGCTGGTGATCGAGCCCGGCGCCAAGCTCATGGCCGAAGGCACCGCGGTCAACCCCATCGTCTTCACCAGCAAGGCGCCCAAGGGCCAGCGCGCCCCCGGGGACTGGGGCGGCGTCATCCTCCTCGGCAAGGCGCCGGTCAACATCAAGGGCGGCGTCGGCAACATCGAGGGGATCCCCCCGACCGCCGACACCACCTACGGCGGCACTAACGCGAACGACAGCAGCGGTAAGCTCAAGTATGTTCGCATCGAGTTCGGCGGCGTCCAGCTCTCGCCCAACAACGAGATCAACGGCCTCACCTTCGGCGGCGTCGGCGCGGGGACCGAGGTCGAGTACATCATGGTCCACGACACGCTCGATGATTGCTTCGAGTTCTTCGGCGGCACCGTGAACGCCAAGCACCTGATCTGCTCGTACAACGGCGACGACGGCTTCGACTGGGACAACGGCTTCAAGGGCAAGCTCCAGTTCCTCGCCCTCCAGCAGGATCCGGGCAACGCGGCCGAGGACAACGGCTTCGAGGGCGATAACGACGCGACCGGCTCGCTCAGCGCCCCCTTCAGCGAGCCCACGATCTACAACGCCACGCTCTGCGGCAAGAACGTCGACGTGGCCAATCAGCAGTACGGTATGCTCCTCCGTCGCTCGACCAAGGCCCATATCTGGAACACCATCGCCACCGGCTTCGAGGCCGGGTACGATCTGCGCGACAAGGCCACGTCGGTCGAGATCAAGAGCTCGATCTTCTTCGGTAATCTGGCCCAGAACATCGCCTACGCCGAGGTCGCGGGGCAGGTGTCGACGCCGGCCGCGCTGACGGACGACGATGACGGCGGGGCCGACGAGATCGCCTCGTTCAAAGCGGCTGCGAACAAGAACACCGTAGAGGATCCGAAGATCAAGGACTGCTTCAACAAGGCCGGCGCCGACTTCCGGCCGGCGGCGACGATCACCGCGAACGCGGCCACGCCCCCGGACGATGGCTTCTTCGACGCAAAGGCGAGCTATGTCGGCGCCTTCGAGGCCGGGGACACCTGGGCCACGGGCAACTGGGTCGACTTCAGCCACAACTGAGCGAAAGCATCTCGTTGCGCGGCGTTCACCGGAACGACACACGCCCCCGGTATCCAGTGATCCAATGCCGCGGATTCTGGTGATCGAGGACGAGCCCGGCCTGCAGCAGGTGCTCGATTACAACCTTCGCCGGGAAGGCCACGAGGTCCTCCTGGCGCAGACGGGGGGCGACGGGCTCCGCGTCGCGCGCGAGGCCAGGCCGGATCTGGTCCTGCTCGACTGGATGTTGCCGGACCGCTCCGGCACCGAAGTGTGCCGCCTGCTCAAAGGGGCAACGGCGACGAGCCGGATCCCGGTGATCTTCGTGACGGCACGCGGCGACGAGGTCGATCGCATCGTCGGCTTCGAGGTGGGCGCCGCGGACTACATCGTCAAGCCCTTCAGCATTCGAGAGCTGGTGCTGCGCGTTCAAGCGGTGCTCCGCCGGACCGACAGCGTGACGCCCGCCCGGACAGTGGCCTTTGGCTGCCTGAGCATCGACGAGGACGCTCATCGGATCTGGGTCGACGAGCAGGAGATCGAGCTCACCCTGCTCGAATGGAAGCTGCTGCTCGCGCTCTACGAGAACCGCGATCGCGTGCAGACCCGCGGGGTGCTCCTCGATCGCGTCTGGGGGATGGACGTGAGCATCACCACCCGCACGGTCGATACCCACGTGAAGCGTTTGCGCGACAAGCTCCAGCGCGCGGGGGAGTACGTCGAGACGGTGCGGGGGATTGGCTATCGCTTCGCGGGGGACCCGGCGATTCCCGCGGACCCCTCGGAGGCGCGATGAGCCGGCCCGCGGTGGATCCCGGAGAGCGCGGGCCCTCGAACGAGGCGTTGATCGCGCTCCTGGTGGTCTTGACGGTGGTGGCCATGGTGCTCGCCCGGATCACGCACGCAGGGTGAGAATTGCAGGGGGCCAGAGCATTGCCGATCTCCGGCGGCGACGCGGCTCGGGGCGCAGAATACCCTCCTCGTCGGGGGCGTGGTCTGCGTCCTCGCCGCGGTGGTCTTCCCGCGCGAGCTGCCGGAGCTGCGGCGGTGGGCGCGGCCGATCTACGTTCAGATGGGGATCTCGCCGGAGATCGCGGAGGGGGTCCTGGTCACCTCGGATCTGACGCGGCCTCCGGAGGAGTAAGCGGCGCGCGTCGTGGACACGGGGGCGATGTTTCTATTAACGTGCCTCGCATGAAGATCGTCATTCCCGGCGGCAGCGGGCAAATGGGGCAGCTCCTCGCGCGCGGGTTCGTGAGCGCGGGGCACGAGGTCGTGATCCTCAGCCGGAGCGCGGCAAAGGTCGGGCGCACGGTGCCCTGGGACGGGCGCATCGTCGCCGGGTGGGCGAAGGAGATCGACGGCGCCGACGTGGTGTTGAACCTCGCCGGTCGCACCGTGAACTGCCGATATACCCCGGAGAACCTGCGGGAGATGATGGACTCTCGCGTCGAGTCGACGCGCGCTGTCGGCGAGGCGATCGCCTCGGCCGCGCGCCCGCCGCGCCTCTGGCTCCAGATGAGCACGGCGACCATCTACGCGCATCGACTCGACGCGCCCAACGACGAGGCGACGGGGAGGATCGGGGGAGACGAGCCGGGCGTGCCCGCCTACTGGGCTTACAGCGTCGAGATCGCCCGCGCGTGGGAGCGCGCGCTCAACGAGGCGGCGACGCCGAAGACGCGCCGCGTGGCGCTGCGATCGGCGATGCTGATGAGCCCCGATCGCGGGGGAATCTTCGACGTGATGCTGGGGATGGTGCGCAAGGGCCTCGGCGGCAGCGCCGCCGGTGGCGCGCAGTACGTCTCGTGGATTCACGACCACGATTTCACGCGGGCGATCGATCTGCTGATCGCGCGCGACGATCTCGAGGGGGCGGTGAACATTGCAGCCCCGAACCCACTGCCGTACGCGGAGCTCATGCGGGCGATCCGCGAGGCGTGGGGCACCCGCGTCGGGCTGCCGGCCACGAAATGGATGCTGGAGATCGGCGCCTGGGCGATGCGCACCGACACCGAGCTGGTGCTCAAGAGTCGTCGGGTAATCCCGGGGCGGCTGCTCGAGGCGGGGTTCTCGTTCGAGCAGCCAGCGTGGCCCGCGGCGGTCAAGGATCTCGTGGCCCGCGTTCGCGCTCAGAACGGGTGATTTCGTCTCCGGAGCTTCGGGGCAACAGCAGGAGACCGATCGCGAACACCGCTGTTCCCCCGAGCGTCAGGCTCCAGGGCAAGGTGCCTTTGGCCAGCAGATCGCCCGCCCAGGGAGGGCTGTAGTAGAGCAGCGCGAGGGCGAGGCCGTTGTTGAGCGCGTGGATGATCATCCCCGGGAGGATCGAGCGCGTGCACCGCCGGGTGACGCCGATCACCACCCCCAGGAAGGCCGTGGGCAAGAGGCGGTAGACCGAGGCGTGGGCCAGGCCGAAGAGGAGGGCCGATATCGTCACCGCGGCGGCGGGGCCGAGCCGGCGCAGGCCGGAGAACAGGAGGCCACGAAAGAGCAGCTCTTCGCAGATCGCGGGGGTGAGGGCGAAGAGCAAGAAGACCACGTAAAACGGCCTTCCGTTGAGGAGCAGGAAATCGCCGAGGCCCTTGGCGAGGGACTCGGGCACGGGCACGAGGCGGAGGAGAAAGCCAATCGCCACGGCCCAGGCCGAGAGGCCGAGGACGACCGCGGCGAGGGCGCCGCGCGGGGAGGGGAGGCGGAGCGCCAGCGTCTCTCGGGCCGAGAAGCCGAAGAGGAGGACCAGGCCTGTGGCGGGCAGGAGGAAGAAGCCGTACTGGGTCAGCAGGAGCGAGGTGATCGCGCCGAAGCGCTCGAGGAGCAGGCTCCCGTAGAAGAAGACCACGAAGACGGCGCCAAAGGCCGTGAGCGAGAAGGCGGCGCTGGGCTCGCCGCCGGGCCGGCGCGAGAGGCGGAGGAGGGCTCCTAGGGTGTCTTTGCCGCCGAGGAGCACGTGCTCGCGTTCAAAGACGCGGGCGGCGAGGAGGAGGGCGAGGGCGGCGTAGAGCGCCGAGGATCCGAGGGTGAGGAGGATGAGATCCGCCCTGGCCTCGCCGAGGAAGAGGGCCTTGATCAGGAGAGCGATGTTGAGGATCGGCGCGAACGACGTCCAGGCGTCGAGCTCGATCCCCGGGAGCGCGGTGAGGCCGGCGAGCAGCGTTATCGGCAGGTACACCGGCATGAGCACGTTCTGGCCGTCCTTGAAGTCCCGCGCGAAGACGGCGAGGGCGAGGAACAGCGCCGAGAAGAGGAAGCTCACCGGGATGAGCAGGACGAACGTGAGGGCGTAAATCGAGTAAGGGACAGGGACCTCGCCGGGGAGGATCCGGCCCAGGGTGAACGACATGCTCACCACGTTGGCGAGGGCCGTGAGGAGAGAGATGGTGAAGACCGCCAGGAACTTCCCGGTGATGATCTCGATCGGCCGGAGCGGCGCGCAGAGGAGGGTTTGCATCGTCCCTCGCTCTTTCTCGCCCGCGGTGAGATCGATGGCGGGGAGGAAGCCGCCGAGGAGGGACATCAGGATCAGCATCATCGGCATCATCGAGCCGAGGATCTGGCCGACGCGGCGGCGGGGCGGCGCGACGTTGCGCGGGAGGATAGAGATGGCCCGGGTGAAGCCGGGAGGGAGGTGATGGGTTGATTCGCGCTCGAGGAGCAGCTCTTTGCGGGCGCGATCGAGGGCGTCGCCGAGGCGCTCCCGGGCGAGGACGGAGTCGGCGCGGACCGAGTCGAAGTAGATCGACAGCGGCCCTTCGGCCCCGCTCTCCAGGGCGGCGCCGAGGCCCGGCCAAGGGACGAGCACGGCGTCAATGGAGCGTTTTTCCACCTGATCGCGGGCGGCGGCGAGGACTGGATTCTCGGGCTCGGTCCAGGGGGCTTTGGGCTTCTTCCCGGGATCGGGGGCCTGATCCTCGAAAGGGGACTCCGCGGGCGGGAGAGCCGGGGCGACCGCGCCGGAGAGGACTGCGCTCTTGACCTCGGCGGGGGCGCCCTCCCAGGGGCGGAGATCAAGCTTGCTCGTCGAGGTGGTGAGCCGCGTCTTCAAGGCCTCCGGGAGCTCGCCCCAGACGGCGACGCGGGAGACGCGGGTCTCGCGTGCCTCTTTGTCCGAGCCCTGGAGCTTGGAGACGGCGATGGCAAAGAGGGGATAAAGGAGGACCGGGATCAGGAGGAGGCGAATCAGCGTGCGGCGGTCGCGGAGGGACTCGGTCAGCTCTTTTCGGAGGATGACCCAGACGATGAAGAGCCTCATGGGTTCTGGCCTTCGCGGGCCTTCTCGACGTGGTGGAGAAAGGCGTCGGTGAGGTTCTGCGTCCCGGTGCGAGCGAGGAGCTCGGCGAGCGGGCCCGAGTCGACCGCGCGGCCCTCGTGGAGCAAGGCGATCCGATCGCAGAGGTGCTCGGCTTCGCTCATGATGTGGGTGGAGAAGAGGATGGCTTTGCCAGCGGCTCTGCGGCCGCGGATGGCCTCGACGATGAAGCGGCCGCTGAGCACGTCGAGCGCGGTGGTGGGCTCGTCGAGGATGAGCAGATCCGGCTCGTGGAGGAAGGCTCGAGCGATGTTGGCGCGCTGCTTTTGCCCGGCGGAGAGGGTGGCGCACGGGCGCGAGGCGAAGGAGGCCATCTCGAGATCGTGGATCAAGGCCTCGATCCTCGCGGCGAGGAGGGCTTCATCCATGCTGTAGAGGCGGCCAAAATAGGCGAGGACCTCGCGGGGGGTGAGGCGCTGGTAGAGCTGGGTGTCGCCGGAGAGGAAGCCAATGCGCTGCTTGGCTTCGAGCGGGCGCTCGCGGATGTCGAGGCCATTCAAGGTGACCCGACCCGCGGAGGGCGGGAGGATGCCAGCGAGCATTCGAAGGGTGGTGGTCTTCCCGGCGCCGTTGGGGCCGAGGAGGCCGAGGACCTCGCCGGCGTGGACGGTGAGGTCGATCCCCGCCACCGCGATCACGCCGTCGAAGTGCTTGACGAGGCCCTCGGCGAGGAGGACTGGCCGTGAGGGGCTCTCGGCTCCACCGCTCGTCCCCCCAGCCGCGCTCTCGCTCACGCGCGCCTCGCTCTCAGAAGCGCCACTTGAGGCCCATCCCGCCCGGGTTGACGAGGACCTCGGGCTTGACGCTGGCCCGGGGCGTGCGCTGGAGATACTTGTCCTCGACGACGAGGCCGGCGATGAACATCGTCAGGCCGCCCGCCTGGGCCAGGCCGTCGAAGACCAGCCAGAACGTGCCTGCGCCCTCGGCGTGGGCGGTGCTGAGGGAGATGAACGGGCCAAGGACCGGGACGAAGAGGGGGGCGAACTCGGCCCCACCGTCCGTGCTGGCGCTGAGCGTGGTGGCGGCGACCAGCCCCGAGATGATGTACGTCGAGCCGAAGGTGATCGACCCGGCGATGATCAGGGATTTATTGGCGCGCGACCGCACGGTGAAGCCCTGGGGGATGGGATCGCCGTCTTCATAAGGCAGCGTGAGCACAGGCATCATCGCGGCCGGCGGCGGGTAATACGAGGGAGGAGGGTAGTAGCCGGCGGGCGGCTGGCCATAGCCGGGAGGAGGGTAGTAGCCGGCGGGCGGCGGCCCATCGCCAGCCGGAGGTTGCCCGTAGCCGAGGTCCAGTTGGCCACGGGGCGGTGCCGCGACCGGAGCGGCGGGGAGCGCCGCGGCCGTGGGCGGGGCTAACGCCGGCCCAGGGACCGGCTGCGCGGCGGCGCTCCTCGCGCCGAGGGCGAGGGCGAGGGCCGCTGTCCATGCGCGACCCGGGAGAGCATCAATCGTCGAACGCTTCATCAATCTACCCCTGAATTATAAGCCATAGCAACCTACCGCGGAATCACAGGCCGTACATATCGTTCATGGCTTTGTTCGTGCGCTGAGCGCTCTCGACGATCGCCTCGAACACCGCGTCGCCCGAGAGGCCCTTCGCGGCTTCGCGGGCGGCGAGCTCTTCGAAGCGCGGGCCGTCGGGGTGGCCGTACTTTTCCTGATCGCGCTGCTCGAGCGCGGCGACCTCGTGGGCGTCGGTCATCATCGCGCGGCAGGTGCTGCGGGCGTCGTGGCGGATCTGGAAGGCGCGGTGGGCACGCTCTTCGGCGGAGAGGCCCTGCCGCTTCCAGTCGGCGTTGGCCAGGCCGATGGCGGCGACGAGCACCAGGTAGTGGGCGCGGATCTCGGCGTTGGTCCACGCGGTCCCGCTCGTCTTCAGGCCGAGGGCCTGGGCCGACGAGGCGGGGAGCGGTTTGCCGCTCGCGACCTCGATCGGGGCGCTCGACGGGCCGCAGCCGAAGGCGAGGATGAGCGCGACGATCCCGGAGGATCGGAAGCGAAGCTTCATTGGTGGGAGATTATCACCCCGGGGGCGAGATCACCCCGAGATTGACGCGCGGGGGAGCGCGTGGACGCTCCCCCGGGAGCCCGCGCTACGCCTGGGCTTCGGGCGTCGCCTTGAGGGCTTCGATGGTCACGGCGGCGGCCGCGGCGAGCTTGCGCCAGGCCTTGGTGCGCTTGCCGGGCTTCTTGAGGCTGATGGCCTCTTTGCG
>Ga0209181_10001286_pt1 | contig 44574 bp, 36 predicted proteins | sample MAT05_FD_187208 | JGI IMG/M metagenome (GOLD analysis project Ga0209181, IMG submission 187208) | Freshwater microbial communities from Lake Fryxell liftoff mats and glacier meltwater in Antarctica - MAT-05 (SPAdes) (version 2) | ecosystem: Environmental > Aquatic > Freshwater > Ice > Liftoff... | reverse complement strand
TGTCATAGTGTGTTTTTGATTGGTTTAAAAAAAAACGGATTTTGGTGAATTCTTCGAAGTGTAAGAAATATTGCCGACTTTTTTGCCGAAATAAAAACAATACTTAAATTTTTTATTACCAAATATTTATGAGTAGCAAAGTAGAATTAATGTTTTCTTAGCAACTTCAATTGACTGTTCTGTCCTTTTTTTCTTGTGTTGTAAAGGACTTTTAAAAAGTTAATCAAATGATCAATAAACTGTATTATATGCTAAATTCCGATGTCTCTCGGCTTAATTTCAAATACAAATTACATACCCATTAATAAATTCTTCACGTATTTTGTCGAGTTTGTCGAAACCTTTTTGAGATTTTATGCAGAATACGATTTAATTTGCGCAAAAATATATTTATGATTAAAATTAAACATGTCTTGTTTCTGGCGTTTTTTGTGTTTGCTTCGGCAGCCTTCGCCCAATTCGAATTGATCGAAAAAGTTCCGTCACAGCCAGGAAAGCCTATCATAGCCTATGAAAAGTACAAATTGAGCAGCAACGATCTTACCTTAATTATTCACGAAGATCATTCTGATCCAATTGTTCACGTTGAAATAGCTTACCATGTTGGTTCAGCTCGCGAAAGTGTTAGAAACAGTGGTTTTGCGCACTTTTTTGAACACATGATGTTTCAAGGCTCCAAAAACGTTGCTGACGAAGAGCATTTTAAATTAATTTCAAAAGCAGGAGGAACCAATAATGCTTTTACTGCCTTTGATAAAACCGTTTATACCAATACTGCACCAAGCAATTTTACCGAAACCTTGCTTTGGATGGAAGCCGATCGTATGTCAACACTTTTGGATGGCTTTACACAAGCTAAATTCGAAAGCCAACGTAATGCTGTAAAAAACGAGAAAAAACAAAGCTACGACAACCAGCCTTATGGAATGTTAAGTGAAGTAATGTTCAAAACAATGTTTGCTAATCAACCGGCCTATGAGTGGACGCCGATTGGTTTTACAGACGATTTAGATATTGCAACCTATGATGATTTGCGTCGCTTTTTTCTTAGATGGTACAAACCAAATAACGCAACCATCGTTGTTTCTGGAGATGTAAATCCTGAGGATGTAAAAAAATGGGTAAACAAATATTATGGAACTTTAACCAAAGGAAAGCCAGTTAAAAAAATGAAGATGCAGGCTCCAATTTTACCATACGATCAGTATGTTGAAATTCAAGATAACATTTATCTTCCTTTAACCTTAATGGCTTGGCCAACAGTTCCTGAGTTTCATAAAGATCAAAATGCTTTAGATATTTTAGCTTACATTATTGCAGGCAATAGTAGTTCACCATTATATAAAAAACTTGTTAAAACGGAAGATGCTGTTCAAGTTTCTTCCACAAATAGTTCATTTGAACTGGCCGGTATGATCGAAATTGATGCCGTTGCCGCTTATGGAGGTTTAACGACCAAAGAAATTGAAAATAAAATTCGTGAAGTTTTAGCCGAATTTGATGCAAAAGGTTGCACACCTGAAGAAGTAAATAAAGCCAAAACTGTATTTAAAACTAGTGCTATCAATGTAATGGACGGCGTTCAATCCAAAGCAATACAATTAAGTCATTGGAGCATGATGCTAAATAAACCCTATAACTTGAATGACGAAATTACAGCCATCGAATCTGTTTCCACTGAAGATGTAATGCGTGTTTTTAGAACCTATATAAAGGATAAAAAGTGCTTAATCATTAACGTAGTTCCTCAGATGAAGGAAACCGAAGATACATCGGTAAGCAAAAGTATTAATCCACATGGTGGGGAAGCCAAACAGGCCGACCCACAATATGAAGGATTAACTTACGAAGCACCTTCAGATAATTTTGATCGCTCTCTAAAGCCGGCTCCTCAGCCGGTTACTAATGTTAAGTTGCCTGAATATTACCAGTTAAATTTAGATAATGGCTTAAAAATAATAGGAACACAAACTACTGAAAGTCCAAAGGTGATTATTTCATTTAACATGGAAGGTGGTCAGTTGCTCGAAAACAGCAAATACCCAACAGGAACAGCATCTCTTACTGCAGGTATGATGACAGAAGGTACAACTTCTTTAACCTCTGAGCAATTTCAAAATGAATTAGATAAACTTGGTAGCAGTATGGGTTTTTCGGCTTCAGAGAATGGAACATCTTGTTATGTGAGTTGTTTGAAGGAGAGTTTAGACGCCACCTTGCGATTGTTAGAAGGCGCTTTATTGACTCCTCGTTTTGAAGCAGCAGATTTTAAACGCATGAAAAAGCAAACACTCGAAGGTATTCAAAGCAATAAGAAAAATCCTTCAAATATGTCGGATGTGGCTTTCAATAGAATCTTGTATAAAGGTACTTTAATTGAAGAATCAACAAGTGGAACATTCAAATCTGTTTCGAAAATTAAATTAGAAGATGTTAAAGATTTTTACTCTAAGTTTTATTCTCCTTCTGTAACATCTTTGGTTGTTTCGGGTGATATTTCGAAAGATGAAGTGTTGGCGAAACTTAGTTTTTTAAACAAATGGCCAAACAAAGTTGTAACTATTCCTGCTTTAGGAAACTTGCCAAAATTTGATAAAGTTCAAATTTACCTTATCGACAAGCCTTATGCTCCTCAATCGGTAGTTACTGTTTGTCAGAATCATATTCCTTATGATTTCAACGGAGATTATTACAAAACAAACATCATGTATTTCCCGTTAGGAGGAAACTTTAACAGCCGTTTAACCATGAACATTCGTGAAGAACACGGATTTGCCTACAGTCCACAATCTGCTTTTTATGGCAACAAACTTTACGGTTCATTTTTCTGGCAAGCTGATGTAAGAACTAATGCAACCGACAGCGCAATCCGCGAGGTTATGAAAGAAATTGTTAACTACAAAGCCAACGGAGTAACAGCCGATGAACTTAATTTTACAAAAAGCTCTATTTTACTTTCAGATGCATTGCGATATGAATCACCAAATCAAAAAGCAAATTTCTTAAATCGCATTATTACCTATAATTTGCCAAAGAATTACGTTGATCAGCAAAAGCAAATTATCGATGCCATCACAGTTGATGAAGTAAATGCCATTGCAAAAAAAATGTTGCATCCCGAAACAATGAGCATTATTGTTGTTGGTCATGCCTACAAAATACGCGAATCATTAAATAAACTTGGATACGGCAAGGTAAAAGAGATTAGCCTTGACTAATACCGGTTAAAAATTTTAAATCATGTCATAAAAAGGGCGACCAAATTGGTTGCCCTTTTTATATTTTCAGAGTAGATTATTAAGTCTTTCGTTTGAATAAAAAATTCAGAATGTCTTCCAAATCAAAAGAAATCATGAATATTCACGTTGCACTAAATTAATCAAACGATATTGGATATAAGACTTTATATTATAAACTTGAGGATTTTAGAGTTACACTTAATTGAACAGACCAATCATCGCTGACTAATAAAGAATACCCCCAAAACGAATATTTAAATCTCAATACTAAATACGCAAATTTCGATACTCAAATCTAAATACTTAACAACCAATCATCACTCCCCCAATTTTCTCATGAGGATTTTAGCTATAAATTAGCATCTTTGCCAATTACAACAACACCGCCCACATGCGCTTAAAATTTCTGTTTGTACTTATTATATTTTATGTGTTAGCCGGATTCGGCTGGTGGTCGTATTCATTAATTAAATTTAGCAATAATGAATTTAAATTAAAGAGTCAGATATTAAAATCCGAACGACAAACCTGCGAATTGAAAATAGTTGAAGAAGCGCGTTCCAACCAATTTATTTCCTTAAGGGCAGATACATTTCAAATTAATAAGGTCGATATTTTTATAGATACTCAGCTCGTAAATACCTATGTTCAAAAAACTTTTTCAGGTAGATATCGCATGGTGTTTAAGAACAGTTTAAACATTAAAACTGCCCGAGTAGAAATTGACGAATCAACCAATAATTTGTTAATTAAAGAACTTCAGTTAAAAAAACGAAGTTTTGCTATAGAGGCTATTTTGCTCACATTGTTGATAGCAGCAGGTATTTTTGGGGTTTATTTTAGTGTAAGTTTCGTCTTTGATTTGAACAAACAGCAAAATAATTTTTTGCTGTCGGTAACTCATGAACTAAAAACACCTATTGCAGCTATAAAATTAATTGGCGAAACCATGATGCGGAGAACTTTACCGCAAGAAAAGCAAGTAGAATTGATGGGTAATATTTTGGAGAATGCCAATCGCTTGCAGGATATGACAGAGAACATGCTGACCGCAATGCAAATGGAAAACAATTACTACAATGTGAGAAAGGAAGAAATCAACCTGTCGAATATTGTGGAAGACGTAAAGGCAAATTTTTCATTAAAAAATGCAGTAGAAGGAATAGTAGAGGAACAGATATTGTACTATGGCGATCCTGTTTTAATAAAGATGATTTTGAATAATTTGATTGAAAACGCAATTAAATACTCGGATAATCAGCCGGTTGAAATTAATTTGTACAATCGAAAAGACGAAATTGTTTTGGAAGTTAAGGACCAAGGCATTGGTATAGATCATAATTATAAGAAAAAAATATTTAAGAAGTTTTACAGAATTCAGGATGAGGAAACCCGTGAAACAAAAGGTAGTGGCTTAGGTTTGTTTATAGTAAAACAGGCTGTTGAGAAACACAAAGGCAAGATTGTAGTGAGCAAAAACGAACCTCAAGGCACAGTGTTTAGCATCACCTTTCAAGGTATTATTTGATTTGAATTACTGAAGTTTAATTTGATAGAAACACAGAGGCAAGATTCGGATTTAATTGATTCATTTAAAAAATTCTTACGGAGCTAGTTGTTTTTTGAAAGGAACCGACAATACGAAATGGTTACAAAAAAATAAATAGAAAGTTTTTTCTAAAGCTTTCTATAAGCCTTATGAAAAAAAACACAAATTCTAGTGATTACGACACCTAGGATGTTTTTAGCAAGTATTTTATCAACCGTCATTTTAAAGACTTTAGTCAGATTATTATCATTAATCAACACAAATCATGGTGTAGCCCTAAATTCTTGCATATTTGTAACACATTTTAGCGTTTAACAAATCATTAAACGTACCAATTAAAAAAAACAAGTCATGAAAAAACGAATTTTACTCCTCGAAGACGAAAAACATCTTGCCGAAACCTTGAAATTAAATCTTGAACTAGAAGGCTATAACCCGGTTACCGTAGGTGACGGTCAAACTGCCATTGCTAAATTTAAGGAAGAAAAATTTGATCTGGCAATTCTGGATATCATGGTGCCCAATATTGATGGTATTGGTGTTGCAGAAAATATCAGGCTTAACGATTCTAAAATTCCAATTCTTTTTTTATCGGCTAAAGGTACAGCAGAAGATCGAATTTTAGGACTTCGAAAAGGGGGAGATGATTATATTACTAAACCATTTAATCTTGAAGAACTGTTGCTTAGAATTAAAAAACTGCTAAGCAGAACAGATTCCGAGCCGGTAAAGGGCAACATGAATGAATACTCTTTCGGAACCAATTATATTAATTTCGATAGCTATGAAGCTAGCGGCACTGAAGGATCTTTGTCACTAACTAAAAAGGAAGCTTTACTACTTAAATTGTTGATTGAAAACAAAAACGAAGTGGTGAGTCGTGAAAAAATACTTCAAACTGTTTGGGGTTATTCAGTTTATCCAAGCACAAGAACCATTGATAATTTTATTTTGGCTTTCCGAAAATATTTCGAAATCGATCCCAAAAATCCGAAGCATTTTAAATCTTTGCGCGGAGTTGGATACAAGTTCAACGAATTCTAAAATTATTTTCATCTTCAATTTTTAAATTTTGTACTTTTGCCGTCTTTATAACCGATGGTAGAAAAAATATTAATCCTTGATTTTGGCTCTCAGTTTACACAGTTAATTGCACGCCGAATCAGGGAGTTAAACGTTTTTTCTGAAATTCACCCCTTTAATAAGGTCCCAATTATTGACGATTCTGTTAAAGGTATCATTTTATCGGGCAGTCCGTGTTCTGTTAATGATAAAGGATCACCCGATATCGATTTAGATGTTACCCAAATAAATATACCTGTTTTAGGACTTTGTTATGGTGCCCAGCTTATGGCTAAAAAATTTGGTGGCGAAGTTTCGGCTTCAGCGCATCGCGAATATGGTCGTTCGCCTTTAGCCAACCATTCCGCTTCTGCTATTTTTAATTCGGTTTCTCAAAACTCGGTGGTATGGATGAGCCATGGTGATACTATTACCAAATTACCAGAAAATTTTGAAGCCCACGCAACCACAACCAATGGTTCACTAGCCGCATTTAAAGTCATGGAAAAGCAAATTTTTGGTTTGCAGTTTCATCCTGAAGTAACCCATTCTGAAGAAGGAAAGACTTTTATAAAAAATTTTATAGTTGATATCTGCGGTTGCGCTCAAACGTGGACTCCTGATAATTATATTCACACCACAATTGGTGCTATAAAAGAAAAAGTTGGTGATGATAAAGTTATTATGGGATTGTCGGGTGGAGTAGACAGCACTGTCGCCGCAAGACTCATTCAACTAGCAATTGGTGATCGTTTGGTTTGTATATTTATCGATAATGGTTTGCTTCGAAAAAACGAGTATCATGATGTGCTTGAAGCCTATAAAACAGTAGGATTAAACATTATAGCTATTGATGCAAGCGATAAATTTTTAGATCCTTTAGAAGGCGTTTCAGATCCTGAAACGAAACGGAAAATTATTGGACGTGTTTTTGTTGAAGTTTTCGAAGAGGAATCAAGAAAAGTGGAAGGTGCAAAATGGCTAGGACAGGGAACTATTTATCCCGATGTAATTGAATCTGTTAGCGTTAACGGGCCTTCGGCTACTATTAAATCACACCATAATGTAGGTGGGTTGCCCGATAAAATGCATCTTAAAGTTTTAGAACCAATCAATAGCTTATTCAAAGACGAGGTGCGTCGCGTAGGAAAGGCTCTTGAAATTCCTGATGCCATTCTTAAACGACATCCTTTTCCTGGTCCTGGCTTGGCCATCCGTATAATTGACGATATCACCCGTGAAAAAGTTGCTACTTTACAAGAAGCTGACGCTATTTTTATCAATAATTTAAAAGAATTTGGATTATACGATGAAGTTTGGCAAGCCGGCGCGATATTTTTACCTGTAAAATCAGTAGGGGTTATGGGCGACGAAAGAACTTATCAGCATGTTATATGTTTAAGAGCCGTAACTTCGGTTGACGGAATGACAGCAGATTGGGCAGATTTGCCTCGTGATTTTTTAGTAAAAACCTCGGGAGACATAATTAATAAAGTTAGAGGTATCAACCGAGTCGTTTATGATATTAGTTCTAAACCACCTGCAACTATTGAGTGGGAATAATTTTATATTGAAAATCAGAGCCTTTGTTGTTCTAAGCTTGATAATGTTTTCATTTACATTTTCAAAGGCTAGCCGTTTGGATATTCCGAAAGATTCTTCCTATAAGGTTGCCATGATTTTACCTTTTCACCTGTACAATTATTACGGATCAAATGTAAACCGCGCAAATATTATGCTCGATTATTATCAAGGATTTTATTTGGCACTAAAAGAATATGAATCCAAAGGTCTTAATATCAAGCTTTTTGTTTACGATAATGAGCATGATACGGCAAAAACCAATGAAATATTAAAGAAACCGGAAATGAAAAAGATGGATTTGATTATTTCACCTATTTTAGATGAGCATCTTCATATCCTTAATCATTTTTCTTCCAAGTATCAAATTCCAGTAATGTCACCTTTCACTGCAATTGATAGTTTATTTCCCAACAACCCCTTGTTTTTTAATGCGGCACCTGCCGAAAAAACGAAAGCAGAGATATTTTATGAGTACTATCGCAAGATTCATCCCGATAAAATTTTAGTGATTATTAAAGACGATGAAGACTGGAATAAAGGGTTCGGGCCACAGTTAAATTACTTACTTCAAACCAAAGAAAATATCAATTATCGTATAGTTACAAAGGGTGAAATAACAAATGCCGACAGTAATTATTTACCTAAATGGAAAAACTATATCGTTTATCACTACGCCGAAAATTCAAAAGATATAAAGTTTTTAACTACATTTTTGGATAAGCATAAATCAACTTTTGAAATTGTTGGTGACTACAAACCAAATCTTTTAAAACACATACCTAAAGCAAAGCGCGATAAATATGCTATGAAAATTGTGTCCTCAGATTATACCAACCCAATGGATAGTGCCGTGGTGATGCATGATTTTAAAACGATTTATCGCAGTTTATATAACTTTAACCCAAGTCGTTATTCCGTTATCGGTCACGATCAAGCCAGCTTCATGTCGGAGATATTTCTTAAATACGATCGATTTAGAGCCAATGATTTTGTTGGAGAAAGTTATCAATATTATGCCACAAAATTTCTTTTTAAGAAGGATCGACAGTGCAATCAGAATAAAGGAATGTTTATCTTGAAAATATCCTCTGAAGATTTTCTTGAAGAGGTTAAATATTAACCAATGAATTCAAGACAAACATTTATTTTTAAGCATTTTACCAGTCTATTCGACACCTATAACGGAACAGTTCCTTTTCATTATTTCTTTAAAAAGCATTGCAAGCAAAATCCTTCTTTAGGTTCAAAAGACCGACGATTGCTTCGTGAAATTTGTTATAGAATTTTTAGAACAGGCACTATCTGGAAAGGCAAGCCTTTAAATGAAATTTTCCTTTGGCCGACTTCCGTTTCAAAACAAGATGATTTGCTGAAAGATTTTTACGAAGGTATAGTTAGTGATGAAATCAGTTTTGATTTTGACTATCCTTTTAAAGATTTATTATTAAACGAATTACGTGAACCCGAATATTACGAAAGTTTAATTCGTCAACCTTTGGTTTGGGTAAGAGTCAATCAAATCAATAAGGATAAGTTTAAGTCTAAATACAAAGACCAAGTTATTTCCGAATTCGAAATTAACTCAATGTATGTTGCCTTCGGGTTATCAAATAGTACTGCAATGGAGCCGGATCCTTTGTTATTTGAGATTCAAGATCTCGCTTCGCAACAGGTAAGTGCAGAAATTCAACTTAATAACAATCAAAAATTAAAAGTTTGGGATTGTTGCAGTGGGGCAGGAGGTAAGTCTCTATTTATGGCTGAAGAACACAAACGAATTGAATTATATGCATCCGATATTCGCCCGGCTATTCTAGATATTTTAAAAACGCGTTTTAAGCAAAAAAGATTGACAATACCTAAGTTGGCAACTATTGATTTGAACAAAAAACCAGAGAAAGTTAATTTTAACGGCCAAATTTTAGGTAGGGATTATTTTGATGTAATTGTTGCTGATGTTCCTTGTAGCGGTTCTGGAACATGGGCTCGCGAACCTGAATACTTCACTTACTTTGATGCCCGTAAAATGGATGAAATCGTCTCGCGTCAGTTTGAAATTAGCAAAAGCTCCCTTCGATTTTTAAGAACCGGCGGAAAATTTTATTACATCACTTGTTCTGTTTTTGAAATAGAAAATCAAGGAGTTGTTCAGCGAATTTCGAAAGAATGCGCAGTGAAATTAGTCAAAATGGAGAATATGTTTCGATTCAAAGATCAAGCTGACAATTTATTCATTGCAGAGTTTGATAAATCTTAATTCTAGCCTACAAAAGAATACCCCAAGCTGCTTTATAGCTGTATTTGGTGATACAAATTCTGATTGTTTGCAATCCTTAATTTATTCATTTATGGTTTCAAAAATCAAAACGTCTTTTCCTTCATAAACTAATTTCCATTGCAGTAAAAGCTCAGGGCGATCGTTTTTTAAGTCCTTTTTCCACTGTTTAGGTAATAGAGTATAATTGGGCTTCAGTATCTTAAACCATTTATCAATCAAAACTTTATCCTTCATTTTCTGGTGATTAAAAACCATTCCTTTCCGGTCGAGATAAACTAAAGGTGTGTTGAGAGGGTAATCATATAATACAAATATGGTAGAGTTCTTTGGAACATTGTTTTGCTTTACCCACTCAGAAGCTTCAAGTAAGTAGGTTCTATAATCCCAAATTTCTCTGCATGGCAATTGGTAAACTTCGCTTTGCCGCAATTTCGATTGTTTTAAACTTTGAGGGGCCATTCCCTGCAAAATGTAAATAAAAACGAGAATTCCTAAGCAACCTCGTGTCAAAAGCATCAATCCATCGATGCTTAAAATCAGTACAAAAGGGATAATTGTACAAATAGCATAATAATCATGATCCATTAGTTGTTTGCCCATGAGTATGACAAAAGTAATCATGCCTAATGTTATAATGCCTTTAAAAATCAGAACGCCTTTTTGCACAAACCGACTGTTTAACGAAACCATAAAGGACAGCAGTACTACCCAATATTGAGTTTCTCTAAAATATTCGCGATGCCAACATACCACATTGTCCCAAATATCCGAAAAATCACTGCTCTTATTGATATGTCTCGAAGCACTCAGAAATACTGTTGATTGGTAGTTATAATTAGCGTAAATGGTAAAATAAAGCGCAATCCCAAAACACAAAATCATACTTGCAACAAATATTGAAACCACACATATTATTTGACCTCTAGTAATTAATTTGTCGACAAAAAAGGCATCTATTAAAAACCAAAGAAGATAAGCTATTGGGAACATTGCGGATGTAAGTTTTAACATTGATGCGCCAAATCCCCAAGCTAAAGCGAGATAAATTGCATTGAATTGAAGTTTAAGCCTGAACTTTTCAAAATAGAAATAGCTTATCAGAACAAGTGCCAAAGAAGGAATATCGGGCAAAAAATTAAAACCATAAAATAGAAGTAAAGGTGATAGCAAGAAGAATAAAGGAATCAAAACTTGTTGAAACCCATTTCCTCCGTGGTTTTTAATGTTTAATAATAAAAATTGCAATCCAATACATAAAATGGTGTAAGTTAAAATTCTATATATCAAAAATAATTCATCTCTAGCACCAAAAGGTTTAGCAATTACTGCCGTGATATATTGAATTACCGGAAATTCTACCCCAGTTAAACCATTGTTGTATTCTAAATAATTGGTTTGAGGTCTTAGGAAATTAAGGCCATTATCATAGTAATTTATGGCAATACTAAATCGGTCAGCTTGGGCCCAAAAATGGATTCCTTGTGGTCGGAAATCATCTTGATACCCATTGTAAACCTTAAAAAAAACTACAATGCAAAAGAGAAAGAGTATGGCTTGAGAAAAATAGCCGGGGGTTCTGCTAAAACGGTTGTTGAATTGGTTATTTAGTTGACGAAATTGGATGTTTATCACTCAGTATTAGGATTAGATCGGTGTTTATATTAGAAAATGTTTAGCTGTTTTTTAAGTTTGCCGGGCAATGAAGTTGCTACCAATTGGTAGGAATGGTCGGTCCATTCATAAATTAGATAATCGGCAATAGACCCATCGCAACTTACCGTATTCCAATGAACTTTATTCATGTGATATCCAGGTTTTACACCCGTGTAATGCTCGCGTAATAAAATTGCTTTTTCAGGGTCACATTTCAAATTTATGGAATTGAAATTTTCGATGTCGGTTAACGCAAAAATTTTACCACAAACCTTAAAAGCCAAGGTTTCAGAATCAAAAGGAAAGGATTCTGTTACTCCGGGTTTGTTGAGGCAATGCAAACGATAAAATTCAATATCCACGTTATTGTCAAATTATTTACAAAAAAAAGGATTTTTTTGCAACGATATGTAATCTTGCGAGTCTAAAATTATATATTTGAGGATAATTTATGATTAGAAACTTACTCATTGTTGTTCTCGTAACTTTTTCAATAATTTCAGAAGCGCAAATTACGGAACTGAACGGAAGTCCTTCTAAACAGATGGTTTCGGAAGTTGAAAGTCCTGCATTTCGTAAAAATAACGGACAGTGGGACAATGAAATTTTATATAGAATGATGAGTGGGCATACGTCCATAGCATTTTATAAAGACAAAATTCAGTTTGGATTACGCAAAGTTTCTGATAAGAAGTCAAAATCAAAAAATCATCCCGAAATTGCCTATACCATTTGGGATTTGAGGATTGAAAATAAAAATGCAGGAAGCATATTACTTAGCGAAGGGAAATCAACTTCTAAAATCAATTATTTTAAAGGTGAAAGTGGAAAATCAATCGAAATAGAAGAATCATCTAAACTTACTTATTCCAATGTTTACCCTAATATCGACCTTGTTTTTTACCTAGATAAGCGGAAAACCTTAAAGTATGATTTCGTGGTTAAGGTTGGTGGAAATTTGGCGGATATCAAACTCACTTACGACGGAATCAAAAAATTAAAAAAGGATCATCATGGCAACCTAATTATTACGGCACCATGGGGAAATAAATTAAAAGAAGGCAAACCTATTTCATGGCAAACTATTGGTGGAAAAAATGTAGAGGTAGATATTGAATATCAAGTTTCGGGAAACACCTTGTCGTATAAATCAAATTCTACACTTCAGTCTAATGCTACTTTGGTTATTGATCCAATGATGCTTGACTGGAGTACTTATTTTTATGGCAAGCAAGGAACCACAGGCTGGGGCTATACCTATGTTATGGATATGGATATTGATAAAGCAAATAATGTTTACGTTACGGGTTTTACCACCGAAAAGTTTCCAATGAAAAAAGGGACCTATGACACAATTCCAAACAGTACATTTTACGATGGTTTTGTTGCAAAAATGTCGGTAAACGGCGATTCGCTTATTTATTTTACTTACGTAGGGGGAAGCAGTTTTTCATATATCCTTTCAATTGCTGTAAATTCACAACAACAACCAGTTATTTCAGGTTTTACTTATTCTCAGGATTATCCGGTAACAAGCAATGCCTTCGACAAAACAAAAGGAAGTAGTAGCGGATATAGAGGATTTATAACTAAGTTTTCAAGTGATTTTAAATCGCTTATCTTTTCAACATTTTTTGGCAACTCAAACAGCTGGGGAACTGTTATTCAAGCCATGTCTATCACTTCTAATGGTGATGTGATTTTTACTGGCAATACCAATGCAAACGATCTTCCGGTAACCACAGGTTGTTATCAAAGTAAATACGCTGGTGGAGCCAACGATGCATTTTTAACTCGTTTAAGTGCTGATGGTTCTAAATTAATTTACTCAACCTATTTTGGTGGCACTGGTGATGACAAGGCTACTGATTTGAGTGTTAATGCAACTGAAGATGTATATATAGTTGGTTCAACTTCCAATTCAAATTTTCCTTTAACTATTGGTGCGCAAGGACCTTTCAAATATTCCAATTCAGATGCTTCAGATGGTTTTGTGGCTCGAATTCAATCGGATGGCAAAAAAATGATTTGGAGCAAAATGATGGGTGGTTCTGACAATGATTACTTTGAAGGCTTATACGTCAACGCTAATGACGAATTATACATTGCTGGCTATTCCAACTCATCTAATTTTTACACAACAGCAGGTGCCGTTCAACCCAGTTCTAAAGGTGGTTATGATCACGTGATTGTAAAAATGAATAAATCAGGAACTAACCTTTTTTATAGCACTTATTTAGGCGGCAGTGGAGATGATTATTTTTATACAAATAGTTGGTGGACATCAAATATTCGAATAACAGCAAATGTTAAAGGCGAAGCCATTATTGGTGGTGTAACAAAATCATACAATTACCCAATTACATCGGATGCTCTGCAAAGCAAAAATAATTCGAAAGGAACTTGGGGCTGGTCCACGAATGTTGCTATTTCAAAGTTGAGTTATGATGGAAGCACGGTTCTTTATGGTACTTATTTTGGTGGCTCGGAATTTGAATGGCCAACCACCTTAAAAGTTAAGAAAATTAGCTGCATGAGTAGTATTCTTTACGGTGGAATCACAGCTTCTAAAGATTATCCAACTTCAAAAGGTGTATTTCAGGAAAAAAGTAAAACCACCACCACGGGTTATAGTTATTCAGGTTTTATGTCGCGATTCAGAGACACTTTATACACCGAACCCATAAAATTTCAAGCAGATATAATTGAATGTGATAATGTTTTTGAAATTTTAGACGCAAAAAATAGGGGTGCAGATTATTTGTGGAGTGATAAGTCAAAACGGCAGAACTTAATAGTAGCGGATACAGGCGTTTATTGGGTTCGTGCTACTTACGGTTGTGATACTGTGAGTGATACAATTCGAATACGTTTAGAATATTCTCCTAAACTTAAATTGCCAGCTGATACTATTTTGTGTAATACTATTTTAGGATTAAAATTGGATGCCCAAAATGCCAAAATTAAACGTAGTTTTCTTTGGAACACAATGGACACTGCACAGATTATTACTGCCAAAAAACCTGGACAATACCATGTAACCGTTAAAACCCCTAATTGTGGTGAAATATCGGACACCATTGAAGTCAAGTTTTTTAGTATACCAGATTTAAAAATCATTAAAGATTCTTTATTCTGTGATAAGATTAATTGGTTAGTTAAAACGGATTCCTTAGGACCAGAAACAAAATATAAATGGAGTACAGGCGATACTTCTTTAACAACCAAAATAAATAATGTTGGTACTTATTATTTAAAAGTAAGTAACTATTGCGGTTCAGATTCATTTAATTTTAGTTCAAATTTAATTTATACCCCAGTTGTCAATATGCCAAAAGATACAGTAGTTTGTAATCAATTTAACTTAAAATTTAAGGTTGGGCGACCCCAAAATCAAGAATTGTATACATGGTCTGATCCAATTCAGAAATCTGTTTTCTTCAATACCGACGACTCAATAACTTTAAGTAGTCCGGCATATTTAGCGATTAAAATAAAAAACCTTTGTGGTTCGGCCAAAGATTCAACCTTAGTTCAGCAAAGGTTTTCGCCAAAGATTAATTTGGGAAATGACAGTATCACTTGCAATACTATCAATAAAATTTATACCATCGGAAAAGCCAATAATGCTGAAAATTATCTTTGGAGTGGAGGATATACTTCTAACAGTTTAACTATTACAGGTCCAGGTAAATATTGGGCTATGATTAAAAATGTGTGTGGAACCGTTTCTGATACTATTGAGTTTGGTCAGAAAAGTTTACTCAAAATTAATCTTGGTAGAGATTCTCAGTTTTGTGATGTTGTTAATAAGAAACTTGATATTTCGCAACCCGATGGCGATGCGAAATATTATTGGAGTACAGGTTCTACCGCAACTTACAATACCGCAACCACTCCTGGGAAATTATTTGCTTCAATCACCAATTTTTGCGGTGTGGTTTCCGATACCGTTCTTTACACATTAATTACCAAACCTAAAGTTGACTTAGGTAACGATTACATTTATTGTGATGTTGTTAAACCAGTAAATAAAGTTATTGGAAAGGCCAACAATGATGAAATTTATTTGTGGAGTGATTCGAAAACTGGCACATCAAACGATTTTAATTCGGCAGGTAAATTCTGGGTTGATTTAAGTAATAAATGTGGTATAGCTTCCGATACTTTCGTAGTGAAATTGGTGAATAGTCCTTTGGTTAATATTGGGCTAGATACTGCCCTTTGTGGTTTATTTAACTTACCCCTTAATGCAGGTAATCCGGGATACAGCTATCTTTGGGAACCAAGCGGAGAAACAACTCAAACTATTTTTGCCAACCAACAAACAACATATAAAGTTACAGTTTTCGATATATATGGATGTTTTGGTGTTGATGAAATGGAAGTAAAGGACGATTGCAAAAGCAAGTGGTTTATACCAAATTCGTTTTCACCAAATGGTGACAATCTAAATGATAAGTTTTTACCTTATTTTCTTAACTGCGAAGGATATTCAATCAGCATATATAATACTTGGGGCGAAATTATTTACCAATCAACAAATCAGCTTGAAAGTTGGGATGGAACTTATCAAGGTAAGGAAGTTCCTATAGGTAATTTTAGTTATACCATTCGCTTTAAAAGCGGTGAAAATAGACGCTGGTATTTGATTAATGGTGTAATTACAGTTGTTAAGTAGGCGTGCTTAAAAATTTAAGTGCTCATTCTAGGCAACATGGAGAGGTGAATATTGACTTGGATGTGCCTCAAGTTTCAAACGCCACAAGTAACCGCTGAAAACGGATTTTATAAAAAGATACATTTAAAGTTTCATAAAAATATTAAATTCATTATCGGGATAAAGTAATTAGTTAACTTGATGTACTTTTAAGAAGACCTAAATAAAGTATTTGCCTATACCTGAATTCTTTCATTTCCAGAAAATTTTAAACAACGTAAATTGCAGGTCGATTTGAGTTGATGAAACCTGTTGAAATTTTAGAAAAATATTGGGGCTATAAATCTTTTCGGCCACTGCAGGAAGCGATTGTAGATTCAATCATTTCTAAAAAGGATACTCTTGCTATTTTGCCAACAGGTGGCGGAAAATCCATTTGTTTTCAAATACCTGGTCTTTGTCTTGGTGGTATCACCTTAGTCATTTCACCACTTATTTCACTCATGAATGATCAGGTTGAAAATCTCAAGAAAAGAGGTATTTCTGCTATTGGTTTGCATTCGGGACTATCAAAAAATGAAGCAGAGATTGAGTATTCTAATTTCAAAAACGGGAAGTACAAATTTGTTTATGTTTCACCAGAAAGAATAAAAACCGAGCGTTTCAGGGATATTATTTTGGTAACAAACATTACCTTGCTAGCAATAGACGAAGCGCATTGCATTTCACAATGGGGCTATGATTTTAGACCCGATTACCTGCTTATTTCAGAACTTCGAGGCTTTTTGAAGAATGTTCCGATAATAGCACTTACTGCTTCGGCAACTCCAAAAGTAGAGCAAGATATTCAAACCTACTTAGCCATTGAAAACAATGCCCAAACCTTTCGTCAAACCATAGTAAGACCAAATCTGAATTATGTGGTTTTGGATGATGAAAATAAACATGAGCGTCTTCTTAAAATATCACAAAGACTTACAGGTACAGGCTTGATTTATACGCGAAATCGCAAATCAACGGTTATGATTTCTGAATTTTTAAATAAAAATGGAATTGGAGCCGATTATTATCATGCTGGTTTAGATTATGATGAGCGATTCAAAAAGCAAGAGTCTTGGCAAAATGGAAAAACACGAATTATAGTATGCACGAATGCCTTTGGGATGGGAATTGATAAAAGTGATGTTCGTTTTGTTGTTCATTTCGATTTGCCTGAAAGCCCCGAAGCCTATTATCAAGAAGCAGGTAGAGCAGGAAGAGATGGTTCTGACAGTTGGTGTATTTTACTCTACTGTTATCCGGATTTAGTGCAAGCCGAGAGGCAAGCTTTAGCTAAGTTTATGGAAAAAAGGCAAGTAGAACTAATTTATAATGCCCTTTGTAATCATTTACAAATTCCATATGGGGGCGGATTTGATGAAGTTTATGAACTTGATACCCATGAACTGGCGCAGAAGTACAAGTTAAGTCTTCCCGAAATTTATACTGCCTTTGGCATGATGCAAAATGATGGTCTACTTAAAATTTCAGAAGCCTTTACCAATCCATCTCGACTTAGAATAATTGCCGATAATAATATGTTGTATCAGTTTTATCTGAAAAATGCATCCTTCGAATTATTTATAAAGACGGTACTTAGAATGTATGGTGGGATTTTTGATAATTATGTTCATATTTCAGAATTTGATATCGCCAGAAATATTAAACTGCCAATTGATAAAATTAAATCTGGATTAAAAAGACTGACACGAATGCAATTGTTCGATTATATTCCACAGAATGATGAACCTGTCGTTAATCTTTTAATACCCAGGCCGGTTCATATTCCCTATAATAAAGTTCGATGGGATTTTTTGAAACAAGCTGCTATGGAGCGATTGGCGGCAATGGAGAAATACGCCACAAATAAATCGTGCCGACAAACTATTTTGGCTGCCTATTTCGGAGAAAGTAAAACACAGATTTGTGGTAAATGCGATTATTGTCGAGAAATGAAAAGGAATACAGGTAAAACAGAACGCGATGTTAAATCCTTTTTAAAAGATAATTTAACTCAGAAACCACTTAACTATGAGTCACTTTTAGCCTTATTTAGCGAGATGCCTGAAAAAATTGAAGTTCTGCGTTCTTTAATGGATAATGGTTTGCTTAAAAAAAACAAGGAGGGTTTATTTACTTGGAACGAATAATTAAAAGAATTATAGTAACAGTTTCAAATGACATTGTTACAGATCAAAGAATGGCGAGAGTTTGTGAAACCCTTTCGAATGAGGGCTATTATGTTGAAATTATCGGACGTCGTTTGATTAATTCATTGCCTTTGACAAGCAAACCATACAAACAAACGCGCCGAAAACTTTGGTTTAACCATGGACCCTTGTTTTATTTTGAACTGAATTTACGTTTGATATTTTTATTGTTATTCAAAAAGGTGAATATCATAATCGCCGTTGATTCAGATACAGCATTGGCTGCCACAATTGTAAGAAAATTTAAAAAAATAGATTTTGTATTGGATGCACATGAACTTTTTTCGGAAGTACCAGAGCTTGCCAATCGCAAAGCTGTGAAACGAATTTGGCAATGGATAGAAAAGGTTACAATAAAAAATGCCGATTTATGCTTCACTGTATCTCAATCGATAGCCGAACATTATTTTAGTCTTTACAAAAAGGAATTTTTTGTACTTCGAAATTTTCCTCACTCCTTTCACTCGAAAGTTAAAAAGGCTAATAATGAATATATTCTTTATCAAGGGGCGGTTAATGAGGGACGTGGTCTTGAGGCTTTGATAGATGCTTCGGCCAGCTTAAATGTGGTAATTAAAATTGTCGGCGATGGCGACAAATTGGAAATTCTTAAAAAAAAGGTTACAGAAATGAAACAAGAGTCTAAAGTTGAATTTCTTGGTAAATTAGCTCCAGATAGGTTACAACTACTTACTAAGGATGCATGGTTGGGTTATAATTTACTAGAAAAAAAAGGCTTGAGTTATTATTACTCTTTATCAAATAAAACATTTGATTATATACAAGCGGGAATTCCTCAGTTAATGCCTGCATTTCCTGAATATCAAAAGCTAAATGCTCAATATAATTTTGGTTTAGAAATACAATTAGTATCTGAACAAATAATAAAAGCAGTAAAATTTCTTCAAGATAATTCCGAACTCTATAATCAATTAAAGCTTGGAGCTTTAAAGGCCGCCAAATTTTGCAATTGGGAACAGGAAGAAAAAGTGCTTATAGAAGCCATGCGAAGTATTAAATAATCTTTAAATAAGTTTCTATTTTCAGATTAATTGACTTCGAAAGTCAAAAAATAATTTAGGCTTGTTTTCTTTAAAATGAATTGTTTTCGCTTTTAAAAACTTGAAAACCTATCTTTGCCAAGCCGATGACCCCTGAATTAACTCAAACGCCCGAAGATCTTGAAAAGAAGGAAATAATTAAGCGCTACAGGCATTTATTGAGAGCTGCAAAGCGCGTTACTACAAAAGCGGATAAAAAGTTAATTCGAGATGCCTTTGAATTGGCAGTTGAGCATCATAAAGAGATGCGCCGAAAATCTGGTGAGCCATACATTTTTCATCCATTAGCTGTTGCTCAAATTGCTGCCGAAGAAATAGGATTGGGTGCAACATCTATTGCTTGTGCCTTAATGCATGACTTAGTTGAAGATACCGAAGTTGATCTTGATTTTATAAAAAATAAATTCGGTGTTCAGATTGCGGCCATTATTGATGGTTTAACAAAAATTTCCGGTGTGTTCGATGAGAAAAATTCTCCCCAAGCTGAGAATTTTCGTAAAATGCTTTTAACATTAAGCGATGATGTTAGAGTTATTCTAATAAAAATTTGTGATCGTTTACACAACATGCGAACTCTCGAATTTATGAGTCGCAATTCACAGTTAAAAATTGCGTCTGAAACCTTATATCTTTATGCACCTTTAGCTCACCGACTCGGAATTTACTCATTAAAAACCGAAATGGAAGACTTGGCACTCAAGTACACGGAACCTGAAAAATACCGCGAAATTTCCAAAAAACTAAGTCAAACAAAAGAGGATCGGGATAAATTTATAAAAGCATTTGTAAAGCCTATCAAGTTGGAATTAGGCGAAATGGACATGAAATTTGAAATAAAAGGTCGTCCTAAATCAATTTATTCCATCTATAATAAGATGAAAAAGCAGCAAGTCAGCTTCGAGCAAGTGTATGATTTGTTTGCCATTCGAATTATTTTGGATAGTTCAAATGAAAATGAAAAAAAGGATTGTTGGAATGCCTATAGCGTTGTAACTAGCATTTATAAACCCAATACCGAACGATTGCGGGATTGGATTTCAACTCCCAAATCAAATGGATACGAATCTCTTCACATCACGGTTATGGGCCCAATGGGGCGCTTTGTTGAGGTTCAAATAAGAACCCAACGAATGGACGAATTGGCCGAACGCGGGTACGCTGCTCATTGGAAGTACAAAGAAAACGCCAAGGAAATAAGCAATTATGATAATTGGCTAAATAATATTCGTGAAATGCTTGAAAATCCAGAGAATAGCGCTTTGGATTTTGTGGAGGAATTTCATACCAATTTTTTATCGGAAGAGGTGTTTGTATTTACGCCAACGGGAGATCTTAAGAAATTACCTGTTAAAGCAACCGCCTTAGATTTTGCCTTTGATATTCACTCCGATATTGGCGCTAAGTGCATAGGTGCTAAGGTTAACAATAAAATAGTTCCTTTAAGTCATGTTTTGCAAAATGGCGATCAAGTTGAAATTATAACATCCGCCAAACAAAAACCCAATAAAGATTGGTTGAATTATGTGGTTACCGGCAAAGCCAAGCATCGCATCAAGCATCTTTTAAAAGAGGAGAAGCGAAATGTTGCAGAACTTGGAAAAGAAATATTAATCCGGAAATTTAAGAGTGAGAAAGTTGATTTTAGCAAGGAAAATATTTTAACTATTTGTAATTACTTTAAAGCACAAAGTGAGCTTGATTTTTACTTTATGATTTCTAAGGAAGTTATTGCAAAAGAAAAACTTAAAATCAGGCAAATACTTAATGAAGAGCAAATTCACCAACGTGAACACTTAGTTGGAAGCAATAAAAATACGGATAAACTTAAACATGAAAATGTTAAACAGGATGCCATCATTATTGGTGACGATAATATTCAAATGGATTATTCCATGGCGAAATGTTGTTCGCCTTTACCCGGAGATGAAATTATTGGTTTTGTAACCATTGGTGAAGGGATAAAGATTCATCGCTCAAATTGTAAGAACGCAATTTCATTGATGAGTCAATATAGCTACCGCGTGATAAAATCGCATTGGGCTAGTGATAAATTATTACTCCCCGAATCCTACGAAACCTTACTCAAAATAACCGGAATAGATGGAGTTGGTATTGTTAGTAAAATTACAGATATCATCTCAAAAGATTTGCAAGTAAATATGAAATCGATATCTTTTGAATCGTTTGATGGAACTTTCGTTGGAAATCTAACTGTTTTTTTAAAAGATACCTCACATTTACAAGCCTTAATAGATAAATTGAAAGCGATAGATCCCTACATGCAAGTAACGCGCTTAAATGTTGATTAATTGATTGAAAAGATTGTTTCAATACCATTATTTTTGAAACCCTATAAATGGATACCAACTTAAATATAATTAAGGAAGAGGTTAAAAAGCTCTTTACCGACTTTCTTGAAAAAAAAGGTCAACGAAAAACACCTGAAAGGTATGCTATACTTGACGAAATTTACAGCAAGAAAGCTCATTTTGATGTAGATACGCTTTTTATTCAAATGAAAAATCGAAATTATCAAGTCAGTAGAGCTACTGTTTATAACACATTAGATTTGTTGTTGGAGTGTAGTTTAGTAGTTAAACATCAATTCGGTCAAAACATGGCACAATTTGAGCAAGCATTTGGATACAAGCAACACGATCACATGATTTGTCAGGTTTGTGGAAAGGTAAGTGAATTTTGCGATCCACGCATAGCCCAAACTGAAAGTATGATGGGCGGATTATTAAATTTTGAAATTACCCATCATTCTCTAAATCTTTTTGGCAAACCAAAGGTAGACGACAAGGGTATTTGTTTGAATTGTGATAATGTGGTTTCTTAATTAGAAAAACAAAACCAAATATTTAAAGAAAGAATAGGAAAAATATGGTAGATGTATTGCTGGGGCTCCAGTGGGGAGATGAGGGGAAAGGTAAAATTGCCGATTATTTAACACCGGGTTATGATATTGTAGCAAGGTTTCAAGGTGGTCCTAATGCGGGACATTCGCTTCATTTTAACGACCAAAAATTTGTTTTAAATACTATTCCTTCGGGAATTTTTAGAGATAATTGTTTAAATGTGATTGGTAATGGGGTGGTTGCCGATCCAGTTCGCTTAAAAGTTGAAATCGAAAAGTTGGTTGCTGCCGGAGTGGACGTTAAAAGTAAATTACTCATTTCGAAAAAAGCACATATAATTTTACCAACCCATTTAATTTTAGATGCAGCAAATGAAGCATCCAAGGGTGATAAAAAGATAGGAAGTACCTTGCGGGGAATAGGTCCAACTTACATGGACAAAACCGGAAGAAATGGCTTGCGTATTGGCGATATAATATCCCAAAATTTCAATCATCAATATCAGGATTTAGTTCAAAAACATTTAAAATTAATCCAAAACTTTAATTTCACAGATTACGATTTACCTGCTTTAGAGGCTCCATTTTTTGAAGCGCTCGAATTTTTAAGAGGATTTAATCTTATAGATAGTGAATATTATTTAAATCAGGCTTTAAAAGATAATAAACGAATATTGGCCGAAGGAGCTCAAGGCAGTTTGCTTGATATAGATTTTGGTTCTTATCCTTTCGTAACAAGCAGTAATACTACTGCTGGCGGAGTTTGCACCGGCTTGGGAATTCCACCGGGATCCATTGGAAAAGTAATAGGAATCTTTAAAGCATATTGCACTCGTGTTGGCAGCGGTCCTTTTCCAACAGAACTAAATGATGCCATGGGAGAGCAATTGCGAAGGCAAGGTAATGAATTTGGAGCTACCACAGGGCGTCCACGCAGAACCGGCTGGCTAGATTTACCTGCCTTACATTATTCCGTGATGATTAACGGTGTAAATGAGTTGATTATGATGAAAAGCGATGTGCTTTCAGGAATTGATGAAGTAAAAGTATGCACATCATATAAAGTTAACGGGACTGAAACTTTGCAGATGCCTTTCGATATTTGCAATGCCATTGTAGAACCTGTATATGAATCATTCAAAGGTTGGCAAGATGATTTAACCCAGATTCGTTCGTTTGATGCGCTTCCTGATTCATTTAGAAGTTACTGTAGTCAAATTTCAAATCGTTCCAATTGCCCAATAGGTATAATATCCGTAGGGCCTGATCGTGAAGAAACCATTCGCGTTGGGAATTCCTAAAATTTAAAATTATTTATAAATATACATTCACTTAAAAATATGAACATTCACGAATACCAGGCCAAAGAAATCCTAAAAAAATTCGGCGTAGCCATTCAGGATGGCCGAGTTGCAACAACACCAGAAGAAGCAGTAACAGCGGCTCAAACCATGAAAGAACTATACAACTCTGATTGGGTTGTCCTAAAATCACAAATCCATGCCGGTGGTAGAGGAAAAGGTAAAATAGTTGGAACTGAGCAAAGAGGAGTCGCTTTGGCAAAAAATCATGACCAAGTTAAAGAAATTGCAAAAAATATTTTAGGCAATGTTTTAGTCACTATCCAAACAGGCCCCAAAGGCAAAAAAGTTAATAAAGTTTTAGTAGCTCAAGATGTTTATTATCCGGGAGCATCTGAGCCTAAGGAATATTATATGAGTGTATTATTGGATCGTTCAACAGGGCAAAATGTTATAATGTACACCACAGAAGGTGGAATGGATATTGAAGAAGTTGCTCACAACACACCTGAAAAAATTTACAAGGAATCTATCGATCCACTTGTTGGATTGCAGCCGTTCCAAGTGCGTAAAATTGCGTTTAATTTAGAACTTACAGGAAAAGCCTATAAGGAAATGATTGCATTTGTTACTTCATTATATAAAGCATATGAAGAAATAGATGCCTCCATGTTTGAAATTAATCCGGTTCTAAAAACGAGCGACGACCGTATTATTGCGGTTGACGGAAAAGTTGGATTGGATGATAGCGCCTTATATCGTCACCCTGATTTATTGGCACTTCGCGATTTAGAGGAAGAAGATCCTACAGAAGTTGAAGCCGGAAATTCTGATTTAAACTATGTAAAATTAGACGGAAACGTAGGCTGTATGGTAAATGGGGCAGGGCTAGCTATGGCCACCATGGATATTATTAAATTATCAGGCGGCGAACCTGCAAACTTTTTGGACGTAGGAGGCTCTGCAAATGCCGAACGTGTTGAAAAAGCAATGCGTATTATTTTAAAAGATCCTAATGTGAAAGCCATCTTAATTAATATTTTTGGAGGGATTGTTCGTTGCGATCGAGTAGCACAAGGCGTGGTTGATGCTTATAAAAATATAGGTGAAATTCCTGTTCCAATTATTGTTCGATTACAAGGCACCAATGCTGTTGAGGCTAAAAAGTTAATTGATGAGAGTGGTTTAAAAGTAAAGTCGGCCATTACTTTAAATGAAGCTGCCGGTTTAGTTGAAACTGTGTTAAACTAACTATTTAATCCGCAATTAATATTTTTAGCAAAGGCTATGCTAAACCGAATTGTTAAAATGTCGTTTAAAAGTGAAAATACAGAAACTTTCCAAAGTTTATTTTTACTGGTAAACGAACAAATTCGAACTTTTCCGGGATGCCTTGGTGTAAAACTTTTACGAGATATAGAAAACCCGAATATTTTTTTTACATACAGTATTTGGGTCAATCAAAATGCCTTGAATGCCTATCGCAAATCAGCATTTTTTGATGATACTTGGCGTAAAACCAAAGTTTTGTTTGATAATAAACCTCAAGCTTGGAGTTTGTTGGAGCAATAAAAGAATTTTGCAAACCGTTTAACATTTTAATAATTGTGAATTTCCCCTTATGTTTGAAAAATAAAATGAGAAAAGTCTTATTCATATCCAGTTTGTTTTTGTCTATCGGTTTTGCCGATGCTCAACCCATAAATATAACCAAGGCTGAAGCAGCCATTGAAGACGGTTTTTATGAAAGAGCTTACAAGTTAACCACCGAAGCAATTGAACATGAACAAACCAAGAAAGATCCACTTGCCTATTACTTAAGGGCTGTAAGTTTATATAATTTATCAAAAGAAGAATTTTTTGTAAAGAAAAACCCGGATGCTTTAAAAGATGCATGCAAAATGGTACTAAAAGGCCAACAAAAGGATAAGGAGAAACTTTATAAAGAACGATTTGAAGAATTTGTTGCTGATTTAGTAAAAACTAATAATGCGCTTGCAGATGATGAATATCTTGTTAAGCGTTTTTCAAAGGCTATCAAATTGTATAATGTGTCTTTTAGCTTAAATGGTGATACAACAGCTTATTTTATGATCGGCAAATCCTATCAGTATGCTGCCGATACAGTAACTGCAAAATTTTATTTCAGAAATTTGGTGAACTGGTATAATGAAGCAAACAAATCAGGCAAAACAATCAATAATCCTTATATTGATCCTTTTTTATTTTTAACAGATGTGCATTGGGCCAAAAGAAATTATGACTCAGCCAATTACTATTTAGATGTTGCCAGATCAATATTCGGAGATAAAAATGCACGTATAAATTTTTACCAATACAGCATTGCAAAGCAGCAAGTTGCCAGTCAGCCGCCTTCTTCCCTTATGATGGAAGTTGTAAAAAAGGCTCTTATTTACAGTTCGTCTGATACGTTTTTTATAAAAAAGGAAAACGCACTTGCCTTATATTTAATTCGCAATCGTATCGACGCTGCTAATTTTAGAGAAGCCGATACCATGATTAATCAGTTTTCCAGAAGCAAGGCCCTCAAGGGTAACGATCCTGCATTTCAGTCTTTAAAAGACCTTGATATTTTCTTACAACCCTTTGCCGAAAATGTTATGTGGAAAATGAGTGATAATTATTATTTCAATACCCACTACAAAGCCGCTGCTTATTTGGGTAAAATGTACATTCGAAGAACTGCCACTTCTAGCGATACGATTATACCAACAGATAAGGAAATTTTGGCTAGATGGATTAAAATAATTGAATTTGCCTCCGATAATTCGCTGCCAGGCTATGTCGCCATTCTCATGAATCAGGCAGTTACAGATTACCCCGCATCGAAAGAATTGACGGCATTAAAAAAAAAATTATTGATAAAATAATTAAAAAGCCGCTTACCGCAAAAGACAGATATCAAATTAATAAATTGTTTTCAGGTGGTAAAGTTGTAGCCCCTGAATATAAACTCGTTTATAAGGATAATCTTTACGCTTTGCTCAATGCCTATATTGCAGACGGAAAACTGCTACAAGCTTCGCAAATCATAAAAACAGAGCAAGTTAAAGATCCGATTGATGAAAAACTAAATCAAATCGAACTCACACTGAGTAAGGAAAACTTCAGAGTCAATTATTTTAATACTCGAATTCAAAGTCGAAAAGTTGATAATAAAGTTATATCCGAATACGAATGGAATGGGAGCACCAAACCATGTTTACCCGGAACCATTGCCGATTCTATTCAACAACGTGTAGAAGACCGAATTAATTTTTTTAGAGTAAGTGCCGGAGTTCCGCCAATTTATCTCGATTCACAACTCAATGATTGGTGTCAACGTGGGGCACTCATCATGGAAAGCAATAACAAACTCAATCACGAAATTCCTAACACTTGGCCATGCTTTACCTTAGAAGGTGCCGAAGCCGCTAAATTTAGTTTGATAACTCAAAATGCTACAGCTTCTGTTGCCGTAACATCCTTTCTAGCCGATCAAACCCATCCGAGTTTAGGTAACCGTCGTTGGATGCTCTACCCCTTTAGTATGATTTGGGGCCACGGCAGTACCAAAACCAAATGTGTCCTTTGGGCATTAGATGATTCTAGAAAGAAAGATACCGTATTTTATGCATCCAATTTTATAGCATGGCCACATAATGGCTATGTTCATAAAATGTTTTTGTTTAAGAAATGGTCGTTTAGTTTATACGATAGCCTAAAAGATGCCCAAGTAACTATGACCATGAATAAACTTTCGATTAAACTAAAACTGGAGACAGTGGTTTATGGATATGGCTTACCAACCTTGGTTTGGACTCCTGAGCTCGATGTCTCAAAATTAAAAGAAGGCGATAAAATTGAGGTAGTTGTTAAGCTGAAAAATAAAAAAGTATTCAGTTACAGTATTAAGGTTTTTGATTATCAGCCGTAGTTGAAATTAAAGCTTGATTAAAATGCGACCTTTTAGTTTAATATTTATTTTTATCATATTATTAGGTTGCAGAAGTAACCAAGATTTTTGGTTTTTAGTTAGAAATGAGGAAAAAGTTTCAAAATTCACTCCTTTTGGAAATACTTCCGGCTACATAACGCAGAATGGCGACACCGTTATTCCATTGGATAAATACGCAAGATGTTTCACGGATACATTTAAACATTATGCTATTGTTTATGATATAAAAAGAGGACTGATAGGTATAGACAAAAATGAAAAGAGATTATTTAATTCAGTTTGGGATGGAGAGGGTGGGGCGATTTCCGAATACGAAAGAATGATTCTAATTACGGAAAATAACAAATATGGGTTTGCCAATAGCAAAGGAAAAATAATAATTAAACCAATTTATCAATGTGCGCAAAGCTTTCTTAATGGAAAGGCCAAGGTGTCCAATGACTGTTCAAAAAGTGAAGATGAGAATGCTTTTTGGAAAATGAATACGTGGTTTTATATTGATAAATCAGGAAAGAAAATAGATTAAATTGTTACACAAGTTGATTGATTGAATTGAAGCTCATCAGCTAAAAAGTGTTTTATTCTTACTTGAGTTTTCGAAGTTAAAGACCCTTTTATTCTTAAAGTTCGCAAATTTTAAATTCAACAATTGTAAAATGCCATTAATAGTGACAAAACACAATCAAAACTTTAAAATGACTGTTTCAATAGTTTTTTTAAAAATTAACTAAGTCAAATTTAGGCCATTCCTAAATTAGTTAGCACTTTTTTAACTTAAAATGCGTCTATTTGTATAAGAATCCGGATGAATTGGTTTTTAAATCGTTTCCAAAAAAGCAAAAGACTTTCAGTTTTGATTGCTTTTCTATTGTTATCACTGGTATCAGCAAGTCAATTTCTTGAAAATAAAGGCCAATTTGATACGAAGATTCTTTATTCCAAACCAATTTTCTCAGGTAATGTATTAATTTCGGAATCAGGTATTTCCTATCTTTATTACGATAATTCTAAGTTTCAAGAACTGTACGAAAAGTTTCATCATAAGGAAGCAGTTAGTCAAGTTCAACTAAAAAATTCGGATTCAAAGAAGCTTACAATTAAGTATCACAGCATTGAACAACAATTTGTAGGCGGTAAAATTCAATCCGAATTGGTCGATGCAAAGGATCAGCAATCTAATTTAACCAATTTTTTTCTTGGAAATAATTCTCAGAAATGGGCTAGTAATGTTAGGTCATTTAATAAATTGTTAATCCGAGAAGTTTATCCGGGTATTGATGTTGAATTAATATCCAATGTATTAGAATTAAAGTATAATTTTATTTGTCGCGCTGGTAGCAATCCTGCCTTAATAAAAATTAAATATTTAGGAGCTACTTCTCTTGAATTAACGGAACAAGGATTAAAAATTAAAACTTCCATAATCAATTACACTGAAATCATACCGGTGAGTTACGTGATTTCTAATGTTAACGGTTACAAAGAAGTTCCAGTTAAAGCAAAACTCGAAGGCGATATTTTAACCTTTATTAATATACCTCCGGGGTTTCAAACCTCGAATTCAACACTTGTTATTGATCCTAAATTAATTTTTTCGACCTATTCAGGCACTACTTCTGATAATTTCGGATTCACAGCTACTTACGATTTGCAAGGAAACATGTATGCTGGAGGAATTACAACAGGCCCATATTTTCAAATTCCGAATGGTAAGTATCCTGCTACCCCAGGTGCATTTGATCAAACCTATAATGGTGGGTCCGATTTATCTAATGATTATGGTTTTCCATGTGATATAACCATAAGTAAATATTCTTCTGATGGTAAAAAATTAATTTATGCTACTTATATTGGTGGTAATGATAATGAATACCCGCATAGCCTTGTTGTTGACAAATTAGGTAATCTTGCCATTTTAGGTTCTAGTTTTTCTTTCGACTACCCGATAACTGGTAATGCTTATAACCAAAATCATAATCTTGGAAGTGATATTATTGTAACAAAGTTAGGGGCCAACGGAGATGTATTGATAGGTTCAACGTTTTATGGCGGTTCTGAAGACGATGGCTTAAATAAAGCATTCGCCACAAAATACTTTTATGCCGACGATTTTCGTGGCGATATTATTTGTGATGATGATGGTTCTATGTTGGCTGTTATGTCTACCTTTTCTGATGATATTGAAATCAAAAATGGTTTCAAAACAAACAAAACACAATCAAGTCAACAGGGTATTATCTTTAAATTTAACTCGGATGCGTCCAATTTACTTTGGTCGAGCTTTGTTGGGGGCGATAAGGATGCAGCGCTTTATAGTATTGATCTTGATAAAAATGGGGATATTTTTATTTCAGGTGGAATTACGAGTGATGGATTACAAAATACAGCAGGTACTGTAAATCCAAGTTTCAAAGGGGGACGTTCGGATGGATTTATAGCAAAGATAACAGCTGATGGAACTACCTTGTTAAAGGCAACTTATTTTGGTTCGGATAAATATGATCAAATTTTGTCGCTTGAACTTGATATTGACGATCGCATTTATGTGATTGGGCAAACGGAGGGAGTTATTCCAATTAAGGGAACCGTATACAGTAATTCAAATAGTGGACAATTTGTTTCCATGCTCAACCATGATTTAACTTCTATATTATTGAGTACAACTTTCGGTACAGGTGATGGATTGCCTGACATTACAATCAATGCCTTTATGGTTGATGAGTGTAAGAAAATTTTTGTTTCAGGATGGGGGGGGAAGAGCAGTGCGAAGTATTTCAGCTCAACTAAAAATTTACCGGTTACCAGCGATGCCGTGCAAAAAACAACTGATGGAAGTGACTTTTACATTATTGTATTTGGTAAAGAGTTAAATAAATTAGTTTTTGCAACCTATTTTGGAGGTAATCAAACAGGTGATCATGTGGATGGAGGAACCAGTCGATGGGACAAAAGAGGTGTTATTTATCAATCCGTCTGTTCAAGTTGTCCTTTAGGCACTCAAGTTGGTCCAATTAGTGATTTTCCGACAACTACTGGTAGTTTTGCTGAAAAAAATGTTAGTCCAAGATGCAGCAATGCAGCTTTTAAATTTGGATTAGAAAATTTAAATAAACCACCTGAATTACGAGATACATTTTTTCAAGTCATGGCGTTTGATACGTTAAGTTTTGATTTTACTGTTACCGACCCCGACGATGATCTCATCAATACGCAATTTACTTCGGTTCAAGGAATAGAAAAGGATTTTATGCAATTTTCTGCAACTAATCAAGCTTTAGCTAGTTCTACATCTAGATTTATTTGGTCACCCGGTTGTAAACATGCTTATTTAGCATCATCAGGTAACGATACCTTTACAATCAATGTAATCGCAACTGACAAGGGCTGTCCGGACATTAAATCCAACAGTGCCATTATTCGAATAAAAGTTTTACCGCCACCGGTCATAAATCCTCCTCAAACACTCTGTTTGATTTTCAAACAAAACGATAACTTATTAATTTCATGGGATGCTATTCCATATTCTAAGTATTTCAAGTTTTTGGTTTTATATAAAAAATTACCTAATGGTACTTTGGTAGTTTTAGATTCTTTCAAGACCGTTAATGCCTTTACCTATCTTGATCAAAATGTTGTTAAACCAAGAAATCAGAATTATTCCTATTTTATAAAGGTTTTTAATTTGTGCGACAAAGAAGGACCTTCTTCTTATACTCTATCATCATTACAAGAAAGCGATTCACCAATTCCTGCAACTCAATTGATAACAGCCACCGTTATTGGGAACCATGATGTTTCGGTTCATTGGCTGCCGAGTAAAGAAGATGATTTTAGCTCTTACTCTGTTTATCGAAGTGTGAATGATACAACCCTAAAGTACAATTACCTAACGAGTACAAATAATATATATGATACTTTTTTTGTAGATAAAACAATTGATGTGCAAAATCAATCGTTTTGTTACACTGTTGTTGTCAACGACAAATGTGGCCATTCAAGTTTGAAATCGAATTTGGGATGCAATATTGTGTTAAGCGGTGTAAGTAAACCCTTTTATCATATATTAGACTGGCCTGCCTACCGAATATGGGATGCAGGTGTTTTAAATTATGTGTTGGAACGTGCAGTAGATACTGGTGTTCAGCGACCAATCGTTTCTGTGTTTGCGAATTTAAGAAGCTACAATGATCATCAACTCGACTACGATTGGGGAGGATATTGGTATAGTGTAGTTGCTCAAGAAAACTTTAAAGGATTTGGTGCAACAAGCCGAAGCAATAGTATTTACTTAATTCAACCTCCATTGCTTCACGTGCCAAACGCTTTTACTCGAAATGATGATCAGCTAAATGAAACTTGGGGCTTTGTACCGGTTTTTGTTAAAACATATCACATGCAAGTATTTAATCGCTGGGGTGAAAAGGTGTTTGATTCTTACAACAAAAAGGAGGATTGGTCTGGGAATTATTTTGGCGAATCCAAAGGGCCAGAAGTCTTTGTATGGCAGGTTACCTATACCGGTTGGGATAGAAGCAATCATTACCAAAAAGGTACAGTAACGGTTGTTAAATAGTTTACATGAAATAGTTTGAATACTTTTTTTTAAAGTTAAATCTTTGAATTAAACAAAAATTTCAAACTGTTCATGAATCATTTAAATCTATATTCTGCGGACTCCAGCATCCTTAATGCCAAAGGAAGAACATAAAAACCAATTTTGAATATTTTCTTCCTCGCTAATACGCTATTTTTTAGGTAATTTTGCGGTATTCGTAATTTATTTAAATAATAAAGGCGTTTTTTAAAAAACATGGGTAAATCACAGGAAACATTTAACAAAAAGGAAAAGGAAAAGAAAAGGCTTAAGAAAAGGCAGGACAAGGAACAGAAGAAGGAAGAACGCAAAGCCAATGCCGTCGGTAAAACCGAGGAGGAAATGTTTGCATACGTTGATGAAAATGGTAATATTTCTGCCACTCCACCCGATCCTAAAAAGAAAAGTCGAATAAACTCAGAAGATATTCAAATTGGCGTTGCCAAAAAGGAAGCAATTTTACCAGGTGATTCTATCCGTAAAGGGACAGTAACCTTCTTTAACGACTCCAAAGGTTACGGATTTATCGTTGATGATGAAACTCAAGATAGTGTCTTTGTGCACATTAATGGATTAATCAATCCTATAAAAGAACAAGATAAGGTAACTTTCGAAACCGAAATGGGTCAAAAGGGATTAAATGCGGTAAGAGTAACTTTAATACCGAAGGCCTAAATTATAAAGGCTTTGAATTGAAAATTTCTTCTACAGAATTTTTAATAACCCCACATAACTGCTCTAAGGGCAAATCATTAGGGTCTAAACCAAATGGGTTTTCTATTTCTTCGGCAATAAGTTCAATACTTACTAATACGTAGAAAATAAAAATTACTAGAGGAATAACCATATACTCCATTGTGCCAACATATGCAAAGGGCATAAACATCGTATAAAAGAAAAGAAATTTCTTGATAAAGGCACTGTAAGAAAATGGAATTGGAGTTTTTTTAATACGTTCGCAAGCACCACAAATTTCAGTAAATTGTTGCCAATCTGCGTTTAATGTGATTAATTGTGCTTCGTTCAATTTGCCTTCTTTATGAGCTTGGTTTATTTTAAACCATATTTGTAATGCCACTGCGTTTGGCTTGTGTTTATGGTGTTTTTCAATTTTTAAAATCTGAATATTTTCAATTTCAGAATCGTGTTCCTGTAAATGTTTTCGAAGTGTTTGAGAATATAATGGAATCGCTTTTTTAAAAAAATCTGTATCATCTAATGTAACTTTTAATTTAATGGCCAAATTTCTCGAACAATTTACCAAGGCTCCCCAAAGTTTCCGTCCTTCCCACCAGCGTTCGTAAGCCGTATTCGTTCTGAAAACTAATAGCATTGAAATTACAAAGCCCAATACCGAATAAACAACAGAGAGTCCTGCAATTTTACTCTTAGAAGTTATTTCAATTATGTTTATCATGAAATAAACAACAACGGCAGAGTAAATAGCTAAGCCCACCATTAGCGGAAAGAGCTGTCGAAATGTTTCTGTTTTATGAATTTTAAAAATAAATTTAAACCAATGTTTTGCATTGTAGGAAATCATTTTGCAATTATAATGTGTTTTAAAATTGATAGGTTTCGGATTTTGAACATAATTTAGTTTTTAAAAGTGCCTATGCATTAAATTATGTTTTTGATCCTGGAGGCAAAACCTATAATAAGTTAGCCGAAATTACAAAACTTATCAATCGATTGTATAAACCTGTTCGATTCACTTTGTAAAAGGTATTCGGAGCAGGAACACCAACAGATAATAAACTGTTTTCGCTGCGAAGCATAAATCCAATCTTTTCATTTATTTGATAACCTACTCCTAAATAACCGCTAAGTTCCCAGCGTTTAATAGAGTTCTCTTGCCATCCAAACCCATAATCAACTTTGGATGTGAAATTGAAATTATTTGAAATAGCCAACCGAATATGAACACGTTTCATGTTTTCACCTAGCTCCTTAAAATCAACGTAAAGCGGTAAGCATATATAATTATAGCGTAACTTAAAGGTTTGTGGATTGTCTTCGGTTATCTTTTTATGACTTCCCTTTTGAGAAAGCAGCATTTCAAAGCCATAATTCAATTTGTTGCTATGTTCCTTTAAGATAGAAAATCCTAATAATAAACCCGGTTGATTATAGCCGCCGTAAGAATCGCCATCAACTTGAGAAACATTAAGTCCCGCCGAAACCTGAGCCTTGAAATTTTGGCCGTTTGAAATGAATGAAGTGCATAAAATAAAAAGAAAGATGAATATCACTTTTAACCTTACCATAATTGCTATAAGTTTGCATGTCAAAAATACACAATTACTTCTGTTCTGTTTGACATTTTAAACCGTATAACCGTGAAATTTAATAAAGACATATCTGGCTTTCAGTTATTATCGATTTTATCGCAGGCTGATGGCGAATTTACACCACAAGAGGGTGAAGTAATTGTTGAGTATATTCGTGAAAATTTTCCACTTGGAGGCAATTTCGACGAAGCAACTGCTGAACTTAGTAACTTGAATGAAGAGGAATATTCGGAGCATTTTGAACGAATAGCCTATCAGTTTATGGATGAATCAACCGAAAAAGAACGCATTGAATTTTTGAAATTTGCAATGAAATTGATAAAAGCTGATGAAATAATTGCTCGAGAAGAAGACAAAATGATTAGTCGTTTGTTTTCTTGGTGGGGGATTTAACTATTATGTTCCAAATTCCTCGAGAAAGTCAATATTCGAATTAATAAAGTAGTTAGAAACAAGTAAAATAATAAAAGCAAGTGTCTATAGAATTTTATAAACTTAAAGTAAGCGATATCCGAAGAGAGACGCCGGAATGTGTTTCAATTGCATTTGAAATACCTGAACAATTAAACGAATTGTTTAAATTTACCCAGGGTCAGTATATTACCATACGAAAATATTTTAATGATGAAGAAATTCGTCGATCGTATTCTCTTTGTACGAGCCCGCTTGATAAGGATTTTCGTGTTGCTGTAAAAAAAATGTACGATGGTATTTTTTCATCGTTTGCCAATTCTGAACTTAAAATTGGCGACGAGCTAGAAGTTATGCCTCCAATGGGTAAGTTTTTTACAAGTCTAAGTGCCAGTCAAAGTAAAAATTACATCGCATTTGCTGCTGGCAGTGGAATTACGCCAATTATGTCTTTGTTAAAAACAGTTTTAATATCGGAACCACAAAGTAATTTTACCTTGTTTTTTGGAAATAAAAATGTTGAATCGGTAATATTTAGAGAGGAGTTAGAAGCACTCAAAAATCAATACATGGGCAAACTTTCTCTTATCCATATATTGAGTCGCGAAAACATAGGTTCACCGTTGTTTCAAGGACATATTACTGGCGAAAAATGCCGTGAATTCGCACAAAAAATAATTGACATTCCAAACACAGATGATGCCTTTATTTGTGGCCCGGAGTCTATGCTCATTGATATCAAAGACACATTAATGAGTTTAGGAATGCCTGAAAAAAGTATTCATTTTGAACTCTTTGCAACCTCAGGTATTGCTAAAAAGAAGCACGACGAAGAAGTAATAAACGAAGATATTTTAAGCGAAGTAACGATTATAGCCGACGGTGATGAATTTACTTTTAATTTGCACACCACCGATGTGAGTATTTTGGATGCTGCCTTAAAAAATGGTGCTAACTTGCCTTTTGCTTGCAAGGGCGGTGTTTGTTGTACTTGTCGCGCCAAATTAATGGAAGGTAAAATTGATATGGATGTAAATTACAGCTTAGAACCCGACGAGGTAGATGCCGGTTTTATTTTAACCTGCCAATCGCATCCGTTAACCAAAAAGGTTGTGGTAAGTTTTGATGAGTATTGAACAATTGTAAACCAAGAGTGTTAAAATAAATAGTATAAAAGTTAATTTTAAATCCATGAATACAATAAATCTTGAAGAACAATTTATGCAACGTATAGCTTCGGATGAAAAGATTGAGCCCAAAGACTGGATGCCCGAAAAGTATCGAAAAACCTTAATCAGACAAATTTCTCAACATGCTCATTCTGAAATTGTTGGAATGTTACCTGAGGCTAATTACATTTCTCGCGCTCCATCTCTTCGTCGTAAAGCGGCATTATTGGCAAAAATACAGGATGAAGCCGGACATGGCCTTTACCTTTATTGCGCTGCCGAAACCTTAGGAATTGAAAGAGATACCTTGTTTAACGAACTCCATGCCGGTAAAGCTAAATATTCTAGTATTTTTAATTATCCAACCATGAGTTGGGCGGACATGGGAGCTATAGGATGGTTGGTTGATGGAGCGGCAATTTTAAACCAAGTTCCTTTGTGCAAGTGTTCCTATGGTCCTTACGCCCGAGCTATGGTGCGCGTTTGCAAGGAAGAGAGTTTTCATCAACGTCAAGGTTATGAAATTCTGTTAACACTTAGTAATGGATCGGCCGAACAAAAGCAAATGGCTCAAGATGCAGTAAATCGCTGGTGGTGGCCTTCAATGATGATGTTTGGTCCTTCGGATGCCGATTCAACAAATTCGGAATATTCAATGCAAACCCGCATTAAACGTTTTTCGAATGATGAACTAAGACAACGCTTTGTGGACGCAACCAAACCTCAAGCAGATATTTTAGGTTTATCCTTACCCGATTCAGATTTAAAATTCAATGAATCCACCCAACATTGGGAATATGGAGAAATTAACTGGGAAGAATTTAATAATGTAGTGCAAGGCAATGGGCCCTGTAATAAAATCCGTTTAAAAGCGCGTAAAGATGCCTGGGACAATGGAAAATGGGTTAGAGACGCTGCTTTAGCTTATGCCGAAAAAAGGGAACAAAGAAAATTAGCCAATAAACAAGTAGCCTAATGAGTAATAATAAAAGTTGGCCTCTTTGGGAGGTTTTTATACGAAGTAAACATGGATTAAGTCATAAACATGTTGGAAGTTTACATGCAACCGATGCCGATATGGCCATCGAAAATGCAAGAGATGTTTATACGCGAAGAATGGAAGGTGTTAGCATTTGGGTAGTTGAATCAAAAGATATAACAGCCTCTGATCCAAAACTAAACGATGCCATGTTTGAACCGGCTGCTGATAAGGTTTATCGTCATCCAACTTTCTATATTTTGCCGGATGAATTGAAACACATGTAACTCTATTTTTGCCCTAGCTTAAAAAATTTTGAATAACAGTAGATTAGATTACATTTTACATCTGGCCGATAATGGTTTGATCCTTGCTCAAAGGCTTGGTGATTGGTGTGGACACGGACCGATTTTGGAACAAGATATTGCTCTAACAAATATTGCTTTGGATGTGTTAGGTCAGGCTAGATATTTTTATCAGTATGCTGCCGAAGTGGATGGACAAAGTAAGTCGGAAGATCACTATGCCTATTTCCGTGGCGAAAGGGACTTTAAAAATTATCTTTTGCTCGAACAACCCAATGGTGATTGGGCGCATACAATTATGCGTCAGTTTTTTTATGATAATTTTATGCAGTTGGCTTATACAGGTTTATTATCAAGTAAAGACCAACAAATTGCTGCCATTGCATCTAAAGCAATAAAAGAAGTGGAATACCATTTGAAATACAGCAGCGAATGGGTAATTCGAATGGGCGATGGAACCGAAGAAAGCCATGATCGAGTTCAGATTGCAGCAAATAGCTTGTGGGAGTTTACTGGTGAATTTTTTGTACCAACAGATTACGATAACGAAATGGCCTCTCAAGGAATTGCTCCAAATTTAGGGTCTTTAAAAAATGATTGGGAATTAAGGGTAAAGGAAATATTTGCTGAAGCGACCTTGCAAGTTCCCCAAGCCACTTGGTTTCAATCGGGAGGAAAAACAGGTTTGCATTCTGAAAACTTGGGCTTTTTGCTAGCCGATTTGCAGTATTTGCAAAGAACGTATCCTGGAAATAACTGGTAAGCTATTTCCTTAATTCAAATTATCGACAAATATGCCTATAGTGAAATGGCTTTTTATTAAAGGCTGTTTTAATGGCATTTTTAAATGAAAAAATGATTTATAAAATTAATGTTTTGTTTCTCGATAAACAGCATGAAAAAAAGCTTTAATACGTTTCTAAATCTCCAAATCTCCTTTATATTTGACAAAAATTAAATTCTATGTTCTTATACTTCTTACCACTACTTTTAGTATTATTTTTACTCTCTATCGTTACAATTCGTCAGGGAATGATTGGTGTTACAACCATTTTTGGAAAATACCGTCGCATTTTATCACCCGGTTTCAACTTTCGGATACCATTTTTCGAAGTTGTTTTTAAGAAAATCAGTATTCAAAATAGATCAGCTGAACTTGGATTTCAAGCAGTAACACTCGATCAAGCAAATGTAAATTTTACGGCCCTCGTAGTTTACGCTGTAATTAATCACGAAGAAGAAACGATTAAGAACGTAGCTTTCAAATTTATTGATGAACGTAGCTTTATGCAGGCTTTGGTTCGCACCATTGAAGGTAATGTTCGTTCGTTTGTAGCAACTAAAAAGCAAAGTGAAATATTAACCCTGCGCAATGAAATTGTACATTACGTAAAGGAAAATTTAGATAATATTCTTGAAAGTTGGGGCTATCATTTAATTGATGTTCAGATAAATGATATTACGTTTGACGATGAAGTAATGCGAAGTATGTCTAAAGTTGTTGCTTCTAATAATTTAAAAGCTGCAGCAGAAAATGAAGGTCAGGCTTTATTGATAACCAAAACAAAGGCGGCAGAAGCAGATGGAAATGCTGTTCGAATTGCAGCCGAAGCTGAACGACAAGCAGCTATGCTTAGAGGTCAGGCTGTTGCCTCTTTTCGTGAAGAAGTTGCAAGAGGGATGAGTTTAGCGGCCAAAGAAATGCAGCAATCGGATTTAGATAATTCAGTGATTTTGTTTACCATGTGGACCGAAACTTTAAAACATGTTGCAGAAAACGGAAAGGGCAATGTTATCTTTTTGGATGGATCAGTAGATGGAATGGAGCAAACGGTAAAACAGATGATGGCGATGCAAAAACTTCAAGCCGATACAAAAAGATAAGTTATTCCATCTTCATTTTCTTTAAAAATACATGTAGGGCCGGTGCTAATAGAACACCCACCGCTGTAAGAAACGCAACACCGCTATAAAGTGCATAAAAGATGAAAATAATTTTCCAGCATCTGTTGCCATTCGATTTACAGGCCCCATGCCTGTTAGAATCATAGATGCATTGAGAAATGAATCCATGTATGTAAGATTGCCAAATAGATGGTATCCCCAAACACCAATGGCAAGCGAAAAAGTAAGAAACAAACTTACACCAAAAAAATGAGTGGTTTGCTTTTGACTGATATACTGTTTCATAATTCGAATTGACCTAAAATTAAAAATTCAAAGTTCAATTAATTCAATGGTAAAAGAAATATCTATTGTATTGTTAGAACCCCAATTTTTCACATATAAACCTACCGTTAGTTAGTATCATGGAAAAAGAAGCTCAAATTTTAAATATTCTATCCGGTGTTTTAGATCCCGAAGTGCCGGTTTTAAGCATACAGGATTTAGGAATAATACGCAAAGTTGAAATGGAAGGTAAAAAACCAATTATCACCATCACCCCAACTTATAGTGGTTGCCCCGCTATGACTGTGATAGAAGTTGAAATGAGAGCAGCTTTGTTAATGGCGGGGATTGAAGAATTTGAAATAAAAACAGTTTTATCACCACCTTGGACCACCGATTGGATTAGCGAAATTGGTTTAAAAAAATTAAAAGATTACGGTATAGCTCCGCCTGAAAAAGGAAGCAAAAGCAAGCGGTCTTTGTTTGGTGAAGAACCTAAAGTCGTTTGTCCACAATGTGGTTCAAGCCACACGGAAATGGTAAGCCGATTTGGATCCACAGCCTGCAAAGCCTTGTATAAATGTTTGGATTGCAAGGAGCCGTTCGATTATTTTAAGTGTATATGAAGGAAGATTTTAGATTTAAAGAAATTAGATGTTAGACTTGATTTAATAAAGTTTTGTTTTATTCTTAAATCTAACTTCTCATTTTAAAACTGTACTTCAATCGAAGCTGTTTTTCCCGCCTCTACTTTTACAGTTCCTTTCTCGGTCCAAGGCGCTCCTTGTGTGCTACTTTCTTTATTATAGTACCATTCCAATGGTTCTACGTTAGTAATAGTAATTTCACTATGAGGTTTTTTTGATAGCTTTTTAAAACTGTAAATTTTTTGATTTAGATGATATAAATCATTTGCAAAATTGAAAGTTATAGTGTTTGCAATATCAGTTTGAGGCGTTCCTGTGAAGGTAATTTTTATTGAGCCCGTAGTAGGTTTTTTTCTTCCTTTTTACATGAAGAAAATGCAGCGAATACTAGTAAGGAATAAGTTAAATTTTTTAATAATTTCATGCTGTATAATTAGATAAATACTTTTTCTTAAAAAAGTAAATGCCAAAAATTCAAAATTCAAGAATAGTTTATATTTGACAAATACAACCTGCAAAACCATGTATAAATTTATGATTCGTTTGATTATTTAAGTGTATTTGAAGGAAGATTTTAGACAAAAAGCTATTAGATGATAGGCCAACAACCAACAACCAAAAGTCCAATATCTAAATTTCTAATATGTAACATCTGTCAATCTAACATCTAAAATTACTACCTTCGCCCCAATGCAAATAGGAATAATAGGCTCAGGAGCCATGGGAAGCGGAATAGCCCAATTGGCCGCCACCGCATCACATCCCACTTTGATTTTTGATAATAATCCGGATGCACTTCATCGCTCTGCCGAGAAAACAGCTCGAGGCCTTGAAGCCCAAGTTCAAAAAGGAACAGTCACCAAAGAAGAAGCTCAACGAATTTCAGGCAACTTAACCTATGTTAGTAATTTGGGATCATTTTCTAATTGCGGCTTGGTCATTGAAGCAATTGTTGAAGATTTGGATATTAAAAAAACCGTTTTTCGTGAACTGGAATTGGTGGTTTCCGATACGTGTATTATTGCAACAAATACGTCTTCATTATCGGTTACATCTATTGCCGCCGCTTGTCATAAGCCCAATCGTGTTATTGGTATCCATTTTTTCAACCCGGCTATTATTATGCCTTTGGTTGAGATTATTCCTGCAATTCAAACTAATGAAATATCACTTCAAAAATCTTGTGAAATTGTTGCTTCTTGGGGCAAAACCATTGTAAAAGCCAAAGATACTCCTGGTTTTATTGTAAATAGAGTTGCCCGACCATATTATGGCGAAGCAATCAAACTATATGAAGAAGGATTGGCCGATATAGCCACCATTGATTGGGCAATGAAAGAAAAAGGTGGTTTTAAAATGGGGCCTTTTGAACTGACAGATTATATAGGCCATGATGTGAATTATGCCGTAACCGAATCGGTTTGGACAGGGTTTTATTTCGACCCGCGTTTCCGGCCTTCGGTGTGCCAAAAGCGTTTGGTAGAAGCCAATTTTTTAGGGCGAAAAACAGGAAAAGGATTTTATGATTATTCTGAAGGGATCATGAAACCAGAGCCAACTAAAAATGAAACATTAGCTACCGAAATTTTTGAACGCATATTGGCCATGCTTATTAATGAAGCCGCCGATGCCATTTATATGAACATTTGTTCTGAAAAAGATTTGGAAATCGCCATGACCAAAGGCGTAAACTATCCCAAAGGATTATTGGCCTGGGCCAATGAATTTGGTATCGAAAAAACCGTTTCTATTTTAGACGTTTTATTTAATAAATACCATGATATAAGGTATCGGGTGTGTCCTTTGTTGAGCGAGATGTTAGAGAAAAATGAAATATTTGAATTATAGAATATAAAATTACCTTTGAGATATGATAAATAAAAAATCTGTTTTAATAGCGATAGAAAGCCTACCGGAAGAGTTTCATTTAGATGATTTGATTGACAAATTATTCATTTATGCAAAGGTTGAAAAAGGCAACAAAGACTATGATGAAGGCAGGGTTACATCCCATGAGGACATGAAAATATTAATGGATTCATGGCAAAAATAGTTTGGTCAGCTCAGGCCAAAGAAGATATAGAAGAAATTTACAACTATATTTCTCTAACTTCTAAGAACTATGCAAAAAATATCTTGAATCAAATTTCATCAACCATTGATTTATTAGAGAAAGCCCACTTTTAGGTAAAATAGAACCTTATTTTCAAAAACCTGAATTCAGAAAAATTATTTGTGGTAATTATAAAATATTTTATAAAATTATTAATGACAATACCATCAATATATCAACAATAATTCACGGTAAACGGGATATTGAATTTTTTAATATTTAGTATTTTGGATAATTGTAGTGAAAAATACTTAGCAATTTTTTAAAGAAATTAATTTAAAAACTAGTTAAAATGCCCAAGTATTTATAATCTCAGGAACACTAACACCCATTATAACCAATGAATTTGGTATAAAAAAAACAGTTTCTATTCCTGATGGTTTATTTAATAAATACCATGATATGCGGTATCGGGTTTGTCCTTTGTTGAGGGAGATGGTGGAGGAGAAAAGGGTTTTTGAAATTTGAAAAATACGATTTTAAACAAAAAATCTGTTATTGAAGCAATGAATCATCTTTCTGAAGAATTTGAATTGGATGATTTGATAGCCCAACTTATTATCTATACCAAAATAGAAAATGGCTTGAAAGACATAATAAATGGAAACTTAATTTCGGAATCAGATTTGGGAAACTTATTAAAACATGGTAACTATCAATTGGTCAGGACAGAAAAAGTATAATACGTCAATTTTGTTTTTACCTTTAATTTTTTCTTGTTGTTCTAATTGATTATTTCGGACGAACTGTACCATCAATTTCGGACGAACTGTACCACCCTATTTGGGACGAACTGTACCACCCTTTTTTTGGTTAATATGCTCTGCAAAATTAGCGTTATTTTTTGTTTCTCAAAGAGGATCCTTTTAAATCAAAACGATGTGCTTTTGGAACGATTCGATCAAGGATTGCATCTGCGATAGTTGGTTCATTAATATAATCGTACCACTGAGCCACAGGTATTTGTGAAGCAATGATAGTTGCTTTACGTCCATATCGGTCTTCAAGTATCTGTAACAATGCGAGTTTAACATCTTGAGTAAGGGGAGCCAGACCGAAGTCATCAAAGATGATGAGGTGCATTTTTTCTAAACCATTAAGCATTTTGTTAAAGGAGCCATCGAGGCGCGCAAGCGCAACTTTTTCCAAGAAGCGGTTAAGGTTCAGGTACAATACTTTTAGTCCCTGTTGACAGGCTTGTTGGCCGAGCGCGCAAGCCAGATAGCTCTTGCCACATCCTGTGGCGCCTGTTATCAATATGTTTTCGGATCTTTTAATCCAGGCAGAGTCCATCAGTTGTAAGATACTTTCTTTGGTGATATTTCTGTCTTTGTTATACTCAATATTTTCAAGCATTGCATCATAACGCAAACGACTGAACTTGAGTAGTAACTTTGTTTTGCGACCACCACGATCCAGCAGCTCGCTTTGTGTAAGTTGAGCCATCAGCTCGTGAGCTGATGGCTGTTGATGAACAGGTAAAAGTGCCATACTTTCATAGAAGTTGGCCATGGCGTGAAGCTTGAGCTCACGCAGTTGGAGAATAGTTTGTGATATATTCATTTTGTTTTTATTTATTTATACTCTTGTTTGCCCCTGATATTGGAATGAAAGGGGATATTGATTTGTAGTTGAACCCCATCATGTAAAGGCTCTTTATCCAAACCTCTTTTTAAAATACTTTCCAGTTGACGATAGCTTACATTGGGCGATAGCAAAGCTCGGGCGCAAGCTTTTTCAAGACGGCCATCAGGATATTTTTTATCCAGTCTGAGCACTCCTAAACAAGCATTATAAGTCTGTTCTATAAAGTCTTTTGACTTTAAAAGTTTTGATACAAACTCTTGGGTTTGTACGCCTATCTTCAAGCTTTGACTTATGAAATGATTTGCATCCCAACCAAGATTCTCCTGATGGCGGACATGGTTAAGTGGCATGTGTTCTTTGAGTGTAGTATAGCCATGACTCCAGCTAATCCTTGAATGGAAAGCAACCCGAACCAAATCGTTGTAATTTTCTACTGTATCTTGCGTATAAACGACTTTCAGGGTCTTGCCTATAAGTTTATAAGGAACACTATAAAAATGCTTATCCTGACCCAGTTGTACATGATAATTTCTCTGTACTTTAGCTTTGGTTATACAATACTTTACAAAAGCGTTGTCTGGCAAAGGTGCCAAAAATGGTTTCTCTTCTAAAAATAATATATGGCGTGTAAATGGTTTGTTTTGAAAGAGCATCGGATGATATAGTTCTTGTTGATTAAGGATGGCGCAGTTGAGTTCTTTCAAACTATAGAACACCCTGTTGCGCAAGGGAGCATACACACGCCGGTAGGTTGTAATCACGGCTCCTTCAACACTCGCTTTATCTTTTGGTTTGGCTACTCTGGAGGTGGTACAGTTGGTTGAGAAATGGACTGAGAATGAATTTATTAAATCC
>Ga0209181_10001284_pt1 | contig 44610 bp, 38 predicted proteins | sample MAT05_FD_187208 | JGI IMG/M metagenome (GOLD analysis project Ga0209181, IMG submission 187208) | Freshwater microbial communities from Lake Fryxell liftoff mats and glacier meltwater in Antarctica - MAT-05 (SPAdes) (version 2) | ecosystem: Environmental > Aquatic > Freshwater > Ice > Liftoff... | reverse complement strand
ACACTCATGGGCTGTATTCCCCGATAGCTCAGTTGGTAGAGCGCCGGACTGTTAATCCGTAGGTCCCTGGTTCGAGCCCAGGTCGGGGAGCCAAGATAGACAAGAGTCAGCAGGTTAGCGCCTGCTGACTTTTTTGTTTTCTGGGCCGCTTCTGTTGCCGTACTGTTGCCGTAAGAGGTGTGCTGGGCCGTGACCTCGCTACTCTGGTATCGCAGGTGCGTGGTGACCACATTCGCCAGCTACTTCGTGTGCATCAAGCCGCTTGCCCGGTAGGCGCGCAGCAGGCGCCCCCGCGTGAACGGGTCGATGAAGGGTCTATCGTCGAGCTTCTTGATGGTCATCGGATTGAAGCGCCGAAACGGAGAAGCACATGAGCACGTTGTCTTCGCCACACCAGTTGTGGCGCAAACTGCAAGCGGACGCCGGGCTTGAACTCCGAAGGAAGAAAGGCGCCCCCGGGCGCGACGCCGACGTGGAGGACGCCTTAAGGCTCGCGTTGGCGGTGCCTCCCAAGGCAGCCTCACTTGATGCATGGCTGGCGGCGGATGCGGTTTCCCCTTTTCCTTTCGTCACCATCGAGCAATTGCTCGTCGCTGTATTGACCTCACAGCGTGGGTACGCATCGATGATGCGCGATATCTTAGACATGCTTGTCACCGCCGACGCGCAGCACGCACACAATTCCATTAGCGTTCAGTTCCGATTCGATCAGGTCAGCGACCCAATTCGGTATACCCTGGCGGCGTTCCGGGAGGCAGTGGAGCGAATCGAAAACGTGTTGGCTTCTCGGTTCGAGTTGCCGGTGGCGCGGCGCTTGTGGGACCTTCGGAGAGAACTTGGTGAGATCGCACCAGACAACCCCAAGGACTTTCCTCCAGACTTTCCATTGGTGCTTGATCCGCCACAAACGGGCCACCCTCGGATCGATGCGGCAATTGGAGCTCTAACCGAACTGGCGGCGGAGTTCAGATCGTGGTGCTCAACATTTGGGGAGACGCGCCAGAAGGCGATTGCGGCGGTCGGCCGCCAGTATTCAAACCTGCAGGATCCAGCGCAGTCCGCCATCCAAGACCGCGTGAATGCCTCATCCGACTTCTGGGATGTAACGGTCCTCGATGCAGTCCAGCAGATCGCGCGACGCATAGAGGACGGTTCGCTTGCCGCTGACAATGCGACAAGGCGGCTGGAACCGCTCCTCGCCTCCATTGAACGCCGACAGCACTGGGTCACCCGTACGTTTTCGGAGCTGCTTGACGTTCTCAATTTGCCGACGTGGCGCCACCGTCATGAGCTCTATTCGGTCTGGGTCGGCAGTGTGCTGCTGCGCACTGCCAAAACAGAGGCGGACGACATCCGCTTTCATCCGGTCGGCGGCATCCTGTCTTTCGCATTCGGCGGCAGCCGCCTCGCAACATACGATAGGGACGGCGAGCAATTCGACGTCTGGGCCGAATTGCGCTCCGCCTTGGTAGGCAGCAGTTCCAAGCGTAAGAAGGGCATCCAGCCGGACTTCCGCGTGCTGCAGGCCGGCATCATAAGTTCGCCCAATGTGGCGACACGGCTCGTGCTCGAGTGCAAACACTACCTGAACCCGCACGTGTCCAACTTCGCGCAGGCGGCCGCGGACTATTCGCGGAGCTGCCCGGCAGCATCGGTTCTGGTTGTCAACCACGGCCCAGCCGACAACGATGCACTGCTGGCATCAGTGGACTTAGCCCTGCGGGGCCGCATCAAGTTCATCGGCGATGCGACGGCCGACAATGAGCGACGCTCGGCTTCGATCTATTCAGCAATTCAGCAAACCCTTTTTCCCGTGCGGCCAGCACTCGCAGTCGACGGCGCACTTGCTGACGGTCCTGCCGGGGCTAGCAGCCCGAATGTGGTGGCGGGTGCGGCCGGCACCATCCAACTGCGATGGGATGACAGGCTCGCGGACATTGATCTCGCGCTTGAAGTCCTAGGCCGGGACGGTTCGGTAACGCAGCGCATTGACTATCGATCGCGCGGCGACCTCATCAGTCCGCCCTTCGCACGCTTGGAGACCGACGTGAGGGAAGGACCGGGTGAAGAGCGCATTGAGATCAGCGCCTGGAATTTCGACCACTACGCGCTGATCGCGACGAACTACTCAAAAACCGGCGAATTGGGCCCAGGCCACGTGGACTGCGAAGTCCGCATCGGCTCAACAAGCACCGTCCTGTCTTGCCCAAAGCTAGGACATGCCACGGAGTGGCGCATAGCAACAATCGAAGTGCAGGATGGCATCGCCCATCTATTTCCAATGCATTGACCTGTCCCACCTGCTCGCCGCACGCCATGTGCGTATTTCGGAAGAGCGTGACCGGTCGTTTCGGCATCGTGACCGGCGATTTCGGGAACGTGACCGGTCATTTCGGTGACGTGACCGACGGGCCTTCTTCAGATTCTTGACCGAAGGCCGGCCGGATCGAGGGTCGGTGCTGACGTTGCGTATGAACCAACCGCTGGACATAGCCTCGCGCCCTTTGAGGGCCGGGACCGATGCCGCAGCAACGCATGGACATACGCATGATCAAAGACATTCTCAGACTCAAGTACCAGGGCAACCTCTCCCACGATCGCATCGCGCGCAGCCTGTCGATCTCCAAGGGTGCCGTCGCCAAGTACCTGAGCCTCGCGGGCGCGGTCGGGCTCGACTGGCCGTCGACGGCTGAGCTCGACGAGGCCTCGCTCGAACGTCGGCTGATGGGCGGCGGTGGCGCGCTCAGTCGGGTGGTCGAACCCGATTACTCTCAGGTGCACATCGAGCTGCGCCGCAAGGGCGTGACGCTGATGCTGCTGTGGGCCGAGTACCGCGCAGCCAACGAGGGCCGACGGACCTGGGCCTACACCCAGTTCTGCGGTCACTACAAGGCGTTCGCCAGGACGCTCAAGCGCTCGATGCGTCAGCAGCGGCGCGCCGGCGAGAAGCTCTTCATCGACTACGCCGGTCCGACGCTCGAGCTCGCCGACGGCACGCGTGCGCAAGTCTTCGTCGCTGCGATGGGGGCATCGAGCTACACATTCGCCTGCGCGACGGCCGATCAGAGCATGCGTTCCTGGCTCGGTGCAATGGCGCGTGCGCTGACGTTCTACGGCGGCGTGCCGCAACTGATCGTGCCCGACAACCCTCGCGCACTCGTCAGCGAGGCCTGCCGCTACGAGCCCAGGCTCAACGAGACGGTGCGCGACTTCGCGCGTCATTACGATGTCTCGATCCTCCCGGCGCGCCCGTATTCTCCGAAGGACAAGGCAAGCGCCGAGTCGGCGGTGCAAGTCGTCGAGCGTTGGCTGATGGCGCGGCTGCGACACACGGTGCTGGCCAACGTTCACGCGGCCGACGCAGCGCTCGCTGCGTTGCTGCCGTCACTCAACGAGCGCCCCTTCCAGAAGCTCGAAGGCAGCCGCGCGAGTCTCTTCGCCACGCTGGACGCGCCGACCCTGTCGGCATTGCCGGTGCAGCGCTGGCAGTGGGCGACCTTCAAGACGGTGACGGTTCACATCGACTACCACGTCGAGGTCGAAGGACATCGCTACAGCGTGTCGCATTCGCTGGTCGGCTGCAAGCTGGAGGCGCGCATTACCGACGCACTGGTGGAGCTTCTGCATCGCGGCGAGCGTGTAGCGTGCCACGCCCGCAGCGCACGATTGGGCGGCTTCACGACGCTGGATGAACACATGCCGGCCGCGCATCGTGCGCACAAGCAGTGGACGCCCGAGCGGCTGATTCACTGGGGAGCCGACATCGGCGTCGACACCGGCCGCTTCGTCACGCAGTTGCTGCAGCGGTTCCGCCATCCCGAGCACGGCTACCGCAGCTGTCTGGGGCTGCTCAGCCTGGCCAGACGTTATGGCCCGCAGCGCGTCGAGGCAGCCTGCACGCTCGCGCTCGAACTCGGCGCCGGGCAATACCGCCATGTGCGCGACATCCTGGCCAACGGACGCGACCTCATCGAGCGCCCTGCGCCCGCTCCCGAATGGGTATCGCCCGAGCACGACAACCTGCGCGGTGCCTCGTACTTCCACTGAAGACAGGCACCGACGCCCCGACCCGAAGGAATTGCACATGATGATGAACAACACCCTCGCTCAGCTGCGCGACCTCAAGCTCGCAGGCATGGCCTCGGCCGTGGAGGAGCAACTCTCCAGCGCAGCCAGCACGACGTTGAGCTTCGAGGAACGCCTTGCATTGATGGTCGACCGCGAGGTGCATCACCGCAACGACCGGCGCCGTGCGGCGCTGCTGAAGAAGGCGGGCCTGAAGTATCCGCAGGCCTGCATCGAAGACGTCGACAGCAGACCCGGACGAGGCTTCGAGCGCAGCTCGCTGATGAGCCTGGCGCTGTCGCGTTGGGTCGACGATGGAGCGGCGATCCTGATCTGCGGAGCCACGGGCTCGGGCAAGTCGTGGCTCGCCTGCGCGCTCGCGCAATACGCCTGCCGGCGCGGGCATTCGGCGCTGTACCTGCGGGTGCCGCGCCTGGCCGAAGATCTGCGCGTACTTCATGGCAACGGCGGCTTCGGACGTTGGCTCGCGGCGGTCGCCCGGACTGACGTGCTGCTGCTCGATGACTGGGGGCTCGCCGCACTCGACGGTCCAACCCGCGCTGACCTGATGGAAGTGATCGATGACCGAGCCGGCACGCGGCCAACGATCCTGACGAGTCAACTGCCGGTCGAGCACTGGCATGCATGGATCGGTGACGCAACGATCGCTGACGCGATCCTCGATCGGCTGCTCTCGCGCAGCCACCGCCTGAACCTCAAGGGCAAGTCGATGCGCCCGACCAAAATCGCTCCAGACACCGAAGACGGCACCGCCGCAGCGCCGCAAGGCGACGCCATGCAGTAGCCAGCCAGCTTCCAATAACCACAACCATGGAGCTCCCAACAACCTTCAAACACACCCTTCCTACAATCCATTCCGCGCAACTCAGTACCGGCCTCTCAAACCGGTCACGTTCCCGAAATCGTCGGTCACGTTCGCCGAAATACGCACCATGCCCAGCGCGGCCATTTCCAGGTTCGCCCGAACCGACGTGGCAAATCTAGGGAGATGCTGATCAATAGCCCACATCAGGCATGCCCTGTGCGTGCTTGAAGGCATTACGAACAGCGGCAGGAACGACATGAGCCAACGCAGCTTTGCCAGCGCCGAATACGCGATGAAGAAGAAGCGCACGCGGCGCGAGAAGTTTCTTGCCGACATGGAGCGTGTCGTCCCGTGGGCCCGCCTGATCGCGGTGATCGAGCCGCTGTACCCGACGAGCGGACGGGTCGGGCGCCAGCCCATCGGTGTTCCTCGCATGCTGCGCATGTACTGTCTGCAGCAGTGGTACGGCTTGGCCGACGAGGCGTTGGAGGACGCGCTGTACGACAGCCAGGCACTGCGCGACTTCGTGGGCATCGACCTGTCGCGCGAGTCGGTGCCCGACGCCACCACGCTGCTCAAGTTCAGGCGGCTGCTGCTGGCCAACGACCTGACCAAGGCGCTGTTCGACGAGATCAACGCGCACCTGGCTGAACAAGGTTTGCTGATGCGTGCGGGCACCATCGTGGACGCCACCATCATCGCGGCGCCGAGTTCGACCAAGAACGAAGGCAACACCCGCGACCCCGAGATGCACCAGGCCAAGAAGGGCAACCAATGGCACTTCGGGATGAAGGCGCACATCGGCGTGGATGCCGAGTCTGGCCTGGTGCACACGGTGATCGGCACTGCGGCCAACGTCAACGACGTGACGCAGGCCGGTGCGCTGTTGCATGGGGATGAGACGGCGGCCCACGGCGACGCCGGCTACCGCGGCGTGCACAAGCGCGAGGAAGCAAAAGGACCGAACTGGCACGTGGCGATGCAACCCGGCAAGCGAAGGGGGTTGGATCAGACCCGCCAGTGGGCGCGGCTGCTCGAGCAAGCCGAACAGTTGAAGGCGAGCATCCGGGCCAAGGTGGAGCACCCGTTCCACGTGATCAAGAACCTGTTCCGGCACAAGAAGGTCCGCTACAAGGGGCTGGCCAAGAACGAAGCGCAGTTGTTCAGCCTGTTCGGCCTGGCCAACATCGTGATCGGCAAGAAGCGGTTGCTGGACATCCACGCCCGAGGTGCGTCTTGAACGGGCAAAACGCCAACAAGGCGGCCCTGAAACCGTGGCTGCAGCATCTCCAAGATCGCGTCGCCGCGAATAGACCGACTCCACGCGATCCGGTTCAATCTCTGGGCGTCGCAGGCGCTCATAGATCAGCGCGTCCCTAGTCCGACAATGAACCTTTCCACTTCTCCGCCCTCCCCAGCGGCTGCCGGACGCCGTTGGCCTCCGAACTTCGTCTGTATTCGTCGAATAACGCTGGAGGACCGTCGATCGAAGTGAACCATCTCCGAACAGTTTCCTTGCCGTCAGGGATCGGGAACCATACCGCCGCATACCTTTCTGGAAGTGACGTGAGATGTGCCACGAGATTTCCAATGAAATATGCGGGAGCGAGCTCGAGCATGAAATAGCTATGCCAAGCGGGCCCTGCAACCACGCCGCCCGCCTCCGATGACGAGTTGGTCCAGTATCTTAAGAAGAGCGAGCTTCCCACCGACACGGCCTGGATTCGCTTTTCGGTTCTCCTCGCGACATCCGCAAGCGCCGCGAGGATCGTGTCGTCCGGTCCGTCGAAGAAACTGCTCTCCTTTGCCCCCTCCATGACAAATAGGCCGATCCAGCAGTGGGGTTCGCACATGGCGGCGTTGGCCGCCAATTGCTCAAAGGCCCCCCGATAGTGCGCTATCCCTTCAAGTGTCGATTTCACTTCGATAACGGCAAACACAGCGTCAGGCGTGGCAAAGACTTCTCCGGCTGCGCCCCTTCCAACTAGAGGCTTGTCTCGATCAACGATGAGGATGTCGATCTGCCCAGAAGTACCTTCAGGCGCAACAACAAACCCCTTTTCCACCGAGAACCTGGCGGGAAGCCGCTCCCTCAGGATGGTCCTGAGCACTTCCTCCCGATGTGCACCATCGGTCGGCCAGTGCTGCGACAACGCACGAACCTTGTCGCGACTCGCTTGGATCAGCTGCGAGATTTGCCGGGCGTGTTCGGTGTAGTCAGGCATGGCTTCTCCCTCATTGTTGCGCAACCGCTAGGCCCGGCCTGTACAGCGCCACGGCCAACACTCAAATTCTTGGCGCAATGCGAATCTGAGCCAGCGGCTTAAGGGCTCCACCCTCAAGTGAAACGCCGACACTGGAACCCTGCGCTCCGAGAGCTTCGAGCCCCTTCAGAAAATCACCCGCAACCGTGCGGTCGGTCACTCGATAGCCCTTAATATCTGGAAGACGTGCGGCCCACAAGCCACTCGCAAGCGAAGGCTGCAGGGCGACGCTTCCAGGCTGCATCGTTCCAAGAAATGTTCCCAAGCGTACTGCTTGGTGATTGCTCCAACCGCGACCTTTTTCTGCACCATCTTGATGGAATCGATCCACAAGTCGGCCTGCAGCCATTCCTCCCGCGTCCGCCAGGTCTGTGATGCTCTTCTTGGGCATATCGAGATTCAGCCCACCTTCAGAGGCGCGTTGGCTGATCTGAACAATGCGGTCTCGAAACCCGGGGTATGGGAACAGGATTTCGTCGCGCCAATTCTGCATCGTGTTGACGATGCTCAGAAAGAACGCAACGAGGCCACCGAGCGGCCGCCCGTCTTCTGGCTCGGGCCAATAGCGAAGGCGACCGCCGACGTTGTTGCCCGGCAGATAGATGCGCCCGCTATCGTTGTCGGGTAGCTCGGGTTCTTGAATCGGGAAGTCTGGATGCGGTGCCTTCAGGTTGACGGCAAAGGTCGGATGGCCTGGAAGCAACGCGTCGAACATGTGAAGCGGCATGTTGCTCCCGATGCCTCCATCGGAGAACCAGACTCTGGTCGCCTTGATATTGACGCTCTGCGGCGTGCCGATCTTCGCCGCGCCTTCGAGCTGCTTTTTCTTGTCCTGGTTCTCCTTTCGGCTCCAATCGATTGAGTACAAGGGAACTGCCGAAAGTAGAATTGGAAAGCTCAAGCTCATGCGCACGGCCACCACGACGGGTAAGTCGGCGCGGCGCGGCAAGACATGGAGAGCCTTGCCCGCGGCGTTGGTGATACACGCGCCTGTGGGCAATGGTTCGCTTCCGTCTCCCCCGGGATTCGCGGCAACTGCCTCCTTGAGCCAGCACAGCACAGCAGGCGGGAACAATGCGGCCCACTCGTCCGGGTCGTAGTGAAACCGGGGCGTACCCTCACGAAACGGGATGCCGTAGACCATCTGCTGACTGATGGCGCTGGTCATCACCTCCAGATTGACCTGACGCGGAGCGTTGGCGTCGTCTGTGCCCCACAAGTCTCCGAATGTCAGCGGCCGATGCCCCGGTGTAAGTCCGGCCAGTTCGTCGAAGTAGCGCGTGAGCCAGTCTGTCAAGCCAGGCAGCGCACCTTCCGTCGAGTCCACTGTTCGCCCACTGCAGATCCCGTAGCCGTTCCGATGGAGCCCTTCCAGCAAAGTTGCGCCAAACCGGCCGACCACCACCAGTAGCAGCAAAACCAGCACCATGATCGAGATCGCCTCGGTCGCAAGTGCGACGCCGGCCAAACGCAAACTCCAGTCAGCGCCCAGCGCAGCCCGCAACAACACGGCCAGCGCCACCGCGATCAGAGCCGCCGCCAACCCACAGAACATCACACCGCGCGCGACGATGCGGGCGCCAAAAAGGAGCCCGAGTGCAACCAGCAGAAACGCGGCTGCCGCAACGCCAAGCGTCGCGGCGGAATTCAACGCCGGAGCCTGTGCTTGGACAAGGGGCCACAGGAGAAGCATTCCGAGCAAAACACCCACGAAGAGGATGACTGGGTGCATCTTCAACAATGCAAACAAAACCCGTTGAATCGCGTCAACTGGCTCCGCGTTCAGCGCACCAACCAAGACACCGAAGTGCTTGCGAAGCGCTTCGGTCGGCTGGAACAGTGTGAACAGCTTCGAGCGGTTCGATGGCGGAGTCGCTTTGCCCAACATGTTGGGCAGGACCTCAAGTGCCGCGAATGCACCCAACTTCCCGTGGCCACGGCCATACTCAGCGGCGGCGCACGCCCCTGCCGCGATCGCGCCCGCAGATGTGCCGCCGATGTTCTTGAACCGATAGCGCTCAGAGAGCTTTGAAACGAGCTTCGGGTAGATCACGCCGCTAGTGATGCCTCCCTTCATGACCAGATCGCACTCTGCCAGGTGGGCCGAATCAAGGGACCCGTCCTCTTTGCCTAGGGTGTCGGCAGTGCTCGAATCGGACTCGGTAGCCATTTCCCGCCCCCAAAGAGTTGTTCGGCTGCCATTCTTGACCTCAGGCGACGCGCAAGCAATCCCCCGTCGGATCGAAGACCGGTAGGCCCTGCGCCTCGGTTGGACCTACAGTCGGCGAATCAACTGATGCCTCCCTGCTATGGCCACCGTACCCCGCTTTCTGACCAAATCGCGGTTCATGCTCGCGCTAGAGTGCCCGACCAAGCTCTACTACACGGGAAAAGCGGAATACGTGAACAGGTCAGTGGACGACAGCTTTCTCCAGGCCTTGGCGGAAGGGGGTTATCAGGTCGGCGCCTTGGCTTGCTTGATGCACCCCGGTGGCGTCACGATCGACGACAGGTATCACGCTGACCAACTGCTCCGCACACTTGCCCTTCTAGAACAGGAGCAGGTCACGATTTATGAAGCCTCGTTCGAAGTTGACGGATTGCTTGTGCGCGTTGACATACTCCGAAAGGACGGGTCAAACGTCGACCTGATCGAGGTGAAGGCGAAGTCCTACCACCCTACCGAGGATGGCGATTTTCGGAATGCCCGGGGAAAGATAAAGCCAGAGTTCCTTCCATACTTGCAGGACATAGCGTTTCAGCGGTATGTCGTCGGCAGGGCCCTTCCGCGGCTCACTTTTCGAACCTTCCTGATGATGGTCGATACGACGAGTACAGCGTCAGTGGACGGCCTGAACCAGCGCTTTCGCATCCTTCGAGACGGAACAAGGATCGGAGTAACGGTGGCACCGGGAACTGACGCTGCAGCGCTGGGCGAGCCCATCCTGACCCGCTTAAGCGTAGACAGCCAAGTTGCCGAGATTCTCTCTGGGCAGATCGAGGTTGCATCCGAAGAGCTGCCCTTCTCTGAAGCAGTCCGTGCGCTGGCCACCGCCTACGAAAACGATCATCGCGTCGCACCGGTTCCAGGTGCTGTGTGCGGGAAGTGTGAGTTCAAGTCTGCGCTCCCTCCGAAACCCGATGAAGCTCGCAGCGGCTTCCACGAATGTTGGTCGAATGCTCTCGGATGGTCGGCGGACGACTTCACTGGCGGGACCGTCCTGGACCTCTGGAACTTCCGCAAGAAGGACGAACTGATCAAACACGGGATCCTCAAGCCCAAGCAGGTCACCATGGAAGAACTTGGCTTCGATGGAACCGCGCCAGGTCCCGATGGGATGTCGGCAAAGCATCGCCAGTGGTACCAATGCTCCGGGCGATGGCCAGGTGGTGGAACGTTCTATCTCGACCGAGCCGGGCTGACGGCCGAGATGCAGGAGTGGCGCTATCCCTTGCATCTCATCGACTTCGAAACTTGTGCAGCGCCCATTCCCTTCACCCGTGGCCATCGGCCATACGAGACGATAGCGTTCCAGTTTTCACATCACGTACTGCACGCAGACGGGCGACTCGAACACAAGTCGCAGTTTCTTGATGCAACGCCCGGCCGAGATCCAAATCATCGATTCCTTCGAGCCCTGCGCGTCGCACTGAGCGGCGACGATGGAACGGTATTCCGCTGGGCAATGCATGAGAACACCGTTCTGAACCAGTTACGCCGTCAGTTGTTGAGCGACCCAGCGCCGCCAGACGACGCAGCGACGCTGATCAGTTTCATCGAATCTGTGACGGTCCGCAAAGAGGACAAGGCAGAGATTTCCGGGCAGCGCGCAATGGTCGACCTGTGCAAGCTCGCAGAACGTTTCTACTTCCATCCTGCGACACGCGGCAGCTCCTCGTTGAAGAAGATTTTGCCCGCTCTGATGGCAAGTTCTGAATTCCTTCGCAGGCGGTACGGCCATCCCGTCTACGGCGCCGCAGACATGCCAAGCCTTAACATCAAGACGCCTGTGGCATGGTGGCAGGAGCGAGCTGGGCAAATCTGCGATCCGTACGATCTGCTTCCGCCGGTGTTCGCCGACCTGAGCCGTGAGGAGCAGGATGCCTTGGAGGCCGGGCTCGCGCCAGAGCTACAAGTGGGCGGCGCTGCGATGGCGGCCTATTCGCAATTGCAGTTTGAAGAGCTGAGCGTTGCGCAGCGACAGGCCATGGAAAGTGCCTTGCTGCGTTACTGTGAACTCGACACCCTCGCGATGGTGATGACAGTTCAAGCATGGAGCGCCATGCTTTCCTAGGTTACAGCAGGTAGTAGTAACCTGGCCACTTCGAAATGCGGAGGCGAAGGGCAGAGGCGCTCACCACTGCCCAAGGGCCCGGCCTTCGCCACCCCTCGGCCGGCTTGTGGTTCGGTGTGTCAGGGGTGTCAGGGTTGTGGCTGACCAGCACCTCGTTGGGATCGCGGCGCAGTGTCCCCTAGTCGGCATAGGCGATCATCACCTCGTCCTTGTCGACTCCGAACGCGACCACAGTTCTGCAGGCACCCAGCGCGCCAGCCTGCCGATAACACGTCGTGCGAGAAATTGATGCGAATCCAGCGCGGCGGGCGCCCCAATCGGCATCTAGAGTTGTTGGCATAGCTCACATCGGAGGCTGCCCGTGCAACGCAACCCACCTGAGTCAACATCAACGCATGCCGACGCGACAACGGCTGTCTTTCTGCGCATGCCGACGGTCATGCGGATGACGGGCCTCGGGCGTTCAACGATCTACCGCCTGATAGCCGACCAGAAGTTTCCGTGTCCCGTCCGGCTCGGCCCGCGTGCGGTCGCGTGGCGACGCACGGACCTCGACCGATGGAGCGATGCGCGGCCGGCCGTGACACACTGACCGCGCGTTCAACACGTTGGCAGCATGGTGGGCTTGATCCACTCGCAGAACACCACGCGTTGGCGTGTCCTCGACTCCGTGATCCATGATGCCCACGCCATCCTGGCAGACATGTTGACGGTGGGGACCGGCTGCAGCAGCAGCGGCATCCACCGGACTCGCTACCCGTTCCCCGCCGAGCAGCCCGCTTGTGGCGCCGCAAGGTCTGGCGAACCACCGCTGACCCGTTGCACGACCCCCAAGTCGGTTGGGCATCGACCTGCCGCGATGTCAACTCACGTCGGCATCGCCAGCTTCAACACCACGCCCGTCAGCAGCAATGCCGCCGCGATCCGGCCCCAGCGCCACGTCGTGAACCGATATCGGTGGTTGACCCACAGCGCGCGGTGCAGTCGTCCCAGCGCACAGAGCAGCGCCACGGCAGCAACGAACGGGCCGAACAGCCCAGCAGGTTTCGGCGCATGGCTGAACACCAGCACCCACAGGAGTGGCCACACGACCGCATCGACGGCCGCGAGAAGACACCGGCCGGGCCAGTAAGGCACGTCCGGCTTGGGTTCGCGCGCGACCACCAGCCACATGATTCACTCCGACCCGGATCACGCGAGCGGGTTCAATCCACCCGCTCGCGTTTCACCGCCAAACCCACGGTCAACCGGGCGGTCGCCGCAATGGCGCCGGCAGCCAGCGCTTGCCGGCCAGGCGCGACGCCGCCTTGACCACCAGGACATCCTTCTTCACCGCACCGGCACCGTCGTCCGCCAAGTCCGGCCCGGCCTCCTTGAGCGCCTGGACGATCTGAGCCTTCGGCACATGTCTCAGGTAGCCCTGCGCCGTGGGCTCCCACCAATCGGCCATATCCAGGCCCACGGCCTCGGCGAGCACGTTCGCATCGCCGGCGGCACCGGTGCTCGGCAATGCGTTCAGCGTCAGCGCCGTGCACAGCGCCAGCAGGTCGAGCAAATGGGCCTGCGGCAAAGCAACCAACCAAGCGAACCACGTGCCGGGCTGCTCGGGCAGACGCTCCTTCCAAGCCAGCTTGGCCGCTTCGACGGCTTGCCACGCTGCGCTCTCTTTCAGGTCGTCCGCCACCGACAGCAGCGCGTGTGCCGGCACCTGCGTTGTGATCTGCAAAGCGGAGCCGGCCCGCCGGTACTCGTCACCGAAAACGCGCTGAACGAACACATATGCCAGCGATGCCAGGGCCACCGGCGTGTTCCGCGACAGCATCACCTGCAGCGCCACGGTGCGATGTGCGGCGAGGCGCTTGGCGAGGCTCTCGCTGCACTCGGCCGCGCGACGCTCGGGCGCGGCAGTCTCAGACTCCGGTACACCGGCGGCATCGGCAGCGACCACACCCGATGCTCGGCCGATCACCTTCCGGGCCGAAGCCACGGCCTTGCGGTCTGCCTCGCGCACCAGACCCCGAATCACCTCCGCATCGCCCTCGCGGCTGACCCTGACGATCGCGCCCGCATGCGCCGTCGCGTCCGGCGCCCAGGTCTTCAAGCCGTCGAGAATCGCCTTGCGCCGGGCTGCGATGTCCTGCTCTTCCAGGTCGATGACCTCCGCCTCATCTGCCGACCACTCGGCCGCGTCATTCAGGGCCTGCGCCTGCCGGCCGAGCTCATCACTGCGACGGGACAGCCCGTCCAAGTCCTGCTGCTCCTGCCGCGTCGGCTTGCGCAGCACGTGATCACACGGCGCGAACTGCCGCAGAGCTAGCGAGTCGACCTCCACGCGCGCTTCGACCCAGGCCCAGCCTTCTTCGCGCACCGCAACTGCGAGCGCGTCCAGCTTCTCGCTCGCCAACCGTTGCAGCAACGCCGGGTCGGACAGAAACCGGCTCTGCTCGTCATCAAATAGATCGCGCCGCACGACACCACCGGCCGCCTCATAGGCCTCGACGCCGACGAAGCGCACCAAGGCACTACCAGCGGCTTCAAGCTCGCCGGCCGTCAGCTTGCGCCGCAACACCGCGGGCGTGCGATCCCAAGGCTGGACGTCGAACCACGCACGCTCCTGCGCATTGTGGTCGTCGCTCAACGCCAGCGCCGTCAACTGGTCGAGGTTGATGCCGTCCTGCCGGTACAGCGCCAGCAGCTTCGGCGACAGGGCCGACAGCTTCAGCCGCCGCCGGACCGTCAGCACCGACACGCCAAAGCGCGCCGCCACATCCTCGGCGCCCTTGCCTTCATCGATCAAGGCCTTGAAGGCCTCGAACTCGTCGGCCGGGTGCAATGACTCCCGGCCGCTGTTCTCGGCCAGACTGACCTCCAGCGCCCGCTCGGGCGGCACCAGTTCGCACAGCACCTCGTGCGCCTTCGGCAGACGGCCCTGCTGTTGCAACAGCAGCAGCGCGCGGCGCCGCCGCTCACCCGCAGCGACCGCGAATTTGATCTTGCGCGCCTTGCCCCGGCCGACCACCTGCTCGGTGACCACCAGGTTATGCAGTAGCCCCTGCGCGTCGATCAGTGCGGCCAACTCCTCGACTTGACCGGCAGTGTGCCGGCGGACGTTGAACAGCGACGGCACGAGGTTGGAGAGATTGATCGCGAGCATTTCCTTCGTGTGTTCCATGACTTGAACTCCAATGGTTGAAGACGATTCGGCAGACCTCCGAGACACGACCTCAGGGCGGCAGGCCTGGCCACGGAATGAACAACCACCGGAAGCACACCGCAACCATTCGTAAGAACTGTCGTCCCGCGCGGTCCTTCTCGATGTCGCGTCGCATTGCCACGTCGTTGCCCTTCTGAACCTGACAAATCACCTGCCCTAATTTCCGAGGGAGCCGATCCACTGACTGGAAGGGCTGTTGATCCCCCGGCGTTGGGTGCGCTGTTGAGCTGTGTTCTGCCCCGCATTCGTCGGTCGCCGTGCGAGACCGACAGCGCCGCGATGAAGCGCGGGCGCAAGGGCACCGTGGAATAAATGGAAGAGGCCCGCCAGAGCGAAGCGACCGGCGGGAAGGCGGCCGTTTATGCCGCGAAAGGCCCTTGCGCCTGCGCGCGCGGCGCTACGGTTCGCACAAAAGGCGGCCGACGAATGCGGGCCAGTTCAACGGGCCGACGCGGGATGCTTCGAACCCGTCGATGGCCGCTTCATGGCTGCGGGCATACAGGCCTTCTGAACACACGTTCGCAGTGCTGGGACGTTGTGGGACGACAGCATGCTGATCGCCACGGTAACCATCGTCACAAGATCGATACATCCAAGTCGTGGACAAGGCACGCCCTCATGTTCTCGAATTCGGCTATAGCGGCAGCCCATCATGGCAAGCCGCCGCACAGCCGCCGCTCCGAGCGGTCCACCGGCCGCAGTGGCCAGTTGGAGCACGGATGAGCATTGACTACCAACCGTCCGCCGCCGCGCCGCCGGCGACGGCGAGAGAAGTGTCCTCGCCGCTCGGCAAAAGGCGCCTGGACCGAATCGACGAGCCCGCGCGTCCTTTGGGACCGAAGCGCGCCGCGCTGCAATTGCGCCGGCAGCGCAGTGGTACGCCAACAGTGGCGACCAAGTCGCAATCAACGAGCCAGGGAACGTCGGCCTTGGTGTCGCAAGACGGCTCCGTCGGATTTGTGCTGCGCGCCTCGCTGAATGGCCTCCTCATCGAGCGCACCCTGCGCCTGGCCATTGGCGCACGACTCGTGCAATCCATGGTGTTTGGCGACCCAGACGCGTTCGACCGCTGGTGCGAATCAGAGCCGATGCGATTCGAAGACCCGGTGCTGTACGACCGGCTTCGTCGTGAAGGTCATGAGGCACTCGGCGGCAAACGGTAAGACAAACAGTCTGGCCGCGCTGACGCGCTCGCCGGACTACGGCGTGCGCGTGATCGAGGAGCTATCTGTCATCGGCGACGCCGATTCCACCGAGACGGTGATGAGCCTTTTCGCGCAGGCCGTCGAGAACCTGGGCGCCGATGCCGGAGTGTTCATGAGCTACCTGCGCGACGACGCGACGCGGGCTTCCTACCGTTCGCTGCTGGCCTGCGACCCGGTATGGGCTTCGGAGTACGCGCGCCGTGGATGGTTCGAGTGCGACCCCTGGCTGCGGCATGCCACCCACGACACCGAGCCCATTCGGGCTGGGGAATTGACGCTGATGTCGGCGGAGGAGGAGGCGTTTGTCGATGCCTCGGCGGCGTTCGGGTTCGCCTCGGCCGTGATCGCTCCGGCACCGACCTGCGTGGGCTTGTCCCGCGTCGGCGTACTCTGCATTGGATCCAAGCAGGCCGGGTTCTTCGACGACGAGGGCTACGCGAAGCTGCGTGTACTGGCACGCGCGCTCGCCATGGAACTCCACCGCTGGCTTCTCCAGTCGATCCGACGCGACCTCCTGCTCAAGTCGCGATTGACCGCCGCAGACATCGAACTGTTGAGGCATGAAGAGGCCGGCCACAGCAGCAAGGTCATCGGCGCGGCGCTCAACATCGAAGCGAAGACGGTGGACTGCCGGTTCCAGCGCGTGAGCGCGAAGCTGGATGCGCCCAACAGACGCATGGCCGTGCGCATCGCGCGCTTGTACGGCTTGCTTTAGGTCGTCCGGTCCGGGACCCCCGTGGCGTCTGATCCGAGCCATCCGTTGACCACCGCAGCAACGGCGTCGGCCTTCAGCGAGGCCAGGCGGATCACCTCGACCTTGGCCGAGGCCAGCAGACTTGCGCTGCGGGGGTCGATGTAGGCCCTGATGATCGTGGCCAGAGCGTCAGTCACTTGCCCTGCATTGGCCAAGGCGCGCGACTGCTCGAGGACTCTGGGCGGTGGCGGCAATGCCGACGCGGAGAAGGCCTGCAGCAGCGCTGCAATCGACGTGTTCATGGCTTGAAGACGTTCGAACCACGCAAGCGCACGCACGGGCAATGGGACTTCCAGCGTCACGCACCTTGATCGCTGCAAGGCGTCGCGCAGCGAAGGCGGCAAACTCAGACCACCCAGGCCGGCGATGCCATCACGAAGCCACACTTGGCGTTGGGGATTCAGGTGCCGCATCGCATCGAGGAGCGCTGTCTCGAACGCGTACTGTGAAGGCGGCACATCGCCTTGCAGCGTCAGGCCCGGCACGAGCCTTTGCCCGGCCAGCGCCGCGAGATCGATGACCTGCTCCCCCTGCCGGACCAGCAGGTCCAGTACGCGGCACAACCCGCTAACGGGTGGAGCCAGCAGGGGCCGGAATGTCAACACCCTGGGCAGCAGCTCCAGGCCCGCATTCACCCAGCGGCGATAGTTGATCCATCCACCGCCCAACACGTCGACCTGGAAGCCGGCAGCGCGCAGCGGCGCCGCCCAGACCATGCTGTCCAGTCCGCCGCGGTCGCAGTAAACCAAAACGGTGTCGCCAGCCGGCAGGCACGCTGTGTGGACAGCCAATGCATCGGGTATCGACGGACCTGGCTCGCTCATCAAGGACGGGGCTCGCGGGGCGACTGGCGGAGTCGCCGCAAGCGGCACATTGACTGCGCCGGGCACGTGATCCTCTTGGTACGCCCCGGCACTTCTGGCGTCGATGACGAGTGCGTAGGAAGCGAATTCCTGAATCTCCATCTGGTGCGGGTGCACCAGTGAGCCGAGAGACGCCAAGTGAGTGGGCATCGTGTTCGACCTGCAAACGGGGGTGCTGGAAAACGGCCCGAATCCAGCGCCGGGCCCCAGGGTTTTGAGTCCTAGAGTGTTCCTACGGTGTTCAACGAGCCGGCACGGGATGCCTCCTCTGATGCACCGCAGACATGAGGGCTTAGACCATGAACAACTCAGCGAATGTAGACCTGTCGTCGGACCGTGCCAAGCGGGTCACACCCCGGTTCACACTCTGTGTGTTGCCCCATGCGCATCGCATTGCGGCATGCGCGTTGGGCATGTTGATGGTCATCCTGGCCATGTTGTTGCCGACCCCGGCGCTCGCAGTTGACGGCTGCAAGGTCCTGCTGTGTCTCGCAGCACCAAGCTGGCGCTCCATCCCGGAATGCGTGCCGACGATCAACCAACTGCACAGGGACCTGGCTCGGGGCAAGCCGTTCCCGACCTGCTCGATGGCCGGCGCCGGAAACTCGGCAAACAACACCTGGGCCAGCGCGCCGACTTACTGCCCGCCGCAGTACACACGCGTCTTCGAAGGCGAGAGCGGGCCGATCTACTCCTGCGACTACTCGGGCGCCGTGACGGTGAACATCAACGGTGCCCCATTCACCCGAACCTGGTGGAGCATGGGCGGCGAGACGGTGACCGAGTTCACCCCGGCGGCGAAGACGCAGCTCGGCACCTGGAACAGCAAGTTCGACGACGACTACGCCATCTGGCTCGCCTCCCTGCCGCCGCCGGCTCCACCCTGCCCGACATGCTGAGGCCGGCATGGACACAAGCACCTTTTCAGCGCTGGCGATGGCGTGTGCTCCGATGGTGCACGCGAGCACGGCGCACGCACTCGTCGCGGTCGAGAGCAGCTTCAACCCACACGCCATCGGCGTCGTCGGTGGGACGCTGGAACGGCAACCGCGCAGCCGCGCCGAAGCGCTGGCCACGGCGACCCGATTGCAGGCCACGGGCTGGAACTTCAGCGTCGGCCTCGCACAGATCAACGTGCACAACTTCGAGCGGCTCGGCCTGACGCCCGCATCTGCTTTCGACCCGTGCGAGAACCTGCGGGCCATGCAGGCGGTGCTGACCGAGTGCTTCGATCGGTCATCGCCGGATCGGCCCTCCCAGGCGTCGCTCCGGCAAGCCTTGTCTTGCTATTACAGCGGCAACTTCGTCACCGGCTTCCGGCACGGCTATGTACAGCGCGTCGCCCGAGCGGTACCTCCCCGACAAGCCGCCCGCGGCCTACCGCCCTGATCGGGGCCGACCGACGGCACCGCACTCACTCATCAACGACTCATCGAGGTACTGACCATGGCCACCACTGGATCACTTTCGAAACCGACGCGCATCACTCCAGCGCTCATCGGTCTGGCGCTGACGCTGGCGTTTCTCATGCCGCGGTCGGCCCTTGCGCAAGGCTTCGACAAGATCAACACCACGGTCACCAACGTCAACACCATCCTGGTGACGATCTCGATCGCCGTGGTCACGATCGCGATCATCTGGGCCGGCTTCAAGATGATCTTTCAGGGCGCGCGCCTGGCCGATGTCGCCAATGTGCTGATCGGCGGCACGCTGGTCGGCGGCGCAGCCGCCTTCGCCAGCTACATCGTCAGCTGACGGCGGGAAGCACACCATGCAAGCCGAAGCCATCTACAAGGGTGCCACCCGGCCGGCCATGAAGCTGGGCATCCCGCTCGTGCCGCTGGTCGTCCTGTTCGGCACCGGGATGCTGCTGATCATGTGGGGTGGCACCCTGGTGAGCTGGTGGATCGCCTTGGCCGTGGTCATTGCCTTCGTACCCGCATTGGCGTGGATGCGCTTCGTGACGTCCAAGGACGACCAGCGCTTCCGGCAGATGTTCGTCGCCCTGAAGCTGCGCATGCACGACCGCAACCGCCGTTTCTGGCGTGCACGCAGCTACGCGCCCACCCTCTATCGGGGAGCACGCGATGCTTGGCATGTCTAAAGCCAACGGGGACGCCGAGCGCTCCGGGGCGGCTGGTCGGTTCGCCCGCGCGCCGCGGCACTGGGCCTATGCCAAGGCCGAGAACCCGCTGGGCAGCTTCGTGCCATTCTCGTCACTCGTCGGCGCCCATGACGTGATCACGCGCGGAGGTGACTTCCTGCGCATCTGGCGACTCGATGGCGTGGCCTTCGAGTGCGCCGACGAGCACCTGATCGCCGAACGGCACGAGGCCCTTTGCAGCCTGCTGCGCAATCTGGCCGGCGGCCAGTGGGCCGTGTGGACGCACAGGCTGCACCGCGTCGTCGGCGATGCGCTGCAAGACCCGACTGCGCCTGGCTTTGCGCGTGACCTTTCCGTCGCATACCAGGCGAAGCTCGGCGAACGCCGGATGATGAGCAACGAGCTGTACCTCACCCTCGTCTACCGGCCGAATGTCTCGCGCATGAGCCGTGCGTTGCAATCGACGCAGCGGTCTCGCGCCGCCATCGCCGAAGCCCAGGCCGACGCGTTGCGGGTATTGGAAGAACGCTCGGCGCTGGTCGGGCGGGTGCTCCGCGGTTTCGGACCGCAGTTGCTCGGCACGCGCACGCAAGGCGAGCGCAACTACTCCGAGGTGGCCGAAGTCCTCGGCTACCTCGTCAACGGCTGGTGGCGAGCGATCCCGATGGCCGCCGGTCCGCTGTATCGGACCCTGCCGACCACGCGCCTGTCCTTCGGCGGCGACAAGCTCGAACTCCGGCACGGCGACCGGCGGCGCTATGCGGCACTGGTCGACATCAAGGAATACGCCGACGCCGTCGAGCCCGGCATCCTCAACTCCCTGCTCTACGAAGCCAGCGAGTTCATCGAGACGCAGAGCTTCTCGATCCTGCCCCGGCGCGACGCCATGCGTGCACTCGAACTGCAGCGCGACCAGCTCATCGCCAGCGATGACGTGGTCGAAAGCCAGGTCGCCGAGATGGACGTGGCACTCAACGAACTCGGTGACGGGCAGTTCTGCATGGGCGAGTACCACTACAGCCTGGTCGTCTTCGGCGACGACGTGGCCGATGCAGGTCGCCGTGCGGCGCAAGCCATCGGTGCGGTCGGTGAAGCCTCCAGCCTGCAGATGTCGCCGGTCGATCTCGTAGCCGATGCAGCCTGGTTCGCGCAGATGCCGGGCAACTGGCAGTGGCGGCCACGGGATGCGAAGCTGTCGTCGCGAGCCTTCGCAGCGCTGGCCAGCGGCCACAACTTCGCGCGCGGCAAGCGCGACGGCAATCCCTGGGGCGAAGCACTGGCATTACTGCGCACACCCTCGGGCCAGCCGTTCTATCTGAACCTGCACAGCAGCCCCGAGGGCGAGGACTCGGCAGACAAGAAGCTGCCGGGCAACACACTCATCATCGGCTCGACTGGCGTCGGCAAGACGACGCTCGAAATGTTCCTGCTGACGCTGACGCGCAAGTGGGACCCGGCGCCACGCCTGGTGCTGTTCGATCTCGACCGCGGTTGCGAGATCGCGATCCGTGCGCTGGGTGGCCGGTACTTCACGCTCGAAGCGGGCAAGCCCACCGGCTGCAATCCGCTTCAGCGCGACCCCACCCCCGCGCGTGTCCAGTTCTGGGAGCAGTTGATCCGCACTTGCATTGCAACGCCGGCGATGCCGTTGCTGCCATCGGATGAACGCGCCATCGCTGAGGCGGTCAAGTCGGTGGCGATGATGCCCGTGAACCTGCGCCGCTTCTCGACGGTGCGGCAGAACCTGCCGAAGTCGGGCGAGAACAGCCTGTACGAGCGGCTCGGCCGTTGGTGCCAGGGTGGCGCACTCGGCTGGGTCTTCGACCAGGCCGACGACCGGTTGCTCGATCTCAATGCCGCGTCGGTGATCGGCTTCGACACCACCGAGTTCCTCGACCTGCCCGAGGTGCGCACGCCGGTGATGATGTACCTGCTGCAGGTCATGGAAGAACTCGTCAACGGCGAGCGGCTGATCTACGTGATCTCCGAGTTCTGGAAGGCGCTCGACCACGAAATCTTCAGCGACTTCGCCAAACAGAAGCAGAAGACCATCCGCAAGCAGAACGGCCTGGGCATCTTCGATACGCAGAGCCCGTCGGATGTCCTTCGCCACCCGATCGGTCGGACCATGATCGAGCAGAGCGTGACGAAGATCTTCCTGGCCAACCCTGAGGCGGTGCGCGAGGAATACGTCGAAGGCTTCGGCCTCAGCCAGGCCGAGTTCGAGATCGTCCGCAGCCTTGGCGCGCAAGGCGGCCGGCGCTTCCTGGTCAAGCAAGGGCACGCCAGCGCCATCTGCGAAATGGACCTTGCCGGCCTGGACGACTTCATCACCGTGCTGTCGGGCACCACCGACAACGTGGCCCTGCTGGATTCGGTACGCGAACGGCATGGTGACGATCCGTTTCAATGGCTTCCCGTTCTTCTGTCCGAGGTTCACGATCGCAAGTTTCGAACCTCCAGGAGTGCAGTATGAAAGTCATTCAACTCATCGTCGTTCTCGCAGCGCTGGTCTTCGGAACTTCGACGGCATCGGCGCAGTTCGTCAAGGGCAACGAGGCCGTCAAGGTGACGCCGGACGGAAAGAAGCGAGTCGAGACTCCGCCATTGCCTTCCGTGCCACTTGGTAAGCCATGCCCGGCAGCTCAAGCTGGCTGCGCCGGAGGCGGTTGGCTGATGGTGGAGACTGCCGAAGGGCTCGTGGAATGCACAGAAATCTACGCACGATCTGGGACATGCCGCCCATCGACGTACGGCACTGAGAAACGCTCGCGCCTTTGGGTCATGAAGACTGGTTCTCAATGGATGCAGTGCCAATACCCGGACATGGCCAGCAAGTGCGTCAGCACGAAGAGTTTGCCAACCAGCGCAGTGCAGTAGCGCGTAGGAACAGCCATGTTCACCTGGGTCGGCGCACAGTTCAATTCAATTCTGAGCACCTACGTGCTCGGGGTCGTTTCGACTCTGATGACGGCGATCGCACCCATCGCGCTCACATCGATGACGTTGTGGGTGGCACTTTACGGATGGGCGGTATTGCGGAACGAGGTTTCCGAAACTGTCCCGACCTTTCTGTGGAAGGTTTTCAAGATTGGTCTCGTGCTCGCGTTTGCGCTTCAGGCCGGTTTCTACATCACCAACGTTTCGGACACGGCGGATGCGCTCGCCACGGGTGTTGCAACCACCTTTCTGCCGGCCGCAGCAGACCCGCTGACTATCACGTCGCCGTATGCCTTGCTTGATGCCTTCAACGACAAAGCAAGCCAGCTCGTCCTGGACCTGCTGAAGGATGCTGGCATCACAAGATTGGACTTGCTCCTGGCGGCAGTCGTGTGCTCGATCGGCAATGTCGTGTTCCTGTGTATCGCGCTCTTTGTAGTCACGCTCGCCAAGCTGTTCCTGACGTTCGTCATTGCGATCGGGCCAATCTTCATCCTGTGTTTGGCCTGGCGACCGACGGCGCGATTCTTCGATAGCTGGCTGTCGATGGTCTTGAACGCTGTCGTGCTGACCTGGTTCGCATTTTTTGCGCTCGGCCTGAGCGTGTACATGGGCCAGGCCATGGTTCGTGTCATCCAAGACAACGGCGGCTTTCTCGGCCCGACCTTCAATGTAGTGGGCGAGAGCCTTCGCTACTGCGTTGTGATGATCCTCATGGCCATCATCTGTTTCCAGGCTCCGAGCCTCGCCTCTGCGCTCACCGGTGGCGCCGCCATTCAGCAAGGCATCCAGATGGTCCAGAACGCGATGATGGTCGGCGGCTTGCGCTCGGCGTCGGCCGCGCGTGGCGCAGGGCCGGCGGCGGCCGGCGGGGTCGTTCGCGCCGGCGCAGGCCTTCCGCACGCTGCTGGTCGAGCCACAGGCGCGGCTGCTGTTGCCGGCGCCCGATTTGCAGGAACCATGGCCTCGGGCGCAGGCGCCGTGGTCCGTCAAGGCTACGGGGTTGCCCGAGCCGCCGCCTACAAGCTCGCTGCCCTGCGCGGCCGAGCGTAGTTGTCAACCAGCCGAAGGAGCGTCGATATGAACAAACGTCTCAAGGTCGCTGCTGCCGCATGCATCGTTGCTGGCACCCTCGGTGCCGGCAATGCCCGGGCACAGGGCATTCCTGTCATCGACATCGCCAACCTCATCCAGACCATCTTGCAGGTCTTGAACGATGTGACCGAGATCAGCAACCAGGTGCAGCAAATCACCCAGTTGCAGGACCAACTCAACAGCATCAACGGTGTTCGCAATCTGGGCAATATCCTCAACAACCCGATGCTGAAGAACTACGTGCCGGCCGATGCCTACACCTACCTCAACGCCGTTAACACGTCGGGCTATTCAGGGCTGAACGGCACCGCGAAGGCGCTGCGGGACGCAGGCATGGTCTACAACTGCATGGACCTCGCCGGTGCCGCGCGCACGAGCTGTCAGGCGGCACTGGCGCAGCCCTATCAGCAGAAAGGCCTGCTGCAAGACGCGATGAAGTCCGCTGCCGGCCGACTCACCCAAATCAATTCGCTGATGGACCAGATCAACGCTACCAGCGACCAGAAGGCGGTGCAGGAAATCCAGGCCCGCATCGGCGCCGAAAACGCATTGCTCGCGCACGAGGTGTCGCAGGTCCAGATGCTGCAAGGCATGGCCGACAGCGAAGAGCGCATCGCGCGGTCGCGCGAGCGAGAGCGCCAGTACCAGATGCTCGGGCGCACCGGCAAGGTCTCCGATTTCCTTCCTTAAGCGCGTGCCCTGACCGCGCAGTTACCAAGGACACCCCCATGAGTGCCGTCCTGACGCCAGGAAGAGCTGCTGCATTGCCTGATCGCCACCGTCGAGGTGGCGAACCGGGCGACGCCGCCGAGCCCACAGCCGTCGATGCCAATCGTGCGTGGGAGGTCGATCGCGCGCTGATGCTGGAGCGCTCCGAACGGCGCGCTTGGTTGGTTGCGATTGCCGGGCTCCTGCTGGGCCTGATCGGCATCGCAGCCGTGTTCGTCCAGGGTCCGCTCCGCCGCGTGGTCGAGATTCCGATCGTGGTGGATCGCGTTACCGGCGAGGCAACGATCCAGCAGCGGCTCAGCGTTGAAACCATTCCGCCCATGGAAGCGCTGGACAAGCACAACCTTGCCACCTTTGTGCGGGCGCGCGAGAGCTACAGCTGGATGTTCCTGCAGCGTGACTTCGATCAGGTGGCGCGCATGGCCGTGCCGGCCGTCTTCACCGACTACAACCGATTGTTCGACGGCGACACCGCGCTTCAGAAGAAGCTGGGTGCGAGCGAAGACTGGCGCATCAACGTCGTCGGAGTTCGGCTTGCGGCGTCAGGCCGCAGCGGCAACCGCGGCGAAGCAACGGTCACCTACGACAAGGTGGTGCGGCTCACCGACCGCAACCTACCCGATGTAACGACGCGGCACGTCGCGAGCATCGTTTTCCAATACCAACCGAAGGTGCTCGCCAAAGAGCGTGACCGACTGGAGAACCCGTTCGGTTTCGTGGTGATGGCGTACCGATCCGACCCGGAGATCAACACGCCGGCTGCGGGAGCGAAGCCATGAACGCCTGTGCAACGACCGCCTGGGTCGTGGTTGCCGCAGTCGCCACATCGGCGGTACACGCGGGAGACAGCCTGCCCGCCGACCCACGCTTGCGTGAGGTGCTGTACGACCCGCGCGCCGTGGTGACCGTGCCAGTGAAGCGCGGAGTCGTGACCCTTGTCGTGCTCGACGCCGACGAGTCGATCACCGAAGTTGCGGCGGGCCTCGGTGGAGACTGCGCGAAGACCGAAGCAGCTTGGTGCGTGGCTGCGCAACCGGGTGGGCGAAACCTCTTCGTCAAAGCGAAGAGCAGCGCCAGCGCGCCGAACAACCTGGCCGTCGTCACTGACCGCCGCACCCATTCGTTCCGATTCGTGGTCCTTGCCGACAACGACACCAAGGCGCCCGTGTACAGGCTCGTGGTCAAAGCGCCTGCAGTCCGGTCGGCGCCGCAGACTAGGCTCGCGCTGCGAGACGCAGCACCGCTCATGGCCTTGCCAGCCATGCCGCCCCCACCCTCGCCACGGGAAGTGATCGCAGAGCGGCTGCAAGCAAAGGCGCAGGTCCGCAACACGAACTACTCGATCGCTGAGGGCAGCGGCTCCGAAGACATCGTGCCCACGCTCGTCTTCGACGACGGTCGCTTCACCTACTTCCGCTTCCCCGGAAACCGTGAAGTTCCGGCCGTGTTCCATGTGCTCGGCGATGGCAGCGAGACGCTCGTCAACGCCCGCATGGAAGACGACCTGCTGGTGGTGGATCGTGTCAGCCGCCGGTTGATGCTGCGATTGGGTTCGGCGGTGGTGGGTGTCTGGAACGAAGCCTTCGACCTGGACGGCGTGCCACCTGGTGACGGGACCACGGTGCCCGGTGTCCAGCGTACCTACAAGGCCGAAGCCAATCCGACGCGGCAGCCAGGGACCGCAGGGGAGCAGCGCCATGAGTGACCGTGTTGATCCTGGCGATGCCGGTACCGATCATGACGCCAACTCGATCTCACCGCTGCCAGGTGAGGCGGGCATCCCGAATGTCGCTGCGAGGCCTCGTGGTTCGATGTCGAAGAAGGGCTTGCTGGCAGTCGGCCTGTTGATCCTCTCGCTGGTCGCCGTTTCGGCGTTCTCGATCCAGCGGTTCTCGTCCAGCGGCAAGAAGGCTGACGATGGCGAGTCCAAGCGCGTCAGTGACCGGCCGACTGCGGCGACTGCCGAAACGCGCAAGCTCGAGATGCCGCCGCCACCCACGGCCAGCGCACCCGCGCCACGCATCCCGGCGCTGGTGCCGACCGCTGCTGAGGCCGCCGAGCCGATTGGCGTGCGCCGCACGGGCCAGAGTTCAGCAGGCAACGGTGGCCCGAAGTCCATCCCCCCGGAGGATGCACCCGTGCTGCTGGTGTCCTCTCGGCCGGGTGCGATCGCTTCACCGAGTGCCCCGTCCACCAGGCGCACGGACTTGGCCTCGGCGGCGGAGCCGGGCCAAGAGGCTGAGCCGAACGACCCGATCTCTGCCACCTCCCGCAACCTGCAGGGCTACCAACGGCAGTTGCAAGGCCTGCTGGACTCGCTGACGAAGACCGCAGCCATGGCCACCGGCCAGGCAGTCGGTCAAGGCACAGGCGCGGCACCCATCGGAGCGACCTCCTTCGGACTGCCCTCGGTGGGTGGTCCCCCGACGGGTGGTGCGCCAGCCCCATCTGGTGGCCTCTTCGGTGGGCAACTGCAGGGCTCGGCCACACCACGAATCGCCGCGTCGATGCTCGGCAACCGAAGCCTGACGCTGCCCAAGGGCACGGCGTTCACCTGTGCGCTGAAGACCAAGGTCATCAGTGCGACCTCGGGTCTGGTCGGCTGCCAGGTCCAACGCAACGTTTTCAGCGACGACGGCCGCGTGCTGCTGATCGAGCGCGGCTCGCACATGGATGGCGAGTACCGGATCGGCTCCGTGCGGCCGGGCACGGTGCGCATCCCGGTGCTGTGGACACGCATCCGCACACCGAACGGCGTGACGGTGGACATCGAGTCGCCGGGGACCGGTCAGCTCGGCGAGTCCGGCATCGACGGCTACGTCGACAACCGCTGGGGTGAGCGCATCGGCGCGGCGATGCTGCTGTCGCTGATCGACGACTCGGTCAAGCTGGTCATCCAGAACCAGTCGAACGACACACAAGCCAACACGGTGGTGTTGCCCTCGACGACAGCCAACACCAGCAAGCTCGCAGAGAAGGTGCTCGACAGCACGATCAACATCCCACCGCTGATCTACCAGAACCAGGGCGGCATCGTCGGCATCTACGTCGCGCGCGACGTGGACTTCTCGTCGGTGTACGAGCTGAAGCCGGTGTCGAGATGAGCGCGCTTCAGCACCTTCACGACGGTCCCGCCGAAGGTTGGTGCGGCGACGCCACATCCGTCGTCGAGTTCCTGCGACCGCTGCGCGACCAGCTCGATGCGCCCGGCGTCCTGGAGGTCTGCGTCAACCGGCCGGGCGAGCTGCTGGTCGAGACGGTCCGCGGTTGGCAAACGGTCGCCGCGCCCGAGATGACTCAGGAGCGCTGCCTCTCGCTTGCGACCGCAGTGGCCACCTTCTGCGATCAGCAGATCAACCAGGAACGGCCGCTGCTGTCGGCCACCCTGCCCAGCGGCGAGCGTATCCAGTTCGTCATTCCACCGGCGGTGCCGCGCGGCACCGTGTCGATCACGGTGCGCAAGCCCTCCCATCTGATCAAGCGCCTCGACGATTTCGAGCGCGATGGTCTGTTCGAGCGCACGGCAACGGTCAGTCGCACACCGTCCAGCGACCTGCTGCCCTTCGAGCAGGAACTGGTCACGCTCAAGGATGCCGGCCGCTACGCCGAGTTCCTGCGCCTGGCCGTGCGCAAGCACCAGACCATCGTCGTCAGCGGCAAGACCGGTTCGGGCAAGACCACCTTCATGAAGGGCCTCGTCGAGGAAGTGCCAAAGCATGAGCGCCTGATCACGATCCAGGACACAGCAGAGCTGACGCTGCCGAACCATCCGAACGTGGTTCACCTGTTCTACAGCAAGGATGCCCAGGGCACGGCGCGCGTCACAGCCAAGTCACTGCTCGAAGCCTGCCTGCGCATGAAGCCCGACCGCATCTTCCTCGCTGAAGTGCGCGGTGACGAGTGCTTCTACTTCGTGCGACTCGCGGCCTCGGGGCATCCCGGCAGCATCACCAGCTTGCATGCCGGCAGTTGCGCGCTGGCCTTCGAGCAGATGTCGCTGATGATCCGCGAGAGTGGCGCCGGCGGCGGTCTGCGCATGAACGAGATCAAGTGGCTGCTCGGCGTCGTCGTCGACGTGATCGTGCAGTTCGACCGCGACGAACGCGGGCGATTCATCTCTGAGGTCTTCTACGAGCCCCGTCGGCAGCGACTCGGCCGCTGGGAAGACTCCATGACGGCGGCGGCATGAGTGGCGTCGCATCACTGCCGATCGCGGCATGGCCCACCGGTCGCAAAGTGGCGGCGGGCGCATTCGCGGTTGCGGGCTATGCCGTGCTGGCCTGCGCGGCGGTGTACCTCGCCGGCGTGCTGTTCCTGGTGCTGAACAAAGCCAACCCACGCCAGGCCGAGTTCGGCAGCATCGTGCACTACTGGCATCTGTACGCCGACGACGCCTCACTGCGCAAGAAGCTCATCACCTCGATGGTGGTGTCGGGCATCGGACTGCTGATTGTGCTGCCCGTCGCCCTGCTCGCTGCGGCTCGCCCGCGCCGGGCGTTGCACGGTGACGCCCGGTTTGCGAACGCCGCCGAAGTTGCCAGTGCCGGCCTCACGGGTGGGCACGGCAACATGCCACAGACCAGCATCCTGATCGGCCGCCACCGTGGCAAGTTTCTGGTGTTGCCGGGTCAACTCTCGGTGATGCTGTCTGCGCCGACCCGCAGCGGCAAAGGCGTTGGCGTCGTGATCCCCAACCTGTTGAACTGGCCCGACTCGGTCGTCGTCCTCGACATCAAGGGCGAGAACTACGACATCACAGCCGGGTATCGCGCCGAGCACGGCCAGGCCGTGTTCGCCTTCTCGCCATTCGATGAAGCGGCGCGCAGCCACCGATGGAACCCGCTCACCGCCGTTCGACCGAGCCCGCTGCACCGCGTCGGCGATCTGCTGACCATCGGTCAGGTCTTCTTCCCCAACGATGGCGGCGGCACGTCGTCGGAAGCCTTCTTCAACGATCAGGCACGCAACCTGTTCCTCGGGCTCGGCCTCGTGCTGCTGGAAACGCCCGAGCTGCCGCGCACCATCGGCGAAATGCTCCGGCAATCGTCGGGCAAGGGCCGGTCGCTGAAGGATCACTTGAGCGGGCTCATCACACAGCGCCGGGAGAGCGCGTCCTCCAACAATCCGCCGTTGTCTGATGAATGCATTGACGCCCTGCAGCGCCTTTTGTCGAACTCGGAGAACACGCTGTCCAGCGTCGTCGCCACCTTCAATGCGCCGCTGACGATCTTCGCCGATGCGATCGTGGATGCGGCCACCAGTGCCGATGATTTCCGGCTCGAAGACGTGCGGCGGCGCCGCATGTCGGTGTACGTCCGCATCCCACCGAACCGGTTGGCCAATGCCCGGCCGCTGCTGAACCTGTTCTTCTCGCAGCTGGTCAGCTTGAACACCCAGCACCTGCCGGAACAGGACCCAACGCTCAAGCTTCAATGCCTGCTGGTCAACGACGAGTTCACCGCGATGGGTCGTGTTGGCGTCATCACGACGGCCGCCGCCTTTCTCGCAGGTTACAACCTGCGGCTGCTGACCGTGGTGCAAGCCATGTCGCAGCTGGACGCCGTCTACGGCGTTAAGGAGGCCCGCACCTTCGCCACCAACCACGGCCTGCAGATCCTCTACGCGCCGCGCGAGCAACGCGACGCCGACGAGTACAGCGCGATGCTCGGCCACTTCACCGAGCGCGCCGCATCACGCGGGCGCAGCCGGTCGTTCAGCCAGCACGGCCACAGCTCGGTCAGCCGCAACGAGAGCGAGCAGCGCCGCGCGCTGCTGCTGCCGCAGGAATTCAAGGAACTGGGCAGCGAACGCCTGGTGGTGATCTTCGAGAACTGCAAGCCGATCCTCGGCGAGAAAATTCGCTACCACCGCGACAAGGTATTCACCGCTCGCTTGCGGCCCGCACCAGCGGTGCCGCAAATGGACATGGACCTCCATCTGGCCCGGGTGCAGCAGCGCTGGCGCTACGCCGACGATGAACTTGCACCGGGTGAAGGCCTGAGCCTGGATGCGCTGGCCCACGACGTCGCCCTGCTGCCCGACAGCTACGAGGGCTCGCCGGACAAGGCGGCGGATGACCTGCTGGACTTCTTCAGCGGCGGGAGGCCTGCGGCCGGTGGCGTCGGCGGATCGATTGAACCCGCTGCCGACGATGACGGCGTGCTGATGGCTGAAACATCAGAGCCCGAACGGGCGGCATCGCCCTGAACTCTGCGGGAGACCTCACATGCGCCCTGTGCTGCCTCTGATTCCCTGGCTCTTGCTGTTGAGCTCGTGCAGTTCACCGCCGAAGCCGCCCACGGTCGATGAGTCCTCCAAGCGTCCAGCGAACTCGGCGATGGCGGTCGAATTGCAGGTCTGCAAGAACGACTTGCAGAACACCCGCATCTTGGCCGCCGAGTCGGGACGAATCGCCGAGTCCACGGCCGCGACTTTGGAACGGCTGGCGGCTCGCCAGCAGGCCTTGGCAGCGATCCAGGTGCCGCAAGCGAACAGCGTCTTCACGGTCAGGTTCGAGTTTGGCAGCACGCACGTAGTCGTCCCTGCCGATGCTGCCTCGGCTCTCATCGAAGATGCGCGGTCTGCGCCGCTGGTGCTTCTGCGGGGCCGAACGGACGGCGCCACCGACGCACCGGCAGAAAGCCGTATCGCCCGCGAGCGTGCCAATGCCGTGCGTGACTACTTGGTCGGCGCTGGCGTCGATCCGACGCGCATCCGAGCCACGTATCAGCCGGCCGGCGACCACGCTGGCGACAACTCGAGCCCGTCCGGCAAGGGCATGAATCGACGCGTCGAGATCGAGGTGTACCGGGCGCTGCCGGTCGCTGCGAGTTCATCGGCTGCGGCCATGCCCTGACCCCCCTCTGACTCCACCCATTGCGAGGAAGCCATGGACACCGACAACTCTCCAGTTCGCCAATCACGCCAAGTCGCACCCAAAGGCGCGGCGCCGACCCAGGGCGGCACTGTCGAACCCGCCAACCGCGCCACCATCGCCAAGGAGCGCTTCCAGACGCCGGTGGATGTCCCGGGCGAGCGCTACGAACTGCGGGATCCATTCGCTGAGGTCACGTACCGGGCGAACACCCTCCCCGAGATCGTGGCGAAGGCTGATCAGCTCGGCAGCAACCGATTCGTCGCGGTGGACGCTGAAGGTCAGCGGACGACGGTACAGAAGGTCGACGGCGAGTGGCAGCGGAGCCCCCAGCGCGCCGCGGCGCCCGAACGGCCACTGGATGCCACACCGATCCGCGACGACGTGCCCCAGGCCGCCAATGTCGTGCCAATGCCCAATTTGCCCAGGCAGCCTGAAGGCGCGGACGCGAAGGCCCTGGCGACGATCGACGCTCAGGCCGAACGCGCCGCGCTGGTCGCCCGACTTGAAACCGCCCTGATGGATCGATACGTCATCAAGCGGGCGCCGGTGACAGTCGGCGATGTGACGATCGGCCGCACCGAGTACCGGTTCCGCGGCGACACATCGCGCGTGGCGTTTACCGAATCGACGTTCCGGCTAGCGACCGACACCAACAGTCCGTCGGTGGCCCGGTCGATGGTCGATGTGGCCGAAGCACGCAACTGGCGTGCGCTGCGCGTGTCGGGCAATGAAGACTTCAAGCGCATGGTGTGGCTGGAAGCCTCGGTGCGCGGCGTCAAGACGCTGGGGTATGAACCCAACCCTGCCGACCTGGAGGTTCTGAAGAAGGAACGTGAGGCACGGCTGGTCAACCGGATCGAGCCAGACCGGCTTGGCAGGGGCGACGGCCCAGGAGCGGCCGCGACGCCGGCCGACAAAGCATCTGCCCGGGGCGGCGGCGGGCGCAAGGCCGTGTTGGTCGCCATTGAGGCGGTACTGGTTGCCAAAGGCGTACCAGAGAAGCAGCGAGCAGCCGTGATGGCGGCCGCCACCGAGAGGCTCGCGCAGCGGACTCGAGATGGCCAGGCGCCCAAGGTCAAGGTGTACGACAAAGCTGCGCCATCGCAACGGCCCGCCGTCATGCCGACGCCCGAAGTGCAGCGTACGCGGGAGCGCGCTGCACCCGTCCGTTGAGGCCACCACATGCAGGAGTCGGCGACTGGCAATGGCCTGACTGCGCCATCATCCGTCTACGAGATTGGCGGCCAGCGGTTTGAGGCGGCATCGCGCGGGTTCACCGAGGCCATTGCACAGGCGCACGCTTCGCACCATCGGCCTCGCTGCATGTGCCTTGTCGATGGCGTGGAGATGTACGTGGCTCGTCTCGCGGGCACGAATGAAGGCTACATCGTCAAGCGCATGCCGAACACCGGCAGCCACCACGCGCCCGACTGCCCGTCCTACGAACCGCCTGCGGAGTCCTCTGGCCTGGGGCAGGTGTTGGGGTCGGCGATCACCGAAGACCCGGCCACCGGCGAAACGACCTTGAAGCTCGACTTCTCCATGTCGAAGATCTCAGGACGCTCGGCGATGCCGGCAGCGGGCGGGGACGGTGACAGCGTGGCCAGCGGTGGAACGAAGCTCTCGCTGCGCGGACTGCTGCACTACCTTTGGGACCAGGCCGAGCTGACGCGCTGGCAGCCCGGGTTTGCGGGCAAACGAACGTGGAGCACGGTGCGCAAGCATCTGCTGCTGGCCGCCGAGAACAAGATCGCGCGCGGGGACTCGCTGCGCTCGCGCCTCTACATCCCCGAGGTGTTCTCGGTCGAGCATCGCGACGCGATCAGCGCCAGGCGGATGGCGCAATGGTCGCAAGCCGTCGCAGTACCTGGCAAGCCGCAGCACCTGATGCTGCTGATTGCAGAGGTGAAGGAGATCGTGCCGGCGCGCTATGGTTTCAAGGCCGTAGTGAAGCATGTGCCCGACCAGGCCTTCGCGCTGGACGAGCAGCTCTACCGCAGGCTGGGCCGGCGCTTCGGGTCGGAGCTGGCGCTTTGGGGCGCCGCCGAAGACATCCACATGGTGATCATCGCCACCTTCAGCGTCGCGGCGACCGGCATCCCGACCATAGTGGAGCTGTCGCTGCTGCCGGTGACACGGCAGTGGCTGCCGGTCGAAGACGGATTCGAGAAGCAGCTCACCGAGCGGCTCGTCGCTGATGGGCGGTCCTTCGTGAAGGGGCTTCGATACAACCTGGGTGCGGAGAGCGCGCTGGCCAGTGCGACGCTAACCGACTGCGAAGGTTCGGCGCCGTTGCTCTTCGTCGTTCACGCGGGAATCGAGCACCGCGGGCAATACCTCCAGGTGTGTGACCCGTCGGTACCGGTGTGGCTGTGGAATCCATCGAACGAAACGATGCCAGCGCTGCCGCCTTGGCAGCACCGTTCCACAGGAGGGGACTGAACCTTCTTGGATGTCCCGGCTGGATTGCGAGCGATGTAGGCCTCGACTGTCGGAGGCCCCAGGGACTACACCACCTGGAATCGCAGCCTCAGTCCGGCGTCAATGCGACCCCGAGGTGCGATGATTGCACTCTGAGGCAGGGCATCGAGCCCTGCGAAAGACTCGTCGAGGGAGACAACGTGGCGGGAAAGCACCACGATCTGGTGAACTTCACCAAGAAGTACAAGGGTGAGCTGGCCGAGTTCTTCATGGATCTGAAGCGTTGGCGCCGCTTTAAGACGCGGCACACGCTCGCCTGGCAAAAGATTCGGTTCGGTGAAGCGCATCATGGATCAGTGCCGAAAGAGAGGGGCATCTATGTCTTCACTGTCGAGCTCTCGCCGACGAAGTTGCCGGGCCACGGCTACATCCTCTACGTTGGCATCACCGGCGACGACTCGGACGCCAATCTGTACAAGCGCTACGCGCAATACCTCAGGCACCTCAAGAACCAGGATGGTCGCCCGGCGGTGTACTTCATGCTGGACAACTGGGCGGAAGACCTGTTCTTCAACTTCGTGACGATTCCGAATTCAGCAGTGGATCTGGCCAAAATCGAAAAGTCCATCATCAACGCGGTTATCCCTCCAGTTAACAAACGAGATCTGGAAGCAACCATCACCAGCGTGAAAGCGGCGGCATTCTGATGAAACCTGGTCCACTTGCCCTTCCGGCACTTCGCGGCGTAGTCGGAGACTGGGTCTACTACTCTTGTCTAATGCCGATCACTGAAATCGCACTTCGTGTGCGGTACGCGGATGAGATTCACCCTGACAAGGCACTTTCTGCACTGATCCAACGAAGCCTTGAAGGGCCACGTGCCAAGCACATCGCCGAGTACCTGACTACGAAAGAGCGCTTCTTCAATTCGCTCGTTCTGGCGACTTACGGAGGAAGCCCAGACTGGTTGGAGGTCGGCAACTTCAAGTCCGCGAATAAAGCGGAGATTCTCAAGCTGGTACCGGGTAGCTCGAAGGATGCCCTGGGGTTTCTGGCTCTGTCTGGTTCTGAGAAGATATTCGCTGTCGACGGTCAGCACCGACTGGCAGGCATTCGACGCGCCGTTGCGGACGGCGCCGATTTGAGTCAAGAACAAGCTCCCGTGATTCTGGTAGGACACAAGAAGGATACGGCGGGCATGCAGCGCACCCGGCGATTGTTCACAACCTTGAACAAGACAGCAGTCCCCGTTAGAAAGCGCGACATCATCACGCTTGACGAGGACGACGTCATGGCGATCATTTCGCGTCGACTAGTTGAAACCAACTCTTCGTTTCGCGACCCGAAGATCGCGGTGATCGGCAGCCAGGGCATACCTGTCGGAAACCGGGTTTGTCTAACAACAATTTCCAGTCTCTACGACACGCTCAAGCTTCTCTTCATGTTCGACCTCGGCCAGCGGACCGACCGCAGCCTGAGGTTCAATCGTCCGACTGACGAACGGTTGGATAAGTACTACGAGGTCGCGACTTCTTACTTTGATGCACTGGCGACGACGTTCAAGCCCGTCGGGCAGTTGCTGTCATCCTCCGATCCATCTGCGATCACCGAGAAGCACCGGGGTCCGCACGGCGGTCATCTACTCTTCCGGCCGATAGGACTGGAGATCGTCACACGAGTAGCGATTGAGATGGCCCGACAGAAAGACTTGGATGCAGGAACGGCCATCAAATCTTTGAAGAAGATTCCGACCGATCTTGCCGAAGCGCCCTATGCAGGCGTAATCTGGGATCCGATGCGGCAGATCATCAATGTGAAGGGGAAGGGCCTGGCCAGGGACATTCTTCGCTACATCTGTGGCCTGCCAGTCGACATGAAAAAACTTGAGACCGACTTTGACCTGGCGGAGGGCGATTTCAACAAAGCGCTGAAGGGCTTCGAGGCGATGAAGTTGAGCTGAACGACGAAGGTGTGAACGTCTCGCGCCCTCGACTGCGACTCACGAGCGAGTGGTGGCCCCAGGCGGGCCGAATAGCCTAGGTTGTCGTGGGTAGTCATCCCGGGAAATATCGTGAGCATTGGTGATATGAGTTGCTCGAATTGGCTGGAATGGGTGCTTCATAGGCGCACCTGATAAGTCGACGGCGAACAGCCAGCTACTACCGGCCAACGGTGGGCCCGACTGCGATGCCGAACGCTCGGGCCATGACCTCAAGCAGCCGCATCGATAAGCACGCGGTAACAGAGAAGTGGTGACATCCGCTGCCTTGCGCGACATGCCGTCGCCTTGCCGTCGACCGCTATGCTGTTCGGCGGCGGCGCAGTCGGCCAATGCGCCACGGATCCCTTAGATCCACAGTGAGTTCTCGTTCACCAAACTTGATTCGGATGAATGGCAAGTTTCGGCAAGAAGGTCTTCGATGAACTGTATGTTCATCTCTCTGGGCTAGACCATCTCGATGACGCGGAGCAACAGCAACGCATCGTTGATGCGTTGGGCTGGATGCCCCTGACCTCCGGTCACCGGCCCAACGTGGCGAAGCTAAACACCAAGACAGGTCGAGTTTCCCTGCTCGCATACAAGGACTTTGACGAGGATTCATTCCCCGAGCTTGCAGCGAGCTGGATCTTCGCACCAGGCTCAGCAGAAAAGCCCTCATATCGCACCTACGCGGACTCGCTGAATCCACCCATCCTGCATCGGAAGGAACTGCTGGTGCCGGCCACGCACCCGGGTCGTGAGGGATGGGTACGACTCACTGCCACTGCCGAGATGCTTGGTCTGTTCCAGGACACGACCGCTATTGGCTTCAAGCTCAACTGGGAAAGACTCATTTCAATCAGGGGCTACCGCCTGGTTGGCAACGACTTCCTCCCGGTCGGCAATGAAACCTATAGCGATCCTGTTGCGTCTTGGCAATTCGACGGCCAGGTGCAAAGACACTTAACCGCGCTGACGCGCAGCAGTCTTTCGGCACCTGTGCAATTGCTGTTCCGACATGGCCTATTGCCGCCAGGTTCCACGATGTTCGACTACGGCTGCGGTCGAGGTGGTGACGTCAACGGATTGACCGCCGAGGGCTTCGCCGCTCATGGATGGGATCCTCACTTTGCAGCTGACCAGCCAATCTTCGAGGCTGATGTTGTCAACCTTGGCTTCGTTGTGAACGTGATTGAGGACCCCGCCGAGCGGATAGACGCCATTCACAATGCGTTCAAGCTCGCCCGCCGCGTCATGTCCATCGCAGTCATGTTGCACGGAAGTGACTCAGTTGGTCGGCCGTTCCGCGATGGATTTATCACGTCACGAAACACCTTTCAGAAGTATTTCACCCAAGCCGAGTTCAAGGACTACATAGAGCAGGTCCTGCACCAAGAGGCCTTCATGGCCGGTCCGGGCGTGGCCTTCGTTTTCTCGGACAAGGACAGCGAGCAACGCTTCCACACGGGCCGCTTTCGCAGCCGCGGCGTCGCAGCTCGGCTGTTGGCGACCCGAACTCCGCGTGTACGCGTGACACGCGAGCCGCGAGAACAACTTGTCAAGCCACCGAACTCGCCGAGGCCATCCCACGCCGAAGTGAAATTCATGAAGGCGAAGATGCTTCTGGACTCGCTGTGGGCCACCGCGCTGGACCTGGGACGTATGCCAGAGCCCGATGAGGTGGCCAATCTCGATGAGATCGAATCCCGAATCGATAGCCTGGGCAAGGCAGTGAGACTGCTAGGTCGCCACTATGACCAGACTCTGCTCGCTGCCGCTGCGACCACGCGCTCTGACGACCTGCGCCTCTACCTGGCTGCGCAGCAATTCTCGCGGCATCCGGCCTATCGACAACTCGAACCGCGCTTGCAGCGGGACATCAAGGCGTTCTTTGGCGACTACCGTACAGCGCAAGCTTCAGGATTGAGGCTGCTGCTGGATGCCGCAGACCCGACTCAGCTGTTGGAAGCCTGCCAACGTGCTTCGACTGCAGGTCTGGGTTGGCTGGAGGACGGGCACTCGCTCCAGCTTCATGTGTCAATGGTGGACAGGCTTCCTGCGCTCCTGCGGGCCTACATCGCTTGCGCATTGATCTTGTGGGATGCCATCAGCGAGGTTCAGCTTGTAAAGATTCATATCGGGTCCGGCAAGCTCACCCTGATGGAGTACGACGATTTCGACACGAGCCCGATCCCGCTACTCCGGCGCCGCATCAAGGTGAACGTGCGCAAACTGGACTACGACCTTTTCGAGTACGGAACTCGCGAGCACCCAAAGCCGCTGCTGTACCGAAAGAGCCGGTACCTACATGAGGACTACCCGGGGTATGCCGAGCAGCTCGCATTTGACGACGGGCTTGAGACCACAGACATCGTAGGCGAGTCCAATTTCGGCCCACCGCCTGAGCGGCTGAGTGAGCAGTTGGAGTCGCGGCGCCTCGCGGTAGTTGGTATGAGGCTGCAGCGCAGCGAGCTAATCCCCGATCTCGACCAAACATGCGGGGCGAACTTCACCTTTCGGTCGTTCATCGAGTGTGGTGAAACGCAGCAACGCCTGGCACTGAAGAACGTGCCGCTAAACCCGGCAACATACAACGCCCTCTATGACTTGGCCACACAGGTCCTAGATCCCGTCGTTGACTACTTCGGCGCCATCCGGCTGACCTATGGCTTCTGCTCACATGAGCTTGGCAAGCACATCAGCAGGCGAGTAGCTCCGAAACTTGATCAGCATGCGGCGCTCGAACTCACGCCCGCACAAAAGTTGATCTGCGATCGTGGCGGGGCGGCCTGCGATTTCTACGTCGAACATGAAGACATGACGGAGGTCGCCGATTGGATCATCAACAACGCACCATTTGACCGGTTGTACTTGTATGGCGCTGATCGACCGATCCATGTCAGCTACTGCACTTTGGGCAGTCGCCAGGCTTTCCGAATGGTGGGAACGAAGACGGGAAAGCTGATCCCGCGCCGATATGGCGACTGATCTGCCGATAGTGCTTGACCGTCGGCGGTCTACTTCGACGCCGCGGCGACCAGTTGAACGACGTTCTCCAGGCGCACAAATACCCCATGGGCGCGCTTCGGGGCTTCACCAGGCATGCGGATGAGCATGTCACCGGCGCCCAGCAGATTCTCCGCGCCCTTTTCATCAAGGATGATGGTCGACTCGGTGCCCTTTTGCACTGCCAAAGCGATACGACCTGGAATGTTGCTGCGAATGAGCCCGGAAAAGGTATCGGAGTCCGGACGCTGCGTGGCCAGCACAAGGTGGATGCCAGCTGCACGAGCTTTCTGTGCCAGCCGCGCAATGAGTGGTTCGATGTTGGGGTCCTGTAGCACCAAGTCCGCCAGTTCCTCAATAAGCAAGACGATGAATGGCATCGACTGCCCTTTTCGCCGAGCCTCGCCGATGTTGGCCACACCGAGCCGACTGAAGATGCTGTACCGAGCGTCCATCTCGACGCCCAGTTCCTGCAGCATTTCTCGCGCCTGGGGCAGTTCCGTCGCGACTCCGTCCCGGTATAGGTTTGGTAACTTGCTGTACTGCGCGAACTCGACCTGCTTCGGGTCGATGAGTGCTAGCTGAAGCGTATCGGGCTTGTGCCTTTGCAGAAGAGACAGGATGAGCGAGTGCAGACAGACGCTCTTGCCCGAGCCTGTTGTTCCGCCGACAAGCAGATGAGGGGCCGTGGCAAGGTCAAACGCTACATCCTCACCGGTCACGGTGACACCCGCGTACACCATCAGCTGATTCGGGTCCCTCGAACCGCTGTGGGCCCAATCGCGCAGTCGCTCGATTTCGACCGTCTTCCAAGTGGACTTCGGCCGAGGTAAGTCGATGAAGAGCGTCTTGGCCTCATCGCCGTTGGAAACCGTGGGCAGTGCGCTTCCCAGATTGAGCGCCAATCCCAATTGCGACATGCTCCGCTTGAGCTTGGCGGAGTCCGCAAGATTGACCAGCAACACGCGGTATCGCGTGATGCGAGGCCCATGGATGATGCCTTTCACCTGAACTTTGATACCGAGCTCTGCGAGCGCTTTCGTCAGTGCCTGGCTGGCATCTGCTGGCGCGGCCTTGTCCGCTGCGTCGCCGGGAGCGGCGTCCCCCGCGGCAGGCCGCTTCGCTGCGAAATCGGGCATGTCCGAGCGACGCATCATCGCTTCGATGAATTTGTCGTAGTGCTGATCCGCCCCCTGCCAGTCTGCCCAGAGCGCCAACGCGCCGCGATGCCAATGGGCGCGGATAGCAGCGCGTAGGCTCTCCATCGATTCAATGGCAACGCCGCCGCTAGTCAATGAATGCGACACCAATAGGCCTACCCACGCGCCAATGTTCTCCGGCGAGAACAACGACATAGCCGGAATATCCTTGCCTTGCGAATCGACGACCACGTCAAGAAGTTTGCCCATGGCAAGAGAGCGGCCGATAGCCAGGCGTGCGACCTGGGCCTTCGTATCCAGCCCAAGCGATTGACGCAATTGGTCCGTGAAGCCGTCCGCCTCCAGGCTGGTTCGGTATCGCAGGCTGAGCGCTTGCTGGACGTCCAAGTCACTCATTTCGCAGCTCCGAAGTATTTGCCTTCTTTCGCGGTCGTGCGGCCGATCCCGTCCCCAACGTCCTCGTGTTCCAACAGATAGGTCACGGACACGCTTCTCTGGATGCGCTTATAGAAGTCAATGTCAATTTCTTCGTCTTGCGACAGCAATATGACCTGGCGGTCCGGGTTCCCAGTCCAGAACTTGAAGATGTTCTGGCGGTGTTTGCTGTCGAGGCGCCCCAGCGGCGTGTCCACGACCATTGGCGCCTTGACGCCCGACACCTCAGCCAAGCCGGCGATGAGCGCCGTGGCAAAAATCTGGTTCTCACCGGCTGACCGGTCGAATGACATTTCTTTGTTGGTCTTGCCCAAGATGTGCGTAGTGCCATCGTTGTCGATGGTGATGCTCGACACCTGGTCTTTGTGGGCCAGTTGCTTATAGACCTTCGTCATCGCACGCCCAAGCGCCTGAACCTTCAAGGGGAACAGCAGAGGCACTACCTCATCCAGGACAGCGCGGACGCGCTCCGACTTGTTCAGTAGCTGTCGGACAGGGCTCGTTTCGTCGCGTCGTTTGGCTTCCTGGGTGTACCGAGACCGCGTGTTGTTGACCGTCACTTCAAGGCCGAGCACTTCGCGGTCATCTTCACGAATGTGCGCCTCCAGCTCATCTATCGCAGCCGACACCCGGCTCAGATTGCCTTTCAGTTCTGTCAAAGTGCCATCGCGGTCTATGCCTTCTACGCGCGCAATCTTTCGGTTGAGTTCCTCGATGCGTTCGCCAAAATCGCGCTGCTCGGACAGCAAGTCATGCACCTCCTGCTGGCCGACCGAAATCGAGTCGAGGAACTGCAGCGCCCGCTCGCGCAGACTTTCATGCAGGTACCCGTGCACAACAGTCTCGGCGCAGTTCGCTGGAGGCGGATGAAAGAGAGAAGCCCAGGCGGTTTCAATCCGACCCTTGAGAGCATCGACCTGCCCGTCAGTCAATGCCGGGGAAATCTCCGGACTTGCAGCACCGAGAAATGCCTTTTCGAACTGGTCTCGCTTCGGCTGCAGAGCGCGGCATTCGGTCTGCCAGTCGGCCAGTGCAATTTCTCGGTGCAGCTGGGTCTTGAACTCAGCCAGAAGCGCCTTCGGCATCAGATGGAACGGCAGCTTCTCGGCAAGGATGCGTTCCAGGGACTTCTGGGCATCCTTCTGCGCACTGCGTAGCTGCTCGCGTTCCTCCACAAGGTCTTTGACGGTGGCGATGTCACCACCGCCACCGCCCGACGCTGTGATGCGTTCGAAGTACGAAGTGCGTTCTGCCTTCAATTGGGCCAACTTGCGCTGACTCTCTTCGGCGTCTTTCTGGAGTGCCTTGAGCTTCTCCTCGTCCGCCGTCAACGCTTCCAGCATCCGGTCGATGTTTTCGCCATCGACACTCGCGATGGCTGAACGCTTCGTGCTCTCGAAGGTCTTGAGGCGTTCGGCAAGGTTGCGCAATAGCACCACGCCAAGCAGCCCCTCCAAGCCTTGTTTCACCTGTTCGATGCGCGACTGGTCAGCGAGCTTCTTGACCTCTTCCCCGTCAAAGAAGAAGAATGGTGCGATGTGCGCTGGCACGAAATGGTCGTCGAGCAGGTCTGCAAGCTGGAAGCCCGCCTTGCCATCGCGCTTCGGAACTCCCGGCACTCCTCGGGCAACCTCACGCACGATAGCTTCGTCTTCGAGCCACTGTCCGTTGGAAGTCTTGAAGTACCAGCGGCGGGAGATGTCGATGCCCTTGGTCTTCGTGCGCTGCACCACGACACGGACGGTCATCTGGTCCTGTCCGTCACGCAGAGCTTCGCCGTTGAACGCCCGTTCCAAAAACGTTGGGTAGCCTTTGTAGTCGTCGGGCTTCAAGCCAGCACGCGCCAAGTGAACCATTGCGTCCTTGCCATACAGACACAGGTACAACGCTTCGAGGATCGACGTCTTGCCGTAGCCATTCAGACCACCGACAAGAACGATGTTCTTGCCGTCGGCCGGCTCCGGAAAGTTGAACTCTGCGTGCGGGTAACTCTTGAAGTGCGTCAGCTCAATCTTGGAAATCCACAAAATCCGTCTCCCTAATCCATACTTCCCAGGATTTCTTCGATGCGGGCATAGATGCCCGCAGCGCGCTCCTGGTGCTGCCTCTCACGCTGAAGGGAAACCAGTTCGGTGATGACTTCGATGGGCACTTTGTGCGTATTGCAAACGTGAGCCAATCGGATATTTGCATCGGCATCGGACCACAACGGAAGATCCGCAACCGAGCTGTCGTCGTACTGTTCATCAGGCATTTGCGAGACTTTCTTCTTGCTGTAGCTCTGTCGCCCAGGTTTTATGGATCAGCTCAAGTTCAGCGTCTGATATCAGGCGGCCACCGAACTCCGCCTGTACTTTCAGTAGCCGGTCAAGAATTTCTCGGCGGGCTTGGATCGTGAACGGCCCTGGTATGTGCTTACCGGTCAAGTCGAATGTCAGGCGTCCATTGCGGCGAATCGCACTGCGGCGATTCGGATCGTTGCGAATCTCCACCAGCCAGTCGCGAAATCCGACGAGCGGCTGATAGATGTGCTTACCCGAGTCTATGAACCCCTGAAGGCTCTTGTCCTTCTCGACCACCGTACAGGTCCAGCAGCCGAATCGGCTGTTTGGTGTGCCGCAGCCTGGGGCTTCGTCTTTGCTCAGAACGACCGGGCACTCACCACCCTCGGCGTCACGATAGAGCTGAAATAGCTTGCTATGGGTTCCGCCCCACGGTGCGGGGAACGAGCCGAGGATTTCCCAGACGTCGTCCGTCGACAGCTCAACGATGGGACGAAAAATGTAAGCACCAGCGATGCTTGAGTGCGGATTCAGGTTGGTACCGCGCTCATTCTCATACTTGTCGACCGTCATCATCCGACGGATGCTCTCAGTGCGCCGCACACCCAGCACCACGATGGCAGCACCATGGTCGGAAATGTTTGCCTTGATGTATCCGCTGGTTGGCTGAATCTTCAGCCGGTCAGTGCACCACCGCATCTGGGAGTTCGGACTCGGGTAGCCCTTGCCGATTAGCAACACCCAGAACGACTTGTCAAGTTCAGGATGGGTTCGCGCGACTGTAAGCGGCAAGCCGAGGCTACTAACAGCGTCCTGAATCTGTGTGGTCACTTCGTCCAAGTGCGCCATAACCAGCGGGCTCTCAACGAGCGTGTCGTTGGATACGACGTGCACGGGCCGAGTCCGCTGCGACGGTGGGATTGCGCGCAGCGCTTCGAAGACAGCGTGGGCAACAACGGTCGAGTCTTTGCCCCCCGAAAACCCGACGATCCACGGGTATCTTTGTACGGACGACAGGTACTCGTCCTTCACATGCTGGATGATTTCCTGCCAGCGGTCCGCGATGGGGCGTTCAAGGTCTTCGGGCACAAGGTCTTCCGTGTTCTTGGTTTGCCGAAGCCTCGGCACAAGCACAAGCGCGCCTTCCCAATCGGGAGCCGCAACCAGTCTTCAAAATCAAACATCCTATAGCGCCTAGCATCGTACAGGATGCCCTCGACTGGCCCTCGGCGAAACCCGCTGGCTGACGCGTGTCGCGCGTTCAAGCCGGGTGTTCCCTCCGCTCAGACGAGATGGACTTGCCCACCTTCGCAGCTGTCTGCTCCGATAGGGCTGCCGGCGTCGAGTCCGCTCTTGGCAGGCTGGCGGATTGCTTGGCAGTGCCAGGCCCATTCGCGCCCGCTGCCATGACCAATGGAAGGAACTCCACGCCGCCTTGCCGAGGCTGCGACTTCTCTCGATGACGTCTATACTGTACAAAACAAAGGGGTATCCACTTAGCTCCAGCGAAGTCAAAAGACTGGACATCCATCCAGTGATGCTACGCCCGCTGCACCTACCTGTGCAATGGCCTGACGACGTTGTCGTAAGTCACCGGTTCAGTGACCACGGCTTGCTGCAGCAGCCGGTAGAACAGCAGGCCGCGCGAGGTCGAAGTGCGGCGATTGAAGCGGAACACGAACTCATCCAGGTAGGCGTCCAGATGCGCCGGCTGAACCGAGCCGTGGTGCGTTCCCAAGACCCAACGCTTGACCAGCGAGGCCACCCGATGCACGCCTGCCATGGATACATGGGCAGGAACATCCGAGCCGAGCATTACGGTGCGATGGTGGTCATAGCCCAGCTCGCTCAACGCGCGGTAGGCCGCCGAGCCATCGGTACGCACTTGAGCGCCGAGTTCGACGGATGCCTGACCTTGTCCCCGAAAAACGTACTCCATAGCTGAGGCAGAAAATGCATTCATGGAGCACGAAAGATGAGCAAGAAAAGTCAAGACCAGCACCGCGCGCGGTACACGCTGGAGTTCAAGCTGGAGGCCGTTAGGCTGGTCAAGGGGGGGCAAGAGGCGTCGGTGACGGCGCGCGTTTTGGGCAT
>Ga0209181_10001283_pt1 | contig 44618 bp, 44 predicted proteins | sample MAT05_FD_187208 | JGI IMG/M metagenome (GOLD analysis project Ga0209181, IMG submission 187208) | Freshwater microbial communities from Lake Fryxell liftoff mats and glacier meltwater in Antarctica - MAT-05 (SPAdes) (version 2) | ecosystem: Environmental > Aquatic > Freshwater > Ice > Liftoff... | reverse complement strand
CATCACGCGCTGCCTGATCCCAAAACGGGAAAAAATTAAACCAATCAAAGGGTGATTCTGCCACCCGCTGTTCCAACCACAATGCATATTTTGTTGCTTGTGCGGTAATCAATTCATCACGTTTTTTGCGTGGTGTAATCATCGCACCAGTTATTTTTTCCACTTTGACTTTGTAAGCATGTTCACCACTGCGGGTACATACCATCGCAAATACCGGACAGGTTAATAAAGAGGCAATCAAATAGGGGCCTACTGGAAACGCTGCCTCCTTGCCAAGAAAGGGAACCTGCACAATGCGATCGCCTGAGGTGGGAATACGATCACCGGCAATGGCGATCATTTCACCAGCAGCGATTCGATCTGCTAGCATCATGGCCGTTGGTGCATTGAATGCCGTCACTTGCAAAAAGCTAACTCGGCTTTGTGGATTTATTTTGTTCAGGATGCGATTAAAGCTGCCTGCATGCGCCGTGTGGATCAGCACGTTAATCTTGATATGGCGTTTCCAAGTAGCAGCCGACTGCATTAGTTCAAGGCAACCAAGATGGGCCGTAACAATGACACCGCCACGGTTTTCATCCATGCCTTCTAGTACAATTTTTTGTCCCGACAAATCAAGTTTGTCACTCGGAAAATTACCGCCAATCGCCAGCAGCTTGTCGAGTAAGGTTTCGCCAAATTGTATAAAGTGCTTTAAACCCTGCAACATTCCTGGCGGCTTTTTGAAGACCTTGTGGGATTCATGCAGACGCTGCAAATACTCCATCGATGAACGACGCGCTATCGGGCGTGTCAACCAGTAATAGCTGACCACAGGATATAGAAAGAATCGAAATGGCAGTCGTCCGAACACCCGGAAAATACCATATAAAAACCATATGCCGCCAACAAATGTGCTTTCTCCGATATCGGCCCAATGTATTTTCTTCATGGTCGTTGCCAGCGTCTTAGCAAAATGGCAGGCCATGTCACCAGCATCGTGAAAAACAATTTGGTATGCATTTTTGAAATGCGTACATTGTCGCGGAGCGTATCGAAATGCGAGACGCCATCTTCAGGATAAATAACATGGGTTGGGCGATTCCGAACACGAATGCCATACCAATGCGTTCGCACCATAATATCGATATCAAAATCCATGCGCTTGCCAATTGTATTGCTATCGAGCACTTTAATGATGCTGCCCAAAGGATAAACCCGAAAGCCGCACATTGAATCTCGAATTTCAAATGACAGCGTATTTATCCAAACCCAGATATGCGTGGCGTAACGCCCGTATAAACGGGCTTTGGGTACCGATTGGTCATAAATAGGACTACCGCAAATAACCGCTTGCGGATATTGTCGGGCTTCTGCCAAAAAGCCTGGAATATCGCTAGGCTCATGCTGGCCGTCGGCATCAATTTGTAACACGTGTGTAAAACCCTGCTTCGCTGCATGACGAAACCCGGCCATCACGGCGGCGCCCTTTCCCTGATTCTGCGCCAAATGCAAAACCTCAACTTTATCCGCATATTTTTGCTGCAGCGAGTCAAGGGCCATTGCACAAGCCGACTCGGAACCGTCATCCACGAGTAGGCACGGCAAATCAAAAGCCTGAATTTTTTCGACTAAATGCGCTACTGGTTTAGCATGGTTATAAACCGGCACTACGATAATGGGATTGAAAATTTCTAGCGGGTTACTCATGCGACGTTTCCATTTTCGATCCCATTTTCAATATTGGAAAATAAAATGCGGCCATTGGCATGCACACCTTGCGCAGATTCATAACGAAAGATCAAAACGCCCTTTATTGAATTCCACTGAATATCCAGATAAACATCGTTATCTGGCTGAATAACTTGCTGGAACTTCAACGCTTCGATTCGCAGAAAGTGATGCTTGAAGGCGAATAAATCGCGAGCATGTTTGATCGCCCAATCGATCAAGGCTACGCCGGGCACTACGGCCGCTTGTTGCGAAAAATGACCATCAAAGATAATTAAATCTCTATTGATATCCAGCACCAACTGAGCAGAGTCGGCAGAGTGTTGCAAACTCTTGGTCGGCGGCAGACTCATTCGGAATAATTGGCCCAATATGCGCTGGCTGCTTTTGCCTTGACTATCAACCGGCATTACATCAAGAAAACGCCAATGCCTTGGAATCGCAATCGGATCAACTACCCCTTCCAAACTTTTTCTTAATTGATTAACAATAACCAACTTGCCATCCGCTTCCAGAATATTTTTTCCTGCATTAGTTAGTACGGCCACAGCAGCCAAACGCTCACGCTGCCCCGGCAACACGACCAATCTACATTCATGAATCCATTCTGAAACATGCAAATGTTTTTCGATCGCCGTCAAAGAAATGCGGCGCTCTTCCAGTTTTATAATTCGGTCACTGCGGCCCAATAATTCAAACTTGTTGGCATCACGCAAGGCTGCACGATCCTGGGTGAGAAACCACTGTTCATTAGGCAAATGCGGTGAACGAATTTGTAAATGTTCGTCGGCAAGTTTCCACTCCACTTTAGGCATAGGCTGCCAACTAGTAGAGCCATCTTCGGATTGTCGCCACGCGATGCCACCGGTTTCGCTACTCCCGAAGACTTCTATCGGCCTGCAATGCCATAGTTGTGTGACCTTGTCGGACGACTCGGCACTCAACGGTCCACCGGACGAGAACACAGCACTAAGATGCGATGTCATTGCCTGCCAATTTAAATTATCAGACAGACGTTTAAGATGCGCCGGGCTGGCAATCAATGCACTCTGGCGGGTCGATAATAATTCTGCCATTTGCTCGGGGTATTCTAGTCGCTGCGTATAAAACATTCGGCCCGCCGTTAATGGCCAAAGTACGCGAAACAAGAGTCCATAAATATGCTGGTGCGACACCGTGCCATAAATAAGCGCGTTGCCCAGTTTGTCGCCGAAACATATTTCCAAAGCACTGACTTCGGCTTGCAGCTGGCTAATTTTTTTCTCGATGGCGCTCGGTTCGCCCGTTGAGCCAGAAGTGAAAATAATAAGTCCGGTTTTTTCCGGATCCAGCTCCGCTCTCGATAGCGGAGTTTTAGCCAAGCCTTTTTTAGGTGCTAAAAATGCCGAAGGTATCTCACCCACTATCCCATCGACCAAAGACTTTAATTGCTTCAAGGTGGAAGGCAACTTATCACCGGGCAAAACAATTATTTTTCCTGAATGCCATGCGCCCCAGAGTGCCGAAGCGAGTTCAGATGAATCCTCGAGATAGAGCGCGAATTTTTCGCCCGACATGCTCGAAAAAAAAAGCTGCCAGTCATCGACACGCTGGGTGAAATCACGACGCGTGATATTTCCATTCGGTGCTATTGCCACAAGTGACTCAGCATCATGTTGGGCAAACGGCAGCGCTAATTTACAAATTGAATGCTGATCAGTCATGACTGGCATCCGGTGCATGTTTTGGCCGAATTAACCATTCGCCACCAAACAGGATGCCCATCAAACAATAGGAAATAAGCCCGTTGTAAAGAGCCCATATTTTATCGGATGCGTACAAGGCAGTGAAAAGCGCAATACTGCCATTGATCAGAAAAAAAAAGCACCAGACCACGGTGACTTTTCGGGTATAGGCAATGGCTTGAACGGGCAAAGTCGGATCCTGCAATCTTGCTAGGCGTTCAATCACCGAAGGTGGGTGCCATAGGCTTATGGCAAACACGCTTAACAAAGTAACGCTCACAATAACCGGATACAGTTTTAGTGGCGTAGCATGATTCAGATACATGCTGAGCAAGGCCAGCAGCAAGGCAGCGCCGGCGGCATAACGCCAAAATTTTTCGGGCGAGGACAATGCTCGCAACACCGCAACCGACAACAAGATCAAGGCTATCCAGCGTGGCTCAATCGTGCCGAGGCTGAAATAAATCGCAAGCGGATATAACACTGTGACTAGCCCGATAAGGGCGGTACGTAGTGACACGTTCAAGTGCCGGTTTTAATTTCGTTCTCGGAATGCATCATGCCGTACACTGCATCAATGACGTCTTGCACAGTACGCACGGCTTTAAAAGCTTCTGGTTTGAGGCTACTACCGAGTAAAGGTTTTAGTTGCACGATAAGATCTACGGCATCAATGCTGTCAATATCGAGATCTTCACCAAGCTTGGACTCAAGGGTGATTTTCTGGGGCTCTATATCGAAGGTATTTTTCATGATGCCGACAATATGTAAATATAATTCTTGTTTATTCATGGCACGAATCTTTTAGACCTGGCGTCACTGTTTACGTTGTTCTGCAATAAATACAGAAAGAGTTTTTACACTGGCGAAGTGTTTGCGGGTTTCTTCAGAGTCTGCCGCTAAAGTCACGCCATAGCGCTTTTGCAATGCCAGGCCTAATTCGAGCGCGTCAATGGAATCGAGGCCCAGGCCTTCATTGAATAAAGGGGCTGTCGAATCGATGTCATCGCTCGTCATGTCTTCCAGAGACATGGTGGTGATGATCAAGTCCTTTATTTCCGATTCAAGCGCTTGCACGATTTAGCTCCGTAGTAAAAAAATGCGTCAGATAGTCGGTGAGTTTTCTAGCCGCTAGTGCCTCGGTATCGACACAAAAACTCTCCACCGGGATATCTGGCAGAACTTCAATGCTGACGTGAAAGCGGCGTGAAGGAATATTGTACCACTGCAAACCCTTGGAAAGCGTTGACGGGCTGCACTTAATGAGTACCGGCGTGATGCTTAAACGACCACGGATGGCGATATTGGCAGCACCTCGCTGGAACGGCAAAAGGTGTTCAGGTTTGCTGCGGCTACCCTCAGGGAAAATCACCAAATTTTTGCCGGACTTCACAGATTTGATGCAGTCCGCGATCAATTGGGCACCATTGTCATTGCTTATGTACCCCGTTGCGCCGACGGCTCCCCGAGTAGCGATATTTTTGGCCAGACCTGAGCGCACAACACAATCGGCATTTTTCAATAAAGAAATCAGGAAAACGATATCAATCAGGGTTGGATGGTTGGCAAGAATTAACAAGCCGGGGCGCTGCAAACTCTCCAGTCCCTTGATTTCATAAGTCAGGATACCAATTCGGTGCATATAGCCAATAAAAAGCGCGAATGCGTAATGAACCACCCGCCTTGCTAAATATCCGCGTTTTTCCTTGTCACGGACAAAACCATAGAGCGCCGGAAATACCAGCAGCCAGAGCAGAGCCCCACCAATTCCGAATAATGAAAAAGCACTGCCGGTGGCTAATCGACGCCAATGAAAATTGATACGTCTAAACATGCCGCTGCCAGCACCAATGTCGTGTGCCATCATTGAAATGCAGACTGGTTTCGTTTGAAAGTATGAAGCGCATCACATCCAGGCCATGTGGCAAGTCAGATGTTACTTCGGGCTTATGTCGATCACTAGTCAATATATCCAGAGAGAATGAGGACGCTGCAGAACCTACTTTTTTCAAACGCCATGCCCAAGCATATTCGGCGCAATTTTCATCTTGAAATGATTGATAAGAATCAGGCAATAACCCGTCATACATTACTATCATCACTTCTTCGGCACCGTCATGCAAAAGCCCAAGTGCTTCGATGACGGACGCCTCGGCTGTCGATTTCCCAGCAGCGACAGCCGAATAGTTTTGCTTTAGGGATCTGGCAATCGAGTATTGAGCTACGATCGCGTTATGAATCGATAAACCGAAATGGGTGGGCGACAAGGCTTCATTTCTGGCCAGCGCCTCGAGCATTTCATAGGTGCGCTGAATATCACCATGACGACTCGCAAACACCAGGGGAATATCGGCCACTTCAGCCGTTTGGCACCAGTAGGCGACTTGCAAAGCCGTGCGCCCTACTCGTTCCAAACGCCGACGTTGCATCGCGGGCATTTCAGACAAAGCCGGAACATCATCACCTTTTGGCAGATAGCTTTCTGCCGACCACGCTAACCAGGCAGCCTGATCATGCAATCCTGGGGCATAAGCTGCCCATTCCACAATGTCAAAACCTGAGCTCATTGATTAAATCCACTATACAGACCACATACTATTTTATGAGCTAATAAAACCCCAGTAGAGGCTGGAGTTTAGGCATAAAAAAACCCAGCCAAGGCTGGGTTTAGTCGAATCGCCACTAATTAAGTGGCGTCCCCACGGGGATTCGAACCCCGGTCGCATCCGTGAAAGGGATGTGTCCTAGGCCTCTAGACGATGGGGACACGTAAAACGGGTACTGCAAATACGGACTTCACTGGTGGAGCTAAACGGAATCGAACCGTTGACCCCTTGCATGCCATGCAAGTGCTCTACCAGCTGAGCTATAGCCCCATAAATGGAGAAGCGGAATTGTAATGATCGCTCCGCACCGCGTCAAGTATTTGTCTGTAATAAATTTTCTGTAACAGGTAACAAGGTGTGCGGTGCGTGACCTTGGATATCCAAATAATCGAGCCATTTGTTGAGAAAACTATTCATGCGCAAGCGATGGCCCACCAATACCTTGGTCGAAGGTCGCAAACCCAGCACGTCTTGCCATTGACGTCCGACATAGCAATGGGTGACTTCGCATTGCTGGGTGTCCTGATAAACTCGAATAAAAGCCGAGGGATCCGGCTGCCCCGACACGGGGTCGAGCATGTTGTAACTAAGCTTAAGTTCCAGCGTGTAAGCATGCACTTCAATCACGTCAAGCCATAAAGCTAAGCCATCATGACCTTGGGATTGATAACGGCCCGCTTTTAATGCCGAGGTATTAAATAAATTTTCTGCACGCTCGTAGTTCTCGCCATAGAGGCCCATTAACCAGCTAAGACGGCTGATTCGGGGCAAAGCCATGGGGCGAATAAAGCGTGACATAGTCAGATGCTAGCACTGCTAGTAAAAAACATAAATCAAAAACGCATCACGGAGAACAAACGAGAAAAGCGCTGAGTAGTGCCGAGAAGTTTAGTTATTATATTAGGACTTTTCGTATGTACCTCCTCGGTTTTTCTCTTGACAATTCTCGGCTGTTCGCTGTGATCCGCTTTGATACGCAATAGCAGATTGCGTTGGTGGCCGGTGCCCACCCTACATCTAGTACATATGCTTCTGAATACCAAACTGCGCCAATATTTTGCTGGCGATTTCTTCGATGGAAGTATGTGTGGTACTTAAATGCGGTAACTGCTGGTTTTTAAACAGCGCTTCAGCAATGGCCACTTCTTTTTTGCATTGCTCAATGGTGGCATAGCGAGAGTTGGGTTTGCGCTCGGTACGAATTTGTTGCAGCCGAATCGGATCGATCGTCAGGCCAAATAATTTACGTTTATGTGCCTGTAATCGCTTGGGCATCTCGTCGTTTTCCAAATCTTCTTCGGTCAGTGGATAATTCGCGGCTTTCACGCCGTAATGCAGCGCCAAGTAAAGACAGGTCGGAGTTTTACCCGAGCGCGAAACGCCCACTAGAATCAAATCAGCTTCGCCATAGTCCAGATCAATGCCATCGTCGTGAGTGAGCGCGTAATTAGTGGCATTAATGCGCGCTTCATAAGCTGCAAAATCCACCATGCCATGCGCTTGATTCACACGGGGCAGCCGTTGGGTTCCGAGCTCTTGCTCTAATGGCGCAATGAAAGGTGCGAATACATCCATCATGAATGCGTCACTTTCGGCCAAAATTGCGCTTAATTGGCTATCAACCACGGTATTGACCACGATGGGTTTCATTCCGGTATCAACGCCAACCGCGCGAATTTGGGCCGCGGCCTCGCGTGCTTTATCGGCAGTATCGACAAAAGCGATCCGACGCGTCTGAAATTGAACCCCGGAAAACTGTGTCAATAAGCTGTGGCCAATGGTTTCGGCGGTAATGCCGGTGCCGTCGGAGATGAAAAATACCGGTCTTGGCATAGCGAAAGCTCACGTGGACGAAGTCGCCTTATTCTGCCTGAGTGAAATAGATTTGGCTTGCGTGGCCCGGCGCGGGATAATAGCCGCTTCGCTGCCCACCTGTCTGGAGTTTCACTTGAGCGCTTATGTCCTTTGGCTGCATGCACTACGTTTATCCGATTTAGCTCAGGTTGGCGGAAAAAATTCCTCGCTTGGCGAAATGATCGGAAATCTAAGCCAGCTGGGCGTGTCGGTACCAGGTGGTTTTGCGACCACGGCCGATGCTTATCGTGAATTTATTACAGTTAATAAATTAGCTGAACGCATGCAAGAGCGACTGGCACAATTAGATATCGAAAATGTCAATGAACTGGTTAAGGCCGGCGCTGAAATTCGTAGCTGGGTAATGAACGCCCCGCTACAGCCGGCGCTCGATGCCGCCATTCGCGACGCTTACCAAACCATGTGTAAAGAAGTCGGCGCAAAAGAAATATCGGTCGCGGTAAGGTCTTCTGCTACAGCGGAAGATTTACCGGATGCGTCCTTCGCCGGCCAACAAGAAACCTTTTTGAATGTCTCCGGCGAAGACGATGTCGTTGCGAAAGTCAAAGAAGTTTTTGCTTCCTTGTATAACGACCGCGCCATTGCCTATCGCGTGCATCATGGTTTCAAACATGAAGACGTATTTCTTTCGGCTGGCGTTCAATTGATGATTCGCTCCGATATTGGTGCTTCCGGCGTTTTATTTACACTCGATACCGAGTCGGGTTTTCGCGATGTTGTATTTGTTACCTCAAGCTATGGCCTGGGTGAAATGGTTGTACAAGGTGCGGTCAATCCCGACGAGTTTTACGCCTACAAACCCAGTTTGAATGCCGGCAAGCCCGCGATTCTTCGTCGTAATCTTGGCTCCAAACAAATTCGCATGGTCTATTCCGATGCTCCGGGTGAACGCGTGCGCACCGAACCGACACCGATTGAATTACAAACGCAGTTTTCGATCAGTGATGCCGATGTTGAAGAATTATCAAGGCAATCACTCACCATCGAAAAACATTATGGCCGTCCGATGGATATCGAATGGGCCAAGGACGGTAACACCGGCAAACTTTACATCGTGCAGGCACGTCCTGAAACCGTAAAATCACGCGCCAAAGCTACGCAAATTGAACGCTATCTATTAAACGAAAACGGCAAAGTGATTTGCGAAGGTCGTGCCATCGGCAACAAAATTGGTTCCGGTATTGCCCGCGTTGTACGTTCGCTGGCCGACATGAATCGTGTGCAACCGGGCGATGTGCTGGTGGCCGACATGACTGATCCTGATTGGGAACCGGTAATGAAACGTGCTTCTGCAATCGTTACTAACCGTGGTGGCAGAACTTGTCATGCCGCGATTATCGCGCGTGAACTCGGCGTACCGGCTGTGGTCGGCACCTCGAATGCGCTTGACTCCATACAAGACGGCCAAGTCATCACGGTTTCTTGTGCACAAGGCGATACCGGTTTTATTTACGACAAAGCCTTGGCGTTTGAACGCATCACGACTGACCTCGCAAAAATGCCGCCTGCCCCGATGAAAATCATGATGAATGTTGCCAATCCGGAACGTGCATTTGATTTCGCCATGCTGCCCAATGCCGGCGTTGGCTTAGCGCGTCTGGAAATGATCATCAACAGCCATATTGGCGTGCATCCCAAAGCATTGCTGGAATTTGACAAACAAGACGCTTCGACCAAGGCACGCATCCAAGAAAAAATGGCAGGTTACGATAGTCCACGTTCTTTCTATGTTGATCGTTTAGCCGAAGGTATCGCCACTATTACTGCAGCGTTTGCACCGAACCCGGTCATCGTTCGTTTGTCGGATTTCAAATCAAACGAATATGCCAATTTAATTGGTGGCAAAAATTACGAGCCGCATGAAGAAAATCCAATGATTGGTTTTCGTGGCGCATCGCGTTACGTTGATCCAAGTTTTGCCGACTGTTTTGCGATGGAATGCGAAGCTTTCAAGCGCGTACGCGACACCATGGGCCTGAGCAATGCCTGGGTGATGATTCCGTTCGTACGCACACTTGAAGAAGGCGAGAAAGTCATCGAAGTGCTGGCAAAAAACGGCCTGCGCCGTGGCGAGAATGGTTTAAAGATCATCATGATGTGCGAACTACCCTCCAATGCCCTGCTCGCCGATGAATTTCTCGACATTTTTGATGGCTTCTCGATTGGTTCCAATGATTTGACCCAGTTAACGCTTGGGCTAGATCGCGATTCGGCCATAGTTGCCCATCTATTCGATGAACGAAACCTCGCCGTCAAAAAATTATTATCCATGGCCATTAGTGCCGCCCGTGCCAAAGGCAAATACATTGGTATTTGTGGACAAGGCCCGAGTGACCACCCGGATCTGGCCGATTGGTTAATGCAACAAGGTATTGAGTCGGTATCGCTGAATCCGGATACCGTGGTGGATACCTGGTTGAGGCTTGCTAAACTCAAGGCATCCTGATTTCCATGAAAGCTTTTGACGCCATCTTGGCAGAACTAGGACAGCACCAATGGCTGGTGCGGGGTCTGATAGCCATCGCCATTGCCCTGATCGGTATATGGTTGGCACGCTGGGTTGCTCGCGCATTGGAAAGGGTACTGCATCGTTTTGATGTCGAAATTATTTTGCGGAGTTTTTTACGCAACCTAGCTTATGCCATCGGCATTATCGTGGTCTGTATTGCGGCACTGGATTTTGCCGGCGTACCCACCACTTCTTTACTGGCCGTATTAGGCGCAGCCGGTCTGGCCATTGGCCTGGCGATGAAAGACACCTTGTCGAATATTGCCTCCGGTGTCATGTTGATTGTGCTGCGACCGTTTCATAGCGGTAACTATGTTCAAGTCGCAGGCATTGAAGGCATTGTTGATAGTGTTCATATTTTTCAGACCCATTTACATACCCAAGACAATCGACAAATAATTCTACCCAATAGCCAAATTACTGCTGCACCGATTATTAATTTTACGGTGCGAGGAGTCCGTCGTCTGGATGTCTCCATAAAAATCAGCTACAGCGACGATATGGCGGCAGCAAGAAAAATACTGCTGGGTATTGCTAAAAATCATGCACAGATATTATCCGAGCCACCTGCCGAAGTTGTTGTGGCCTTATTAGCCGACAGCCACGTTGAACTACAACTGCGCGTATGGCTGGCAGCAGCGGATCTAGGGGCATTAAGAGCGTATCTACTTGAACAGAGCTGGCAAAAACTCAGCGAACAAGGCTTTACAACCGGCGTGGCGCAACAGCACACGCATGTTCATCATCAAGACAAGGCAAATGAATTAATAACGTAGCAGCGTGCTCTGCTCGCGAGAATTTGTGTCGTAGCATTTCGCGAGCAGAGCTCGCTCCTAGTTGAGAATTTGTCGCAGGCTTTCGCGAGCAGAGCTCGCTCCTACTTGAGAATTTGTCGTAGGCTTTCGCGAGCAGAGCTCGCTCCTACTTGAGAATTTGTCGCAGGCTTTCGCGGGCAGAGCTCGCTCCTACTTGAGAATTTGTCGCAGGCTTTCGCGGGCAGAGCTCGCTCCTACGGGAGAATTTGTCGCAGGCTTTCGCGGGCAGAGCTCGCTCCTACTTGAGAATTTGTCGCAGGCTTTCGCGGGCAGAGCTCGCTCCCGCGTGAGAATTTGTCGTAGGCTTTCGCGGGCAGTGCTCGCTCCTACTTGAGAATTTGTCGCAGGCTTTCGCGAGCAGAGCTCGCTGCTACGGGAGAATTTGTCGCAGGCTTTCGCGAGCAGAGCTCGCTCCTACGTGAGAATTTGTCGTAGGCTTTCGCGGGCAGAGCTCGCTCCTACTTGAGAATTTGTCGCAGGCTTTCGCGAGCAGAGCTCGCTCCTACGTGAGAATTTGTCGCAGACTTTCGCGGGCAGAGCTCGCTCCTACATCAAGGCTCAATCTGCTACTTGATTTCTGCCGTTACGCTTCGCTTCGTAAAGTTTAGCATCGGCTTTCGATGCCAATTTTTCATGATGCGAAAGTCCAGTGCGTTCGCTAATGCCAATACTCACGGCGAGTTTCAAGCCAGGGGCAAAACTGTTGCAATCAATGGCTTGAATGGCGAGTCGGATTTTTTCGCATTTTGCTCGGGCGCTTTCAAGATCCTGATCGGGGAATAACAAGGCAAATTCTTCGCCGCCCCAGCGTGCGGTTAATTCATCGCCACGCAGTCCGGCCCATTTACCGGCATGCTCGGCACCCATTACTTGCTTCATGGTGTCAGCGATGACTTTCAAGGCCTGATCACCAACGTCGTGCGAGTAGCTATCGTTAACTTGTTTGAAATGATCAACGTCGAGCAAGCCGAAGCATAGCGCCTGATCACTTTGAACAGCATTTTTGAAGGCTTCCTGCAGTTTTTCATCCATGCTGCGACGATTGGGCAACCCGGTTAATGAATCGGTACGTGCCTGCTGCTCAAACGCTTCTGATTGCTGGCTGATGGTTAAATTCAGCATTTCCAATTCAACATTTTTATCGCTCAATGCACGTGTACGATCATCGACGATGCCGCTGAGTTCAAGTTCGCGTGCTTCCAGTTGACGCACTCGGGCGCGATAGAGAGCATACAAGAACATGGCGAGCAATATCACCACGACTGGAATAAACCAGACGCGTTGATAAATACGCGGTTTAATTTCAAATTTCAGGCTGGCACTTTCGGGGCTCCATGGTCCGCCACGTTGTGCCGCACTCACCTTGAAGGTGTAACGGCCAGGCGGCAAATTGGTAAATTGCACATTGCGTAGCTGTTCGCGTTCAATCCATTCTTCGTCGAAGCCTTCCAATCGGTAGCGATAACGGATTTGCTCAGGCGTGCGATAACTCAAACTCACATAAGCCATTTCCAATTTACGGGTATCCGATGGCAAGATTAATTCACCATCGGGGTCTGCTATTTGGTCGTTTACCATCACGTTTTCAATAACGACGGGGGGCGGTGCGAGTTGATAACGCGCCAGCTCGTCGGGCTGCACAACGGAAACTCCTTTTGCCGTCGCGACCCAGATACTGCCGTCTTTGGCACGTAAGGCGGCAGGACCTGCACCACCATTGCACTGAGCACTCGCCATTCCGTCGGCTTCGGCAAAACTAATTGCATTCAAACGCTCGGATTTACCATCGGCGACAGCTTCCATTTCATTGCGTTTGACGTAAACGACGCCACGGTTTGAGGTCAGCCAGAAGTTACCGTAGGTGTCGGCAACAATCTGGAAAATGGTTGCTACCGGCAAACCATTTTTAGTGCCAACGGCTGAAATTTTTCCGTTACGCATACGCAATACAGCGCGATCGGTAGCAAGCCAAAGCGTACCGTCGGCGTCTTCGTTAAAGCCAAAGACATCCTGCGATGATAGATAGCTAGAAATATCAATAGAACCGGCTTTTTCGCCATTAATAAAGCCAAGTCCATTCGCCGTACCCACCCAGATTTTTCCGGCCTTGGATTCGTGAATGCTCAAAATAAAATCACGCGGCAAACCGTCCGCTTCAGTGAAGCGTTTTAGGTCGCTACCTTTTTTGCGATATAGACCCTGCGACGTTCCAATCCACAAATTACCATTGCGATCTTCGTGCAAGGCACGTACCTGAGTTCCATATAAGGGACTCCCAGGCTTAACTTGTTCACGCACGACACCATTTTTCCAGTTAACCAAACCGGTGGAATACATACCGACCCACAAACTGCCGTCTTTGGCCGGCGCCAGACTTAAAATAGCATCGTCACGCAAACTTGGATTATCGGCAATAGCGGTAATTTTCTCGTCGAAAAAACGGTTTAATCCACGCGATGTCCCAATCATCACACTGCCATCGCTCGACTGCGCTACGGCGCGGACATAGTTGTCACTAAGACCCTGATAATTATCGTAAGTAACGAATGGGGTGTCGGCAAAACGGACAAGACCGGCATTGGTACCGGCCCATACATTACCCTCGCGATCATTGAACAAGGAAGAGACGCGATTGTTTGGCAGGCCTGCTTTAGCGTCGAGACTTTCCAAGCCGCGCCTACCAAAGCGAAGAATGCCGCGATTCACCGTACCCATCCATAAATTGGATTCGCTGTCCAAATCCAGACTGATGACGGCTTCATTAGGAAAATCTGCCGATATTTTGTTGAATTTTCCATTGCGGCCTAAATACAGCCCGTGGTGCGTGCCCAGATATAAACCACCTTCAGGCGCTGCCAATATGGCGTAGATTGCGCCCACTGGCAGACCATCGGCAACACTGAAACTCTGTACGCGATTATTTTCGATTCGCACAAGACCATCGGCAGAGCCGGCCCAGATGACCTTGTTTTGATCCATATATACCGCATACATGCGCTCTGACGGCAGGCCCTGACGCTTGCCGTAAACGGTGACTTTGCCTTGGGGATCAATACGCGACAGACCTTTGCTTTCGTGTGCAACCCAAATAGAGCTATGGCTGTCTTCAATCGACGCCATGGTTTCGTTTTGTGCCAAGCCCTCGCTCTGACTATAAGTGCGCCACAAATCTTTTTGTAAAACTGAAACACCACCACGAGAGGTAGAAACGATTAAGCGACCATTCGCCCCCACGCTAACATCACGAATACCGTGGTCCTGCATAGCAGGTACATTTTGCGGGGTGAAAATGCGAAAGTCCTGGCCGTTGTAGCGAACCAGGCCTTCCCAAGTGGCGAACCACAAATAGCCTTCCGGCGTTTGCGTGATGGAATTGACCTGGTTGTGCGGCAGGCCGTCACGTGTAGTCCAGGCTTCACGTGAATAGGCGGCGAGTGGTTTTTTATCAAGAGCAAAGCCCGGCAACGAAAAAAGTATGAGACCTAGGCTTAATAAAAATTTCAGGCAATGCATCCGTGTCCCCTGCGCTCTTAACGGTTATTCCTGTCCGCCAAGTTTACCCATAAATTGCCGGTAATAATTGAGTTCTTTGACCGATTCCCGAATATCCGACAAGGCCGTATGCGCACCGACTTTGACCAGACCTTCTAGTAAATCCGGTGACCAGCGACGACTTAGCTCTTTAAGAGTCGAGACATCCAGATTTCGATAATGAAAGTAGCGTTCAAGTCTTGGCATGCCACGGACCAGAAAACGTCGGTCCTGACAAATTGAGTTGCCGCATATAGGTGATTTATTGGCGCCGATCCATTTCGATAAAAATTCGATGGTCATCACTTCGGCGTGTGCCGCATCGATCTGGCTATCCAACACGCGTTGCCACAGGCCAGACCGCTGATGGGTACCGCGATTCCAGTCATCCATTGCTTCTAGTGTTTCCAGCGATTGCTTAATCGCCAATTCCGGTCCTTCGACAAGAACATTTAGATCTTTATCGGTGATCAAAGTGGCAATTTCAATAATTACGTCGGAATCCGGATCTAAGCCGGTCATTTCCAGATCAATCCAGATTAGTCGTTGGTTATCGTCGTCGTTGGTCATTATGATTTTCTCTTGAATATGTTTTACTGTAACAAATTCAGACAATTATCGTGTGCAGGCATTACTTTGAACGAACACTACAACATTCTGACTGCGCTGCTGGCACCCGCCATATTAATGGCCGCTACCGGTTCGCTTTTATTGTCTGCCAATAATCGATTGGCCAGAGTGGTTGATCGATTGCGTGTTCTGCTGGCGAACTGGAAACTGGGTGCGCGCGACCAACCTGAACGCGAGCAGCAAATTTTGCGGCATCGTAAACGCAGCAATTATCTTCTGCGAGCCTGTCTTTATTTGTACTGCGCTTTGGGTTCGTTTATCGCAACCAGCCTTGCTTTGGCAATCAATGAGTTAAGTGGCGAGAAGTTATCGATTCTACCGACGATCATCGGCCTTGTTGGAATGTGTTTTTTGCTAGGTGCCGTGTTTTATCTGGGGCGCGAAGTATCGGCCGCCGTTAAAAGTTTCGAGGAAGAAATCAGGGAAGCCATGGATTAGATTGGAAGCCCTGTTTAACCGACTATGCCGATTCAGAACATTCACAGTAATGTTAAAAACTTAACCCGTACGGGGTCACGCTTGCCGCGCCCGAAATTACTGGTAAGTCTTGGGCGCAGCAAGCGTGCGGCCCTACGTCAAAGCAAAGGCATACGTTGGCGCTTGGCCCTGAAATAATCCGAGAGTTTTTTACTTGCGATTTCAGCCAGCATGCCGCCCTGCACTTCAATGCGATGGTTATGGCGCGGGTCTTGTAACAGATTAAACACTGAACCTGCTGCTCCGGTTTTCGGATCGTAGGCACCGAAAACAACGCGCTTGATGCGAGCATGGATCATTGCCATGGCGCACATGGCACAAGGTTCGAGCGTGATATACAGCGTGCAACCGAGCAGCCGATGATTTTGGATTCTTTCACCGGCCATACGCATTGCCAGAATCTCGGCATGAGCACTTGGGTCATGCCGGGTAATATTTTTATTCCAAGACTCGGCAACCAGTTCACCGGCTTCATTGATGATTAGCGCACCGACCGGCACCTCATCATCTTCACGCTCGGCCCGGTCGGCAAGCTCAAGCGCGCGCAACATCCAGTTTTGGTCAGTGGCCGACATTTATTCCCACTCAATGGTCGCGGGTGGCTTGCCACTAATGTCATAAACTACGCGAGAAATACCACGTAACTCATTGATAATTCTGTTTGAGACTGTACCCAATAGTTCATACGGCAAGTGCGCCCAGTGCGCAGTCATGAAATCTACGGTCTCGACAGCTCGCAGTGCAATGACCCATTCATAGGCACGGGCGTCGCCCACCACACCGACGGATTTCACCGGCAAAAACACGGCGAAAGCCTGACTAGTTTTATCGTACCAGCCGGAATTCCTGAGCTCTTCGATAAAAATGGCATCGGCCTTGGCCAGCAGCTCGGCATACTCAACTTTCACTTCGCCTAAAATACGTACGCCTAAACCCGGCCCAGGGAAAGGATGGCGATACACCATTTCTTTCGACAAGCCGAGTTCGACGCCAATACGGCGAACTTCGTCTTTGAATAATTCACGCAGGGGTTCGACTAGGCCCAATTTCATATAATCGGGCAAGCCACCGACATTGTGATGGCTCTTGATGACATGGGCCTTACCGGTTTTGCTACCGGCCGATTCAATAACGTCGGGATAAATCGTGCCCTGAGCGAGCCATTTTACGTTATGTAATTTTGCCGACTCTTCATCGAAAATATCGATAAATAATTTGCCAATAATTTTGCGTTTGGCTTCCGGATCACTGACCCCTGTCAATGCAGAGAAATAACGTTCGGCGGCATTCACCCGAATGACTTTTACGCCCATGTTTTGCGCCATCATAGCCATGACCTGATCGCCTTCTTCAAGACGCAGCAGACCGGTATCGACAAAGACGCAAGTTAAACGATCGCCGATTGCCTTGTGCAAAAGGGCGGCAACAACGGACGAGTCCACTCCGCCTGACAGTCCAAGTAGCACATGGTCTTCGCCAATCTTCGCGCGTACACGTTCGATTTGATCTTCAATAATATTGGCGGCGGTCCACAAGGTCTGGCAGCCGCAAATATCGACGGCGAAACGCTGCAACATGCCTTCGCCGGATTTTGTGTGGGTCACTTCGGGATGAAATTGCACGCCATACCATTTTTTCTTTTCATCGCTCATACCGATGATGGCAACGTTACTGGTACGTGCAGTAATTTCAAAACCTTCCGGAATTTGGGTAACACGATCACCATGACTCATCCATACATCCAGACGCGGCGGTGAGCCGGGATGGTCTTTCAAGCCTTCCAGCAAGGCGCATGACGAGGTGACTTCTACTTCGGCATAACCAAATTCGCGATGATGCCCGGCTTCTACCCGACCACCCAGCTGCATCGCCATAGTTTGCATACCGTAGCAAATACCGAGAATCGGCAAGCCACTATCGAAGACTTCCTGAGGCGCACGCGGTGAATTCTCTTCGACGGTAGATTCAGGGCCACCGGACAAAATAATGCCCTTGGGATTGAACTTGGCAATTTCAGCTGGATCATGATCCCAAGCCCAAATTTCGCAGTAAACACCGAACTGGCGAATACGGCGGGCGATTAGCTGCGTGTATTGAGCGCCGAAATCGAGGATGAGGATTTTATCGGTATGGATGTTGTGAAGCTGGGGGCTAGAGTCTTGGGACTGGGGCGACATGTCGAAATCTCTGTAGTGCTTTTTCTATTGAACTTACAGCCAAAGACAATCAGTAGGAGCTTAGCCCCCAGCGTCTAGTCCCGAGCCCCACTAAATCATCCCGCCCTATAATTGGGCGGCTCTTTGGTAATTTGCACATCATGTACGTGACTTTCACGGGTACCGGCGGAGGTTACCCGCACAAATTTCGGACGCGTACGCATTTCTTCAATCGTGGCACAGCCAACATACCCCATCGAGGCGCGAACGCCGCCGGCGAGTTGGTGCACGATGCTGCCGAGCAAACCGCGATAAGGGACGCGGCCTTCAACACCTTCAGGCACTAACTTATCGGCATCACTGGCATCCTGGAAATACCGGTCCTTGCTACCCAATTCCATTGCACCCAAGCTGCCCATACCTCGATAACTTTTGTAACTGCGGCCCTGAAATAATTCAACGTCGCCTGGTGCTTCTTCAGTACCGGCAAATAAACCGCCAATCATCACCGTGCTGGCACCTGCTACGAGCGCTTTGGCAATATCACCGGAGTAACGAATACCACCGTCGGCGATCAAAGGTATTTTGCCTTTGAGCACGTCGGCCACCATGCCGATCGCGGTGATCTGCGGCACGCCAACGCCAGCTACGATACGTGTGGTGCAGATAGAGCCCGGGCCGACGCCCACTTTGACTGCATCGGCACCGTGATCCATCAAGGCCAGCGCAGCGTCACCAGTGACGATATTGCCGCCAATCACCTGCACGTTCGGGAAATTCTTTTTGACCCAAGCAACACGGTCCAGCACGCCTTGCGAATGGCCGTGCGCGGTATCAACTACCACCACATCGACTCCTGCGTGCACCAAGGCTTCGATACGGGCTTCGGTATCGCCGGCAACACCGACCGCAGCACCGACAAGCAGTTGCTCTTCTTTGTCTTTAGCGGCATTGGGATTGTCGCGGGCTTTTTGAATATCTTTAACGGTAATTAGGCCACGTAATTGAAAACTGTCGTTAACCACCAGCACTTTTTCAATACGGTGCTTATGCAATAAAGCGATGACTTCCTCTTCGCTTGCGCCCTCTTTCACCGTGACCAGACGTTCTTTCTTGGTCATGATGTGACGAACCGGGTCGTCAAGTTTTTTCTCGAAGCGCATATCGCGGCCCGTCACAATGCCGACCAGCAAGCCGTTATCCACTACCGGTACACCGGAGATATTTCTGGCACGAGTAAGTTTGAGCACTTCGCCGATGGTGGTTTCCGGCCCGACGGTAAAAGGTTCACGAATAACACCGGCTTCAAAATTTTTGACCTTGGCGACATGGGCAGCCTGTTGCTGCAAGCTCATATTCTTGTGCAAGATGCCAATGCCACCAAGCTGTGCCATGGCGATGGCCAAGCGAGCTTCGGTAACGGTGTCCATGGCAGCGGACACAATCGGCAAGTTCAGGGTGATATTACGAGTGAGTTGGGTAGAAAGATTGACGTCTTTGGGCAAGACAATGGAGTGCGCTGGAACCAGCGATACGTCATCAAAAGTTAAGGCTTCGGCCTGAATACGCAGCATGTGCGGCTCTCGAGCTTGGAAAGCGAGAAATTATACCCTAGAACCATGTAATACCGTAGGGGCGCCTGCTTGCTGCGCCCATGGTTTGTAGCATAGTTTGGGCATAGGTCGAAAAATGCTCCTGCATTTTCGACACTTCCATCGTCCGAGCTGGTCGGCGCAGCGCCCTACAAAAACGCCAGACTCAATTGCGGGATCCAAGTAATCAGCAACACCGCGAGCCCCATCAGAAAGAAAAAGGGAATACAGGAACGCACCAAGGTCAAAAATGGCTTTTTGAAACGGTAAGACGCGATAAACAAATCCATACCGACTGGTGGAGTGAAATAGCCGATTTGCATATTGGCCAGCATGATGATGCCGAAATGCACCGGGTGAATGCCGTACTGCATGGCGACAGGCACCAGCAGAGGGGTCAAGATCACGATGGCAGAGAAAATATCGATCAGCATGCCCACGATTAATAGCAAAATATTTAGCAAAATCAGAAATACCCAACCCGAATGCACATGCTGCCGCATGAATTCAAATAATTGATCGGGCACCTGCTCGTCGATCAGCCAGCCCGAAAAGGCTAAAGCTGCGCCCAAAATAACCAGAATTGCGCCGACCAGACGCATCGATTCGGCCATAACATCGGGCAATTTTGAAAAGCTAATTTCCTTTTTAATAAAAACAGTTACCACAAGAATATAAAGTGCAGTCACCGCTGCGGCTTCGCTGGCGGCGAACTTGCCCGAGTAAATGCCACCGAGCACTAAAATGGGCAGAGGTAATTCCCAGCCGGCTTCCTTGATAGACGCCCAAAGCTCTTTGGGATCGAAAGTGGCCACGCTTCGGACTTGGCCCCGCGTAATCCACATAGCATGTGCCGACAGGATTAATAGCATCAATAAACCGGGCAAAATGCCGGCCAAAAATAGATCTTTCATGGTGACGCCGGGCGTGGTGCCTAATTGCCCAGCCACGAAGCCATACAAAATAAGTGGTAAAGACGGTGCAAATAAAAGCCCCAAACTGCCTGACGACGTTACCAAGCCCAAACTGTAATTTTCAGCATAACCGGCCTGACGAAGTGCCGGATACAACAAAGCACCGACCGCAACAATCGTCATGCCTGACGCGCCCGTGAAAGCGGTGAAAAAAGCACAAGCCACCGCGGCAACAATCGCCAAACCACCCGGCATCCAGCCCATCAAGGCATTGGATAGCCTCACCAAACGCTTGGGTGCTCCGCTTTCGCCCAGCAAATAACCTGCTAGGGTGAATAAGGGAATTGCGATCAAACCCGACATGTCGCCAAGTTGGTAGTAGTTAATCGCGACGACGATCAAATCAGCGCCGCCAAAATAAAACCCGATAAAAGCGACCGCCGCGATCACTGCAAACAAGGGCATACCCAGTGCCGCCAATACTAAAACCGTGAGCAAGGCCCACATCATTGGTTAGGCTCCGCTGGTTTATCAAAAGCAGCAAAAATAAAACGTACGCTAATCAAGCCAAAACCGGCGACAAAAACGCACATTGGCCACCAGCTTGGAATGTCGGCAACCAAAACGCCGGGCGCCTCGCGTTCTAATTGCACCATGCCCCAGCCATACCAGGTAAGTGCGGCAGCAACAACAGCGGCGGCTAATTGCGAAATAGTCCAGACAAGCTGATGAGTTTTTTTAGGCAGAAACCTTGGCAAGATGTCTATGGCGATGTGTTTCTTCTCGCGCGTCGCACTTAGTGCTCCAAGCAATGCCAACCACAGCACGCCCTGACGGCTGACCGCCTCAGCCCAGATAAAACCGGTATCGAAAAATACTCGCAGCACAATTTGCGCAACCGAGATTAAAAGCAACGCCATCAAAAGCGCTGCAAGTAAATAAGTTTCAAATCGATGTAAAAACTGCTGAGCTTTTTGCAACACTTATTTCGCCCCTGCAGCAGCCTTGCGAACAGCGTTCAACATTTCGCTAGATACGATTTTTTCTTTCTCGAGTTGTGTCGTGACTTGGGCTCCAATAGTGCGCCAACGGGTGTTTTCGGCCGCGTCAAACTTGGTGACGACCAAGCCCTGTTTTTTCATGGCCGCGAGAGCAGCAGCATCATCGCGCTTGATATTGGCATCCATGCGCTTCGCCGCTGCGCCAAAGACTTTGCTTACAGTAGCCTGATCCGCCGGACTTAGTTTTTGGTAAGCCTTGCTATCAAGCACCATAAAACCAACAATAAAACTCATCGGCAGATCGACCATGCTGCGTACTTTGCCATGCCATTGCAATGCAACGGCACCGCTCGGCGTATTGGCGACGGTATCGACCAAACCGGTTTGTAGGCTCGTAAATACATCTCCCAGAGGCAAGGGGATCGGCGTAATGCCACCTGTCCTGAAAACACGTTCTGCGATCACGTCATTTTGCGGAATCCATAACTTCACGGAATTCATTTCGGCACGCGTGCGCATCGGTTTAATGCCCATCATGTAGGCAAAACCAATACCCGAGGCACCCAGCATTTTGTAGCCTTTTGCTTCAAAACCCTTTGCCAGCAGAGGATCAATCACCCCACGAGCCCGATCAACCTCGGCCCAGTTGTCGAACATAAAGGGCATGCCGTAAATAACGGAATCGGGATATACCGCAGCTAATTCGCTGGAAGTTAGTACTCCACCTTGCAACTGGCCCAAACGTATTTTGCGCAGCACCACGGCATCCGACCCCATCACACCGCCGGGATAAAACTTCACCAGAACGCGGCCTTGGCTAGTGGTTTCAATTTCTTTCGCAGCGATGCGTAATTCTTTCATCCATGACGAGCCATCGGGTGCTAGGGTGGCAATTTTTAGCGTCTGTTGCGCCTGAATCTGGCTGCTTAAGCACAAAGCAAATACTAAGGATAAAAATCGTTTCATAATTCCTCAAAAATAGTCTTTACCGCTGGCCAGTAATTGTTTGGCCTGATCTTGCGCCAAAGTATTGATGAGAGTGTAACCGTTAGCTTTAGGGTTCGCGTTAATGACTTCATTCAGAAGTTGATCATGCAAATCCTGATTAAACACCAAACGCGCGTAATACTGGGCCAAGGCAGTTTTTGCATACAGATTTTTGCCTTCCGAAATGGCGATGGCTTTCTCGAAATAAGCTCGCCCTACTTCGGGTTTGCCGCCAAGGGCTTCAGGCCGAAGCGAATTGATCACGCCCAAATAAACATAAGGCAAGCCACGTTCATGTTTGGCGTCTAGCGCCACCACCCGCATAAGCAAGGCATCGACTTTTGGCAAATCGGCAATGGCACCCCAGTCTTCACTATTGCTTTGCAAGAACCCGGCCCAGCTCGACGCCAATGCGTATAACAAGGCGGTATTGGAATTTCGATTCACAACCGCAACAAATGCATCAATATCCTTATCTAGTGCCAAACATAATTCGGTGTCGCTTAAACACACAGCCGCTCTAGCGTAATCCAAAGATTTTTTCGATAAGCGCTGTGCCCGGACGGCATCACCCTCAGTGAAATTACCGGCATAAGCACCATTCAATTGTGCTGCAGCCAGCAGAACACCAGCATTTGTTTTCTCGCCCGGCTTTTGCCCGGCAATGAGTCCGTCCAATAACAATAAATACGCAGGTAAGCCATCGCGTACGGTGCCGGGGTCTTCACTGTTGAGTACGGCGCTGCCTAAATTTTGGGCGAAAGTATCGGTGGCTTTCCCAACAATGGAAGCGCAACTGGTCAGACCCAAAGCGACCAGTAATACGACGGCGATTTTTTTCATGCCTTAGTCTCACATATCAAGATGACAAAATATTATGATGAAACAATTCTTTACCAGATGCCTATTTCGCTTATCAATCACCCGATTCGGCAGCCTCAAGCGTGTTTTGCATTAAAGTCGCCACCGTCATCGGCCCGACGCCTCCTGGCACCGGCGTAATCCAGCTTGCTCGTTCAAAAGCTGCTTCAAAGCCCACATCGCCGACCAAACGACCGTCTTCCATGCGATTAATACCCACATCAATGACCACGGCGCCCGGTTTCACCCATTCACCTGGTATCAAACCAGGCTTGCCGACCGCGACCACTAAAATGTCGGCTTGTCTGACCTGTGTTTCTAATACATCTTTTGGCGTGAATTTGTGACATGAAATCGTTGTGCAACCGGCGATGAGTAATTCCAGGGCCATCGGGCGACCCACATGGTTGCTCACACCCACAATAGTAGCGGTCGCTCCGCGAACCGGCTTATCGGTAAAAGCCAATAAAGTTGTTATGCCCCGGGGTGTACAAGGCCGCAATCCAAACTGTCGCAATACTAAATGCCCGACGTTTTCAGGATGAAAGCCATCGACATCTTTGCGTGGGTCTATGCGATGGATTAAATCACTGCCATCGCGGTTTCCCGGCAAGGGTAGCTGCAACAAAATGCCGTGGATCTTCGGGTCTTCATTCAATTTATCGATCAACTGGGCAATTTTTTTATCTGAAGTATCGGCAGGCAAATCATAATCGTAAGCTTTGATGCCTACTTTCTTGCAGGCTTTGCGTTTATTGCGAACATAGACGGCAGAGGCAGGATCCTCACCTACCAGCACCACCGCTAGTCCTGGACGTGCCTTCCCCGATACCACGCGCGCTTCGACACGCAGCGCGAGTTCCTCCAATAAGGTATCGGCAATACCTTTGCCATCCAAAATTCGGGCGCTCATTGTCGATCCAGCTTAAAATCAGAGTGCATTATCCCTGATGCATACCCCAACCCGCCACTTGGTAATCATTATGAATCGTACAGAACTTGAAGCCGCCGCATTCCGCCGCTTATTAACGCATCTGGATAGTCGCAAGGACGTACAAAACATCGACCTGATGATTCTGGCCGGCTTTTGCCGAAACTGCCTGTCCGACTGGTATCGCGAAGCCGCACAAGCAGCAGGCTCGGAAATAAGTAAAGATCAAGCCCGTGAAATTATTTATGGTGAAGCTTTCAGCGAATGGAAGGCCAAATACCAGCCAGAAGCAACACCCGCGCAATTGGCGGCATTTGCTGAAGCCCAAAAAGCCAATCATTGACCCATTACCGTGGGAGCGGTGTAAGCCGCGAAAGGCCTGCGATAATCTACATCACTGGTCTTTCGCGACTTACGACGCCCCATGAAAAACGCCCCGACAAGCGGGGCGTTTTTCATTTAATGCAAAATAATATTAAGCGGCTTTGCGACCAGCTGTCTTTGCAACACGCTTGGTGACACGTTTTACAATGCGCTTAGCGGCAACAGGCTTTTTAGCCACTGCGCGCTTGGTTTTAGCAGGTGTTTTCTTGCCGAACTTGGCAAGCACTGGTGCTAAACGGCTTTCTGCTTGCGCTTTGGCTTCATTAACGACAGCCAATACCTGCTTTTGCAATGGAGCGACTTTTGCTTTGAATTGCTTTTGAATTTTTGCGCCTTCGGTTTGCGCTTGTTTGTTTAATTGGCTGAACTTGGTTTCAGCTTGCTTGCGCAATTTCTTAGCAGTTTTTTCGCCATTTTTAACACTGTCATTCAAATAGGTACTGAAATCGACCACGTTTTGCAGGGCATTGGCATAGCTCGAAATCGCTTTTTTGCGACCGAGTGACACGGCACCAATACCGGCTAACAATAAATCACGTGAAGCGGCTTCGGTTTTCTGCGTTGTCGCGCGAACAGTTTTTACAGTCTTCTTGGTACGTGCCATAAAACACCTCATGGGTAGATGATTGGCCGTATGGCCGGGAGATTTAAAGTGGAGTGTTGTGCTAAATGCTTGAGTTTTCACACTAAAAGGCTTTTGTGAAAGAGCTTTTACTCTGACTCGCTTGCACATCACGCATGTTCGCGACATGCTTGGCAAAATATCGGGAGAACATTATGGCGAGCAAGAAATCGAGTTGGGCTAAATTTCCCTACGAGCAGAAAGCCTATGATTTCAGTGGCGATAAACTTAAAAAAGCATGGCCCACACTGCACAGCGGTGACGGTGAACCCTACCCTGACGACAAGCGTGCTGCCGCATTAATAAAAGCGGCTGGCAAATTAGCTCCAAAAGCGCTTAGCGCTGAAGACTTGGCTAGCCAATTACAACAAGCATGGACCGCTTATCATCGTGGTGATTTTCAGCAGGCGTTTGAATTGTCTGAAGCCTTGGGACCTGTTGGCGCGTCGGTTGCTTGCAAAGCCTTGGGTATTCACACCACGTATTTAGTCGAAGATGAAGACGAGCAACTTGTGCGCTTTGAACAGGCCGGTAAACTTGCCGAAGCGGCAATAGCCGCACTACCCAATGATGCGAACAGTCATTACAGGTTCGCCTTTGCCATGGGCCGTTACAGTCAGGGCATCAGTATAGTAAAAGCAATTAAATTAGGTCTGGCCAGCAAAGTTCGTAAAGCGCTGGACACCACGCTGGAGCTATCACCCAAACATGCCGAAGCACAAACAGCACTTGCGCTTTATCATGCTGAAATCATCAATAAAATTGGCGCCATGATTGGCGGCATGACTTACGGCGCAAAAGCTTCTGAAGCCGAAAAGCTGATGGCATCGGCGTTAAAATTAACACCCGATTCGCCGATCGCACATTTGGAACACGGCAATATGTTGATGCTTTTATATGGCAACAAAAAAGAAGATGCCGCCGCTAATGCCATCGAAAAAGCCAGCAAAATAAAACCCAAAGATGCCATGGAAAAACTCGATGCCGAGCATGCCAAAGCCCAGCTTGAGTAGGTCTCGATAATACAAGGGTCGGCTTTTCCGACCCTATGACCTGCGTCGCTCATTATACGGAACACCTAAGGTAGGGGCGCATGCTTGCTGCGCCCAGGGCTGACGAATAATTTTGGGCGCAGGTAGAGAAATGCCCCCGTATTTTCGACACTTCCGCCGTCCATGGCGGTCGCCGCAGCGCCCCAACGGATTAAAAACGTCGAGCGATTCACCCATGGCTATGCAGGCGTTTTAATTCCGCGCCGATATTGTTCTATGTATGAGTCAAGTGTGTCGGACGTACCCGTGATGTAAATCATGCCATCCAATTTATCGAAAATAAGTGGCGAATTTCCCGCCAATCGAGCGTTGTTGTTACCGGTCTCGACATACTCTTTGGTATCAAACAGAAAAATCCAGCCGAAGTCTTTTTCCATAACGTCGGAAATAAGCAGCTGAAGGTCTAATTGTTTTTCAGTTTTCACGAGCAGATCAAGAACTGCTTTCTCTGCGAAGTTGTAATCAAACACGGTCATAACGCTGTTCTATTTCTTAGCCATAAAGGCAGCTAAATTCGCAGCCGCCTGGTTCCGCACTTTATTTTTCAGAAAGGGTGTCCAGCCCAATACAACACCGACGGGTCCAAGGGCTTTTCTCGACCAACGCCAAAAACTGAAATTATCGTGATGCGAAATAATCAGGCCATCTTTAAACCCGAATTGGCCATCGACAATATTGTGCACCATGCGACCAGTGGCACTAAAACGATAATGCGGCTCCCAGTGGGCGTTTCCATTCACATCGTCGGCGGCAATACCAGAAAAATCGAGCTTCCAAACATCACGGCCTTTTTCTTTTACGGTCGTGCATAGCATCGTCCACATGCCAACGACTTCTTTTTTCCCATGCAGGGAAAACGCCGGGTCCTGAAACTCGGCATTCTCGTGATAACAACTTGCCATGGTCTGGGCGTCGCACACGGCGAATGCAGAATAAAACTTCGTCAATAATTCGGCATTCGGGTGCGCCATGGGCTTACCTCAATCCAGTTTCGTTACGAGCAATGACCATGCGCTGAATTTCGCTGGTACCTTCATAAATTTCGGTGATTTTAGCATCGCGAAAATAACGCTCAAGTGGCATCTCTTTCGAATAGCCCATACCGCCATGAATTTGTACGGCCGCATGGGTAATCCACATGGCATTTTCCGATGCGGTTAATTTTGCGACTGAGGCTTCGGTACTAAAACGGCCACCATTTTTATCGGTCTGTGCTTTTGTCCAAGCTGCACGCATGGTCAAAATATAGGCGGCATCTAATTTACATTTCATGTCGGCAATTTTGGCTTGAATCATCTGGAAGCTGCCAATTGGCTGGCCAAAGCTTTTTCGTTCTTTCACATACGCAACGCTGGCTTCATAAGCGGCACGAGCCAAACCGACAGCTTGTGCGGCAATGCCGATGCGGCCGGCATCTAGAACGCCCATCGCAATTTTAAAACCTCCGCCTTCAACACCCAGCACTTCGTCAGCTTGCGCTAGGTAATCCTGAAACTCGATTTCGCAGGTTGCCGATGCACGGATACCTAATTTAGGTTCGGTTTTGCCGCGGAAGAAACCTTTTTTATCGGTATCAATCATGAAAGCAGTAATGCCTTTTGCGCCTTTACTGGGCTCGGTCATGGCGAAGAGCACAATGTATTTCGCTACCGGCCCGGAAGTAATCCAGCTTTTTTTACCATTGATTAGATAAGTGCCATCGTCTTGTTTAACGGCGCGGCAACGCATGGCAGTGGCGTCAGAGCCAGACTGTGGCTCGGTCAAGGCAAACGCACCTATCGCGGTGCCCTCGGCAATGGCTCTCACATACAACTGTTTCTGGGCTTCGGTACCAAATTTAAGGATGCCATTACAAAACAGCGAATTATTCACCGACATGATGGTGGAATGCGCGCAATCGCCAGCAGCGATTTCAATAATAGCCAGCGCATAACAAATCGGGTCCATGCCCGCACCGCCATACTCTGCTGGCACTTCAATACCCATCAGGCCGTTTTCGCCCAAGGTCTGGATATTTTCCAGCGGAAATTCACCGGTTCTGTCGAAATGTTCAGCGCTTGGAGCAATTTTTTCCTGAGCGATTCGACGGGCAACGTCTTGAATCATCAATTGTTCTTCGGTGAGATTAAAATCCACGGTAGCCTCGCTTATAAATTCCAGCGGCCATTGTAGCTGTTTGTGATGTCAAGGGTTAGTCAGTATTCTGTGAAAAATGCGCTTGACCGCACGCCAAAGCCCGTCTAATCTGCTTTATCTTAAAATCGCGATGAAAAGATATAATGGATCTCGAAGCTTGGTCAGCCTGCCTGCATGTGCTCGCCGACCCTACACGGGTCAGATTGCTGGCCTTGCTTGAAAACGAAGAACTCACTGTCGCCGAATTGGCTGCCATTACACGCCTAGCACAGCCCCGAGTTTCTACCCATTTGGCTAAATTAAAAGATGCCGACTTGGTGCGTGACCGGCGAGCCGGTGTATCTGCTTATTATCGATTCAATGACGACCAATTAGACCCCGGCGAAAAACGCTTATGGGAAACCTTGCGTGATTCCACTGACGACCCACTATTGCGACAAGACGCCGAGCGTTTGCCACTGGTACTAAGTTCGCGTGCTAACGATCAAAACTGGGCCGACTCGGTCGCGGGCGATATGGAGCGACATTACTCACCGGGCCGAACTTGGGAAGCATTGGCACGCTCTGCCCTGCCCTTATTGGCACCGGGCGAAGTACTCGATATTGCCTCCGGCGACGGCGTACTCGCAGAATTACTGGCCCCGCATTCGAAAAAATATATTTGTCTCGATAGCAGCGCAAAGGTCGTGATGGCTGCCAGTGAGCGTTTGCGAAAACTGCCGCATGTCGAAGTCATTGAAGGCGATATGCAAGCACTACCCTTCGATAATTCGCGATTCGATTTAATTTTGCTGATGCATGCGCTCACCTATGCCGACAAACCGGCCTTGGCCATTGCCGAGGCTGGCCGGGTATTGAAAAAAAATGGTCGTCTATTGTTGACCTGTCTTGCTAAACACGAGCATCGCGCAGTGGTTACACCCTATGGCCATGTGAATCTTGGCTTTAATGAAAAAGAGTTACGTAAATTCATTGATAAAGCTGGGCTGGAAGTGCTGGCCTTTGAAGCCGTCACCCGCGAGAAACGGCCACCGCATTTTGAAGTATTAACCTTGTTGGCCCGCAAAGCATCATGACCCATAAGCTTCCGTATAAATTTCCCGCTCGCGTTGCGCAACTTGAGCAAGCGCTGCGCGAACGTATCTTGATTATTGATGGCGCCATGGGCACCATGATTCAACAGCATAGTCTGGATGAAAGCGCCTACCGTGGTGAGCGCTTTGCGAGTGGATATGACGGCTTGCAGTTCTCCGAAGGCCATCAACACGGCCACGACTGCGGCTGCCATAGCGATTTAAAAGGCAATAACGATTTACTCACGCTGACACAAGCAAAAATAATTCGCGATATCCATTCCGGTTATTTGGCGGCCGGTGCCGACTTCATTGAAACCAATACCTTCAACTCCACTCGTGTCTCGCAGGCTGATTACAAGCTTGAACATCTTGTTACTGAGCTCAATTACGAAGCGGCAAAACTGGCTGCCGAAGTTTGCGCCGAATTTGAAGCCAAAAATCCAGCCAAACCGCGATTTGTGATTGGTGTGCTCGGCCCGACCAGTCGTACCGCTTCGCTCAGCCCGGACGTCAATGACCCGGGCTTTCGTAATATTAGTTTTGATGAATTGGTTAGCAATTACCGTGAATCGACTTTCGCCCTACTCGATGGCGGCAGTGACATCATCATGGTGGAAACCGTATTTGACACCTTGAATGCGAAAGCCGCCGCCTTTGCCATTGAATCGGTATTCGACGAACTCGAAGCGCGTTGGCCAGTAATGATTTCTGGCACCATTACTGACCAATCCGGCCGCACATTATCCGGCCAAACTGCCGAGGCATTCTGGTATTCGCTGCGTCACTGCAAACCGATTTCGGTTGGCCTGAACTGTGCATTGGGCGCAAAAGATTTGCGCGTCCATATCGATATGCTCTCGCAAATTGCCGACACCTATATTTCCTGCCATCCCAACGCCGGCCTGCCCAATGCTTTCGGTGGTTATGACGAAGGCCCGGAAGAAATGGCCGAAGTATTGGCCGAATTTGCGCAAGCCGGCATGTTGAATATTGTCGGCGGTTGCTGCGGCACCACGCCCGAGCATATTAAAGCGATCAGTGACGCGGTTGTCCATATTAAACCGCGTGAGATTGCACAACCTGCTCCCTACACGCGCTTGTCCGGTCTTGAGCCTTTTGTCATTACGCCGGAAACCAATTTCGTCAATGTGGGCGAACGTACCAATGTTACCGGTTCGGCACAATTCAAAAAGATGATATTGGAAGGCCGTTATGACGATGCCTTGGTGGTTGCGCGCCAGCAAGTCGAAAACGGCGCGCAAATAATCGATATCAATATGGATGAAGGCATGCTGGATGCCGAAGCGGCGATGAAACGCTTTCTGCATTTAATTGCAGCCGAGCCAGATATTTCACGCGTACCGATCATGATCGACAGCTCCAAATGGAGCGTCATTGAGGCCGGCCTGAAATGCGTACAAGGCAAGGGCATTGTCAATTCCATATCCATGAAGGAAGGCGAAGCCGCTTTTATCGAGCAAGCACGAAAGGTCCAGCGTTACGGTGCTGCCGTGGTGGTTATGGCATTCGATGAAACCGGCCAAGCCGACAGTTACGAGCGCAAAGTCGAAATATGTTCGCGTGCCTATGAATTACTGACGACTCAAGCAGGTTTTGCGCCGGAAGATATTATTTTCGATCCGAATATTTTTGCGATCGCCACCGGTATCGATGAACATAATGACTATGCACGCGCGTTTATTTTAGCGACTGCCGAAATAAAAAGACGCTTTCCACTCAGCCATATTTCCGGCGGTGTTTCCAATGTCAGTTTCAGCTTTCGTGGCAACAACACTGTGCGTGACGCCATTCATTCGGTATTTTTATATCACGCCATTAAAGACGGCATGGACATGGGCATCGTTAATGCCGGCGGCATGCCGATCATGGACGATTTACCTGCCGATCTTCGCGAGGCCGTTGAAGACGTGGTACTGAATCGAAACAATGAAGCTACCGAGCGACTAATTGCCCTTGCCGACCGCAGTAAAGGCAGCAAGCGTAAAGAAGATGCGAAGCGCGACGAGGCATGGCGCGAATTACCTATCAAGGAGCGACTGCAGCATGCCTTGGTTCACGGCAACGACAGCTTTATTGAAGCCGACACAGAGCTTGCACGGCAAGCATCAGCAAGACCTCTGGACGTTATCGAAGGCCCTTTGATGGACGGCATGAATGTGGTGGGCGATTTATTTGGCGCCGGCAAAATGTTCCTGCCGCAAGTCGTGAAGTCCGCTCGCGTCATGAAAAAAGCCGTAGCACATTTACTGCCTTATATCGAAGCGGAAAAACTCGCCTCAGGCGATGTAAGTACTAGCAAAGGCAAGATATTGATGGCGACTGTGAAAGGTGATGTACACGATATCGGAAAAAACATCGTTGGCGTTGTGCTCGCTTGCAATAATTTTGAAGTGATTGATTTAGGTGTCATGGTGCCGACCCAAACCATTCTGGATCGAGCACGCGCCGAGAACGTCGATCTAATAGGCTTGTCCGGTTTAATTACTCCATCGCTCGAAGAAATGAGTCATGTTGCGAAAGAAATGCAGCGCCAGGGTTTCGTCAAGCCACTTTTAATTGGTGGAGCAACGACTTCGCGCGCACATACCGCATTAAAAATTGCACCGCACTATAAATCGCCAGCGGTTTGGGTCAAAGACGCTTCGCGCGCGGTCGGGGTTGCTACCTCGTTGATGAGTCCCGAATTAAGAATCCCGATGTTGGCGCAAATTGATGCCGATTACGCCGATGTGCGTGCCCGCCATGCCAATAAAGGCGATGCAAAGCCTTTGATGGGGCTTGAACGCGCACGCCGGAAAAAATTTGATGGTGACTGGAATAATTACACACCGCCCGTACCCAAAAAAACCGGCATTACTATTTTTGACAATGTGCCATTGAATGAGCTCCGGGAATTGTTTGACTGGACGCCATTTTTCCAAACCTGGGAACTTGCAGGTCGTTATCCCGCCATTCTGAAAGACGAGATTGTTGGCGTGCAAGCTACCGAGTTATTTCATGATGCCAATACCATGCTCGATAGAATCATTGCCGAAAAATGGTTACAGGCAAAAGCAGTTTGCGGTATCTGGCCGGCTCAAAGTGTTGGTGACGATGTAGTGCTTGAAGAAAGCTCGGGACTCGGGACTTGGGACTCGGAGCTGACATCAGAATCGAAAGCCAAACAGCCTCCCGCCCACAGCACCCAGCCCCGCACCACATTGCACTTTCTCAGACAGCAGGCAGAAAAACCTGAAGAACGGGCAAACTTCTGCCTATCTGATTTCATTGCTCCGCAAGATTCGATGGTTGCCGACTTTATCGGCGGCTTTGCCGTGAATGCCGGCATCGGGATCGAACCTTTCATCAAAAAATTCGAAGCCCAATACGATGACTACAGCTCGATCATGCTCAAAGCACTTGCAGATCGTTTTGCCGAAGCTGGTGCCGAATGGTGTCACCGACAGATTCGTAAAGAGCTATGGGCTTATGTCAGCGACGAAGATCTTTCAAACGAAGATTTAATTCGCGAGCAGTACCGGGGCATCCGCCCTGCTCCGGGTTATCCGGCGTGTCCGGAGCATAGTGAAAAAGTCATGCTCTTTAAGTTGCTGGATGCTGAAAAAAATATCGGCCTTTCATTGACCGAGAACTACGCCATGTATCCGGCCTCTTCGGTCTCAGGTTACTATTTCTCACATCCGAGTTCACAATACTTTGTCGTGGGCCGTTTATCACGGGAACAAGTCGTCGATTACGCAAAACGTAAAGGCGTTAGTTTGATGCAGGCTGAACGATGGCTGGCCGCAAATTTGGATTACGACCCGGATTAATGTACAAATCGACTTCCCCCTCGGACTAGTGACCCCTTTAATGGCAACCCGTAAATTGAATCTGGTTTTAATTGTCCAAAAACGAATGACCGGATTGCAAGATTTTCTAAGAATCGCCGAGCTAATCAAACGCAAATGTGAAGACGTAATACCGCACGTCACGACGCGGCATCATGCGGTTTACCAACAGCTCCGCTATCTTTTTCGCCCGAGTCTGTATGTCGCGTTTTACGAAGCGAATCGGTTCAAACCTATCAGGGGGCGTCGTTTTTGCGGAGCAAAAATGACCAAGTCCGAGCAATATCTGCAAATGGAAGAGTCTGGTCTGGAAACCCTGAAATGGCAGATGATCCAACCGGATGAGCGCTATGAATCTTCCGACTGGGGCCCGTACGTTATTGTAAAACCCGATGAAGGAAAAATGGGACATGACGTAAAAATTCGTAAAACTGTCCGTGTTCATCATGGGAAGGACTGCGAGACCAGCCCTCATCTCATACAGCGTTTTACGCATACTGGAATACAACCTGAGTCATATCGGGCACTGACATTTTTCGGGGAAATTCTATATTTGCAAAAAAGCACGAACATCGCCTGCGGAAATCTGCTTAACGATCCGACCCGTGCCGAAGAAATCGGCGGCCATAACCCGGTAGCAACCGCTGCAAAAGGCCGGGCCCAACTGGTATTTGACGAGGAAATTATTAGCTACGCCAAACATATTGCACAAACCGCTTTTAGCGACATCCCTGTACTGGGTCAGGATATTATTCGCGATCCGGCAACAGGGAAACTATACTGCCTTGAAGTGAATCCTTATGGATCGACCTGGCATTTCTCCGGCAGGGTTGGGCTTGGGATACAGTCTGATAATGATCTCGTTTTCGAGCAGCAATTTGACGCCTTCAATAAAGTGGCTGATATTCTTATCCAGAAAACTCGTGAACATGCGCGTTAATGCAAAACGAAACAGCCAAGGTTATACATGAAACACATCGTCATTAGTCCGGAAATAAGCAATCGTGAATTCCTTGAAACCTATGTCGGCTCAGCACGGGTTGGACTGTGCGGTGGCACCGAATTGATCAACAAGGCGATTCGCAAGCTGCAATGGCAAGTTACCGCCGATGGTCGCCGCAGCCCCTGGTCGCATGCCTTCATGTTCAGCGAACGTCGAAGCGATGGCCAATTTTGGGTATTGGAATCGGATCTTGATTTTCGTCACAAACAAATTCGACTCGGCGTGCAGGAAAATCGCATGGCTAAATATTATGATGAAGCCGAGTACCCGAACTTGGCAGTGATCGATTTCGATCTAACGCCTGAACAAAGTAGAGCCGTGCTTACGGAAGGTTTGAATTTATTATCCGGTTTATCCACCTATTCGCTGACTGAACTACTGGGCACCTTAATGTCGTTGAGCAATACCAGTCTGCGCTCGAAAGAAAATCTTCTGGCAAGAGAAGGCGCGCTTTATTGCTCAGCCATGGTGCAACATTGTTTTGACGCGATTAATTTCGATTTGAAACCCGATGTCGAAACAAAAAATATTACACCCCATGATTTGTTCCAGACCCCGCAGCCCCATACCGCCTACCACTTGATTCGTGAACAGCCAAAGGGTCCTAGAAAATCTATCGGGCAGCGCATGATTGATCTCGCAAACACCGAAATTTTGTGATTACAGACTCTAAATATCCTATGAAAAGAAATAAATTAATCCTGGTGCCGGAGCAGAGTAATTGCGATATCAATGACTTTCATATCATCGCAAAAAAGATTCGAGAAACTTCGTCGGATATTGAGGTGCATGTCGTAAAACGAAGGCATTTGTGGTGGAGGCAACTTGCTTTTATATTCTCGCCTTCTCTTTATGTTGCTTTTTACCAGGCTAAAAACTTTCAACCACTCCGGGGCACTTGCGTGCACGGCCGGTCGATTGGAAAATCTGGACAATATTTACAAATGCATACAGCGGGTTTTGATGTGATTCCCTGGCAATACATTGTTGCCGGAGAACATTATGAAGCCGATCTATGGGGCGACATGGCGATCGTAAAACCCGACCATGGCCGTGAAGGTGTCGATGTATGTCTGCTTAAGCCTGAAGATATTCGCTACGAAAAAATATGTGTGAATAATCGAGTTTTTTTAATCCAGAAATTTATTGACACCGGTGACAATCCGAACTATTTCCGTGCATTAACACTGTTTGGTGAAACCCTGAGCCTTCGTAAGACTACTAGTCATCGCAGTATGAGACAGGATCGCACCAGCGAAAGCCTACCCAATCCGGTCGCAAATTCTTCCAACGGTACCTCGGTGTTAGTAGATGATGCCGAAGTCATTGCCTTCGCCAAGGAAATGGCGCTCAAAGCCTTCCCGAATATTCCGCTACTGGGTCAGGATATTGTTCGAGAGCGCACAACCGGACGCTTGTATTGTCTCGAAGTAAACCCCTATGGATCGACCTGGCATTTTTCAACCTCGGTCGGCCTTGCATTGCAACGACGCGACAACATTAATTATCAGACCCAGTTCGACGCTTTCACGTTGGCGGCTAACATATTGATCGACAAAACTAGGGAAATGGCTCGCTGATTCTCTCAGCCAACTAGCCAGTTCTATAAACCAAGTAATCACTAAATTGATAATTTCCTGCCAAGCACATACCAATTGGCCGGATTTTTGTTAATTTGACGTTACAGTGATTTGTGAAATATATTATTTTTTAACCCAGGGGAACTAGTAAAAATGAAAAAGAAAACATTGGTACAGATAATCAGCTGCACTTTGGCACTTGCTGCAAGCAGTGCATCCTTCGCCGACACCCAATTCTATGGCGCCATTAGCTATGGCAATTCGGTTACTTCTGGTGATGATGAGATTCCCTACACCGCCTTTGACGCTACCAATACCGGCAACTTTGAAGCTCTGAATGCCCCTTACGGCAACAGTATCTATTCCGACATTAAACTAGGTGTGCGTTTCAACAATATGTTTGTGGAACTTGCAGGCAGTCAAACTGACTTCAACGGCTCAGCGGCCGATGGCAACGGCGGTAACAACGATTGTACGATCAAACCAACAGCAGGTTTGTTCATCAACTGCTTTGATGACGCAACGATCAATTTCGACAGCAAAATCAAGAACCTTGATCTCGTTGTAGGCTGGACGTTTGCACCATCCGACAGTTGGAAAGTCCAGCCCTACATCGGCCTACGTCACGTAGATCTTCGCGACAACCGCAATGTAGATTACCTTTATACCGTCGGCGTGAGTGATGCTATTACCGACGACACCAATTTCAAGAAAACCGGCTTGCTTGCGGGACTGCGCGTAGAAAAGGATTTGGGACAGGTTTATCTAAGCGGCGACTTTAATTATTCCTACGCCAATGGGACGAGAACGCGTTTTGTCACCGATACCGAGTACACCACACCAGGTGGAGTTACGACGGATTTTGAGTCCCAAACTTTAAGTCAGGATATTTCCGTTAGACAGTGGAACGCCCGGTTCGCCGTTGGACATCGTTTCAAAGTCTCAGAAAACAATGACCTGAGCATGAGTATTGGCTACAAAATTGGCCGTTTGAATGGTTTTGATACTACCAATACCAATCCAGATCTGTTTGCTGTTGGATCTCTCGGAAACAACGATTCCTCGCTGAGCTCAAGAGGTTTCGATGTCACGTTAGGTTGGAACTTCTAAATCTAAATATCAGAATTTAGTTTTTCACCCAAAAAAAGGGGCGTTTAAAAGCGTCCCTTTTTTGTTTGTCTCGGCAACAGCGCACTATCACCAAACCAGATCGTCCGGCACCTGATACGACGGATCACTGTAGGGGTCGTCTGCAACCGGCGCATGCGGGTCAATCATCAAAGCAACTATGGATGGAAGCAGGTTTTTGACCTGAAGTGCAATCTCCGCGGTGACAATTAAATACCGACCATCAAGCTGCACCAGACCCAGTACGCCTTTATTCAAATCGGCTAGTTGTTCCGGTGTGACATAAACCCGACGAATTTTTCCGTTGTATTCAAAATGACGGACATGTTCAGCGGACTCAATATTTTGCGGCTTATCTTTCAGCAGTTCCTGCACTTTCTGCTTCAACTCGCGTTTTTGCCTGGCTTCTTCCTGCTTGCGTTTTTCGGCATCAATGCGTTCCTGTTTTTCGGTTTCCGAACGCATGGCATAAGCTTTCGCCAGATCCATTTCACATTGCGTTTTTACGGCAGGAGATTTTGCTTGCGGTTTGGCGTGATGTTTCGGTTTTGAAGAATGCGTGTGGGCCACACGTGCATCCTGCTTTTTCACTTGCTCGGATTTCTGATGCTTTGGCGGATCTGGTTTGCGCTCTGGCTTAGGTGCCGTTTTGAAACCTAGGCCGAGTAATTGGTCGCGTAATGAATTGCTCATAGTTCTTTATCGATAATCTAATGAATAATAATTCAGATAATGTCGGCACTATGCCATTCGCAGCTCACGTCGCGCCTGTGCATGCTAACCATGCTCAATAATGCGGCGGCGGCGGTTCGTTCGACGGATCGGAGTACAACAGCGTTCGTAATTGCTTCAAGTCATCCAAGGCCCGTGTGAGCAGCTCATGGTTCTGGTTTGCTTCAGCACGTGCTTGCGCAAGTGCATCGCTCATTTCAGTCAGGGCTTGCTCCTGAAAAGCAACGCGCGTTTCCAGATCGGCGAAGCGCCGATCAAATTGAAACTCCAGATTGGTATCAGGCATGGGCATACAATCTCACTGTTTAATAATCGTACGGCCACGGCCAATGCCGTAGTACGCCAAACCGGCAGCTTCAACTTCCAATGGGTCATAAATATTTCGGCCGTCAAAAATAGCAGGCGTCTTCAGTGCTGTTTTTATTTTTTTGAAATCCGGGCTCCAGAATGTTTTCCATTCGGTAACTACGATCAAAGCATCGGCATTTTCTAGCGCTTTTGCCGGCGAATCGGCATAGATCAAATCGCTACGCTCGCCAAAAATTCGTTGGGTTTCATGCATGGCTTCCGGGTCAAACACCTGGGCTTTAGCACCCGCATCCCAAAGCAACGACAACAAAGTACGGCTGGAAGCCTCACGCATATCATCGGTATTGGGCTTGAATGCCAAACCCCAGACGGCAAAGGTCTTGCCTTTTAAGTCACCGCTGAAATGGCGCGATACCAATTCGAATAATTTTGATTTTTGTCTTTGGTTTACCGCTTCTACCGATTCAAGAATCTGGGCTGTATAGCCATATTGCTTGGCAGTCCGCTCAAGTGCTTGCACGTCTTTTGGGAAACATGAGCCACCATAGCCTGCACCGGGGTAAATAAACGAATAGCCAATACGCGGGTCCGAACCAATACCGTGGCGAACCATTTCAATATCGGCCCCGACCCGTTCGGCAATATTGGCCATTTCATTCATGAAGCTGATCTTGGTTGCCAGCATGGCGTTGGCGGCATACTTGGTGAGTTCAGCAGAACGAACGTCCATTGAAACAATACGTTCATGGTTACGATTGAACGGTGCGTACAAGCGCTTCATCTGTTCAAGTGCATGATTACTGGTGGTACCTACTACAATGCGATCGGGACGCATACAGTCTTTGACGGCATCGCCTTCTTTCAGGAATTCGGGGTTTGATACCACTTCAAAACTGATATTTACTTCGCGTTCTATCAATTGTTCGGCAATCGCTGCTTTTACTTTGTCGGCAGTGCCGACCGGAACTGTCGATTTATTGACGATAACGGCAGGTCTATTTAAATAAGTGCCAATAGTTTTGGCGACTGCCAGAACATGACGGAGATCGGCGCTACCGTCTTCATCGGGTGGCGTACCAACGGCAATGAAAATAATTTCGCCATGCTCAATACCATTTGCAGCATCGGTGGTGAATTCAATTCTGTTTGCGGCATGGTTCGATAGCACCAAGCTTTCAAGGCCGGGTTCGTAAATCGGAATAACGCCATTATTCAAGCCTTCTACTTTGGCTTTATCTACATCAACGCAGACAACGTGATTGCCGACTTCGGCTAAACAAGTGCCCGTTACCAATCCTACATAACCTGTTCCAAAAATTGTAACGCGCATGCTATCTCCCGTTACTCAGGCGGCGCACCGCCTGAGTACGTTCTGTATTACTTATTGTTGAGGCGCTTGTTGCGGCATTGCTTCAGCCGAACCTGCTTTTACATCTTGCAGTTCTACTTCAAACACCAAAGTTGCGTTAGGTGGCATGCTGCCTTGACCTTCGGCACCGTAGGCAAGATCAGCAGGAATCCAAAATTTGAACTTGCTACCTTTTGCCATCAGTTGCAAACCTTCTGTCCAGCCAGGAATCACTCCGTTAAGCGCAAATTCTGCTGGTTGGCCACGGTCGTATGAGCTATCAAACTTCTTGCCATCTAAAAAAGTACCGACGTAATGCGCCAATACGGTATCGGTTGCAGCAGGTTTTGGACCATTGCCTGGACGCAAAATTTGATACTGCAGCCCACTCGCGGTGGTGGTGACATTGGGTTTCTTTTTATTCTCAGTGAGGAACTTGGCGCCTTCTGTAAGATTTTTCTTGACGGCAATTTCGCGATCGGCGACTTGCTTGGCCATCATGCGTTCACCGAATGCCTGACCGATTTGCTTGGCTTGCTCGTCAGTCAACAATGGTTTGCCGTCTTTCATTACGGTCTTCATTGCTTCAACCAGCGTTTCCATATCCACTTCGTCTTTGACTGGCGAGATCGACTTGCCGATGTCCATGCCAATCATATAGCTAAACTGTTTACGTTCTGTATCCAGACCCGCGATGCCTTTTACGACAGGCTCACGTTTTTCGGCTTTTGCGACGTCTTTGGAAACTTCTTTTTCTGCGCCGGGAGAATCTCCCTTACAAGCAGTCGAAGCAAGAATCACAGCGACCAATGCCAAAGGCGCGAGCGTATTACGAACATTCAAAATCATTGGGGAAAAACTCCGTTGGTAGGCGCCACCTTCAGGCGCTGGAACGCCTATTGTCGCGGTCTGAGGGCCAGACAGCAATGATTTACAGCTATTTTCTCTATTAAACTTGGCATTAATAGGCAAAAATAGCTCCATCTCGCCACCGCACTTGCCATAGCGGAACTTTGCCGCCCCCTTGGCTATCGAAAAAAACCGGGTTTCACGGGTTACTCACTTTGCATAATCTAGTAATAGGCCCATGGAAACTTTAAAAATACTCGATTCAATACACACCCAATATCCTGAGGTTCCGGCTGCCAATTCCGCTGCTGAAGCTAACGCGATTGAAAATTTCAAAGAATTTTTCTCGAGCTTTGCCGCTGACCGGATTGATAAATTACTCTCGAAAACTTATGCGAGTGATATTTATTTCAACGACACGCTAAAAACTGTTCGCGGTATTAAAGACTTGGCACATTATCTGAAAGAAAGTGCCGATGCAGTTCAAGGTTGTCGGGTTGAAGTGCTTGAGGTAACACGTACGGTAGCCAACGATCATTATTTCCGATGGAAAATGATGATCCGTTTCAAGCGCTTCAAAAAAGACCAGGACACGTGGACAGTCGGCATGAGCCACTTGCGCTTCAATGCAGATGGCCTAGTGGTGTATCACCAAGATTACTGGAATGCGACTGATGGTATATTCCGCCACATTCCAATACTGGGAACAATGATTAACACGATTATCAAGCGTTTGTAGGTTGGACCTTGGCCCAACGATTTTTGATTGTCAGAATCTTATGTAGGGCCTAGGCCCGACCTACGACTATTTTTTCGGTTTCGGCTGCGCCACTAGTTTTTCGATCTGCGCGAGCATTTCTGCATCATCAGGTTTAACCCGACTGCCGAAATTGGCCACTACGTTGCCGTTTCTATCAATCAAATATTTATGAAAATTCCAGCCCGGTGCAACACCGGTAATTTCTGCGAGTGACTTATAAAAAGGCGTTGCCTTGTCTCCGACCACACTGACTTTTTCGAACATTGGAAATTTCACGCCATAAGTTAGGCGGCAAAATTCCTGAATGTCTTTTTCGCTACCGGGTTCTTGCCCCATGAAATCATTTGATGGAAAACCCAGTATGGAGAAGCCACGCGCTTTTAATTTGGTGTGCAAAGCCTCCAAGCCGTCGTATTGCGGTGTAAAGCCGCATTTGCTTGCGGTGTTGACCACTAAAAGTACCTGGCCACGATATTGCTTTTGCAGATTGACAGTGGTCTTTCCTGCTAAAGGGCGGTAGTTTTGATCCAGCAAGGCCGGCTTTGCTTGTAATGGAGCAATAATCACCAAACTGAGTAAGGCTACTATATTCAACAATTTCATGGGCTTAGTCCTTCTTAAATAACCACACTGGGCTATATGTCTTTAGTTGGGGTGGAAATTTGCAAAAAGATGTTGACGAGTAAAAATATAGTGTTATAGTTACCTACAACACCTAACCGTTACCTCACTCAGGGGGTCGTATGAACCACAAAGTCAAAAGCACGATGACAGGCATATTAGTAGCGCTCAGTTTCATTACTACGAGCGGCATCCTAGGCCAGCAACCCATCGCACCCACTGTTGAATTAAACCTCAACAATATCCCATATACAGCTCAAGTAGATGTGAGAGACGCTTCACAAGACGCGAGCAAAGCACACGATAAACGTCTGCGTCACCAATTGTCGATGCCCTATTTTTCTTTCAGCCGCGCGCTGCCAAAACAAGGCTTGTGATATGAGCATTGCATGGAACGATAACTTACCTATTTATCGCCAGTTGAAAGACCGCGTTATGAGCATGATGCTCGACGGTGTTCTAAAGCCTGGCGATGCCCTGCCCTCGGTTCGTCAAATTGCCGCCGAGTATCAGCTCAATCCCATTACTGTCTCGCGCGCCTATCAAGAGCTGGCAGACGAAAATTTAGTAGAAAAACGAAGGGGACTCGGAATGTACATGACAGACAGCGCCCGCGATCAATTGCTGGCATCAGAACGCGAACGCTTTTTAAATGAAGAATGGCCGCTGGTGATAGAACGGATTCGGCGCCTTGGTCTTGATACCGACGACTTATTGCGTAAAGGAGAGCCACAATGAGCGCCGTCATTACTGCCCGCAATTTAACTAAACGCTTTACCCACACCACGGCGGTGGATAACGTCAGCTTTGAAATTCCAGCTGGTCGCATCATTGGTCTGATTGGCCCGAATGGCTCTGGCAAAACCACTGCATTAAAAGCAATTCTGGGTTTATCCACCTTTGAAGGCCAACTAAATGTCTTGGGCTTTAACCCGCAGACGCAACGCGACGAGCTTATGAAAGAAGTTTGCTTTATCGCCGATGTCGCCGTATTGCCACGCTGGATTAAAGTTCGCGAAGCCATTGAATTTGTCGCTGGCGTGCATCCAAAATTCAACCGCGCCAAGTGCGAAGCCTATCTGGCGCATACGAAGCTGAAGCCAGACATGAAAGTGAAGCATATGTCGAAGGGCATGGTCGTGCAATTGCATCTTGCGCTTGTGATGGCCATTGATGCCAAACTTTTGGTGTTGGACGAACCCACTTTGGGCCTCGATATTCTTTATCGCAAACAGTTTTATCAAAACTTGCTTGAAGATTATTTCGATGAGAACAAAACTATTATCGTCACTACCCATCAAGTTGAAGAAATTGAACATATTCTTACCGACTTGATGTTTATCCGTGATGGCAAAATCGTGCTGTCTTCAACCATGGACGAAGTGGCAGATCGCTTTATTGAGGTAATGGTTTCGCAGGAACATTACGCTGCTGCGAAAAGCATGAATCCGATTGATGAACGTACAGTTTTTGGAAAATCGGTAATGTTGTTTGATGGTATAGCACGAAGTGAACTTGGCCGTTTTGGCGAAACCCGCAATGTCGGCATTGCAGATTTGTTTGTGGCAACAATGAAAGGAACCTACGCATGAACACCATGAAAATGCTTGTTAAACGCGAATACTGGGAAAACAAGGGCGGTATTTTGTGGGCTCAGGTGATCGTAGGTGCATTTTATGCATTGATGTTGGTGGCCGGTATCACAATTGCAATGTTTACTGTAAAGCACGGCGACGGCATGAACTTTAATGGTGTCAGCGTGCATGATTTATCGAGCCAGATGACGGCTGAAAATAAACATGATATGGCACAAGGCCTAGCAGCGACTTATCTCCCCAGCGTCGCGCCATTGTTGATGGTTCTAGCGTTCGTCGTATTTTTCTACAGCTTGTCGAGCTTATACGATGATAGAAAAGACAAGAGCATTCTGTTTTGGAAATCGATGCCGGTGTCTGATACTCAAACGGTCTTATCCAAACTATTTACGATACTAGTAGTAACACCTGTTGTGCCTCTCATTATCGGGTTTTTCATCTTCATTATATTTTTCTGCACCGTTGCAATCTGTGCACAGATATTGGGAGTGAATTTAGCCGGACCAGCTTTGGGAATGAGTGACTTGTATCTGCTACCTCTGCAGGTATTAGCATGCTTACCTATCTACATCCTTTGGGCTTTCCCTTCTGTTGCCTGGTTCATGATGGTATCGGCATGGGCCCCTAGATTTCCAATCCTATGGGCAGTGGGTATTCCCGTCATCATCGGCGTCCTGATTTCATTTGCTGCTGGTGTTACTGGTCTTGATATTCCTTATCAATGGTACTGGGAAAACATTGTAGGTCGTCTATTTGGTGGTTTTGTTCCTGGTGTGTGGCTTGCTTTCTTCGACGTCACTTCGATTGTCGGAACAAGGTCTCACGAACCGAGTGGTGGCGAGATATTACAAGCATCCTGGGCAATTCTGGGTTACTCCAAAGTTTGGATTGCTGCAGGCTTAGGTTGTGCAATGACTTATGCAGCCATCCGCTTGCGCCGCTACCGCGACGACGGTTAAACGATCAAACAACTGCATGATACGTCCATGAAAACGTATCATGCAAAAATCCAACTGGATTATGGAGTTCAAATGTTCAAGTCACTTACTGCTTCGACACTTTTGTTATCCCTTGCTTTACTAAGCGCTTGCGACAAATCTGCATCGGAAAAAACCAATGAGGCCTTAGAAGCCATAGGTTCAGTAAGCAGCAAAATGAAGGAGGCCACGGCAAAAGCACGAGTTGAAATCGCCAAAAGCAATATGAGCTTAGGCACGTTAAACGGTAAAGCAAAAGCTGAAATTACCCCGCTG